>Ga0180216_1003512_pt1 | contig 12385 bp, 6 predicted proteins | sample eDN3rd37CBELigMG_FD_128879 | JGI IMG/M metagenome (GOLD analysis project Ga0180216, IMG submission 128879) | Enriched Miracle-Growth compost microbial communities from Emeryville, California, USA - eDNA 3rd pass 37_C BE-Lig MG (version 2)... ...
AAAAAGCGGCCGATGGCTTCCTTACGAAAACCATCGGCCGCTTGTATGAGCTGCTCAAGCGGCTGTTGGCCAGCCTGAGCGTTTCGGTTGCATCAAGCCAACGGGCCGGCTTACTTGGCGCCGACCAGTTGCTTCTTCTTCTCGGCCACGATCTCTTCCTGGATGGAAGCCGGCACCCGGCGATAGCAGGCGGGCTCCATGCTGAAGGTACCTTGGCCCTTGGTGAGGCTGCGAAGGTCGGTGGCGTAACCAAAGGTTTCGGCCAGCGGCACTTCGGCGATGATCAGCGTCACATCGTTCCGCATGTCGGTCGACATGATGATGCCGCGACGGCTGATCAGTTCGCCGCTGACGGTGCCCTGGTATTCCGTGGGGCACTCGATCTCCATCCGCATGATCGGCTCCAGCAGCACCGGCTTGGTCTTCGGGAAGTACTCCCGGAAGCAGTCCTTGGCGCAGATCTGGAAGGCCATGTCCGAGCTGTCGACTTCGTGGTACGAACCGTCAATCAGCAGGGCCTTGATGCCCACCACCGGGTAGCCGGCCAGGGGGCCCTTGTCGAGTGCTTGCCGGAAGCCCTTCTCGACCGAGGGGATGTATTCGCCGGGGATACGACCGCCGACGATCTGTTCCTCGAACACGAAGTGCTCTTCGGCGTCCTCAGGCAGCGGCTCCAAGCGACCGACGACGTGGGCGTACTGACCCGAACCACCGGTCTGCTTGCGGTGCTTGTAGTTGAACTCGGCCACCTGGGTGGGCGCTTCACGGTAGCTCACCTTGGGAGCACCGACTTCCACTTCCACCTTGTACTCGCGGCGAATCCGCTCGAGGTACACGTCCAGGTGCAACTCGCCCATGCCGGCGATCAGCGTTTCACCGGTTTCCTGGTCGGTCATCACGTGGAACGTGGGGTCTTCCTTGCGGAAGCGAGCCAGAGCCTTGCCCAACCGGTCGCTGCCTTCGCGGCTGGTCGGGTTGACGGCCATCTTGATCACCGGCTCGGGCACAAAGATGCTCTCGAGCGTGCAGTAGTTCGACTCGGCGGCGTAGGTATCACCGCTGGCGCTGTCCACGCCCATGATGGCAACGATGTCGCCAGCCTGGGCGAAATCGACTTCCTCACGCTTGTCGGCGTGCATCCGCACCACGCGGCTGAACCGCTCTTTGCGGCCGGTACGCTGGTTGAAGTACATCTCGCCCTTGCGGACGGTGCCCTGGTACACGCGGAAGAACGTGAGCTGACCGAACGGGTCGTCCACGATCTTGAACGCCATGCCTACGAACGGCTTGTCCGGGTTGGGTTCCAGCGGCACGCGTTCTTCGGGCTTTTGCGGGTGGGTACCGCGGACGTCGCGATCCAGCGGGCTGGGCAGGTAGCGGGTGACCGCATCGAGCAGCGGCTGCACGCCCTTGTTCCGGGCGGCGGTGCCGAGGAACACCGGGGTGGCGTCCTGCATCTGCACGGCCTTGCGGAGCACGGTGTGGATCAGGTCTTCGCTGACTTCTTCCTCGGCCAGCAGCAGTTCCATCATCTCGTCGCTGTACATCGACAGCGATTCGAGCATCTGCTGGCGGGCCTGGGTGGCGTCATCCAGGTACTGCTGGGGCACGGGCTCGTAGCGAACCTTTTCGCCGTTGCTGCCGTCGAAGTACATCGCCTGCATGGTGATCAGGTCGATCATGCCTTCGAACTTTTCGCCGGCGCCCATCGGCCACTGCATGAGAATGGCTTCGGAGCCAAGCTTCTCTTTGATTTCCTTAACGACGCGGAGCGGATCGGCGCCGGTGCGGTCCATCTTGTTGATGAACGCCAGGCGGGGCACGTGGTACCGCTTCATCTGGCGATCGACGGTGAGCGACTGGCTCTGCACGCCGCCGACGGCACACAGCACCAGGATGGCGCCGTCGAGCACGCGGAGGCTGCGCTCCACTTCGACCGTGAAGTCGACGTGGCCCGGCGTATCGATCAGGTTGATGACGTGGTCGCCCCAGCGGACCGTGGTAGCGGCGCTGGTGATGGTGATGCCGCGTTCACGCTCCAGTTCCATGTGGTCCATGGTGGCCCCGGAGCCGTCGCCGCGCACCTCCTCGATTTTGTGAATACGGCCAGTGTAGTACAGGATCCGCTCGCTGAGGGTCGTTTTCCCCGAGTCGATGTGGGCGGAAATCCCGATGTTGCGTAGGTTAGCGAGGCTCATAACAGGGTACATTTGAGAAATGGAACGGGTGGCAACCAGTTGGTACCACGGGAACCAGTAACAACATCAATTGACACGACGATCGCAGGGGGGCGGCCGAAGGCCGCATGGGGGTATTCTTCGGCACGCGCGGCGGCTGGGGTTGCGTCTTGTCGACCGCTAGGAGGGTTTCCCCCGAGCCTGCTGAAGCTGTGCTGGCAGACAACAACAGGGCAGGCCAAGCTCGGTTGGAATCGCCCCGGGTGGGAATGCCGCGATCCAGCTCCTTGCCAGGAACACGGGAAACGGGGCGTGCAGGATAGGTTTAGATTACTCGAATTCTGTCAGGCGCGAAGATCAGATTTGCCAGAATCCCAGTAATTACACCAACTTCGCCCGCTCTTCATCGCCGCGCGGTCAATCGCTTCATGGAAAATCCCTTGCCACTGGGACCAATTTGGCCTGGGAAGGAACGCCTCTCCCCTGCCCTGCTCGGCTGCCGCTTGGCTGGCAAGAATCCACGAAGTGCAGCAAATCCTTACCAAAGACGGCGCTAAGTCAAGGGCCTCACCTAAGAGCGAGCAAATTTTTCGCCAATCGTCGCGAACGTGCCGGACGGGCCTTGTCATGCGGCCCGTCGACGAGCGATGGCCGATTGCGCCGCCTTCATTTTTCTGAGAGCATCGCCACGCCTTAAGTACGCCAGCAGCAGACAATTTTAAGGGCGGACATTTTGCGGATTTGTAAACGGCGGTTTCGCAGCGTGCTGGCACGGTTGATTAGACGGCGCGCGCTCGGCGCTCGACTCTTGTAACGACAGCCCCTCGGCGGCGGGTGCTTCTGATCGCAGCGGACCTCTGATAGAGTTAGCAGGGGAACGTAACGCCCATGCAGGCGGCACTCGGGCACAGACCAGCCTGCATGGCGGCCAACGGCGAGGAGACAGCAATGGCTTCGGCAGAACTTAAGGCACGGCTGGAAGTTGCGATTGCCGCTGCACGTCAGGCGGGCGAGATCACGTTGCGTTACTTTCGGCGCGACAACTTCCAGGTCGAAATCAAGCAGGATGCCAGCCCTGTCACGGTGGCCGATCGCGAGTCGGAGCAGTACCTGCGAGAGCAGATTGCCGCCGCGTTTCCCGGCGACGGCATCCTGGGCGAGGAGTTCGGCGAGCAGACGGGCACCTCGGGCTATCGCTGGATTCTCGACCCGATCGACGGCACCAAGTCGTTTGTCTATGGGGTGCCGCTGTACGGCACGCTGATTGGCATCGAATTCGAGGACCGCTGCCGGGTGGGCGTCATCAACATGCCGGCCCTTGACCAGCGGGTGTACGCCGCCGAGGGCGAAGGCGCCTGGTTCCAGGAGGGTGACGCCACGCCCACGCCAGCGCGTGTTAATCAGACCGCCACACTGGCCGAGTCGCTGTTCCTCACCTCGGAAGTGGAAGGCTTCAACAAGGTGGGCCGGTTCGAAACCTTCGCTGGCTTGCAGTCGGCGGTGAAGTTCGCCCGCACCTGGGGCGATTGCTACGGCTACCTGCTGGTGGCCACCGGCCGGGCCGAAGTGATGGTCGACCCGCGGATGAGCGTCTGGGACGCCGCTAGCATGCAGCCCATCCTGGAAGAGGCCGGCGGCACCTTCACCGACTGGGAAGGCCAGTCCACGGTGCACTCCGGCAACGGCATCGCCACCAACGGCATGGTGCTGGAGGAAGTGCTGAAGTACACCCGCAAGCAGTAATCGCCGGGCCTCAAGCGGGCGGTGTACCGTCCTGTTCGCCTGCCAAGATCGCCAGCAGCCGGTCGACGAACTCCGCCTGGGCTGCGTTGAGCTTGGTCTTGGCGGCCTGGGGATCGAACCAGCCGCAGCGGTCGATCTCAGGCACGTCGATGAACTTGCCAGATCGCGGCGGCCATTCCAGGCGGAACGTGTTGCAGCGCACGGCGTCGGGATCGGCATCTCCGGCAAACGCCCAAGCTTCGACCGTTTTGCCGCCCTTCTGCTTGATCGCGCCCAGCGGCAGGAACGGCCCGGTGGGCGTGATGCCGGTTTCTTCATCGAACTCTCGGCAGGCGGCTGCCAACGGTTCTTCGCCCGGCTGGATCAAGCCCTTGGGAATGGTCCATGCGCCCTCATCGCGATTCTTCCAGAAAGGGCCACCAGGATGGGCCAAAAAGACCTCCACGGCGTCTCCTCGCTGGCGATACAGCAGCAAGCCGGCACTTTGAGCAGCCATGTGAGGCGACCTTTCCTTCTGACTGTCCTGGGTAAGCCAGTTGGCGGGTGCGAGCGACGGCAACTTTGACGACGGCACTTTAAGCGGCATTTCCGCGTGCAATCTTGGAAATGGCCAGCCCGGTTAGGGGGGCTCTGTGGCACTGCCAGACGCGTGCCAGGGCGAACGTGTCTCACGGCGTTTTTGACGCTCCGGCGGCTGCGCCACTGGTGTTTTCCTACCTGCCAAGGGTACATTCAAGCAAGTTGGGCGAATGCTGCGCCAGCCCGCTGGGCGGGCGGCTTGCGCCCCGGGGCGACGCGGCCTCTGGCAACTTCGGCGCCATCTGACCGCGCCACGGCCGCCGCTTTCTCCTGGCATGATTCCGCTTGGTTCTCCCTTTCCTGTGACGCCGTGACATTTCGCCGGCTGGCTCGCTACTTCCGCCTATACGAAAAGAAACGCGGCGATCGCCGTTCGGGCTCGGCTGCGCTGGGCACGGCGTGGATGACCGTGTTCTTTGCCGGGCTGTTTTTCGTAGGCTGGTGCTTCCTGGCGGTGACGTTCACGATGCTCGCCCTGCCGGAATGGCAAGCCAACCGCCGCTTCCAGGAAACCGTCTGCACCGTGGAAGACGTGCAGATCGAGCAGGGCGAACGCAGCGGCCGCCACACGTACCGCCCAATCTATCAACTGCGATACGAAGTCAACGGCCAGCAGTACCTGGCCTGGCAAACGTATGACATCACCGGCGGCTTCTTCCTCGATCGCGCCCATTGCCAGGCGTTGATCGATGCCTTCCCCAAAGGCCAGACCTACCGCTGCTGGTACAACCCCGACGATCCCGAAGTGGCCGTGCTCAGCCTGGGGCTCTCCAACCAGGTTTGGCTGCTGCTGTTGCTGCCCAGTGGGCTGATTATCGTGGGCGGAGTCGGGTTGGCGTGGCGGCTGGTGAACTGGCAGACGTCGGCCGAGCGGCGCGCTTCGTTGGCCCACATGGCATCGAGCCTTTCCGCCAGCGAACGCAGCGTGGCCGGCGGCGAATACCCCTACGTGCCGCCGGAAGTGAACCTTACCGACAGCCCCGGCACGTCGCTGGCTTATCGCTTGCCGCGTACGGGCGCTGCTGTAGCCGCTGCCTGGGCGCTGGCGGCGGCCTGCCTGGTGTGGAACGCGCTGGTGTGCGTGTTCATTACCCTGGTGGCTCGCGGCTTCCTGGCCGGCAACTACGACTGGACGCTGCTGGCGGTAACTGCGGCCTATACGGCCGTCGGGGCGTGGCTGGCCGTGGTGTGTGTCCGCCAAGTGGTGCAGGCCACGCACTTGGGCCGCTGCATCGTCGAGATTTCCACCCATCCCCTGCACCCCGGCATGACCTGTCGACTCTACGTGGCGCAGTTCGGCCGTTCCAAGCTGCGTTACCTCAAGGTGCTGCTGGTGAGCGATGAGAAAGCTACCTACCAGCAGGGCACCAACACCCGCGTGGAATTCTGCCGCGTATACTCGCACGAGGTGTTATCGCAGCGGCACATCGAGATTGGCCGCGGCGCACCGTTTGAAGCCCTGGTAGAACTGACGGTGCCGCCGACGGCGATGCACTCGTTCCGTTCTCCGCATAACGAGGTGTTATGGAAGATCGTCGTAGTGGGCCGCGCGCGCGGCTGGCCCCGCTTCGAGCGGACGTTCCCCCTGGTCATTTACCCGGCCGCGGAGTACGCCACATGACGCCGTGCCCAATCGCGATCATGCTCGACGGCCGTCGCCGCACCTATGCGCCCGGGGAAATGCTCTCCGGCGAATATCGCTGGGACGCGGACCCCGGCAGCCAGGTCAAAGCCGTGGAAGTCTCGGTGCTGTGGTACACCGAAGGCAAGGGCGACGAGGATTTTGGCGTCCACTTCTTCGACCGCTTGAGCGTCGAAGAAGGCGACGAAGTGGGCCCCCGGCAATGTGCCCGCTTCAGCACCCAACTGCCCAAGAGCCCCCTCAGCTACGAGGGCGTGATCGTCAAGATTCGCTGGTGTGTGCGAGTGCGGCTGTTTCTCAAGCGAGGCAAGGTGTTTACCCGGGAGCGAACCTTCCAGCTTGGCCACGTGCCGCCGGCACGGCCGCTGGTGACGCCGGCCGCTCGCCGCAACCTGCGGCTGAAAGTCCGGCCAGAAGCAGACGAGTTTGGGTAAACCTGATTGCGGGAATACCGCATGTCGCCAGAGGACTTAACGCTACTGCGATACCCGGCGTAGCAGTCCGCGTGTCCCCGCAGCCAACCAAACCAACAAAAAACCGCGGCGAGCTCGTGATAGCTCGCCGCGGTTTGTTTTCTCAGACTGCTGTACCGCGTTAGGCCGCTTCGAAGCCGCCCTTACGCATGCAGCAGTTCTTGTACTTCTTGCCGCTGTTGCAGGGGCATGGATCGTTGCGGCCGACCTTGCTGCCGCGATTGCGGATCGGCTCCGTTTTCAGTTCGCCTTGGCCGCTGTTCTCGATGGCGGCCTGCTGACGCTCGGCCATCTGCGACACCGGGGCGGCCGCTTCGTGCCGAGCCTCGGCTTGCACCCAGGTCGAGCTGACGAAGTTCTCGTCCAACTGTTCCATGCGGAAGATCAGGTCGGTCACGCGTTCGCCGATCGACTTCCACATGTCCTCGAAGATCCGCATACCCACCCGCTTGTATTCGACCTTCGGGTCGACCTGGGCGTAACCAACCAGGCCCACGCTCGCGCGCAGGTGGTCCATCGCCAGCAGGTGGTCTTTCCAGGCTTCGTCGAGGATTTGCAGCAACAGTTGCCGTTCGAGGCGGCGCATCTCCGCGCGGTAGCGGTGATCGACGGCGCCGACGACGCGATCCTCCAGCTCTTCCCGCTCGAGCCGGCCCAGCTCGTCGGCCGAGATCTCGTAGTCGAGCTTCTCCTTAAGCCAGGCGCTGAGCGACTCCAGCTTGCCATTGCCGCCCACGGCTTCCAGGGCGCTTGCCCGGCGGGCAGCCCCCGTACCGAACATCCGTCGCACCTGCTCGATCGCTTCCTTGGCGATCTCGCCGGCGCGCTCCTGGCTGCGACGGCTGATGTCGATCAGGACCGAGATGACTTCATCGCGTTCCTTGTTCTTGATCGCCTCGGCGTCGATCTCGGTGCCGAACCGCTCGGCAGCCCAGTTGAGCAGGGCGTCGCGGTCGTACCGGCGATGGCCATCGCCATCGGGCCGCGAGAAGTGGTACAGCCCCGCGATAACCGGGTATTCGGCCTCGCGGTGAGCGTACATCTCGCGAGCCTTGTCGCGCACGAGTTGCTTGACGCCTTCAACATCAAGGTCGCGGATTTCGTCGGGGGTCAGTTCGATGCCGAACTTCACCTGAACCCAGCCGCAGGCACTCTTGATGCCGAACTCGGGATCGAGGAATCGTTCGCCCTCACTGAGGTCGATCTTCTGGATCGCCTCGTGAGCCTGGGCGATCAGGAACTCGGCCACGTCATCGCGACCGATCTTCTTCAGATCGCGATCGCGGAGGTTCAACTGCCACCGCAGGTTGCAGGTGCGGGCCAGCGAATCCCAGTTCCATTCGCCAGAATCCTCTTCGCCCGGCAGGTTCTCCTCGATCATGTCTTGGATCAAGGTTTCCGCCGCCCGTTCCGCATCGTCCTTGGCGTACTCTTGAGCTTCGGCGAAGGACAAGTCGCGGAAGTCGTGCGGGTTGAGCTCGGCGCCGAGCCGCGGACCAGCCCAGGCACAGAACGTGGCCGGGCCGTAATTGCGATCGAGGAACTGCGTGATGTAGTTCTCGATCTGCTTGTCGATCATGTCGAGGATGATCTGCTTGCCGCTGGCGCCTTGCAGGATCCGCTGGCGGAAGCCGTAGACGCGCTTGCGCTGCTCGTCCATCACCTCGTCGTATTCGAGCAGGTGCTTGCGGCGTTCGAAGTTGCGTTCCTCGACCTTCTTCTGGGCGCCTTCGATCCGGCGGCTGACCATCTTGCTCTCGATGGCCTCGTCGTCCTTCATCCCCATGCGGGTGAGGAACGTGCGGACCCAGTCGCCAGCGAAGATCCGCATCAGATCGTCTTCCAGCGACAGGTAGAATCGGCTGCTGCCCGGGTCGCCCTGGCGACCGCAACGGCCGCGCAACTGGTTGTCGATACGGCGGGATTCGTGTCGCTCGGTGCCGATCACGTGCAGACCGCCGAGGGCGGCGACCTTCTCGCCTTCCTCGACCATGTTCTCGCGTTCTTCGATCTCCTTGACCAGCGCGTCCCATTCCTCGCGGGGGACGTCCAGACGCGTGGCGTACTTGTCCTGGAGCAACGCCCAGGCCATCGTTTCCGGGTTACCGCCGAGGATGATGTCGGTACCGCGGCCGGCCATGTTGGTGGCGATGGTCACGGCGCCCAGCCGCCCCGCCTGGGCGACGATTTCGGCCTCGCGTTTATGGTGCTTGGCGTTGAGCACCTGGTGCTCGATGCCGCGGCGGGTCAGCAGTTCCGACAGCCGCTCGCTCTTCTCGATCGAAACCGTGCCGACCAGGACCGGCCGGCCCTTGTACTGGATGTTGGTGATGTCGGAGCGCGGGACCGTCCGCTTCTCCTTGGTGTGGGCGGGCGTGATCTCGATCGCGTCGTCGGTTTCCTTGGTGATGGTGCCGACAATCTCCTGATTGCCCTTCAGGGAGACCACATCCCACTTGATCATCCGCTCGATTTCGTCGGCGATCGCCTGGTACTTGCTCGCCTCGGTGAGGTAGATGACGTCCGGGTGGTTGATCCGCTGGAGCGCGCGGTTGGTGGGGATCGCAATCACGTCCAGCTTGTAGATCTTCCAGAACTCGGTCGCCTCGGTCATGGCGGTACCGGTCATACCGGAGATCTTGCGGTACAGCTTGAAGAAGTTCTGGAGCGTGATCGTGGCAAGGGTTTGGGTTTCCTCCTTGATCCGCACGCCTTCCTTCGCTTCGACAGCCTGGTGCAAGCCGTCGCTCCACTGGCGACCGGGCATCTTACGGCCGGTGAATTCATCGACGATGATCACCTCGCCGTTTTCCACCAGGTAGTTGACGTCGCGCTTGTACAGGTGGTGCGCCTTGAGGGCGTTGTCGATCAGGTGCGGCCACTCCATGTTGCCGGCGGTGAAGAAGCTCTCCACGCCAGCCAGCTTTTCGGCCACACGCACGCCTTCGTCGGTCAGGTGGCAGGTATGCTCCTTCTCCTTGACCTCGAAGTGCTCGCCCTTCTTGAGCTGCCGGGCAATACGGTCGGCCTCGGCATACTTGTGCGGATTTTGATCGGCCGGGCCAGAGATGATGAGCGGCGTCCGCGCTTCGTCGATGAGGATGTTGTCTACCTCGTCGATGATCGCGTAGTTGAGCGTCCCCTGCACCTGCTGGTAACGCACCGGGTAGCGGTTGTCGCCCCGGGCCGCCATCTTCATGTTGTCGCGCAGGTAGTCGAAGCCGAACTCGTTGTTCGTACCGTAGGTGATGTCGGCCAGGTACGCCTTCTGCCGTTCTTCGGGCGGCATATCGGCCCAGATGGCGCCGACCGTCAGGCCCAGGCCGAGGTACAGCGGGCCCATCCATTCCATGTCGCGGCGGGCCAGGTAGTCGTTGACGGTGACAACGTGGACGCCCTTGCCTTCCAGCGCATTGAGATACGCCGGCAACGTGGCGACCAGCGTTTTACCTTCGCCGGTGACCATTTCGGCAATATTGCCCGAGTGCAACACCATACCGCCGAGCAACTGCACATCGTAGTGCCGCATGCCCAGGAACCGCCGCCCGGCCTCGCGGCACACGGCGAAGGCTTCGACCAGCAAATCGTCGAGCGTTTCGCCAGCTCGCAACCGGTTGCGGAAGATAGTGGTCTGCTCGCGCAACTGCTCGTCGGTGAGCTTCTGGTACTTGGGCTCCAGCTCATTGATGGCGTTAACCTTAGCCTGGAGCCGTTTGAGGTAACGGGCGTTGGAGGAGCCGAACAGCGAAGTGATACCGCGCTCGACAGCGTGCCCGAGCCCGCCGAAAACGGAGCCAAGAGCGCCGCCTAGCTTTTCCAGAACTTCCATGGCGATAGCCGTCAAAATGAGGAAAGACCGGTGTCCGCGAGGAACCGGCCGATGGATTCAAGCGCTTGACTGTTCACTGTTTACGCCAACCGCCCCGCCTGCCATGGCGGGCGGCGTGGCCTTGCCAAGCCGTGCCCGTTTATCGCGCAACACATTAAACCGATTAAGTTTAGTGCTGTTGGCAACATCGGTCAACGCACGTTTTTACCCGCCCAGTTCGCGGGTGTTTCCACAACGGCCCAGCCGGCGGATCTCGCAACGCCGCAGCAGGTGCTAGCATCGCGGCCATTGCCCTAGGCTAGCTAGATGGTACAAGGCCCCCGGTAGGTTGCCGGGATACCGCCTCGCCAAGCCCTAAGTACCCCCCGAAAACAGGCCCTAACAGCCAATCGCAACCTGTTGCAGCGATCTATGTTTGTTTCACCGAATCGGGCCGGCATTCAGGGCTGGGCCCCTTGACCTGCACTGCGGAGTCCGGGCATGGTATACCCCTGTCGTCCGCGGTGAAAGACCGCGCTGCTGTTATTAGCTGTCTCTGCTGCCTCAGAAACGGACTGTTTGTCGATGTCCAGTCATTCCGAGTCGCTTGGATCGCAGAAGCCGGTGATCGGCGCCATTTTTCTGCTGGTCGCACTGTACGTGCTGGCGCTGGTCATGCATTGGCCGCCGGTAGCCGGACACGACACGCATGAGGCCGATCAAAAAGCTGATGCCTCGCAAGAGGTTACGAGCGAGGCCGAACATGCTGCTGAGGACCACTCGCCAGCGGCCGACGACCATGCCCACGGCAGCGACAGCGCCCACGCGATGGCGCCTCCTCCGTTTTATACGGTGCTGCCGTTCATTTTGTTGCTTGGGGCGATCGCAGTTTTGCCGCTGATTCCTGCCACCAGTCATTGGTGGGAATCCAACCGCAACCGGTTCATCGTCGCCGCCACGCTGGGTGTGATCACGCTGATCTGGTACCTGACACAGCGAGGCACTGGCGCCGCTCTGCACACGCTTGAGCATGCCATGCTCGCGGAGTACATCCCGTTCATCGTGCTGCTGTTCAGCTTGTACACGATTAGCGGTGGCATCCGGATTGAGTGCGACCTGAAAGCCCGCCCGATTGTCAACACCGCGTTCATCGCGATCGGCGGCACCTTGGCGAGCTTCATCGGCACGACTGGCGCGGCCATGCTGCTGATCCGGCCGCTGCTGGAAACCAACCGCGAACGCCGCCGAGTGGCCCATACCGTGGTGTTCTTCATCTTCGTGGTCTGCAACTGCGGCGGCCTGCTGCTGCCGATCGGTGACCCGCCGCTGTTCCTGGGCTACCTGCGCGGGGTGGAGTTCTTCTGGACCTTCAACCTGTGGAAAGAATGGCTGTTCGTGAACGGCCTGCTGCTGGCCATCTATTTCTGCTGGGACACGTTCTTTGCCTACCGGCGCGAAACGCTGGAGGACGTGGCCCGCGATGAAACCGAGGTTCGGCCAATTCGCATTTCCGGCCTGGGCCTCAATGGTCTGCTGCTGGTGGGCGTGATCCTGTCGGTAGCCTTCCTCGACCCCAGCAAGGCGCTACCCGGCACCACTTGGCACGCCCCGCCGTTCTTGCGTGAGATCGTGCAGCTTTCGCTGGTTGCCGCGTCGCTGCTGTTTGGCGCCATGACCATTCGCCAGCAAAACCACTTCAACTACCACGCCATTGTGGAAGTGGCGGCCCTGTTCTTCGGCATCTTCATCTGCATGCAGCCGGCCCTGGAGATCCTCAACGCCCATGGCGGCAGTTTGGGCATCGACACGCCGCAGAAGTTCTTCTGGGGCACCGGCGGGCTGTCCAGCGTGCTCGACAACGCCCCGACTTATGTGGTGTTCTTCCAGACGGCCAACGCCATGACCCACGAACCGGGCCCGGGCATCTTGCAACTCGCCGATGGCAATTTCATCCGCGAGGATC
>Ga0180216_1003514_pt1 | contig 12383 bp, 15 predicted proteins | sample eDN3rd37CBELigMG_FD_128879 | JGI IMG/M metagenome (GOLD analysis project Ga0180216, IMG submission 128879) | Enriched Miracle-Growth compost microbial communities from Emeryville, California, USA - eDNA 3rd pass 37_C BE-Lig MG (version 2)... ...
CAGCAGCGACAGCAGCGACAGCAGCGGCAGCAGCAGCGGCAGCAGCAGCAGCAGCGGCGGCGGCGGCAGCAGCAGCGGCAGCGGCAGCAGCAGCGGCAGCAGCATCAGGCGAACAATGAGGGAATGATGCAATTGGGTGGTTTGAACATGTTGAAAGGTTGAACGCCGTCGCCGTCCGGACTTTTTGAGCGCAGAGAGGCCAAAAAGGAGGACGAGCCTGGAGGAGAAAGAGGAGGACCAGCACGAGAAGCAGCACACGTATAATTGGGAGAGGAGAAGCAGTTAGGTCGGTTAATAGAAGACGCCGTCGCAGTGCCAGTCGCACGTGGCCAACCTGTCAAGGCCTGCTCTACAGCGGAGCGACCGCCTCGCTTTGGCCACAAGTTTGCCGTAGCAGCGGCAGTTGTGATTCGACCGACCGGTCAGGCGGCCGCAGCCATGGCGCCGCCGCTGGTCGAGGCGCGCAGCGTGCAGCGCACGTCGCTGCATGTGGCCCGGCCGACGTGGTCCCACACGTACGCCGTGCCGTACCTGGTGGTCTACCTGCTCATCGCCGCCGTCTACCTCTGGGCGCGGGCGCAGTACCCGGGCGGCGACTTGCTCGCCGCCAATGCGACCATGCCGTTCGCCGCGGCCCCGGCGCCGCCGCCCAAGCCGGTCGTGCCCGCCAAGGCGGCGGCGGCGGCCCCGCCCACCGCGTCCAACGCCCCGCTGCCCAGCGCGGTGGTGGTGGACATAGTGCCCGACGGCAGCGACGACGAGGTCCTCGTCGACGTGGACGGCGCGGCGGCGCCCGAGGCCGCCGCCAATGCGACCCGCGCGGACAAGGAGGGCGGCGGCCGGGCGCCCGTCGACCCCGTACACGTGGTGGACGAGATCGCCGGCCTGGCGTTTGTGGTGGCCGCGCTTGGCCAAATCGTGGCGTGGCTCGCCTGCCACTGGTCCGTCAATGTCCGCGCGGCCTTCACCTGCCGCCAGGTGCGACGGCGGCACCGTGGCGTGCGTAAGCAGAGGAGGCATCGATGCTCATGGGCGCCACGCGGCTACCGTGGTTCGGCGTGGCTGCCGCGCAGGTCAAGGACCCGTTCGAGGCCCAGTACATCAAGGTCATCCCGGCGGAGCACCGTGGCGCCGGCGAACTGTGCCCGCTGCAGCGCAACCCCGATGTCCGCGACCGCGCTGGGCGGCCGCAGCTGTGGTTCAGCTTCCAGCGTCGCAAGTTTGAGTACGACGCGGACGAGCGCAAGGTGAGACAACGCCGCCTCTGAAAGGGTGGTGGGAAAGCCTCAAGGCTGACAACGGCTGCTGCCAGGATCCCTTGTCTGGTCCTACGCCAGCAATTCCGCCGGGTGAGCTACCCCATCGGCGAGACGCTGGGCTTTTACCAGAAGGCGACCGGCTACCCGACCCCGGCCGCGGTGGCGCAGGCCGCCAAGCGATGGGGCGTGAACTCGTGCGTGGCTCTCTGGCGCGGGGCGCGCGGCGGCCAGAGCCCCCCGCTGATCGGTCAGAGGCCATGGTTCGGCGCTGCGGCCGCGCCCCAGGCTGGACATCCCCCTGCCCACGTTCCTCGAGCTGTACAAGGAGCACGCGGTCGCGCCGTTCTTTGTGTTCCAAGTGTTTTGCGTCGCGCTGTGGTGCCTGGACGAGTACTGGTACTACTCCATCTTTACGCTGGTGATGCTGCTGATCTTCGAGTCGACGATCGTGTTCCAGGTGCGCCGCCGACCGATGCTGCGTTGAACCAGGAGGTCGCGGCGAACTAAAGTGCCGGCATGGCCGGGTTGCCAGCTGCATCCACCGCAGCGCCTGCGGAACATGACGGAGCTGCGCAAGATGGCCCCGCAGCCCTACGCGGTCAGCGTGTACCGCGCGGGCGCGTGGGTGCAGGTGCAGACCACGGAGCTGCTGCCGGGCGACCTGTGCAGCATCGGTACGTCCAGTGGGTCTGCCGCGCGCTTTGTGGTGCGTGTGCTGACGGGTGCTGGGCCCGGCCGCCGCCTTGCTGACCCGTCTTGCCTGGCAGAGCGTTCGCAAGACGACCGCACCGTGCCCTGCGACCTGGTGCTGGTGCAGGGCTCGTGCATTGTCAACGAGGCGATGCTCACGGGCGAGTCGACGCCGCAGCTGAAGGAGTCGGTGGCCGACCGCGACGCGAACGACACGCTCGACATCATCGCCAAGGACCGCAACTACGTGCTGTTCGCCGGTACCAAGATCGTCCAGAGCACCTTTGTCCCCAACGACGCGAACCGCATCCCGCCGCGTACGGTGCCGGCGCGGCGCGACGGCGGTGTGGACAGCAGCCGCGTGTTTAACCGCTGCTTCCCCTGGCGACTGCAACGGGCGCGTACCTGTAGCGCCAAACGGCGGCGCGGTGGCCTACGTGCTGCGCACTGGCTTCGACACGTCGCAGGTCCGTCCGTGTGAGCTGCCAGCGGGGCCGTTCCGTGGCCAGTGACTGACACCGCCGTCGTCCTGGCGCTCCGCCCTTTTCGGTCCCCGGCCCGCAGGGCAAGCTGGTGCGCACGATCCTCTTCTCGACCGAGCGCGTGACGGCCAACAACCTCGAGTCGCTCTTCTTTATTCTCTTCCTGCTGGTGTTTGCCATTGCGGCGGCTTACTACGTCTGGGTCCACGGTGCGTGCGTGCGCTGCGGCGCCGCCGCAGCGGAAGGCATTTTCAGCGTGTCGCCATTGACCCTGGCGGTCCATCGTCTCTGATTGTGCCACCGCGCAGGCGCGGAGCTCGGCCGCTCCCGCTGGAGCCTTGTGCTGGACTGCGTGCTGATCATCACCTCGGTCGTGCCGCCGGACCTGCCCATGCAGCTGGCGCTGGCCGTGAACCAGTCGCTGCTGGCGCTGCAGCGGAGCCGTACGCATCGCTAGCGACGCTGTGCTCAGGGTGCAAGGCCACGCTTATGTGCGACCTGGTGGCTCCCTTGACTATGCCTGTTTCCACTCAGTCGTCTTCTGCACCGAGCCGTTCCGCATCCCGTATGCTGGCAAGGTGGACATTTGCTGCTTTGACAAGACCGGCACGCTTACGAGCGAGGAGCTCGTGGTGCAGGGCGTCTGCGGCCTTGGGTACACCCGCTGCCAAGGGGGAGAATGGCGTCAAGACGGAGGACAGCGCTAACGGCATGGTGCTTTTTTGCCGCGGTCGCCAACGGGCCTGCAGCGACAAGCCGCTCGAGCTGAGCGCGCCGGCGACGGCGCCGAATGCCACCGCCCGCGTGATCGGCCTCTGCCACTCGCTCCTGATCATCGACGACGGGTCCGTTTGCTGGGGCAAGGCGAGGTGGGGGGCGCTCAGCCGTGTCCCGGCACAAAATTAAGCGCCCGGACACTGTGGGCTACGTGGGGTTCTCACCGCGCAGGACGCTGGTCGGTGACCCGATGGAGATGGCGGCGATGAAGTCGGTTGGCTGGAGCTTCAACAAGGGTACGCCGCCGCGACGGCGGCCGCGCAGTGTGCGGCACGCAGCAGCTAAGGAGCCTTGTCGCGCGACTGGGCGTCTGCGCGTGCAGGCAACGTGGCCAAGTCGCCCGAGGGACGCCAGGCGATCCGCATCGTGCGCCGGTTCGCCTTCTCCTCGCAGCTGAAGCGCATGGCGGTCGTGTGTGCGGTGGAGAACCCGTCCGAGGGCGAAACGGGCCTGCTGGTCGCCGTCAAGGTGCAGGCACCACCTGCCACCCGAACGACACGACACGCTAGTCGCGGCCACCTTACTGGCTCCGTTTCATCCGCCGCCACGCGCGCGGCGACCCGCAGGGCGCGCCGGAGACGCTGGCCACGATGCTGGCGAACAAGCCCGCATTCTACGACACCACACACAAGCAGATCGCCGCGCAGGGCTCCCGCGTCATCGCCCTGGCCTACAAGTGGCTGCCGACCGCGTCGCAGCAGCACGCGCGCAACATGAGCCGCGACGAGGCCGAGAGCGACCTGATCTTTGCCGGCTTCTTGGCCTTCCACTGCCCCGTCAAGCCCGACTCCAAGGGCGCCGTCGAGCTGCTGCTGCAGTCGTCGCACCGGGTACGAAGCCAATTGTCGGGCGCGGTTTGCGTTGGATGGCGCAGACGAACATGGCCCGCTACGGCGGCGTGCACGCCGCTATGCGTAGGTCATCATGATCACGGGCGACAACGCGCTGACCGCGTGCCACGTCGCGCAAGAGGTGTCGATCATGCGCCGCTCCGTCGCCATCCTCGACGGCCCGGGCGACGAGTCGCACCCGACGACCTACACCGGTGCGCGGCGGCCGCGGCGGCGACCTGGCGTGGACGCGAGCACGAATGAACCAGGCTTGTGCTCGCATGGCGTGCGTGCGGGGGACCCAGATTTGAGGTGGTGGAACGTGCACGGCGACGAGCTGCGGCCGGTCGAGACGTCGCGGCGCGAGTTTGAGCAGGCGCTGTTCGACAACGACGTGTGCTTCACCGGCCGCGCGCTCATGGCGGTGGCGGCCGGTACGGTTTCGGCGGGGCGTGCGCCGCGCGAAGCGACCATGCGCCGGCACTCACTGACCGCCAGCGCGATCCGCTGCATTCATTCGCGTGGCCCAGAGTACCCCAAGAACCTGGGCAAGCTGCTCGCGCACGTGCGCGTCTTTGCGCGCACGTCGCCGCAGGAAAAGGTGCGGCCTCCGTCGCCGGCCGGGGGCCCGCGCAGGTCTCGCCGCTGACCGGGGCGAATGCTCGTTGGTGTCGTGGCCGTCTTGCAGGAGCTCATCCTGACGGCCATGAAGAAGGCCGGCTACGTGACGCTCATGTGCGGCGACGGCACCAACGACGTCGGCGCTCTCAAGCAGGCGCACGTCGGTACGCGGCGAATCACAAGCAGGCCGCTTAGCGCTCAGGCGCGGCCACTCACCCGCAGCGCGGCCAAGACCGCGCCTTGGCGACGGTGTGAGCAGGTGTGGCGCTGCTGGACGGCAAGCCGGAGGACATCCCCAAGTTTATGGAGCGCATGAAGCTGGCCAACATCCAGAAGCGCGCCATGGCCCAGCGGCGCCAGCGCGAGCTCATGATGCAGGCGCAGCAGCTGCAGCGGCAAGTTTCCGCGGCCAGCACGCCAGCTGCGCGGCGCGCGCAAGCGCAGCAGCAGCGGGTGCGCACTGGATGGGCTTCGCTCAAGGCAGACGTAGCAGTCGCTAATGCGTCTGCTTGGTTAGGACGCGGACGCGCGCACCACAACAGGACGCGCTCCTGCAGATGGCCAAGGAGGCCATGTCGGAGATCGAGGACGACGTGCCCATGGTCAAGCTGGGCGATGCGTCCATCGCCGCGCCGTTCACGTCCAAGATCTCCTACGTCACCTCCAGTGCGTGCAGCGCAGCGGTTGCTGGTGGGGCTGCCAAGGCGGCTAACGACGCGAAAGCGCCGCGTGCGCCGCGTGGAGCACATGCAGTCGTCAACATTGTCCGCCAGGGCCGGTCGGCGCTGGTCACCACCATGCAAATGTACAAGATCCTCGCCCTCAGCTGCCTCATCACTGCATACGGCCTGTCCGTCCTGTACCTGGACGGCATCAAGCATGGCGACACGTACGCAGGGCGGGCCGAAGCTGCCGCTTGGGCGGCCAACGGGGCAGGGGCTGAACAATGACCGCTTCGCCCGTCTCGCTCTCCCGCGCCCGCACAACAGACAAATGACGATTCAAGGCATCCTGCTCACTGTCTGCTTCCTGGGCCTTGCCAACGCCAAGGTGGGCCCGCTGCCCGACTGCGCACGCCGCACACGTGTGCGCTTGTCTAAACGAAGGATTGCCCCTAGATGGCCGCCACGCGCCTGCAGCCGGCCGAGAACCTCTCGAAGCGCCGGCCGCTGGCCAACATCTTCAACCTGTACATTCTGCTGTCGGTCATCGGCCAGTTCGCCGTGCACGTCATCGCGATGCGCGAGGTGACGGCCCTGGCCAAGGCCTTCATGCCCGAGTATGCGCAACCGGTGCGCGTGCGTGCACCGTTGGCGCGTCGCACTCATGGGCGCGTCGATGCCGCACCTCTGGCGGGGTGACGCCCTACCCCAGGATGGAGAAGGTCGACCTGGAGCGCAAGTTTGAGGCGAACCTGCTGAACAGCGGCATCTACCTCGTGTCGCTGTCGATGCACGTGTCCACCTTCATGGTCAACTACCAGGTACCGGCCGGTCTCGATGCGGCGAGAAGCGCGTAGTGTATGCCAGCGCTTAAGGTCATCCGCGGCATCGAGTAACTGCGACCGCGACAGGGCCGGCCGTTCCGGGAGAGCATGTTCGAGAACAAGCCCATGTTCTACACGCTGTCGGCCGTCATGGGCATCTGCGTCTTCGCGGCCACGGACAGCTCGCCCGCCTTCCGCGAGTGGCTGGAGCTGGTGCCCTTCCCCACCGAGGTGCGCAGGCGTGAAGCGCGCAGCGCGGTAGGCCATGGTCGGTAACCGCAAACCGCCGCCGTCGCTTGTGCCTCTGTGACGCCTTTGCTACGCGCAGTACCGCGACCGGCTGATCCAGCTCATCGCCTTCGACTTTTTCGGCTCGTGGGGCGTCGAGCTCGTGACCAACTGGCTCTTTGCCAACAACCGGCCCGACCCGTACCTGCGCCTCGACTAAACTTTCCCATCGCAAACGGGCTCGGTCTGTACAGCACTCTCTCTACACGAACGCACCCAGGCACACCAACAGCAATACAGCACTCGCAGCATATCGACAGTCCACCCAAGAAACCTTCTCTACAGCATGCTACTGATGAATCAACGTGGGACCTCGCCGAGGTTGGCGAGGTGGGTGAGGGTAACCACCCAGGCGTACGGGCTCGGCAGCGTGAGCGGCGTGAGCGCGGGCAGGGCGACCTCCAGGCCCGTGTCGTTGGCATACTGCCAGGTGAGCGACGGCGCGTGGCCCAGGAGCGTGGCGACGGTGTCGTCGCTCGGCACGGCCGCGCGCAGCCGCAGGCGGTTGTCCGCGGGCCAGTCCAGCAGGATGGCGTTCACCACCGGCGCGTCCAGCGCCCGCGTGTAGTAGACGGCGGTGTCGTTCTCGCGCTGCGCGACGGGCCAATAGGTCGTGCCAAAGATGGCCGCGCCGTGCACGCGCAGCCAGTCGCCGATGGCGCGCAGGCGCTCCTGAAAGACGAACGGGATGAGGCCGTCCGCGCGCGGGCCGATGTTGAGCAGGAGATTGCCGTTGTACGCCGCCACCCGCACCAGCTAGCAACGCGGACGGCGCTGACGCAAAGCAAGGCACGCAGCGGCGTCAGCCAGCGCCGGGGCGGGTCTACGCCAGCCGCGCCGCGATGGGCGCACCCGGCCAATCAGCTCGGCGGGCTGCTGGTAGTCTTCGTAGAGCAGGCCGCGGTGATAGCCCCAGGAGGTGCCGATGGTGCGGCACTCTTCCCAGTCGTACGGGTAGAACTGGCCATCGCCCTGGCGTGCCATGCGACCGTAATATGGGCGCCGCTGTGAGGCGGTCAGTACGCAAGGTGTACGGGCACGTACTGCACAGGACACGCGGCTTGCGTTGCACCTGCTCGACGGTGCGGACGCAGGCGTTGCCGCACTGGCCGCCGCTCGCCCAGCGGTCGTTTACGACGACCTCGTCGGCCACGGGCGAGTCGGTGAACAGCCACGCCAAGAACTCCTTGGACTTCCAGTACGCGTCCGACGCGTACCAGTCGCCTGCGGCAGGCACGTGCACCTGCGCAAAGGAGCCCAGCGTCAGCATCCAGCCCCACACCTCTCTATGCACACATGGTCGGCCGCAGCGGCACCGTCGGCCCACACGACGGCGGGCTTGTAGCGCTCGACGATGTCGCGCAGCATCGGCTGGAGCACCTGGTCCGGGTACGTGGTGGTGTTGGCCTCGCGGTCCGCTAGGTAGAGCGGGTTGAACCACTCGACGAGGCTGTGGTACAGGCCGAGGCGGATCGGCCGCGCCAGCGCACGCAGCGCTTCCGCCAGCTCGCCGACAATGTCGCGGCGCGGACCGACGTCGCCGCTGTTCCAGCCGGGCGCCGCCGCCGTGGGCCAATTGGCCCAGCCGTCGTGGTGCTTGGTGGTGAAGACGACGTAGTTGGCGCCGCTCAGGTCGATCAGGCGCGCCCACTCGGTGGCGTTGTACAGCTCAGCCTTGAACATGTCGGCGAAGACGGTGTAGGGCGCGCCGGGCCCGTACTGCGCCTCGTGCCAGTTGCGCAGGCACTCGTTGTTCGCCGGGTCCTCGCCCTCCAGCTCCCACCGGTACCAGTCGGTCCACTCGTCCACGCGCCCGCACCGCCAGGCCGGCACCGCGTAGACGCCCCAGTGGATGAAGATGCCAAACTTCATCGTGCGGAACCACGTTGGCACGGGCCGTGTCGAGATCGACTCCCACGTCGGCTCGTATGCGCGGGCGGGCCTCAGCGCGGCGAGCAGGCCCGCCACCAGGGCCGCCGCGACCGCCAGCCGGTGGTGAGGCATGATGGGGGTGTTTCGAAAAAAAGGGTGGGTACCTGGATGGCTTGGCAAGGCCTTCTCGCCCCTGTCCTCGTCCTAATCTAGTCCTCTTCTTGCCGTGTCTCTTCTCTTCCGCCTGTCGCCTTTGCCTGGTTCTCGTCCTGCCCTCCTCGTGCCCCTTCCACCGTCAGCCATGCTCAACTGCTCGTCATCGCGACGTCCGCGTCCAGCCTGGCCTCCTCCCAAGTCCGCCGCCTCTTGGTCTTTGTCTTTGCCGCCCGCTTCCTCTTCCTCCTCTTCCTCCTTCTCTTCGCACCGTCTTCCCCTTGCCTCGTCTTCTTCTTCTTCCGCGTCCGCCTCCTCCTCTCTCCGCCTCCGCCGCCGCCGCCGCCTCCTGTTTGTTTATCTGCCGCGATTCTGCCGTTAATCTGCCGCAGTTCAACCTCCACAAAAACAGAATCGCGCCAAAACTCTCGCGTTTCTGCCGTTTGTCACCCCGTTTCTACCCTCGCGACTGATAGTATTCGACCCTCGGCAAGGGTGGAATGGCGCCAAAATGGACGCAGCGGTGGACGCAGCGGTGGACGCAGCGGTGGACGCAGAGGAGAGGAAGCCGACGGGCGGGCTATGAGGCGGAGGGAGCAGGAGAAACGCTCAGTGGATGCTGCTGGTTGAACAGGCGTTGATGGGTGGACCAAGTAGAAGCAACCGCGCCTCGCACAGGTCCGCAGATGCGGAACGCCGAGTCGATCGAGCGGCGTGCCGACTCCAACAGTGTATCACACAGTATGCTCTCTGCCTCTGTGCAGGGGGCGCTCGCCCGGCCCCGGCGCCTGCAAGAAGAAAAGAGTAAAAAAAGAAAGTCTACAGCACGCGGTATTCCCGAGTGGTCACCCTCCCCAGTACTGACCGCGCCAGCACCTGCTTAGATTCCGTGAGCGGAACGGGTACGGTCGCTTTCAGGTGTGTATGGCCGTAGACGAGAGCGTGAGTGTTGAAATCCCTCTTATAGCACACGTGCACAGGGCAGCACCGGCGACGCTGCATGCGAATGCGGCCCGTATGTCCACTTGCTCAGCGCATCCGGCCTACAGTCGCCTGCGCGCGCGCGCCTGCATGCAGTGTACGTGAGAGCCGTATCCCTTGCTGCATGCATGCCCTCCCTCCACGCCGACGATGGCGCGGCCACACCATGGGCCGCGGCGGCGTGCACGGGAGCGATCTGTGCCATGCGCACGGTGGTCCTCGTCCTCCTCTGCCTCTGCCATCTCTGCTCGTCCATGCATCCCGCCGCGTTCGCCACGGCCGCACGTGCCCTCGCTCGCGCCGCCATGCGCACAGCAACCTCCCCCCGCCAGCGCCCGCCGGGCCCGCCTGCTGGCCGGCGCGCCCTTCCACCCCCCCTAGCCGCCTGCGGGTGCACGGGCTAACGGGGGCGTGTCACACCGCTGTCCGCGGGGCGGAGAAGGGCAGAGACGGGCAGAGAAGGGCAGACGGCGGCCGACGCGCGGCAGAGCGGCCCCGCCTGTCCGCCATAGCCGACGGGCGGACACCGGCAGAAGCGGGTGAGGCCGGGTGGACGCAGGAGGAGCCTGGCGGCCGCGGAACCGGCGAAAAAAAAAGACGCAAAAGGCGCCGGCGCCGGACGAACGCGCCGGCCGCGGCCACCGTCAACCGCCGCCCACGCGCGCGAACGCGTCTTTGCGTCTGCGTGGGTTTCGGGTTTGCGCCCTGCGTGCCATTTGCCCCCGTCCGCGCGATCGCAAACGCCGCAAGACGCCGCACCGCCGTGGACGCCCCAACGCGTACACAGTAACCGACGTGGTGCGTTGCGTGCGGGCCCGCTGGCGACACCGCGTGAACGAGGAGGAGCAGGGGATCTCCCAAGGCGGCGTCGCAGCAGCACGCAGCAGCGGTGGCGGGCAGGCGCCGACAAGAAGGGAAGAGCGTGGAGGGGAGGGGGGCCGCAGCGCTTGGATGGAGGCGGCCGGTGGACGCCCTGGGAGCGACGGCGTAGGACGCGGGGCGCGACCGGGGACGGTCGAGGTGCACAGAGAGCGCCGGCCCACCGCGCGCAGGCGCCCGTAGACCCGCTTGGCCTTGGCGGATGCGCGCCGCACTTGGCAGCCCCGCGCTCGCTTGAACCGGCGACGGACCGTGGCGCAGCGCGCGAACGTTGGCCGTCGACCGCCTGTTGGACCTTCGCGCACCTGAGGCGCGAGCCCGCGGCGCGGCCTGCGTGCCGTCTGCTTTGCGCTCGCTGCGTCGGGGGGCCGCTGGCGCGCGCGCCTCGGCGCCGGGCCTGGAGGCGGGAGGCTGGAGCGCGCCCCGTCGGATGCCCTCTCAGCGGCCGCACGCACCGCCGCCTGCAGGGCTGCATGGTGTACTGGACGGCTCGGGTTCCCAACACGCGTCTAAGCGGGCCACGGTGGCCTCCGGCAGCCGCTGCGCGACGTTGGAGAACGCCGCGGCGTGAACGCTGGAGCTCAGCAACGGGAGCGCCGCTTCTTTGGCGGAAGTTCTGTGGCGGCGCCGCTGCACGGCCCGCGCCCCGCGGGCGGGGCCCGCCGGCTCACCGTTGTACTGTGATCGCCCCCAAGAGCGGGGCCGGAAAAAGGCCGCCGACCATGGTCCTGCGCGGCCGCGGGGACGTCGGCCACAAGGCGTTTGAGCAGCTGCAGCTGCAGGCGCTGCGGGCCGTTCTCGGCTGCTTCATGGTCGTGGCCGTGAGCCGGCACCTCCTGCTGCCGTACGAAGGGACCACAATGCTGGTCGTCCGCGTGGTGTCGTTCATGGTTGGTGCTGCGCTCCTGAAGGTGGCGAAGCAGCAGGACGCGTGGAAGTACGGCATCGGCCTGACGATGTTCTTCAAAACCGCCATGACGCTGCGGACGGTCGCCGCGAGCACCACCGAGGTCGCCGTGCTGACCACGGCGCTGTCGGCGCCGCACCGCGTCATGCCGGTCATGTGCGCCGTCTTTGGCGGCGTGTGGTACAGCGCCGCCATGGCCGTCGCGAGCCTGGCCGAGATGTTTGTGCTGGCCCATGTGCACGGCCAGACCCTCCAAGGGCTCGCGGTTGGGGCGGGCGCCAACATGGCGGCCATCCTGGAGCAGCTGCAGCAAACGACCCACTCGGTGGTCGTGACCGAGAGCTTCTACGTGGTCATGTCCACGCTCTTTGGCGCGCTGCTCGTGCGGCACTACCGCGACGTGCTGCACAGGCTCGGCCAGGCGCTGCAAGCGCGCCAGCTGTTCATTACCAACATGGTGCGTGCGCTGCGTTCCTGCAACATCCAGAAGAGTGCGTACCGCGTGGCGCTGACTCGCTCCAAACGCACCCTTCGCTGCCGCGCGGTCCCGCGCAGAACCACGAGATCCGCACGCCGCTCATGGGCGTCATGGGCATCGCCGACGTGACCCTCCGCGACCGCAGCCTCGCGGCGCCGCTGCGGGAGCAGCTGCAGCTCATCTTTGACAGCACCAAGGCGCTGCTCACCACGGCGGACAGCATCCTGGACATGTCCAAGCTGCAGAACAACATGATGACCACGCGGCCGGCGGTTGGGAGAATGGCCAGGCAATTCACAGCTGGTCAGCGCACCAACTTGCTGACGACAAATTTCTCTGCGGCCGCGGCTGGTGTTGTCGTGGCGCGCCCAGGCGGTCGAGGTTCGCAAGATTGTGCTCACCGCGGTCGAGAGCGTCCGTGCGTTTGCGGCCAGCCACGGCGTCGATTACCGCGTCGTGGTCGACCCGCGCGTGCCCACCTACATTCGCACCGACCCCGACCACCTGCACCAGATTCTCGGCAACCTCATTGGTCGGCCGGCTCCTATGGATGCGGCGTGAGCGCCCGTCCCGCGGCAGCTGACCCGCTGCCGGCCAGTGCGTCTCCGCTTTTTTTTTTTTTTTTTTTTTTTACCCTCGCTCCCCCACCTCCCCCGGCAATGCGTTCAAGTTCTCCCCCG
>Ga0180216_1003518_pt1 | contig 12370 bp, 18 predicted proteins | sample eDN3rd37CBELigMG_FD_128879 | JGI IMG/M metagenome (GOLD analysis project Ga0180216, IMG submission 128879) | Enriched Miracle-Growth compost microbial communities from Emeryville, California, USA - eDNA 3rd pass 37_C BE-Lig MG (version 2)... ...
CCGGTCCAAACAAGTCCTCGAACGGGTTGAACTCTCCATAGCCGCTGACCAGCGTCAGGCCCCCGGTGTCGCGCAGGTACCGGCTCGGCGGCGTCGCCAGGCCTACGAGAACAACCTCCAAGGGGAGACAAAGGTGCGTGAGTGAGGCGCTTGGTGGCTGCGTGATCCCGGCGCGACTCGGCGTACCGAGGAGCGGCGCTGGCGGCGAGAGCAGGCCCGCGGCCACCTTTTGCTGGTGTTCAGCGCCTGCCAGCCGGCGCGACCGCGGAGCGGCACGGTCGCGAGCCTCTGTTAGCCCGATTAGCCTCGCCCAGTCTCGGCCCAATCAGGCCGGCGCCGCGCCGTACCCTGCGGCTGCGCGGCCGCGGAGCGGGCGGCGCCATCGGCCAGCTGGCGCGACGGGTCCACATGGTCGTCTGGCCCTGCCATTTTCGGGCCGATAGCGCTGCACTGCGGCTCGGCCCGGCCCGCGCCCATCAGTCTGCTTCGTGCGGCGGCGGCGGGCGGCGGCGGTGGTGGTGTGATCGCGCGCTACGACGCCCACGGCCAGCTAGTCCACCCGGCTTGCGTAAGCTCAGCCGGTCGGCGCGACGTTGCCGCTTAGCTGAGCTGAGCTGGACGTTCCGGGCCCGGGTGCTTTTCAGCGGGCGCCTGCCACTGCACTGCCCTCTCCGCCCCGCCCTGCTCGGCGCAGGCCGCGCGGTCCGGCCTCCCCGACGTCATCGTGCCGCCCAGGCCGCTCCAGCCGCCCCGCGTTTACCCTTCGTGTCCACCCCGCTCCTCCTGTGCACCCGTCTCGCCCGCCCCCCGCTGGCGTCCCCTCCACGCGACTAGTGGACGGAGGGTCGTCTTTCTATGGTCCTGCCGGTGCAGCCGTGCGCCGCGCATCGCTCCGCATCAGCCGCGCCGCCTGTGCGTCCATAGGTGACGTCATAGAGCGCGTGTGCTTAGACGGGACGTGCGCGTCTGCGCGTGCGCCGTGTCCACGCGGGCGCAGCGCCACCGGAAGACGACGCGGCCCGCGGCGGCACAGGCGCCGAGGCAGGTGCGCGCACGCGGCCGCTTGCGCATCGCGCGCGCGTGGTTGTAAGTTGTTGGTGGAACACGCGGCGCATGCCGGACGGCACGGCAACCGCAACCCAACGGCCGCGCGGAGCGCCCACCCGCCTACCGCACCCGTTCATGCTTCTTTCGCGTTGAGGGGGCGGCCGCATCGCCAGGGAATGCGCGACACCCGCACGCTGCGTACGTGAGCGAACCGCCCGCCGAACCGTGGCCGCCGCCGTCGTCTCGCTGACATCACGGGCATCGCGCCCTGCGACCGCGGCCCCTCGCAGGCGGCCCCTCGGCCTTGGGCTCCGGTGACATGTATCCCGCTGGGAGCAGTGCCTCCCTGGGCGCCATGCCCTACCCGAGCTCGATCCCGCCGGCCCACAGCGGGATTTTCATTCCGCCACCCTCTACCTTTGGCTACATGCTGTCACCGACCACGATGCCAGCAGGAACCGACGCGTTAGGCCCGCTGCCGCCCGTGCCGCTGCCGCCGGCGCACGAGGGCGCCCCGCCCTCCTACACGCAGCCCGTGCCGGGACGCACGGACGTCCCAATGGCGCGCGTCCACCTGCACCGGCGCCTGCCGCCGCTGCCGCCGGAGCCCAACGTCGACCCGGAGTGGTTCAACGAGCAGATCGTCCGGGAGACGACGCACATGGTCACGGCGGAGAAGCGGCAAGAGATCATTGCCTACCACCTCGCAAACCCCAAGGCGCGCATCAAATGGCCGCCCGCGTTCCGGTCGTACGCGCGCACCTTTGAAGTTCTCCGCGTGCCGCTGGACGACCAGCGCGACGAGGTTGTCCTGTACCGGGTACGTCCTCGCGCGGCGCGAGCGGACCGACGGCCCCGGGGCGCGCCCGCTGAGCGGGTCGTGCGCCGGGCGTGGCTGGGGACGGTGCGACAGATGGGGGCGCGCAACCGGCGGTCGCTGCCCGTGCCCACGCGTGAGGAGGTGTACGACATCATCCGCACGTGCCACGACTACGACGTCAACCACGGCGGCATCCAGGCGACGTACAAACAGGTGCACAACCGCTACGCGATGATCCCGCGACGGGTCGTGGCCATCTACTGCAACGCGTGCCGGCACTGCGGCGCCAACGGCTCCCGTGACTCGGACGGGCGCGGCGCCACGGGGGCGCGCGACGTCTCCTCCACGCCGGTACGCCGCCCGCCTCCGGAGCGCGATCCAGGGCAGGGCGCGAAGCGCGCGTGCTCACGGTGCGACCGCCGGGCGTGCCGCGTGCGTGCCGACCGGGATGCAGGAGGACGTGAAGAACAGCGACGCCGGCACGCTGGCGCCGCCGGGCAAGAAACTGATGGCGTCCGTCGCCAGGTTCGCGGACGACGGCCTCGAGGGCTGGGTGGCGTCGCACCCGAACCTGCGCTTCATCCGCGAAACGCGCGTGGTGTACCGGGCCGGTGCGGTTGTGGCTCCAGCCGCTGCGACGCGCGGTTTCGCACGCTGACACGGAGTGGTTTCACCGGTCTGCGATGTGGGGTCCGTCGCGCGCATCGCGCAGATGCGCTGGCGCAGCGGGACACGCACGTGGCGGTCATCAGCGGCGGCGGCGCGGGCCACGAGCCCGCGCATGCCGGCTTCATCGGGCAGGGCATGCTAACCGCCGCGGTCTCGGGCAACGTGTTTGCCAGCCCGTCGGCGTCGCAGGTACATGGCCAGCCTCGATGTGCGGAGGAGGCGGACGCGCGGAGTGGGGACGGCTCACGCGCAGACGGCGCGCGCCGCGCTTGCGTCCACGTGCCTAGGTGCTGGACGCCATCCTCACCGTGGGCGGCCGCGCCGGCGTCCTGCTGATCGTCAAGAACTACACCGGCGATCGCATCAGCTTTGGCCTCGCGGCCGTGCGCGCTCGGGTACGATCGCCGCGTACGGCCGGCGCGGCGCCCGTCTGCCAGTCCACTTACGCGAGCGGAAGTATTCCTGGGTGCGCGTTTGCCCTCGCAGGGCCTCGGCATTCCCGTCGAGATTGTCTTTGTCGGCGACGACTGCGCGATTCCGCCGGGCGTGGACCGCACCACCGGCCGGCGCGGCCTCGCTGGGACGGTCCTCGTGCACAAGATCGCCGGCCACGCCGCCGCACAGGTTTGGGGGCGTGCTCACGGGCGTTGTGCGGTCGGGCTCCCTGTGCAACTCACCGGGGGATCTATGCTGTGCTACCATCGCCCTCCGCACTCTTTTGCCAGGGACTGCCCTTGGCGCAGGTGGCCGAAGTCGCGCGCACGGTCGCGTCGAACTTGGGCACGGCCAACGTGGCGCTGTCGGCGTGCTCCTTGCCCGGCCGGCCGCCGTCGTTCACGCTGCTGGACGACGAGATGGAGCTCGGCCTCGGCATCCACGGCGAGAAGGGCTACAAGCGCACCGTGCTGGAAGGCGTCGACCAGGTGGCGGAGGCGCTGGTGAACCTCATCCTGCCGCAGGGCGGCGAGAGCGGCACCCCCGCGGGCTACCTGGGCGACGTGCGGCCGGACCAGCCCATCGCGCTGCTCGTCAACTCGCTCGGCGCGTCCACCGACCTGGAGCTGGGCGGCCTCACGCTGGCGACGATCGCCGCGCTGGAGCGGCACGGCTTCCGCGGCTCGCTGCGGGCCGTCCTGTCTGGCCGCCTCATGACGGTAGGGCCGCCACGCTCGCAAGGTCGTGGCGGCGTTGGCGTGGACGCTGATGCCATCTCTGCCATCTCTGCCGGCGGCGCTGTGCGCGGTGCCTTGGCTGCTCAGTCGCTGGAGATGGCCGGTTTCTCCGCGACGGTGCTGCTGCTCCAGCCGGGCATGCTGGAGGCCCTGGAGGCCCCGACAACGGCACCCGCGTGGCCGCAGGTGGCCGTCGGCGCGCAGGTCTCGCCCCGGACGTACCTGGAGAAGCCCGCGATCGCCGTTCTTGCCAGCGCCACTGACGTCTCTGAGCGGTGCGGCGTCGCCGGTACCATGATGTGCCGTTGCACATGCCGCGCGCTGACGCGGCGTCGCACGCCGCAGGGGGTGGCGGGCGCGCTGCCTAGGTTGGACGCGCTCCCGCCGATCGGGACGGTGCTGTACCATTGCCTGGTGGACGCTGCGAGCGCGCTGATCGCCGCCGAGCCGGAGCTCACCGAGCTAGACTCGAAGGCGAGCCCAAGGCTCATAGGGGAATAGCGTCTCGGTATCTCGCTCCTGACGCGGGCCGCCGCCGCCAATCTGTTCCATTACTCCAGGTCGGCGACGGCGACTGTGGCCAAACGTTCAAGGAAGGCGCCACCGTGATCCAAGAGCTCCTCGACGACCCGAACGCGTTGCGTACGTGTGCCGTTGCACCGGTCGCGTCCACAGTTGACCACGCGAAAAGCCGACCGCGCACATCCGTCGCGATTGCGTCGTCGCGGATTCCTTCTTGCCAGGTCTGCCGCTGTCGCGGCCGGCGGCCGCCCTCTCCGCCCTCGCACAGCGGCTGGAGACGCGCATGGGCGGCTCGTCCGGCGCGTTCTACTCGATCATGCTCGAGTCGGCCAGTACCGTCCTCCTCCAGCCGGGTACGGTGCACGCGCCGCGGTGCGGCGCGCGGGACGCACCACCGTGCTGATCTCCGCGCGATGCCGGACTCCCTTCTGGCCCACGGTCGCAGACGAGACAGCGTCGGCGGAGGCGGACGCGCTTGATGCGGCCCGCTGGATCCGCGCATTCCAGAACGGTGTGGAGGCCGTGGCCACCCTCGGCGGGGCGCGGGCGGGCGATCGGACGATGCTCGACGCCCTGCTTCCGGCGCTGGCCGTGTTCCAGCAGGCGCTGAGCGACACCGATGCGCCGGCGCCGGCGGACCGCAGCCGCAAGCGCAAGCGGGATGTCGGTACGGCAGTGGAGCTGGGAGGCGATCTGGCGCCATGGGATGGCTGCTGATGCTGGTCCAGCGAAGGATGCGGCGTCGTTGCGTGCGCCAGACTGGCTGGACGTCCTCAAGCGCGCCTGCGTGGCGGCCACCAACGGCAGCTTGGCAACGGCAGCGATGGCGCCGCGCGCCGGCCGGTCCTCGTACCTGCCGACCAGCCGGGTCCAGGGCGTCGCCGATCCGGGCGCCGTCGCGGCCGCCGAGCTGCTGCGCAGCGTGCACCGCACGCTCGTGCGGCTGCCGGGGGCGGCGAATGACGGATTGCCGCGGGATTGATCGCATTGACCAGTGTACCTATGTCTATTGTAACGATTGGCTTGCTTGTACACTACGCGAAGGTGTGTTTGATAGGGCCAGCTCGAGGCGTCGCGTAGGGCCCGCGGCCGCGGCGTCGCATAGGGCCCGCTGCCGAGGCGCGCGTGGGCCGGCGCATCCCGTCGGCCAGGCGGTCACGTGACCTGCGTGCAGTTGACGTCACCGCAGGCGCGGACGCTGAGGACTGGCGCCCGCCGCAGATCGCCGCCGCCGTCTCCTCCACCGCGGACGCAGCCCGACCGAGGCTGCCACAGGCCCACCGCACCATGGCGCCGCCCCGGCGTGTCTTCATTGTTGGCGTCGGCATGACCAAGTTTGAAAAGCCCGGCCGCCGCGAGGACTTTGAGTACGCCGCCGCCGGTGGATCCCGGCCGCTTGGGGCCGCCCTGGAGCTCACTGGGGGGTGCGGGCGTGGGCGTGACACGAGGGCGGGCGCGGGGCCGGCCGGCAGCTACCCGGAGATGGCCAAGGAGGCCATGGTCAAGGCCCTCCTGGACGCCGGCCTCACGTACGACAAGGTCGAGCAGGCTGCCGTCGGCTACTGCTTCGGTGCGGCCGATAAGCTAGCCGCGCAAAAAACGACCCATGCCACCTTTTGTGCTAACCGCGGCCGGCTCGAGCTAGCGTGGCCGGCGCGTGCGGGCGGCCGCAGGCGACTCGACGTGCGGCCAGCGTGCCGTCTACCAGCTGGGCATGACGCAGATCCCGGTCATCAACGTCAACAACAACTGCAGGTGCGCTGGTGTCTCCCGCGTTTCCAGCGGTGCACCGGCCGCGGCTTACCGGGCGCCCAAGCTCGGCGCGTCTCCCGCTCGCAGCACGGGCTCGACTGCGCTGTACACCATCCGCCAGGCCATCCAGGGCGGCCTCATCGACTGCGGCATGGCACTCGGCTTTGAGAAGATGTCGCCGGGCCCGCTCGGCGCCAAGGCGGTCTGGACGGATCGCCAGCCGCCGCTGGGCAAGATGATGAAGACGATGGAGAAGCAGCGGTACGGCGGGGCCGGCGCTGCGCGCTGCGGCTGCCTTCGCGCTGCCAGGGAATGACCGGGCGCCACCTGTGCGCCGTTGCTCGGCCGCTGCAGCGGCCTGGACCGCAAGGCGCCGCCGAACCCGCAGATCTTTGGCAACGCGGGCATCGAGCACATGGAAAAGTACGGCACGACCGTCGACCACTTTGCCAAGATCGCTTGGAAGAACCACCGCCACAGGTGCGACGCGCGGGTTCACACGGGCTGCCGCGACCCGCTGGTGCCAAACGCCGTCGGCGTGGCAGCGTGGGTGGGTGGCCTCAACAGCGTCAACAACCCGTACTCGCAGTTCCAGACCAAGTACTCGCTGGACGAGGTGAAGAACGGCCGCAAGATCTGGAACTACCTGACGCTGCACCAGTGCTGCCCGACCTCGGACGGCGCCGCCTGCGTTATCCTCGCCAGCGAGGACTTTGTCCGCCGCCACAACCTGGTGCGCTCGCCCGCGCGCGACCTCTGGCCCGGGCATCCAGGCCGCAGCAAGCAGGTGCTCATTCTCCGGCTCGCCGTGGTGTTGCGCCAATCGCCCGCGAGCAGGAGGGCCTGGCCGTCGAGATCGCCGCGCAGGCCATGGCCACCGACTCGCCCAAGGCCTACGGCACGAGCGCCATCGAGCTGGCCGGTTCGTTGGGGCCCTCAAGGCGATAGTCGGGAGTTTGGGGCGGCGCTGACGGCGGCCGATCGCCGGCGCATGCTGGGCCCGTTCGCACAGGTGCTGACATGACCCGCCGTGCGGCCGCCGAGGTCTACAAGAAGGCGAACGTCACGCCCGACGACGTGCAGGTAGTCGAGCTGCACGACTGCTTCTCCGCCAACGAGGTGCGCGGCGCTGATGCCGGCGGGCGCCCATGACCGATCTTTCTAACGACGGCCGGCGCGTGGTCGCCCACGCTGCGGCTGCAGCTCATCACCTACGAGGCGCTGGGCCTGTGCCCCGTGGGCAAGGCGGGCGAGTACATTGACAAGGGCCTGAACACCTACGGCGGCAAGCACGTCGTCAACCCGTCGGGCGGCCTGATCTCCAAGGGCCACCCACTCGGCGCGACGGGCCTCGCGCAGTGCACCGAGCTCACGTGGCAGGTACGCCCTCGCCGCGCCGTGCGTGTACGCTGTGCGTGCTGGGCAGGACGCTGAGGCAGCGTCGATCGCGGCACAACGTTGCCTTGCGCCCGGCAGGTCCGCGGCTGGGCGGGCAAGCGCCAGGTGCGCAACACCAAGTGGGCGCTGCAGCACAACGTCGGCCTGGGCGGTGCGGTCGTGGTCTCGCTGCTGCGCAAGGGCTTCCCCACGGCGCCAACGCCGGCGCCAGAGGCGCACCTGGGCTACAACGCGGCCGTCGAGTGCCGCCGCATCACCGACGCGGACGTGGCGCGCGTGCTACCCCGCAACAAGGAGGTCGTTGCCCCCATCTTCACCAGCAAGCTTTGAGGGCGCACCGGTTGGGGCCCGCCACGCGTGCGCGCCTGCTCCTCCCACCTCCTGCCGGCCACCCCCAGGCGCCGCTCTGTAGCACGCACGATAGAGGGTGGTGCAAGGAATGTTTATGTACACAAATTATGCCGCACCGTGGACCGAGTGGGACAGCCATGCGCAGAATTTGAGGCCAGCACAAACAGCGCCCTCGGCGCCAAAGCCGCGCAAGAAAAAAAAAAGTACGATCACGCCGCACGGCGAGCCAGCGTCGGTTCGCCGGCGGCACCCGCCGTTGCGCTCATTGGCAGGCCTCGTTGTTCACGCGCGAGTTCATAATGAGCGAGACGATGAGGCCGTACAGACCCAGCACTTCGGCGAAAATGAGGATGAGCACCATGCCGACAAAGATCTGGGGGGACGGCGAGCACGGGGCCACAAAGCTCGCGATGCCGTCAGCTTGCGTGGTCCGGTGGCCGCGGGAATGTGCCCCTAGGCCGCCGCGCGTACCCGCTGCTCCAGGACGATGGCGCGGACGCATGCGTCGCCGACAATGCCGATGGCAATGCCCGCAGCCACACCGCCGAAGCCGACGCTCAGGCCGGACGCCATGTGGATGAAGCCCCTGCAGCGGTCACACCGACGGGCAGCGGTGCCCAGTCACGTTCAGCGGGCGGGGCCATGCGGCACCCCTGGCGTGCGCTGACGGGGCTGGCCACGTACGAGAAGAGCGAGTAGGGCGCGCCGGGGTCGCCGATGGAGCCCGAGATGAGCACCGAGACGACGAGGCCGTAAATGGCAATGATACCGGCCATGACGACCGGGATGAGCGCCTTCATGACCACCTCCGGCTTGAAGGTACCCAGGCCAGCAATGGCGACACCGGACTTGGCGGTGCCGATGGCGGCGCCCAGCGCTGCCGCGCCGCCCCCGCACACACCGCTCGCGCAATCAACATAGCATGTTGCCGTCAGTGCACATCCCGGCAGCGGTTCGGCTGCCGCAGGCGCCGGCGCGCACCGCTCAGAATCATGGCCATCGCGCCTCCGGCAAAGCCGAAGAACGGCGCGTACGCCGGGCACAGGGCCTCCATGTCCGCCATCTTTGAACGACCTGTTCGCGGAACGTCCCCGCAGCGGGTGCCCACGCAAAGGTTAGCCTCGCGAACTACGACAGCGTTGGGTCCCGGCAGGCGGCAAGGGTGCGGCGGACGCTGCGCCGGGGCCGCTCTCGCTTCCTCCGCGCCGCGCGACCGTGCGCAGCAGCGTTCGAGCGCTCTGGGGCCCAGTGTCCCGCCGGAAAAGTTGGACCGCTGGCGCGGCTTTGCCCCACCGGCCAGATGGCGCGCACGCGTGCGCGCTGCGGTCACATGGGCTCGTTGCCCAGTCCAGCACCCGCCCGCCGCCCTCGCTTCCGCCGCCGCCGTTGCGCGGGTGCGCGGCACCAACGAACCTCGCGAGCACAAGAACAGGACGAAGGCGACGGAGGCGAAAAGTGGCCGCGTGACTCCCTCCCACGTGACTCTTCACACGTGACTCCTTACACGTGACTCAGGGGGTTGACGTCATCCGGGGCAGCGGGCGGGCGGCGGGCGGCGGAGCGCAGGACGACGCGGCCGCGACGGCCGTGGAGCGGGCGGACGCCGGACGCGGCTGAAAGGCACTGTGGATGGTTTGCGGGGACGCATCCAGGAACGGTGTTCTGCTACTGGATCGTGGAGATTGTGAGCGCTGGAGCCATGGCGGCCGCCGCAGTCCGCGGGCTCTTGCGCGCAAGCGTTGGGACCTGCGGGGCGGCCGGACGCCGCCTGAGCACGGCCGGCGCGCGGGCGCCGGCGCCGGCGTCCACGCGGTCCAAGGCGCTTCGCGAGGCGGCCGGGGCCCTGGCGCGTGCCGGCATCCCCTCGGCGTACAAGGAGGCGGAGCTCCTGCTCGCGCACACCTTGCAGATCGATCGGAGCGCGCTCGTGCTGGGCGACCCGGCCGCGACGTTGACGCCCGCCCAGCTCGACACGCTCCAAGGGTACGGCGCGGCTGTGCCGACCGCGTGGCGTGTTGGCGCCAGTCTGACCTGCCTACGGATCGCTTACGGTCCCGCGCCAGCGCAGCTACGTGGAGCGGCGAGCGGCCGAGGAGCCCCTCAGCTACATCACCGGCCGGAGAGAGTTTTGGTCCCTCGATTTTGAGGTGGACCGCACGACGCTCATCCCGCGCCCCGCCACGGAAACGGTGCGTTGCCTGCAGCACCGAAGGTATTCGAACGACGCCACGCTCACGTGCACAAGCGGTAGCAGGCACAGGCGCCACCTGCAGCTGGTGGAGTTTGCGATGGACGTGGTGCCGGACCGCGCCAGGCCGTTGCGCGTATTGGACGTCGGCACGGGCAGCGGATGCATTCTCATCGCGCTCCTGACCGAGTTTCCCAACGCCACCGGCGTGGGCCTGGACATCCAGCCGGGCGCCATCGAGATTGGTCCGTCCCTGGCCAGGCAGCTGCGAGGCGCCGGGGCGACGGTGGGAGGCTCACCCGTCCTCGTCGCATCCGCTGTCATCCCCACTGCGTGGGCACAGCGCGCCGTAACGCCACGCGGCTAGGCGTAGCGGGGCGCAGCGCCTGGGCGGTCTCGTCGTGGTTCGATGCCCTCAAAGCGGCGAGCAGCCAGACGGATCCCGCGCTCCGCGGCCCCTTTGACGTGATCGTGTCCAACCCGCCGTACATTGGCGCCGCCGACTGGCCCGCGCTCGCGCCCACCGTCGAAAAGTGCGGGCGGGCGCCGCGCATCGTGGGGCACACGCTGTGAGCCAATGATGCGAAAGGTTCTGCTTGCCCTGGCTGGAGCCGTCTCAGGTACGAGCCGCGGCTCGCGCTGGACGGCGGCGAGGACGGCCTGGACGCCTACCGCGCGTTGGCGCGCGAGGCGGCCGCGTTCCTGGCGGCGGACGGCACGCTCTTGCTCGAGATCGGGCTGCGGCAGGGCCCTCAGGTTCGCTGGGTTTCGGCGCGGCGCGCCCCCCGGACCGACAGCGGCGGCCGAGCTTACCCGCCTTGTCGGCGGCATGGTATGGCCGAGCGGCGGCAGGTCAAGGCCATCATGACCGCGAGCGGCCAGCTGCGCTTCTACCAAGCGCGCGAGGACCTGGCCTCCTTCGAGCGGGCGCTGGCCTTCCGCAGGGCCTAATGCACCACAGTATTGTAGATGCAGAAGCTGGATGCACATGTACAGCGCAACACACGGCCCGACCTCTGTACACGCGGCAAGGAGCCGCGGCGAGGAGCCGCGGCCGGGAGCCGCGCCGCACAAAAGCACTGGTGGATCGGGTGCGCCACCGGAGCGCCACCATGATCGCGGTGCACGGTACGCCCCGTCCGTGCCGCGCTGCGGCGGCAGTAGCAATGCTGTGGCGGCGCACTAAGAAAGCTGGAGATCTCCGCGAGGGCGGCGGTGCGAGCCGGCCCAGCGGGCGCAGGCTACCACGCCCGCCGCGATGACGGCGCCTACCGGGCGGCCTGCCAGGCCGCCTGCGCCGCGGCCGTGGCGACACTCCGCGAGGGCGCAGCGGCGGTGCAGGCGGTCGAGGCGGCCATTCGCGTGCTGGAGGTGCGTCCGCGGCCGCTACGGCCGCGGCAGCCCGTGCACCCCGCTCGCTCACGCTGCGCCTCCTCACCTTGCGTGGGGTGCCGCACGGGCAGGACGACCCGGTGACCAACGCCGGCAAGGGCTCCAACCTGACCGTGGACGGCACCGTCGAGGTGGACGCGAGTCTCATGGACGGGCCGACGGGCTGCCTTGCCGCCGTGGGCGCCGTGCCAGGTCTCTGCCTGCCGGCGTGCTCGCACGGGCGAAAGGCTGCAGCTGACCACCGCCCGAGCCCGTGCCCTGTGGCGGGCGGTCGTGCAGACCTGCCCAACCCGATCTCGGTGGCCAGAGCGCTGCTGGAGCAGGCACAGCGCGACGACCTCCCACTGCGACGGCTTCCACCGCTGTGCGGCCCCCAAATGACCAGCACCAAACGTCTGGGAGCGACCGAAGCTAACGTCCTGCGTGCGTCCTCACGTTTGCGCGTTTGCGGCCGCCCCAGGCTGCTGACCGGTGCTGGGGCCCGCGAGTGGGCCGCGGCCAAGGGCTTGCTGAGCGCACCTGCTGACGGCACGCTCGTGACCGGTACGAGCACAGCCGTCGCGGCTAGCTGTGCTAGGTGCCCGTGCCGCGGCGCTGACTGTCTGCCGCCCTTGCGGTCGCAGGCGTCGTGCTTCCGGCAGAGGCGTCGCGGCGCCGGTACGCCAAGTACAAGGCACAGCTGGATGCAGCAGAGGCCAAGGGCGGCCGCCCTGCGGAGCCGCCGTCCACGCTCTGGGACACGGTGGGCGCGGTGTGCGTCGATGCCGCGGGCCGGGTGGCCGCGGGCGTCTCCAGCGGCGGCATCCTGCTCAAGTTCCCCGGCCGCGTCGGGGAGGCGGCCTGCCCCGGCGCGGGGTGCTGGGCGGACCAGAGCGGCGACGGCGCTGCCGGCGTCAGCACCAGCGGTACGCGCCATGTCCCGGAGGCTATTACAGCCGGTGGATCTAAGCCGAGCACCGCACGCCGTGGCTGTCGCGCGGGGCCACCAGGCAAGGGCGAGCAGATCATGCGGACGCTGCTGGCGAAGGCGGCGTGCGACGCGCTGATGAACCGGCCGGC
>Ga0180216_1003520_pt1 | contig 12368 bp, 11 predicted proteins | sample eDN3rd37CBELigMG_FD_128879 | JGI IMG/M metagenome (GOLD analysis project Ga0180216, IMG submission 128879) | Enriched Miracle-Growth compost microbial communities from Emeryville, California, USA - eDNA 3rd pass 37_C BE-Lig MG (version 2)... ...
CGCCGACGTCGGCGCGGTCAAGGACGGCTGGAACGGCTTCTCGGTGCTGCACACGGCGGCCTCGCGCGTCGGTGCGCTCGATCTCGGCCTGGTGCCGGGCGAGGGCGGCAAGACGGCGCTCGAACTCGCCAATGGCCAGGCGGACGTTCTGTTCCTGCTCGGCGCCGACGAGATCGATGTGAAGCCGGGCGCTTTCGTCGTCTATATCGGCACGCATGGCGACCGCGGCGCGCACCGCGCCGACGTCATCCTGCCGGGCGCGGCCTATCCGGAAAAGTCGGCGATCTACGTCAACACCGAGGGCCGCGTGCAGATGGCCAACCGTGCGTCGTTCCCGCCGGGCGATGCCCGCGAGGACTGGGCGATCCTGCGCGCCCTCTCGGATGTGCTCGGTGTGAAGCTGCCTTACGACTCGCTCGGCGCGCTGCGCCATCTGATGTTCGCGGCCCACCCGCATCTGATGCGCGTCGGCCAGGTGGCGGCGGGCGAGGGCTCCGACATCGGCGCCGTTGCCAAGCTCGGCGGCTCGCCCGACAAGGCGCCACTGCGCTCGCCCATAACCGACTTCTATTTCACCAACCCGATCGCCCGTGCCTCCGCCATCATGGCGGAATGCTCGGCGCTGGCGAACGCGGCACACAAGACCGCGGCGGAGTAGGGATGATGGACTTCTTCTGGACCTATGTCTGGCCCGTGACCGTGATCGTCGCGCAGTCGCTGCTGCTGCTGGTGGTGCTGCTCGTGGCCATCGCTTACGTGCTCTATGCCGACCGCAAGATCTGGGCGGCGGTGCAGCTGCGGCGCGGCCCCAACGTGGTCGGGCCCTGGGGCCTGTTCCAATCCTTCGCCGACCTGTTGAAGTTCGTGCTCAAGGAGCCGGTGATCCCGGCGGGCGCCAACAAGGGCGTGTTCCTGCTGGCGCCGCTGGTGAGCTGCGTGCTGGCGCTCGCGGCCTGGGCCGTGGTGCCGGTGAACGCGGGATGGGTGATCGCCAACATCAATGTCGGCATCCTCTACATCTTCGCGATCTCCTCGCTCGGCGTGTACGGCATCATCATGGCCGGCTGGGCGTCGAACTCGAAGTATCCGTTCCTGGCGGCGCTCCGCTCGGCGGCGCAGATGGTGTCCTACGAGGTCTCGATCGGCTTCGTCATCATCACCGTGCTGCTCTGCGCCGGCTCGCTGAACCTGACGGCGATCGTCGAGGCGCAGAACTCCAAGTGGGGCCTGCTCGGCTGGTACTGGCTGCCGCTGCTGCCGATGTTCGTCGTGTTCTTCGTCTCGGCGCTGGCCGAGACGAACCGGCCGCCTTTCGACCTTGTCGAAGCGGAATCCGAGCTCGTCGCCGGCTTCATGGTCGAGTACGGCTCGACCCCGTACATGATGTTCATGCTCGGCGAATACGTCGCCATCGGCACGATGTGCGCGTTGGGCACCATCCTGTTCCTCGGCGGCTGGCTGCCGCCGGTGCCGTTCGCGCCGTTCACCTGGGTCCCGGGCGTGATCTGGTTCGTGCTCAAGGCCCTGTTCATGTTTTTCCTGTTCGCCATGGCAAAGGCCATGGTCCCGCGCTATCGCTACGACCAGTTGATGCGTCTCGGCTGGAAAGTGTTTCTGCCGCTGTCGCTCGCCATGGTCGTCATCGTCGCCGGTGTGCTGCAATACGGCGGCTTGGCGATGCAGGCGGTGAAGTGAGGTCGCTATGAGACTCGTTGGCGCCGCCAAGGCACTTTTCCTCTGGGAGTTCGTGACCGGCTTCGTGCTGGCCATGCGCTATTTCTTCAGGCCCAAGGCCACGCTCAACTATCCGTTCGAGAAGAACCCGATTTCGCCGCGCTTCCGCGGCGAGCACGCGCTGCGCCGTTATCCCAACGGCGAAGAGCGCTGCATCGCCTGCAAGCTGTGCGAAGCGGTCTGCCCGGCGCAGGCGATCACCATCGAGGCGGGCCCGCGCCGCAACGACGGCACGCGCCGCACGACGCGCTACGACATCGACATGGTGAAGTGCATCTACTGCGGTCTGTGCCAGGAGGCGTGCCCGGTCGACGCCATCGTCGAGGGGCCGAACTTCGAGTTCGCGACCGAGACGCGCGAGGAGCTCTACTACGACAAGGAGCGCCTGCTCGCGAACGGCGATCGCTGGGAGCGTGAGATCGCCAAGAACATCGCGCTCGACGCGCCTTATAGGTGATTTGGAGATGAGCAAGGCGTTGCCAAGCATTCAGCGTCATGACCGGGCTCGTCCCGGCCATCCACGCCTTTCTTTGTTGACCGCTCGTCAGACGTTCATGCCCGGCACAAGGGCGGGCATGACGGCGGAGAGCGTGGAGCTTTGTTCATGATCGCCGCGCTGTTCTTCTACCTCTTCGCCGGCATCTGCGTCGCGAGCGCCTTCATGGTGATCGCGTCGAAGAACCCGGTGCATTCGGTCCTCTATCTGATCCTGGCCTTCGTCAACGCGGCCGGCCTGTTCGTGATGATGGGCGCCGAGTTCCTGGCGATGATCCTGGTCGTCGTCTATGTCGGCGCCGTCGCCGTGCTGTTCCTGTTCGTCGTCATGATGCTCGACGTCGACTTCTCCCAGCTCAAGCAGGGCGCGCTGCAGTACCTGCCGGTCGGCATGCTGATCGGCGGCATCTTCCTCGCCGAGCTGGTGTTGGTGGTCGGCGCCTGGGCGATCGGCCCGAAGGTGACCTCCGCCATCACCTCGCCGATCCCGACCAACGTCACGAACACGGAGGCGATCGGCCTCGTGCTCTATACGAAGTACGTCTACTTCTTCGAAGCCGCCGGCATGATCCTGCTGGTCGCCATGGTCGGCGCCATCGTGCTGACGCTGCGCCACAAGGAGCGGGTCAAGCGCCAGAGCATCCCGGCGCAGAACGCGCGCACGCCGGCGACCGCCATCGAAGTCGTCAAGGTCAAGACCGGCCAAGGCTTGGGGAGCAACGTATGACGATCGGGCTCGGCCACTATCTCAGCGTCGCCGCGATCCTGTTCACGCTCGGGATCTTCGGCATCTTCCTGAACCGCAGGAACGTCATCATCATCCTGATGTCGATCGAGCTCATTCTGCTCTCGGTCAACATCAACCTCGTCGCGTTCTCGACCCATATGGGCGACATCGTCGGCCAGGTCTTCGCGCTGTTCGTGCTGACGGTCGCGGCGGCGGAAGCCGCCATCGGCCTCGCCATCCTCGTGGTCTTCTTCCGCAACCGTGGCTCGATCGCGGTCGAAGACATCAATCTGATGAAGGGCTGAGCGGATGATCCCGGCACGTGGGAACCCGTTTTCGGATAAGATCATGCGCGTAGAGCAAAAGGCTTCGCTCTAATGTATCAAGCCATCGTATTCCTTCCGCTGCTCGGCGCCATCCTGGCCGGCCTGATTGCGCTGGTCGGCGCGCGCGGTCGTTTCCCGGGGCAGGGGCCCTTGCCCGGCGTGGAAGACACCGCGACCGACGCGCACGGCCATCACCACGCCCCCGGCGTGCACGGCGGCGGCGTCATTCATCATGCGAGCCACGAGCCGGGTGACGGCCACGACGACCACGGCCACGGCCCGGTCGAGCCGGCCGCGGTCGGCTCGCGCACGGCCGAGCTGATCACCACGACGCTGCTGATGATCTCGATGGTGCTGTCGTGGATCGCGCTGGTGCAGGTCGGCTTCGGCGGCCAGGACATCCGCGAGCCGCTGATGCCGTGGATCGTCGTCGGCGACCTCAAGGTCGACTGGGCGCTGCGCATCGACACGCTGACGGCCGTGATGCTGGTGGTGGTGAACACCGTGTCCGCCTTCGTGCACCTCTACTCGATCGGCTACATGCACGAGGAGCCGTACCGTCCGCGCTTCTTCGCCTATCTGTCGCTGTTCACCTTCGCCATGCTGATGCTGGTGACCTCCGACAATCTGGTGCAGATGTTCTTCGGCTGGGAAGGCGTGGGTCTGGCGAGCTACCTGCTGATCGGCTTCTGGTACCAGAAGCCGGAGGCCTGCGCCGCCGCCATCAAGGCCTTCGTGGTCAACCGCGTCGGCGACTTCGGCTTCGCCCTCGGCATCTTCGCGGTGTTCTATCTCACCGGCGCCGTCGACTTCGACACCGTCTTCGCGCAGGCGCCGTCGCTCGTCGGCAAGAACATCCTGTTCTTCGGCTGGCACGTCGACGCGCTGACGCTGACCTGTCTGCTGCTGTTCATGGGCGCCATGGGCAAGTCGGCGCAGTTCATGCTGCACACCTGGCTGCCGGACGCCATGGAAGGCCCGACTCCGGTCTCCGCGCTGATCCATGCCGCGACGATGGTCACCGCCGGCGTGTTCATGGTGGCGCGCCTGTCGCCGCTGTTCGAGCTCGCGCCCAACGCGCAGACTTTCGTCACCTTCATCGGCGCGACGACCGCGATCTTCGCCGCGACCATCGGCCTCGTGCAGAACGACATCAAGCGCATCGTCGCTTATTCGACCTGTTCGCAGCTCGGCTACATGTTCGTGGCGATGGGGGTGGGGGCCTATTCCATCGGCATGTTCCACCTGTTCACGCACGCCTTCTTCAAGGCGCTCTTGTTCCTCGGCTCCGGCTCGGTGATCCACGCGATGCACCACGAGCAGGACATCCGGAACATGGGCGGCCTCAAGGACCGCATCCCGTTCACCTATGCGGTGATGATCGTCGGCACGCTGGCGCTCACGGGCTTCCCGCTCACGGCCGGTTATTTCTCGAAGGACGCGATCATCGAGGCGGCCTATGTCGGCAAAAACCCGATGGCGCTCTACGCCTTCGCCTGTGTGATCGTGGCGGCGCTGCTGACCTCGTTCTACTCCTGGCGTCTGGTGTTCAAGACCTTCCACGGCGAGCCGCATGACCGCCAGCACTGGCGCGACGCGCACGAGAGCCCGCTGGTGATGCTGATCCCGCTCGGCGTTCTGGCGATCGGCTCGTTCGCCGCCGGCTTCCCGTTCAAGGACGTCTTCGCCGGCCACGGGGTGCAGCACTTCTTCCGCGGCTCGCTGACCTTCGCCAAGGAGAACCACATCCTCGACGAGATCCACCATATCTCGCTCGGCATCGCGACCTTGCCGACGGTGATGATGGCGGTCGGCTTCGTGATCGCCTGGATCTTCTACATCAAGCGTCCGGACATCCCGGCCGAACTCGCGCGGCAGCACCGTCCGCTGTACCTATTCTTACTCAACAAGTGGTACTTCGACGAGCTCTACGACGCGATCTTCGTGCGTCCGGCGAAGTGGCTCGGCCGCACCTTGTGGAAGCGCGGCGACGGCTGGCTCATCGACGGCTTCGGTCCGGACGGTGTCTCGGCCCGGGTCCTCGACATCACGCGCGGCGTGGTGCGGCTGCAGACCGGCTACCTCTATCACTACGCGTTCGCCATGCTGATCGGCGCCGCGCTGCTGATCACCTGGTTCATGTTCTCGGTGCACTAACGGGCGGATGCGACTTTGATGACCCTCAACTGGCCGATCCTCTCCGTCACCACCTTCCTGCCGGTGCTAGGCGCCGTGCTGATCATGCTGCTCGTGCGCGGCAATGAAGGCCTCGCCAAGGGCACCGCGCGCTGGATCGCGATGTGGACGACGCTCGTCACCTTCGCGGTCTCGCTGCTGCTGGTGAAGGGCTTCGACTCCTCGTCGGCGGAGTTCCAGTTCGTCGAAAAGCAGGACTGGCTCGGCGTCGCCTCCTATCACATGGGCGTCGACGGCATTTCGCTGCCCTTCGTGATCCTGACCACCGCGCTGATGCCGCTGTGCATCCTGGCGAGCTGGACCTCGATCCAGAAGCGCGTGAAGGAATACATGATCGCCTTCCTGGTGCTCGAGACGCTGATGATCGGCACCTTCTCGGCGCTGGACCTCGTGCTGTTCTATCTGTTCTTCGAGGGCGGCCTGATCCCGATGTTCCTGATCATCGGCGTCTGGGGCGGTCCTCGCCGGGTCTACGCGTCGTTCAAGTTCTTCCTCTACACGCTGCTCGGCTCGGTGCTGATGCTGCTCGCCATCATGGCGATGTACTGGCAGGCCGGCACGACCGACATCACCGTGCTGCTCAAGCACGGCTTCCCGTCCGGTCTGCAGCAGTGGGCGTGGCTGGCCTTCTTCGCGTCCTTCGCCGTGAAGATGCCGATGTGGCCGGTGCACACCTGGCTGCCGGACGCGCACGTCGAGGCGCCGACGGCGGGCTCGGTCATCCTCGCGGCCATCCTCCTGAAGATGGGTGGCTACGGCTTCCTGCGCTTCTCGCTGCCGATGTTCCCGGAGGCGAGCCACTTCTTCGCACCGTTCGTGTTCACGCTCTCGGTCGTCGCCATCGTCTACACCTCGCTGGTGGCGCTGATGCAGGAGGACGTGAAGAAGCTGATCGCTTACTCGTCGGTCGCGCACATGGGCTTCGTCACCATGGGCATCTTCGCGGCCACGACCCAGGGTGTGGCCGGCGGCATCTTCCAGATGATTTCGCACGGCATCGTCTCGGGCGCGCTCTTCCTCTGCGTCGGCGTCGTCTACGACCGCTTGCACACGCGCGAGATCGCCGCCTATGGCGGCCTCGTGAACCGCATGCCGATCTACGCCTTCATCTTCATGCTGTTCACCATGGCCAATGTCGGCCTGCCGGGCACCTCGGGCTTCGTCGGCGAATTCCTGGCGCTGATGGGCACCTTCCGCGCCAACGTCCAGGTCGCGACCATCGCTACGCTCGGCATCATCCTGTCCGCGGGCTATGCGCTGTGGCTCTACCGCAAGATGATCTTCGGTAAGCTCAAGCCGGGCCTGGAGACCATGAAGGACATCGGCTTGCGCGAGGCGGTGATCTTCGCGCCGCTGGTGGTGCTCACCATCCTGTTCGGCGTCGCGCCCAAGCCCGTTCTCGACATGTCGGCGGCGTCCGTCGCCCAGCTGCTCGACGGCTACAACAAGGCGATCGCCGTGAAGAAGACGGCCGAGGCCGCCCCGATCCAAGCTCCGACCGCAGGCATCGCGCAATGAACGAGTTGACGACCCTGAACGCTTACGCGCCGCTTCTGCCGGAGCTGATCCTGGCCTGCGGCGCCATCCTGATGCTGATGTTCGGCGCCTTCGCGGGCGAGCGCAGCAGCAGCTTCGTCAACGGCGTCTCGATCCTGATCCTGATCGTGGCCGGCGCGGCGGTCGTGTTGCTGCCCGGCGGCAAGACGACCATGTTCGGCGGCAGCTTCATCGTCGACGACTTCGCGCGCTTCCTCAAGCTGCTGGCGATCACCGGCTCGGCCGGCGCGCTGGTGCTCTCGCTCAACTACCTGACGCGCGAGAAGCTGCAGAAGTTCGAATACGGGGCGCTGTTCCTGCTGTCGACGCTCGGCATGATGATGCTGATCTCGGCCGGCGACCTTCTGGCGCTCTATCTCGGCCTCGAGCTGATGAGCCTCGCGCTCTACGTCGTCGCCGCGTCCAACCGCGACAGCGTCAAGTCGACCGAAGCGGGCCTCAAGTACTTCGTCCTCGGCGCGCTGTCGTCGGGCATGCTGCTTTACGGCGCCTCGCTGATCTACGGCTTCACCGGCACCATCACCTTCTCGGGCATCGCCGCGGCGACAAAGGCCGGCCCCAGCGTCGGCCTCATCTTCGGCCTCGTGTTCCTGTTCGCCGGCTTCTGCTTCAAGATCTCGGCCGTGCCGTTCCACATGTGGACGCCGGACGTCTACGAGGGCTCGCCGTCGCCGGTCACCGCCTTCTTCGCCTCGGCGCCGAAGGTTGCCGGCATGGCCATCTTCGTGCGCGCCGCCGTCACGGCGTTCCCGGGCATCGTGCACGAATGGCAGCAGATCGTGGTGTTCGTCGCCATCGCCTCGATGGCGCTCGGCTCGTTCGCCGCCATCGGCCAGCGCAACTTGAAGCGCCTGTTGGCATACTCCTCGATCGGCCACATGGGCTTCGCGCTCGTCGGCCTTGCCGCCGGCACGCCCGAGGGCGTGCAGGGCGTGCTGATCTACATCGCCATCTATGTCGCGATGACGCTCGGCTCCTTCGCCGTCGTCATCAGCATGCGCCGCGACGGCGTCATGGTCGAGAACATCAACGATCTCGCCGGCCTGTCGCGCACGCATCCGACGATCGCGTTCTTCTTCGGCATGCTGCTGTTCTCGCTCGCGGGCATTCCGCCGCTCGCCGGCTTCTTCGCCAAGTACTACGTGTTCCTCGCGGCGATCAAAGCCGGGCTGTTCACGCTGGCTGTGCTGGGCGTTCTGGCGAGCGTCGTCGGCGCCTATTACTATCTGCTGATCGTCAAGATCATGTATTTCGACGAGCCGGCCAAGCGCTTCGAGCCGATGCCGGTGCTGCTGCGCCTGGTGCTCGGCGTGTCGGGCCTCGCCAACCTGTTGTTCTTCGTCTATCCGGCGCCGCTCGTCGTCGCCGCGACGGCGGCGGCGAAGTCGCTCTTCTGACGCGCCCGCCCTAGGGCAGGCGCGCCGGCGCGTGATCGCGAAGCCGGATGCCGGCTTCGTTGAGAGCCGCGCGCCGTCAACGAGATGAACCGCGAAGCCACGGACCTGGCGGGGGTCCGACACGTAAGCTACGGGACGCTCGGCTCGACGAATGCCGAGGCGCTGGCGCGCGCGCGGGCCGGCGAGGGCGGACCTTTGTGGATCACCGCCGCGCGCCAGAGCGCCGGCCGCGGCCGGCGCGGCGCCGCCTGGATCTCCGAGCCCGGCAATCTCTACGCGACACTGTTGCTCACCGAGCCGTCGCCGAAGGACGTGGCGCCGCAATTGTCGTTCGTGACGGCGCTGGCGGTGCACGATGCGGTCGCCGAATGCGCGCCGCAGCTCGGACCCATGCTCAGCGTGAAATGGCCGAACGACCTGCTGCTCGGCGGCAAGAAGCTCGTCGGCATCCTGATCGAAGGCGAGAGCGAGCCGCGCTTTGCCGTCGCCATCGGCATCGGCGTGAACTGCGCGCACCATCCCGACGATACGCGCTACCCGGCGACCGACCTTGTCAGCGCCGGTGCCGTGGTAGCGCCCGAGCGGCTGGCGGACGTGCTATCGGCCGCGATGCAGCGCCGGCTGGCCCAATGGCAGCGCGGTGCGCGCTTTGCCGACATCCGGGCCGACTGGCTCAAGCGGGCCGCCAATCTCGGCAAGGAAATCCAGGTGCGCTTACCGGAGCGCGAACTGACCGGGCGTTTTGAAGGAGTAGATGAATTGGGCCGTTTGTTGCTGCGGGGACCATCGGGCCCCACCGTGATCACCGCCGGTGAAGTGTTCGGACTGGGGGCGTCGTGATGGCGCGCGGTCAGCAGGAACTGGTATTCGCGCCGCTCGGCGGCGTCGGCGAGATCGGCATGAACCTGTCGATCTATGGCCTCGGGCCGCAGAACCGGCGGCAATGGCTCGCCGTCGACGTCGGCGTCTCGTTCGCCGCGGAGGAGCATCTGCCGGGCGTCGACCTGATCCTGCCCGACATCCGCTATCTCGAATCCGAGCGCAAGAACCTCGCCGGCATCGTCATCACGCATGCGCATGAGGATCATTTCGGCGCGCTGTTCGAACTGTGGCCGAAGCTGAAGGTGCCGGTCTATGCGACGCCGTTCACCGCGGCGATGATCGAGGCCAAGCGCCGGGGCGAGCCGGGCGCGCCGGAGATCGAGGTCAAGACGATCCCGGTCGGCGGGCGCTTCAGCGCCGGCCCGTTCGATGTCGAACTCGTCACGGTCGCTCACTCGATCCCTGAAGCGAACGCGCTGATCATCCGCACGCCGCTCGGCAATGTGCTGCACACCGGCGACTGGAAGATCGATCCGACGCCGATCCTCAACGATCCGACCGACGAGAAGAAGCTGCGCGCCTTCGGCGAGGAGGGGTGTCTCGCCTTGATCGGCGACTCGACCAACGCCATTCGCGAAGGCCGCTCGCCGTCGGAGGCGGACGTCGCCAGGACGTTGACCGAGATCATCAGGAACGCGCGCGGGCGCGTCGCGGTCACCACCTTCGCCTCGAACGTCGCGCGCCTGAGGGCCGTTGCGGAAGCGGCGAAGGCCGTCGGCCGTGAGGTCGTCGTGGTCGGCCGCGCCATGGAGCGCGTCGGCCTGATTGCGCGCGAACTCGGCTACTTCGACGGCATTCCCGATTTCCGGCCGATGGACGCCTATGGCTATCTGCCGCCGGACAAGGTCGTGGCGCTGTGCACGGGCAGCCAGGGCGAGCCGCGCGCCGCTCTCTCGCGTATCGCCGAGGACCAGCATCCGGAAGTGACGCTGTCGAAGGGCGACACCGTGATCTATTCGGCGCGCACCATTCCCGGCAACGAGAAGGCGGTCGGCCGCGTCATCAACGGCCTGATCAACCAGGGCATCGAGGTGATCACCGACCGCACCCATCTGGTGCACGTGTCGGGCCATCCGCGCCGCGCCGAGGTCGAGCAGTTGCTGAGCTGGGTGAAGCCGCAGATGGTTCTGCCGGTGCATGGCGAGGCCCTGCATCTGAACGAGCACGGCAAGCTGGCGCGGCAGTGCGGCGTGAAGACCGTGCTCCAGTGCCGCAACGGCGACCTGATGCGGCTCGCGCCGGAGCCGGGGCTGATCGACGAGGTGCCGTCCGGCCGCATCTACAAGGACGGCTGGCTCCTGGTCGACGCGCAGGCGCGCACCGTTGCCGACCGCCGGCGGCTGAGCTTCTCGGGCGCCGTCTCGGTCGCCATCGCGCTGACCGACAAAGGCGAGATGATCGACGATCCGTCGGTCGATCTCATCGGCATTCCCGAGCGTGATCGCGAAGGCGCGCTGCTGCGCGAACTCGTCATCGATGCCGTGCACGAGACCTACGACTCATTGCCGCGCGCCAAAAGGCGCGATCCCGACAGCGTCGGCGAGTCCATGCGCCGCGCCGTGCGCGCACGCGTTAACGAACGCTGGGGCAAAAAGCCGATGTGCTATGTGCACGTCCTGGCGGTATGATGAATGCATCGGTCATTCCGGACGCGAGCGTCAGCGGGCGAGCCCGGAATCCAGAAGCAAGCGCCTGGAGGCCGGGTTCGCGCGTTCAGCGCGCCCCGGAATGACGGTGTCCAGAATGGCGGCTATCATCGGCGCGCCGGAGCAAAGGTGAGGGAGCTATGATCGGCCGTCTCAATCATGTCGCCATCGCCGTGAAGGACATCGCCAAGGCTTCGGCGGTCTATCGCGATACGTTGGGCGCGCAGGTGTCCGACAAGGTGCCGCAGCCCGACCATGGCGTGTCGACCGTGTTCATCACGCTGCCGAATACGAAGATCGAATTGCTCGAGCCGCTCGGCGAAGGATCGCCGATCGCGAAATTCCTCGACAAGAATCCGGATGGCGGTATCCACCACGTCTGCTACGAGGTCGACGACATCAAGGCCGCGCGCGACAAGCTCAAGGCCGAAGGCGCGCGCGTCCTCGGCGACGGCGAGCCCAAGATCGGCGCGCACGGTAAGCCGGTGCTGTTCCTTCACCCGAAGGATTTCTGCGGCACGCTGGTCGAACTCGAACAGGCGTAAGCCCGGCTCTGATCCGCGGTCTGTCGTCGACCCGGGAAGTCAGACGCGCATTCGCATTGACGATTGAAGTCCGGCCCGCGCGACGGGCCGGAATGACGAAAAGAGAAGCTGAGAGACATGAGCGCTACCACCGTCATCGCCATCTATTTCATCATGTGGTGGGTGGTGCTGTTCGCCGTCCTGCCGTGGGGCATTCGCAGCCAGCACGAGAGCGGTGAGATCACGCCGGGCACCGATCCGGGAGCGCCCTCGGCGCATGTGATCGGCCGCAAACTGCTTTTGACGACTTTGGTCACCAGCGTGATCTTCGGGTTTTTCTACGTCGCCTATACGCAGGACCTGATCCCGTTCGACTGGCTGGCGCAGATCTCGACGCCGCCGCGTCAGTAGCGAGCCGGCGCGGGCGCGCGCAAAATCGGGGGCGCGCGCAAAAAAAAGAGCAGGGCGCCCTAGCCCTGCTCAACTATTTCTATCCTATCAGCCCCGACTGTTGTTGCTTAACGCTTCGGACGAGGCGGCAGCGATTTATCGCGCCAAGGACTTGCTTCCCTCCCAAGACTTGGACCGCACGGTGGAGCCGGTCTTCTCAGCCGGAATCTCCAGTCACACGGACATGTGGAAGGCTAGCCCAATACAATCGCAGTGTCATCAGGAATTGATCAATCAGCGTGCAATAACGATGGGGGCAACGAGTAAAAGTTTGGAACCATCGCGCGGCGTGATGACAAGGCGCACGGTCCATGGGCCTTTTTGCGTACAGTCGATGTTATTGATGCGCCAGGCGCCGTCCGCTTGGCGCGTCGCGGACTGCTCTGAACTTGGGCATGCGCTATTCTTCGGCGGTTCGAGGACGATAGTAACAG
>Ga0180216_1003521_pt1 | contig 12367 bp, 8 predicted proteins | sample eDN3rd37CBELigMG_FD_128879 | JGI IMG/M metagenome (GOLD analysis project Ga0180216, IMG submission 128879) | Enriched Miracle-Growth compost microbial communities from Emeryville, California, USA - eDNA 3rd pass 37_C BE-Lig MG (version 2)... ...
CTCAGGAGCGAACAACACACGGTTGCCCTCCACGGCCTCGATTCTTGGCCACATGGCCTGCAATTGCGGGTGCGCAGCGACCTGCGGAGGCATTCGCTGGAACATGGGCAGAATCGCACGGGCGTCGACAGGCTCGGTGAAATCAATCACCAGCCCAAAGCCAGGCGGCTGCGGCGGCCGGATCGGTCCGGCTACGAACGCCGTCACGCGGCTAACCTTGGCCGGGTCAATCGCCAGGTCGCGAATCAACGCGGCTTGGACTACCTCGACCGGAGCCATCTGCACCGCTTCGGTCTGCATGATCGCGGCCGGCTGCGCGGAGGCCGCCGCGAACGCTTGGGGTGGAAGGTACCGTAGCGCTGCAGGAACTTGCTGCTGGGCGATTGCCGCCCCGGAGCTTGCGACGACCAACGACCAAGCCAGGGTGGCGAATGCCAGGATCCGAAGAGCCAAACGCATGATAGCTTCCCTTCATTGCATAAGACGTGACCCGCTGCCCCACACAATCGGGCGGTGCGCATAGCTTAGTGGAAGGCCTTCGGGGCTGCCAGAATCGTTGGCAGCAGAAAACACCGGCCGGCCGAAGTGCCCTGGCAATTCCTGAGCAGACGTGAAGGCAATAAAAAACGGCGGCCGGGAGCAAGCTACCCGGCCGCCGCGATGCGATCTGTTGTTCGTACCGCAATTAGTAAGCCGTGGAATTGTTGGTGGCAGCCGCCGGCGGACGCCGCGTGCGGAAGCCACCATCGGGCGTCGAGGGCGGATTGATGAACCGCTTGTCGCGGGTATTATCCTGGAACTCGGCCGGGTTGGAGTTCACACCGTACTCGACGAACCGGCTATTGGGCGAGTAGCCCACGTGGTCGATGAACTTTTCGAGGCCCACGACCGGGATACCCATCTTCGAAGCCTGGGCACGCAGAGCCGAGTACTCATCCTGATGGCCCCGCGGCGCCTCACCGACCACCAGGTAACGGGTGTGTGCGGTCAACTCACCGGTCAGCTTGCCATCGGAGCCCAGCCAGGCGTCGATCACACCGTTGTTCATACGGACCAGATCGCGGACGACTTGATCATCGGCTTGGCCGTCCTTGTTGATGTCCATCACGCCGGCAAAGGCAAAGTGCTCGACACGGCCCGCGTGCCAGATCGGCGTGTAGATCAGGTCGCCGGGCAGCAGCGGGTTGGCCATGCTGTCTTCTAGAATCCGGGCTTCGGCCAGGTGGTCGCCGAGAATCTTAACGACCTCGATGGCGCCCTTGCTCTTGCCTTGGGCCACGCCGTTCCCGTCAGACGAATACACGCTGAACTTCACCAGCGGCTTAAGCTGATCGGCCGAGCCGCGGTTGATCCACACCGTGCGATTCCGCTGGTTGACGTAGCGAATCTCGCCGTCGGGGATTTCCGGGTTGGGGTTAGTCAACTGATTGAGCTCGTCCCTGACACCGTTGACGTCGCGTTCCAACTTGGCAACGCTCTTCTGATACTCCGCCGCGGCCTCGGCCAGCTTGCGATTGAGTTCTTCAAGCTCGGTCTGCTTCTCGGCAATCTGCCGGACCAGGTCTTCCTTCTGGCCGACCAGTTGACGCTCAGTTTCCTGGAAACCGCTGGCGGTGCTCACAAAGTCGCTGGCCTTCTTGTCGAACTCGCCCTTCACCTGGCCCAACCGCTGCTGGTTGGCAGCTTCCAGGGCATCGTACCGGGCTTGCAGCGCCGCGAGCTTGTCGCGCTCGGCCACCACATTCTGGTGATGCTGAATGATGGCCGCCTGCTGCATTTCCAGGGCATGGCGATAGAACTGCTTGTCCTGGGCATAGGTGCTGGCGTACTTCTTCATGTCGTCGGCGAAGGTCTGCTTCAGATCATCGAGCGACATTTCGGGATCGACGCCGATCATCGTCTTCAGCTCGCGGATTTCGTCCACCGCGGTACGAGCCGCCGCGGCATCACGCCGGGCCGCCTGCTCAGCAGCCGCGACGGTCTGCTGGCCTTTGGAGTACTCGTTGAAGAAGTAAAACGTCGAGATACTCAGTAAGATCGTCAGAAACGCAAAGATGATGACTGCGATCTGAAGACCTTGGCTTTCGCTCTTGGCCATAGCTCGATACCTCTGTGACGACAGCTACTGTTCCGGTGAGGAGGACGGTTCCGCGTTACAAGCCAGGTGGGAGATGCACGGGACTAGGCCTGCGGGAAACCAAAGACGAGACGACACACAGGGCTCCCGCCTTCATGCGTCGCTAGAGTTTGAGTCTAAACGTGGGCTGGTGCGGTGTCAACGAAATTGCTTGTTACGTAGCGGTTTCCGTTCAAATCCTAACTTCTTGAGGCGTCCCACTTTGGCGGAGTTCCGTTTGTAGCGGTTGGTGGCCCGCGCCCTGACCACAGACGATGGCGGGGGGCTGAAACGGTCCAATCACCAAGCGGCTGCTTCCCCCCTCTCTTGGGCCACATCGCAGCCTGTCATCCTGCCGCACCTTTAAGCCTGTACTCGCCTGAAGTGGCTCGGGCTATTGCTCCCAGTCACCGCCTTCTGTCCGGCAAAGTCTGGCAAGGAAAAGTTTTACATCCCCTGCCCCACCCCGTACGATGTGGGGGTCGGTGGCCATAGCCTAATCGTGATGCGCGCACCTGCGGCCTGCTTGGGCCGGCAGGCATGCGCAATGTGCGTCGCCAGCCGAGGCTGACCAACATAGCCCGGCAGGGGCAGGAACGGCACCGGGGGCTACCGTACGTGGCGCTGGCACCAACCACCACTATGCATACGCCGCCGAAGGCCACGCCTTCGAGCGGGGCAAGCGGCACCCAGCCTGTGCCTCACTCCCCGCGTCGGCCCAGCAGCGCCCACGCCCACCGGAGCCGGCATCCCCTGGTCTGGCTGCTCGTTTCGGTGGCAGCCGGCATCATGCTGGATACGTGGCTGGCCCTTCCTTGGGGGTTCTGGACCGCTGCGGCGATCGTACTCACCGGGCTCTGGCTGGTGCTGTGGCGCTGCCAGCGCGACCATGGGGCGGCGATCGCCATCCTGGCGGCCGCGGCTGCTTGGGCCGGCGGCTGGAACCACCTGCATTGGCAACTGTTCCCGGCCAATGATCTGGCCCATTTCCTGGCTGAAGACGATCAGCCGGCCGCTTTGCGAGCCGTAGCGAGACACGCGCCGCGGCACCTGCCCTCCCAAGGCTTCAACCCTCTGCGAGCCATCCCCAGCGGCGAACGCAGTCGCCTGGAAGTGGAAGTCACCGCCCTGCGCGACGGCGAACACTGGATTGCCGCCAGCGGGTTCGGCGTGCTGAGTGTCGATGGACACCTCTCAGGCATCCAAGCCGGCGATGAACTGGAGATCTACTGCCGGGCACGGCGCACGATCGCTCCCGGCAACCCAGGCGAAATGGATTTTGCCTCACACGCCCGGGCTGATCGCATCACGTTCTCGCTCCAATGCAAGTATCCCGAGTGCGCGCAGGTAATCGGCCGTGGTTCGCCGTGGCAATTCCAGCGGCTGTTCGACTGGATGCAGGCGTACGGTGATGCCCAACTTTGGAACCGACTCGGCACCAGCCATTCGGCCCTGGCCGACGCCCTGCTACTGGGTGCCCGCGAACAAATGGACTTCAACCGCACGGAAGCCTTCTTTCGCACGAATACGATCCATTTTTTGGCGATCTCGGGCCTTCATGTTGGCATCCTGGGCGGGAGCCTGTTGTATCTGCTGCGATGTGGCTTGTTGCGGCGCCGAATGGCGCTGGCGATGGTCGCCGCGGCGGCGGTCCTATACGCCACGATGACAGGTGCCGATCCCTCGGCGATGCGCGCGGCCAGCCTGGTGGTGCTGCTTTGCCTGGCACTAGCGCTGGAGCGCCCCACACTCGCGTTCAATTGTCTGGCGGCCGCGGCGTTGTATATCGTGTGGCGCAATCCGGCCGACCTGTTTCGCGCTGGGCCGCAGCTTTCGTTCTTGGCCGTTGGCACGTTGATCTGGTTCGGCCCTCAATGGCTGAAGTGGCAAGAAAAGGACGCCCTGGATCGCTTGGTCGCGTCGCAACGCCCGCCACACCTGAAGGCAATCTCTTGGCTATCGTCCTGGTGGCTACGAGGCACGCTGGCTACGGCGGCGGTTTGGGCCGCGACGCTGCCGCTCATCATGCTGCGGTTTCACCTGGTTTCGCCGGTGGCAATTCTGCTTAGCCCGCTGCTCACCATTCCAATCGCCGTAGCGCTGTTAAGCGGCTTCGCTCTGCTGCTGTTGGGGTGGCTGTGGGGACCGCTGGAAAGCGTGCTGGGCTTTCTGTGTCATGGCAGCCTGTGGGTCATCGATACCCTCGTGGTTTGGGGCAGCCGGCTGCCGGGCGGATACTGGTGGGTAGCCGGTCCGCCGCCCTGGCTGGTTGTGCTGTTCTACGCGGGCCTCCTAGGCTGGGCCGCGGTGCCGCAATTCACTGGCAAGCGGAGGCTAGGGCTGGGCCTCTTGGCGATTTGGATGCTGCTTTGGCTAGCGCCGTCGCCGCTGCCAGCCCGCTCGGCGGCGCCGCTGGAATGCACCTTCCTCTCGATGGGGCACGGCTGTGCGGTCGTACTGCATCTGCCCGATGGTCGCACGGTGCTGTACGATGCCGGGCGGCTTGCTTCACCGGCCGGCGCGGCACGCAGCGTGTCATCGTACTTATGGCGGCGTGGCATTCGGCGGATCGATGCCGTGGTGATTTCGCATGCCGACGTCGATCACTACAACGCCTTGCCGCAATTGCTCGAGCAATTCGATGTCGGAGCCGTGTACGTTTCGCCGGTGATGTGGACGCAAACCACAACGCCGAGCAGCCGTCCAGTCGCCGATGACTCGGCCGCTCGCCGTGTGCTGCGCCGCGCGATCGAACGCGCCGGCGTCCCACTCATCGAAGCTTGGGACGAACAAGATTCGCTGCCTGGCAGCGCCGACGTGCGGCTCGACTTCATCCACCCCAGCCGCAACGGCATCGTCGGCAGCGATAACGCCAACAGCCTGGTACTGCTGGTCGAGTATCAAGGGCGGCGCATCTTATTGACGGGCGACGTGGAAGGCCCTGGCTTGGCCGCGTTACTTGCCCGCGAGCCGATCGATTGCGATGTGGTACTCGTGCCGCACCATGGCAGCCGCCGCAGCGATCCGCCCGGCTTCGCCGCCTGGTCGCGGCCAGAATGGGTTGTTATCAGCGGCGGCTTCGACCGCAACGACACGCAAGTGCTCGACGCCTACCAGCAGCACGGCGCGCGGGTGTTGCACACCGCGTACGACGGCGCCGTGACGGTCCGCATCGAAGGCGGCAACGTCCGGGTCGATTGCTATCGGCAGCGGGAATGAGGAGCTCGCTTCCCCCACTTTTGCCTGGGTATATGCGGGTCACCTCGCCCGGCATAACGTGGCGTTCCCATGACCCGCGGTTTATATTGGGAGCCCAGACGGTGGCGGCTGCTCCCTTCTGTAAGTGAGCCGCTATAGCCGCATCGCCCGCCGATGCGCCGTCGCCCAAGGCAAACCAACCCCTGTGGGGCAATCAGGAGCGCTACCATGAGTAAACGGGTAGGAACCAATCGTCGTGACTTCTTGAAGGTGTCGGCCGCCGCCGGCTTCTGCGTGTGGACCTCCGCCGCGATCGCCGATAGCAAGTCGGCTAACGAGCAGATCAACTTCGCTTGCATCGGCGTGGGCGGCAAAGGCAGCAGCGATACCGACGACGCCGGCGCGCACGGCAACGTGATTGCCATCTGCGATATCGACGAGCGGCACCTCGAGAACAAAGCCAAGGCCTTCCCCAAGGCGAAGAAGTACACCGATTTCCGCAAGATGCTCGAAGAGCTCGACGGCTCAATCGACGCCGTCACCGTGAGCACGCCCGACCATACCCACGCCGTGGCGGCTGCCCAGGCCATCAAGATGGGCAAACACGTCTACTGCCAGAAGCCGCTGACGCACTCAATTCACGAGGCCCGCGTGCTCGGCGAACTGGCTGCCAAGCACGGCGTGGCCACGCAGATGGGCAACCAGGGCACCGCCAACTCCGGGCTGCGGACCTCGGCCGCCTGGGTTAAAGCCGGCGCCCTCGGCAAGGTGAAAGAAGTTCACGTGTGGACCAACCGCGCCGGCCGCTGGTGGAAGCAAGGCATCCCCCGCCCGACCGATACGCCCGAAGTGCCCAGCCACGTTCATTGGGATCTGTTCCTCGGCCCCGCGCCCAAGCGGCCGTACCACCCGGCGTATCACCCGTTCGCCTGGCGTGGCTGGTGGGACTTCGGCACCGGCGCCCTGGGCGACATGGCCTGCCACACCATGAACATGCCGTTCATGGCCTTGGACCTGCGGAATCCCACCGCGGTGACGGCCGAAACCTCGGGCCACAACAAGGACAGCTTCCCGGAGTGGTCGGTCATCACCTATGAGTTCCCGGCCACCAAGGAACGCGGTCCGCTGAAGCTCACCTGGTACGACGGCGGCAAACTCCCGCCGGCCGAACTGCTGCCCGGCCAGCAAGTGCCCAGCAGCGGCGCGCTGATCATTGGCGAGCAGGGCTTCTTGTTCTCGCCCGGCGACTACGGCGGAGGCTCGCTGTTCGATCCCGAAGGCAAGCCGATGAAGGCCCCGCAGGTTGAGATCACCCAGTCGCCCGGCCACTTCCGCGAACTGGCCGATGCCATCCGCGGCGGCGCTCCGGCGGTCTCGAACTTCCCCAACTACGCCAGCCCCCTGACCGAAACGGTGCTGCTGGGCAACCTGGCCGTGTGGGCCGGCAGCCGCGTGGAATGGGACGCCGAAAACCTTGTGGCTAAGAACATGCCCGAACTGGCCCCGCTGATCAAGCACGAGTACCCCAAGGGCTTTGAGCTGTAAGCGCTGTACGGTGCAGCACTGCCGCACAAGGGCCACTACGGTTCGCTCTGCAGGGACCAGGAACTTGTACGGTTACGCCAATAAAGCAGCCCGCGTTTCCCGGTGCGGAAACGCGGGCTGCGTTTGTTGACAGTGCTTATGTTGGCTTGGCCGCGAGGTTGCGTGCTACCGGCGAATGCCGCCAGCCCGCCAATCCGTACCTTCGCGAGGCGGATCGCTCTGCAGTTGCGTACCGCCGATAGCATTGCGATTGGCGACAGTGGGCCGCCCATCGAATGGATCGTTGCTGATGGCGACGCGACGGGTGACTTCTTCTTCCACCATTCGCCGTTCGGTAACAGGTACACGTTCCACCACGCGCTCAGGCACCAGCTCGCGGCGGGCAACAGGACGCCGGACAGTTTCGGTACGCGTTTCCCAGCGTGTCACCGGCACGTAACGGTAGGCCAGGTGAGGCTTCGCGAACGGATTGAACCAGCCTGCCCAGTAGGCTTCCCAGCGGTACTCGGTGACAGGTACGTTCACCAGCCGGGTATACTCCTCGGTTTCGGTGGAGTACTGCTCGCGGTAGACCGTGCGTTCGCGTTCTTCAAAGCGTGTTTCGGTGACTGGCCGCATGACCTTGGAACGCGTCTCGCGGTACCGCACCCCGTTCTCGACGTACTCGCGCACCTCCTGAGCAAAGGCGGTAGTAGTGCAGGCTAACAACCCTGCTGCAACGGCCCATCCATGGATCCGTGCCACGGTTACCTCCCAGCATCGCTAGAGACCAGATGCGGCGCTGGCTTCGACAGCGGCAGCGCCGCAGCCCCCGTGCAGGCCGGACGTTCGCGTTGAACGGTTTGTGTGGATTGAACACCGACCTCTGGTTCTGTATCGGCCAAGCCCGTATAAATGCGGCAACAAAAACGATTGATGCAGTCGATTCGCTCGAAAGCGCCGGCGCGAACTGGCCTTACGACAAGCGGGGGGAAACGGCCCTCCGCCCCCTTTGGCCACCCAGGATCCCCCCCAACCTTCCGGACCGGAAAATACGATGGCAAACGGCTTGAGAATTGACGAAACGATGCTTCCGTTGATCCGCTGCCCCGCCAGCTACCAGAAGCTGCGGCTGGCTACGGCCGACGAACTGGCTCGCGTCAATGACAGCATTGCCCAGCAGCGTTTGACCACCGTGGGCGGGGATCAGGTGCAGGAACCGCTGGAAGCGGCGTTGATCCGCGAGGACGGTACGCTGCTGTACCCGGTGGTTGACGGCATTGCGCGCTTGATTGTCGACGACGGCATCAAGTTGCCCAGCGATTTGACGCTGCCGGCCCCGGCTGAAGGCGGCAACGGCGAGCCCCAATAGCCGCCGCAGCATCGATACCACGCGGAAGACACGCGGCGCACGAGCGGTAACGCTATGAAATGGGCAACCGGCTAGGGCTGCTCCGGCGGCGGGTCCAGGTGAATCTCGGGAATCCGCTCGGCGTCGATTTCGATCTGGGGGAACTCTTCATTGCTGGCCAGCACCTCGGCAAAGCAGTGCTCCATCTGAGCCAGGAACTTCTCCAGATCGAGCCCCAGGTAGACCGGCCGATACCGCTCCAGGTAAGACCGCGAGCTGTGGTACAGCTTGCGCGCGCCGCGAATATTGCCGTTACCAAAGTGGTACAGGGCCACGGCCGACTGGATCAGCCCCTGGTAAAACTTGCGGCTTTCGCCGTGCTCATCGGCCCAAAGCTCCTCCCACGCTTCGTGGCTCTCGAAGAACTCGCACTCGTTGAAGTAGCGAATGCCCTCCAGGTACAGCGGGTGGTAGGTACTCTGGTTCATGGCATCGCCTGCTTTTCAGGGCGCTCAAACAACAAAGGGGGCCAGATTGCTCCGGCCCCCTGTTGCGGTTTTCACTCAAAATGGTTTGCGGTCAGCAGCCGAGGTTAGTCGTTGCTCGAGTACCGCATCACCAATTGCAGCACGTACCAGAACAGCGTGGCCAGCGAGGCGAACAACGCCAGGGCGGCCGCCACATACTGGGTGGTCTGGTAGTGGTACAGCACGTTGCTGGTTTCGTACAGGATCCAGCCGCACATCAGCACAACCATCGCCCAGGTGAAGACCAGGCCAAGGTTAAAGCCGAAGAAGATCGAGGCCAGGATCAGCGCCATCGCGCCGAACGTGCCCACGATCAAAATGCCGCGGAGGAACGAGAAGTCCTTGGCCGTGAAGAACACAATCACGGTCAGGCCGGCGAAGATCACCATCGTGATCAGGCCGGCGGGCATGATGATTTCGACGTTGTAAGCGGCTTCCATCGCCTGCGCCACGTACAACAGCGGCACGAAGATCAGCGATTCGATCAGCACGTACAGGCCCAGGCCAAGGTACTGCATGCCCGGCGACGTGGCACGGCTGGCCATGCGATTGGCGATGAACGACACCACCATGAACGCACCGAGCACAGCCAGCCAGCCCCAGCGCGAGCCGAGGATCGAGGCCGAAATGCCAGCGGCAATGCCCGAGGCAAAGAAGATCGATTCCAGAATGATAAACAGCAGGACCGCCCCACCCAGGTGGAGGTACGTCTTACGAATAAAGTCCGCCCGTTCATCGACCGTGGCTTCGGCGGCGATACGGCCGAAGGATGCGTACGGATTCTGCACCTGACTCATGGGAGGCCCCCTAAATGGGAACTGGATGTGATTGAACTACCCCTTTTGGACGTGCGACCAGCGCCGACACGTTACCGTATAATGTAGCTTTCGGTCAAGCAGTTTGCTTCTTGCCCTAAATCTTTTGCTTTTTGGGGCTTATGGGGTGCTCGCCGGTCGCTGTGAACGACGGGACGCCAGCACAGCCGGCACCCCACCCCTCCATAGGTGGCAGCGCACTGGCCGGGGCAATCAATCTACTACGCTGAAACATACCGGAACGGCTGAGCTTAGGCATTAGCGATTTGCCTATTTTGCACAGTCCGCCCGACCTTTTTGCCAGCAAGCGTGCAACGCCCGCCGCACCCCCGACTCGCGTTGACCCGTTATCGCCTCTGAGCTAGCTTCTCGCTAGCGCTTGCGCTTCTGCGCACGCGGGGGGAAGGATGCCCCCTGCCAGCGACCTTCTCCAAGGACGGAGCATGCAACGACACCTGGCCACACTTGCCGTCTTAACCCTGGTGGTTGCCGCCATCCAGGCATGGTGCGTGTGGAACGCGGTCGTTCCTGCCCAGGATGCCGTGCGGTACGTGACCTTGGCGAAGGCCATGCAAGAGCACGGCGTGCTCGAGGTCGTGTGCGCCACGCACGATGAACCGCTCTTTCCTCTCTTGGTTTACGGCGTTCATTCGGCCGCCGAGATGGTGGCCGGACCTGACGCTATCTCGTGGCTGGCCGCCGCCCAAGGGACCGCGGCCGCCGCCGTGGTGCTGACGATCTTTCCCCTGTACGGTCTGATGCTGTGCGTGGTTCCCTGGCATGCCGCGATTGCCGGGGGCATCTTCTACGCGGCACTGGGTTCGCTCGCCCGGCTCGGTGCCGACGGCATCGCCGATAGTACCCATCTGCTGCTGTTGACCACCGCCCTGCTGTTGGCGGTGCTCGCTTGGAAACGGCTCGACCGAATTGCCGCTCCGGCTGTTGCTCCTTCTGAGCCAGCGGAACCGAAACCTGCGCCCCAAGCCCGCTCGGTAGCAGCCCAAGTTGGGTGGGTTGCTCTAGGATGCTTTGCCGCCGGATTGGTTGCCGCGTTGGCGACGTTGGCTAGGGCCGAAGCCATCCTGCTGTTTCCGGCGTGGGTGGCCGTACTCGTGTGCCGCCTTGCCTGGCGGCGAGGCCGACGCGCTGCCACGTTCGTCGCTGCCAACACTTGGCTGGCAGGCTGGGTCGCCGTGCTGCTGCCTTACCTGCACGTGGCTGAGGTTCCCAACCTCACCGTGGCTGCCGCCCGCCTGTCCGCCCAGCCGGTTGGCGCCGTAGGGCTGAGCGAATTGGATCCGCCGGAGCATCGCCCACTGCGGACACGCCGGCTGCGCACTGCTGAAGGCGAACGCCTGGCGTTTGATCGCAAAGACCCGGAAACCAGCCTCCGTCGCCAAGGCTGGCTGGCTGCTGGCCGTGAGTTTCTCAAAGAACTGCCGGGCGCGTTCCATTACTGGATCGGCATCCTGTCAATCATTGGGCTGGCCACCTTGCCCGCCAGCGGGCGCCAACGCCTGGCCGACCGCTACATCTGGTCGTTCTGGATCGTCTACAGCATCGCCATCGTGACCGCCGCCAGCTACCTGGGCTACCTGGCCACGCGGCACGTTCTGCCGCTGGTCATCCTGGGGCTTGGTCCAGCCGGCTTGGGCACGATGACCGTGGGGGCCTGGCTGATGCGTGTGATTGGCCGCCGCCATGCGAACCAGACGCAAACTCCGCCGACCGCTACCTGGCCTACGTTGCCTGCGGCGTCCAAAGCGAGTTGGGCCGTCGCGACCACCGTGGTGCTGGCCTGCCTCACGCGTACGCTGACGCCGCTGCACCATGGCCGCGAACCGCATCGTCAGGCGGCCCAATGGATCGCCCAGCAAGAAACGCCCGGTCGCGTGCTCGACACGCGTGGTTGGACCGGCCTCATCACCGGCCGCGAAACGTACACCTACGAACGAGCACCACTCGCCTGGGGCGACCCCCAACTGGCGTTTGTAGTCCTCGAACAACACGAACTGACGCGCGATACGGCCCGCAGCCGCACCATGGCCACACTTTTAAAGCAAGCCGGCGAACGCGTCGCCACGTTTACCAACCCCGATGGCGAAAGCGGAAAAGGCGTCGCCATTTACCGCTGGTATCCCGAGCGATTGACGATGGCCGACCCATCCAAACGCACCCGGTGAATCTGAATATTGATCAGCGTATGGATGCAACCAGATTGACGCACTTGCCAACCTGCTAAGCCACGCCGCTTCATAACGATTGTTGAAATCCCCATATACGTCGTCGCTATAGAGAGAACCTGGCTCCGGCCTATCCCCTCCCCCTTTTTGCAACTGCCCCCTGCCATGCGCGACAACGTCCGAGCATTGATTCAATGTGCCGCTTCGTCCTTCCCCATGGAGGGGCCCATTTACGAGTTCGGCTCGTACCTGGTGCCCGGCCAGGAGCAACTCGCCAACCTGCGGCCGCTATTTCCCGGTCGACCGTACATTGGCTGTGACATGCGGCCCGGCCCCGGCGTGGACCAGGTGGAAGACTTGGGCCACCTGACGCTCGACGATGAAGTCGCTGGCACGATCATCTGCGTGGACACACTGGAGCACGTGTTCGAAGTGCGCCGGGCGATCGACGAAATGATCCGCGTCCTGCGACCCGGCGGCATGCTGCTGGTAAGCGTGCCGCTGGACTTTCGCATTCACGATTACCCCGACGATTACTGGCGTCTCACGCCCAGTTGCATTGCCCGACTGATGGCTCCGCTGGCGGCCACCATCGTGGGCTCGCAGGGCGTGGAGGGCTACCCGCATACCGTCTTCGGTATCGGCGTGAAGGC
>Ga0180216_1003523_pt1 | contig 12362 bp, 10 predicted proteins | sample eDN3rd37CBELigMG_FD_128879 | JGI IMG/M metagenome (GOLD analysis project Ga0180216, IMG submission 128879) | Enriched Miracle-Growth compost microbial communities from Emeryville, California, USA - eDNA 3rd pass 37_C BE-Lig MG (version 2)... ...
AAAGACTTGAATAGTACCTTCTTCTGTTAGCTGATCCAAGCCCTTTTGATATTGCTTTTGCTTCAGTGCATTTTTCACTGTAACCTTTGCAAATATCTCAGGAGAGAACGTTGGCAGCTCATTGTACACAATATCAGTGCCTTGACTTAAGGAGTCGCCAATTCGGAAAATACCTGGGTCAAACAAACCGATAATATCACCAGGATAAGCTAAGTCAACAATATCACGATCCTGAGCTAGAAACTGTTGAGGCTGAGAAAGCTTAATTGTCTTTCCATTGCGCACATGCTTAACCGCCATTCCACGTTCGAAACGACCAGAGCAAATACGTAAAAACGCAATACGATCACGATGCGCGGGATTCATATTAGCTTGAATCTTAAATACGTAACCACTAAACTTATCGCTTGTAGGATCAACAGGACCTTCCTCACTCACTTTAGCTCCAGGCTGTGGTGCGAGCTCTAAGAAGTTTTCTAGAAAGGTTTGCACACCAAAATTGTTAACCGCACTTCCGAAGAAGATCGGTGTTAGCTCACCATTACGTACTTTTTCATAATCGAATGGATCGCCTGCAACGTCAAGCAGCTCAAGATCAGAAATTAACTGATCAGTTAAATAATCTCCAGCCATGTCACGAATGATCGAGTCATTATAGTCTTCGACCTTTTTAACCTCGATCGTTTCATGATCTTTCCCCTGGAACAGCTCCACTTGGTTTTTCATACGATCATATACACCGCAAAGCTCACGACCTGAACCAATCGGCCAGTTCATTGGAACGGAGCGTATGCCTAGTACCTGCTCAAGCTCTTCCATTAGATCGAATGGACTTTTCCCTTCACGATCCAGCTTATTAATAAATGTAAAGATAGGGATTCCGCGTTGACGACAAACTTGGAAAAGCTTAATTGTTTGCGCCTCGACCCCTTTAGCTACGTCGATAAGCATGACTGCACTATCTGCTGCTGTCAATGTACGATACGTATCCTCAGAAAAGTCTTGGTGACCAGGTGTATCCAAGATGTTGACACGATGACCCTTATAATCAAACTGCATAACGGAGGAAGTAACCGAAATCCCACGTTGCTTTTCAATTTCCATCCAGTCTGATGTGGCATGACGATTTGCCTTACGGGCTTTAACGGAGCCTGCAAGACGGATAGCTCCTCCGAATAGGAGGAGCTTCTCTGTTAATGTCGTCTTACCTGCATCGGGATGGGCGATGATAGCAAATGTGCGTCGTTTCTCGACCTCTTTTTTAATTTCTTCGCTTAGACTCATACTTGCCTTCCCTTCATTACAGAAAGTTCTTAATTATTTTATGATTAGTGCTTTAACATCGTCATCAAAGTCGTGCTTTTTAGACTTCCCTTCCAAACGAGGTCTAAAAAGCTCGGCTTTCAGCGCTCCGCCAAATATCTCCCTCGCTCGAACATTCTTTTGGAATGAGGGTCGCTGATGGAGACATTGAGCTCCGCTGGGGTTAGTACTAGAAAACGAGGAACGCAGCGTACGCTCTTAGTACGTGAGCACCTACAATGTTTTCAACGAAAACATGCATCGGAAGCAATAGCTTTTCGCTAGCGTTCAATATTCGCCGTCGGATCAACCTCAAAGAAGATACATCGACATCAAAGTCGTGCTTTTTAGACTTCCCTTCCAATCGAGGTCTAAAAAGCTCGGCTTTCAGGACCAAGAAGATGGAGCGATACTAGAAAACAAGGAGCACAGCGTACGTTCTTGGTACGTGAGCACCGCAGTTTTCGGTAACGCTCCATATTCGCCGTCGGATCAACCTCAAAGAAGATACATCGTCATCAAAGTCGTGCTTTTTAGACTACATCTAATTAGCGGCTGTTGGTGATCCAGATGACGTTATCCTCCTCCTGCCCATTCACCGGCCACCACTGGAAGCCATCTGCTTTGAGCAATGCTTCTGCAGATTCAGGTCCCCATGAGCCAGCAGGATAGAAGGCTAGATCAGAGCTTTCTTCACGCCATGCCTTCGCAATTCTGTCTACGAATGACCATGCCTGTGCGACTTCATCCCAACGAGTAAAGTATGTAGAGTCACCACGTGCAGCATCGTGAATTAAGCGCTCATAAGCTTCTGGCGTATTAATGCCGATTAGGCAGCTTTGACAAAACTCCATATTGACCGCTTGAATTTCTGTGTCGGAGCCAGGCTTTTTAGCATTTAATTTAATGTAAATACCCTCCATCGGGTTAACACGAATAACGAGTAGATTTGGAGCAAGATCATGACGAGTGCCGAATAGAATATTATCCGCAACCGGCTTGAATTCAATCACAACCTCCGTCGTTTTTACAGGGAGACGCTTGCCCGTACGAATATAGAACGGAACGCCAGCCCAACGGAAATTATCAACAAATACTTTAGCAGCAAAGTATGTTTCCGTAGTAGAGGCAGCATCCACGGACTCTTCTTCACGATAGCCCGGAAGCTGCTTATCACCGAACTTCCCTGCTTCATATTGACCACGAATGACGTTTTCACGTACTTCCTCGCTCGATTCGTAGTTACGCAGTGAACGAAGCACCTTAACCTTCTCATCACGAATATCTTCACCAATTAGTCGGCTTGGTGGTTCCATTGCGATCATCGCCAGCATTTGCAGCATATGGTTTTGCCCCATATCACGAAGAGCACCAGATTTATCATAATAGCCACCACGCTCTTCAACACCTACAGTTTCAGAAAGTGTAATTTGAACATTGGCAATATGCTTGTTGTTCCAAAGCGGCTCAAAGAAGGAGTTCGAGAAGCGCAGTACTTGAATATTTTGTACCATCTCTTTTCCAAGATAATGGTCAATGCGGAAAATCTCTTCTTCTTTAAAGACTTGATTTAGCTGCTCATTCAGCTCTTGAGCGGATGGAAGATCATAGCCGAATGGCTTTTCAATGACAAGGCGGTGCCACCCCTTAGATTCTAGCATGCCACCATCGCGCATATTAAATGATACTGGTCCAAATAAGGATGGAGCAAGTGCTAGATAGAACAGACGATTTCCTGGAATATTAAACTGCTGGTCCAGCTCGTCAGACAGCTTATTCAGCTCCTTAAAGCCTTCAACATCGTTAATATCCAAGGACATATAAACAAAATGCTCAGCAAATCGATTCCACATCGTCAAGTCGTCAGCCTTATAGCGGCAGAACTCTTGAATTGAATCATAGAGGTCAGAACGAAATTGCTCATTCGTACGAGCGCGTCGAGCAAGTCCCACGACCGCAAAATTTTCAGATAGCTTGCCTTCTTTATATAAACTGAACAATGCTGGGAACAATTTACGACGTGCTAAATCACCAGTTGCACCAAACAAATAATAAATTGCGCCTTCTGGTGCTACGGATTCCATTGAAGTTGTGTAGGTCATTTATCTCATTCTTTCTTTAAAATTTTTTATACATATTTACATGTAATGTAGTTTAGCATATTCATCCTGAATTCGCCATGAAGTTTCCATAAAAAATACTAATCGTCTTATTCAGTACAGCTAATTAATAGGAGGCTGCTCTTCAACGATTTCACCGAATTCTCCACTGATTAACGGTACGCCAATCGTGAGGGTGTAATCTCCATCAATAGAGCTTTTATGTAGAGAGGCTTGAATATTAACCATCTTCCCGTTGCTTAGCCAGCGAAATTGCTTGATTCTATTAGAGAAATAGGTAACACTCGTTGTCCCATGATCTCCATATTCCTCTAACGTTTGCGCAACAGCAAGACTTTTTAGATCACTTAACACTTGATTATGCTTAGCTTGCCCGAAAACCTTCATATTCATTTGTACATTTTGATCCTTCTCTTGCAGAAGACGATGCAGGTAACGCACTGACTTCTTTAGCTCGGCAGCCTTCTCGAGCTCACTGGCATCCAATTGTAGCATAACCGTTACTTTTTCAGCTATCTTATCTTGATCAGTACGAACTAGCTTAATAACACTACCTGGAAGCTGCCACTGCCCATCCATAGCATTGCCGTTTTCTCGTATATTGCGATGCAGCAGCTCTCCCTTTGGCGTTATAAACAGCTCTTTTGCAAGCCCTTCCATCGAACCATTTAATAAGGTAGCATCCCATCTAAATGACCATTGTCCAGTCATCGTTCCACCATCTATTAGCTCGTTGCTCCAATCCAGTAGCAATTCAAAATCTTGAATCGCTGCATCGTCTGCTTGACTACCTGATATCGATCGTTCCTGAATCCAAGCGGTGAGCATAAGAACAACAACAAGCAGCACACTTAGCATGAGCTTCCATGGCAATCTGCTTGACGTTCTTTTACTTTTTTGTTTGCGCTTCGGCTTTCTTTTCTTCTGACTTTGTTCATTATGAGGTGTCATCATATACATCACGTTAATGCCCCCTAATCACATATTTCACTTAACATATACGAGATTAAAAGGGCGCCTCCTGCTAGTTACAGGTCACTTTCGTACGACAAAGCCGAAGCAAATTCAGTCACGTTTTTTCGTTTCGACAGCCTCATTAACAATATGTCATTTGCTCAAAGGCTACACTCCAATGGTCAACGCTTCTCGACATCATCGGCTTAAATATCCACACAATAAAAGACGCTAGCTGCTAATCCTTTCTACTCTTAAGCAGCTGGCGTCTCGTTATCATCTATAAAATTCTACTCAGCAATACCGTGCTTATGAGCATAGATTGCTGCTTGTGTCCGATCTTCGACTTCTAATTTGTTAAATATGTTCGTTATATGGAACTTTACAGTTTTTACCCCGATAAATAATTCATCTGCGATCTCCTGATTCGACAAGCCTCTAGCTACACCCTTCAGAACATCCATCTCCCGATCCGTTAGCTGATCGTGCAATACAGATGCTGGCTCTACTTTAGGCTGACGCAAACGGTTCATCATTTTGGCTGCAACCTGAGCTTCAATAACGGACTGCCCACGAACAGCAGCGCGAATCGCATTAGCGATTTCTGTTGCTCGAGATGTTTTCAGCAAGTAACTAAATGCCCCCGCTTCAATTACTGGATAGAGCTTACTATCGTCAATAAAGCTTGTTAGCACGATAACTTTACACTCTGGGTGCACCTCAAGAACTTGACGCGTAGTCTCAACACCATCGATTGGCTCCATGACAAGGTCCATTAACACAACATCAGGCTTATAGCTTTCTGCAAAACGAATACCATCATGACCATTGCTCGCTTCACCTACAACCTCTATCCCATCCTCTGTATCTAGCACAGCTGCTAATCCTATACGCACCATCTCATGATCATCTACTAATAGTACCGTTATCGGTCTTTCCATTCCATTTCTCCTCTCAGTTAGCCATTGCTTCCTACCATTGGTGGTTCATACGGTATTGTCACATAGATCGCTGTACCTTCACCAACTTCAGATATTATGCGAAACTGTCCGCCTAATTCAATGACTCGTTCCTCCATCGTTAACAAGCCATACGAGCCTTGCTTTCTGCCCTTTAATTCAAATCCGATTCCATCATCCTGAATAACCATATTAATCTCTTCCTCAAGACGGTATAGCTTAATGAGCATATGATCTGCCTTCGCATGTCGAAGTGCGTTAGATAATGCCTCCTGAGCAATACGGAATAAGTGGTCTTCATTCTCTTCTCTCATCACAATTGTCGTATCGACATCCATCTCAATTTGCATCGGTATTTTTTGCTGCAGCTCGCTAACAAGCGTAGCCAGTGCAGAGCCTAAGCTTTTTCCATCCAAATGAGCAGGACGAAGATGCAGCAGCAATGCTCTCATCTCAGATTGCGCTACAGAGGCCATCTCTTCAATGAGCTGTACCTGACGCTGTGCCTTCTGCCAATCATGCTCGATCGTTCTGCCAACCGCAGTCGCAGTCATCGATATCGCAAACAGCTGCTGACTCACTGCATCGTGGAGCTCTCGTGCGAGACGCTGTCTTTCCTCGATCACGGCATTAAACCGAACCTGTTCCTTCCATACTCGCTCTTCCTCACTGTTCGGCTCAGCATTAGCTTCATCTTCCTCATTCCCCGTGCCACCGATTGTAATGGGTGAGTATGTATTTCGCTGCTGCATAAGCTTCTGGAGGGAAGCCTTAAGTCTTGAATTGATTGTGTATTGATAAATAGCAGAAAACGCAAGCCCAATACCAACGGCGGTCAGCATGATGATGATCCAGCGACCTTGCAAGCGTAAAAACTCTAATATGCCGATGGCCTGTAAAATAATTATTAGAAAGCAGCCTATAATTAGCAGCCATAGCCCTGTCTCAAGCAGCTTTCTTTTTCTAAATAGCTTTTGCTCATTATCATTAGATTCATTGTTTTTCACAGCGCCAGCGCTCCTGTTCTATCGCTTTAGCTAATAACACAGGAAAGAGCAGACCGAGCATCGGTCCGCCTTCCCATTTGCTATTCAACGTGCTTCCATTACTCAGCGTTGTTTTCAGCTTTGTTTTCCGTGTTTTTTTCAGCGTTGCTTGGATTCAATCTATTTTTCAATGCTGCTAGCTGCTCATCAACCTTCACTTGACGCTCAAGGTCTGCAACCGTTACAGGTGCAGATGGCGCGGAGCCATTGCTTGTTGGCGCGTAGCTATATGGTGAGCGAACAACATCTGCTTCAGCTTCTAGCTGCATAATTTTTTCTTCCATACGTTGGAAGCCTCTTGCTGCTGTTCCGCCATCAATCGTATGGTTAGAGCTAATCGAAGACATTTGCTTCTGTGCTTTAGCAAGCTGAGCTCTTGTAGCAAGCTCATTGCGTTTGTTGCGAAGCTGGTAGAACTCATCCTTCATTGAATGTAATTGTAGCTTAAGCTCTTCAGCCTGTGCAACTGCATTCGCATGAAGCTCAGAATATTCGCTTGCTTTTTGATCGAAGTATAGTTTTTCTTCTAGTAGCTTACGTGCAAGCTCCTCATGATTGTTGCGAAGTGCAGCTTCTGCTTTTGACTCACGATCAAATGCATTGCGAAGGCTGTCGTCTAAGCGCTGCTTCATGCTGCGCTCACTAGCCATTTGCTTAGCAACCGTTACCTCAGCTGCATGAATCTCTGCCTCCATGTCACGCAGATACTGATTAAGCATAACAACTGGATCCTCTAATTTATCTAACCAATCATTCACTGAAGCCTTTGTCATATCCTTCATTCTTTTGAAAATACTCATCGTATTATTCTCCCTTCTCTAACTTGGAAATTTTTTCTTTTAGTTCTTCTATTTCACGGCGTAATGCTTTCTTTTCAAGATCATCCATCATTTGATCTGATGTACTTGTTGATTGAAACGGTGCTTGACCATGCGGTTGCGTATAGTTGGGTCCTGGTCCGCCTTGATTCCAATTTGGACGCTGTTGCTGCATTGGGTCTTGATAGCCTTGCGGGTTGCTGCCGTATGGAGTACCGCCATATGGATTGCCGCCATATGGATTGCCACCGTACGTGTTTCCACCGTAAGGACGCTGGTGATGCCCGAATGGTGTGTGCAAACTTGGTGTTTTAGGTACAACTGCGCTTACGATGAAATACAGTACAATGAATATCCCGCTTGATAAAATCGTAAGTACAACTAGCAGCACACGATACAATGTCGCATCAACATTCGTTAGCTCTCCCAATCCACCGCATAGTCCTGTGAACATTTTATTTTCTCTAGAGCGATATAACTGCTTTCTCACAGGGACCATCCTTCCTTATTTAACTTCTCCTTCAACTGCTGCAGTTCAAGATCAACTTCCTCGCTGCGGCGATTTGTTTGAAGTGAATTACCATATAAGCCATTGTTTTGTTGTCTAAGCTCACGCAAGCTTTGCGTCTCATATTCCATATCCTGAATGCGTGTTTCCATCTTACGCATCACTTCACCAGGCTGTTGGCCGTTGTTGAAGCTCATTCTTTGGTTTAAGCGCTGCTGCAGACGAATGGATTCCATACGGGCAACATAGTAAGCACGCTTATCGTAAACCATTTGATATTCGGTGCGCAGCTCTTTAAGCTGTGCCTCTAGCTCTAATAAAGAATTGTTGCTTTGCTCGTACAGCTCACGATAATTGTTAGCTGTCTCAACGTGCATCGTTTTTTCAGTGAGCAAGGAGCGTGCAATATTCTCTTCACCTGCTTTAAGTGCGATCATTGCTTGCTTTTCCTTTTGCTCAATGTTTTGCTCAGCTTGCAGCCATTGTGCCTTGAGCTGATTCGTATGCATCATGTATTGTTGCTGCAATCGCTCTGCTTGAATTATGTCATCGCGTGTAGACCATAGAAATTGGTCAATCAGCTTGACAGGATCTTCAGCCTTCTCTAGACGATCATTCAGCGTCGCCACTGATATGTCTCGGATGCGTCTAAAAATTCCCATCTTATAACCTCCTAAACTCTAATCTATTTGCATTAGTAATGGTGGCGCGATTTCTTTGTCATGAAGAAAATACCTGCTCCGATCAACGCGATTGAGAAGATCAGTGTCATGAAACCACCAAGTTTTCCTAGAAGCATTACAAATCCAATGACTAGAAATATGCTTCCGATTACCTTCTGACCGTTTTTCAATCCGATAAATCCGCATGCAATCAATATGATTGGAAGCAAGAAACTGAAGATCGCACCTAGATTTATACTTAGAAACTTCAGTGCTAGCAATCCTCCGATTAAGATACAGATCACACCGATCAATGATTTGCCATTCATTTTTTCGTATCACCTCGTTCATCCCTAATTTGTTTTTGCTGTTGTTGTTTGCGTTGTTTGCTTATGTACTTAGTATAGATGGATTCGGTAAGATGCAAAACGGACTAACGGCGGTTTTTGACCTAGACCATGGTCGAGGAAGCCTCTAGTTACATGGTCGGAGGTGGTCTAGGACCTGTGTTAAGGCCATCATCAAGCAGCATGTAGTCATTAAGAGATATACGCCTCTGCACGTCACCTCTCATTGGTTTGTTAGGTCATTACTATTACATAGGTTCCAAGAGATCTGCTATTGCTGTTTACTCCGTGTGCAGCTCTCTTCCATTTTTAATAAGGAACGCATTAAACTGCTTTTGCTTTGCTTGAATGATTTTATCGATGCCTGCGATCTGAAGCTTCTTCATGTATTCGGGCAGAACGACCTCAGGATCAACGGAGCCAGATTCCAAAGCGATCAAATACTGCTTATCTACATTAACAACTGCAGCTACCTCTGACTTTACCTCTTCCCCGTCAAATACGAAGCCTAGACCTGGAGAGATAACCGCCCCCTCACTAAAAGCCTTAAACTGCTCCCACTTCATTGGGTCCTCGCTATCCCATAAATAGTTAATGTATTGATTCCCAAGCATCCAATTCACCCCTGGACTATAGCGAGATGTCGCCTCTGTCATCGTTATAACGTTGTCAGACAGCTTTTCATAATGAATGCCTTCGATCCCGAAGTTCAGAAGATTGTTCAAATATATATCGGTGTGGAGTAGATTAATTAGCTGCATCGCTAATTCAGGATGTCGTGAGGTTGATGAGATGGCGAGCATGGAGCCAGTTGTTTCTGATGTCGCTAACGATTTTTGATTGATAGCAATTTGGCCAAGCTTTCCAGCTAAGCCTGTTTGTACACCTAATTCTTCAGCTTTGCCTGGCTTAATTGGGGATACAATAGAAAAGTATTCATTGGAGGCGAGCGCATCACTGACCATCATTTGCGTCGTGGCCGCGTCCATATTAATGTAGCCTTTTAAATAGAAGGATCTTGCCAAGTATAAATTATCAATATAGCGTTGGATTTCATAGAGCGGCTTCACAACCGTTGAGGTATCGTCCTTCAATATATATCCTGGAATCGAAGTATCTCCGAGTGCATCATAGTTGTTCATATAATGAGAGTTTAAATTTTCACCATGCTTAACGAACAATGGTGTGATCTGAGGCATTTCTCTTTTAATGGCAGCATAAATCGGTTCTAAATCCATAATCGTTTGCACGGAGTTCATATTCAGCTTCAGCTGCTCGGCTATATCCTTGCGATACACAATTCCTCCCTGTGCTGCAAACTCCTTATTAGTAGGAATACCGTAATTGATCCCATCCAGCTGGGCACTCTGCAGGATAATTGGATCTAGCGATGCGATAATATCCTGCCCGTACTGCTCGAGCAAATCATTAAGTGGAATGAAGGCTCCCTTGGACACATTGACTGAATGACGACTCCATTGTGACGTAAAGATTACATCGAATTCCTCACGTGATGCAATCATAATATTTTGCCGATTATCCCAAGAGCCCCAATCTAGAACAATGATATCCAGCTTTGCATTTAACTTTTCCATCAAATACTGACTCGCTTCCCGCTCCACAAGCTGTTCATCAAGCTGTGGTGTGCCGATATAGACAAGCTTTAAGGTGTAGGCATCCTTGAGATCTCGTTGTGCACCCTCGTCTAAAACGCTTTCATAACGCTCGACTACAACCTGGGAAGGCTCACGATTCGTGCACGCAGCACTTAAGAAGATCAGCAACAATACGCTAACCCAACATAAGAAACGTTGTATCGTTCGAACCATCATCGACATCACCCCACATTTCCAGAAATAAACATAATACAATTATTTTATCTAAATCACCGTCATATTTAAAGGTAGAAAAAGGGCTCTCAACAAATAATCGCCTGAGCTGCTACAGCTCAGGCGATTATATTAACCAAAAAACGTTGCCAAGCGTTCTACTGATGTTTTTCCTGCATGGCGCCATTTGTCTACATTTTCAATTTTATCATCAGGATCTAGTGGTGGCTGGAACTGGCTTAAGCCAATAACCTCCATAACACTAAAATCAGAATCCGGGTCAATGCCTGTATGCATGACGTGCTTTAGCAGAAATGGTTCACCAAACTCAAAAAATGCATCGTCCCGATCAAGCTGGCCTTGCAGCACATAAATAGGTATGCGCAAATAAATCGTTACGCCCTCATGCTGACTCAATATGTTATCGAAAAAAGCCTTATGATACTCCCAATTTCCATTAATAACAAAACCTAAGCTTTCAAAATCCTCTCTCACCTCTCCATAGAACGCTCTTTTTCCTTCAATAAAAGTAGATGGAATTGACAGCATGCTTACGCCTCCTTCGTAGTGATCTACTCCTATTGTGACTATTCATACCGCCTACTATACCTATATGCTAGCAATAGCTTGATTTACATCACGAAAATAAGAGCAGCCCGGTATATCGTACCGAACTGCTCTCTCTCACAACAGCATGAGCTATTTGCTCTATGAATCAATGAGCTTCCAGCTTTTTCTCCTTATTGACCTGCAAGGAATGCATCAAATTGAGTTTGCTTTTCCGCAATGACGGTATCTAGTCCAGCCGCTTTTAGTGCCGCAATATACTCATCAAGCACATCATCCACATTTACAACACCACGATCAATGGCCACTTGATACTGCTTAATGACGTTGGCTAGAGCACCGACCTCATTTTTAACTGGTTCACTGTCGAATACGAAGCCAAGTGCTGGAGACTTAATGGCACCTGTATTAAACTCCTTGAATTTCTCCCACTTTTCTGGATCCTCGGTATCCCATAAATAGTTCAAGAACTGGTTACCGAACATCCAAGCATGACCTGGACTGTAATCCCCAGTACGATCAGTTTTCGACATGATCTCACCATTCAGTGTATAGTGAACATCTTTAATACCAAAATTAATCAAATTGTTTACTTCTTTATCTGTATGCAGCAAATTAATAAACATCATGGCACGCTCTGGATCCTGTGAAGTTGAAGAAATCCCAAGCATCGAGCCGGCTGTCTCAGAGGTAGCGATCGTTTTATTCGTAAGCTCGATCTGTCCTAGCTTGCCACTAAGTCCAGCTGCTGCCGCAACCTCTTCGTCCTTACCCGGCTTTAATGATTCAATCGCAGAGAAAACAATTCCTGCCTTCCAAGCATCAGCAGAAGATACTTGGCTTGTTGCCGCATCGGCATTGATATAGCCCTTCTTGAAGAACTCATGAGTGAGACGCGTTGTCTCTAGCCAGCGATCTGTCGTTTCAATCGGTACAACAGTTGTATCGTTGCCATCCTTGAAGATTGCACCTGGAATCGTTGCATCTCCTAGGAAGTCATAGTTGCCGAAGAAGTGAGAGTTAAATGTATTGTCCGTCGAGGAAATATATAGCGGTGTAAGCTCTGGATGTGCTTCCTTCACTTTAGCATAAACAGCATCAAGATCTTCAATCGTCTTAATCTCTGTCATATCAATGCCCAGCTCATCCGTAATGTCCTTACGGTACACGACTCCTCCGGAAGCTGCTAGCTCCTTCGTAGTAGGAACGCCGTAGTTTTTACCGTTAATCTTTGCACCCTCTAGGAATGC
>Ga0180216_1003526_pt1 | contig 12360 bp, 10 predicted proteins | sample eDN3rd37CBELigMG_FD_128879 | JGI IMG/M metagenome (GOLD analysis project Ga0180216, IMG submission 128879) | Enriched Miracle-Growth compost microbial communities from Emeryville, California, USA - eDNA 3rd pass 37_C BE-Lig MG (version 2)... ...
ATAAGCGACGTCGAAGCTCCCCGCATGCGTCGGCCCGTCAGCACCAACAAGACCGGCGCGATCTATGGCGAAACGTACCGGTAGCTTTTGAATCGCGACATCGTGCACCACCTGATCGTAGGCACGTTGAAGGAAGGTCGAGTAGATCGCCGCAAAGGGCTTATAGCCCTCCGCAGCAAGTCCAGCCGCGAACGTGACGGCGTGCTGCTCCGCTATGCCGACATCGAACGTCCGATCAGGGAAGGTTTTGCCGAACAGGTCCAGGCCGGTGCCGGACGGCATCGCTGCCGTGATCGCGACGATCTTGTCGTCCCTGCGCGCTTCCTCGATCAGGCTCTCGGCGAACACGCGTGTATAGCTCGGCGCGTTGGGCTTCGGCTTGAACTGGTCGCCCGTGATGACGTTGAAGCGGTTGACGCCGTGATACTTGTCCGCCGACTTCTCGGCCGGGGCGTAACCCTTCCCTTTGCGGGTGACGACATGGACGAGAACCGGTCCCTGATCCGCGTCGCGCACATTCTTGAGCACCGGCAAGAGGTGGTCGAAGTTGTGTCCGTCGATCGGCCCAACGTAGTAGAAGCCGAGCTCCTCGAACCAGGCTCCGCCCTGCCAGAGATGCCGCGTGTATTCCTCCATCCGCGCGGCGCGCCGCTCCCATCCCTTGGGCAGGCGCTTCGCGAGCTGCTTGGCAATATCGCGGACGTAGAAGTAGGTCCCGCTCGACGTGATGCGCGCCAGATACGACGAAAGCGCGCCGGTCGGCGGCGCGATCGACATATCGTTGTCGTTGAGGATCACGATGAGCCGGCTGTCCATGGCCCCGGCATTGTTCATGGCCTCATAGGCCATGCCGGCACTCATTGCGCCGTCACCAATCACGCAAATGACATTGTGCTTCTTGCCGGAAAGGTCGCGCGCGACAGCCATCCCCAAGCCAGCCGAAATGGAGGTCGAGGAGTGCCCTGCGCCGAACGGATCGTATTCACTCTCTGCCCGCTTTGTGAAACCCGACAGACCGCCACCTTGGCGCAGCGTGCGAATACGATCGCGTCGGCCGGTGATGATCTTATGCGGATAGGCCTGATGCCCAACGTCCCAAATCAACCGGTCGCGCGGCGTATCGAACACCCAGTGCAGCGCCACCGTAAGTTCAACGACGCCGAGCCCCGCGCCGAGGTGACCGCCGGTCACCGACACTGCGTCGATGGTCTCCTTGCGCAGCTCCGCCGCGAGCTGCGGCAGGTCCTTTTCGGACAGCTGGCGCAGATCCTCCGGATAGTTGATCCGGTCGAGCAGTGGCGTTGCGCTGCCAGAACTCACGAGCAATCCTTTCTTGCCGGTCCGATCCCTCGGACGGGACATCACGAGGACGGATTATAACCCGCTTGGCATACCACGACATCATGCGGCATTGCCGCGGCCTTCAGCTTATGCGAACCGCATGGAATCACTTGGAGGTCGGATCGAGCGGCTCGGTCCCCTTCGGCTGCCCGTCCTCTCCAAACGTGAGCTTTTCGACTTTTGCTTCGGCCTGCTTCAACAGCCGGTCGCAATGGTCTCTGAGCGCTTCGCCGCGCTCGTAGATCGCGATGCTCTCCTCGAGCTCCACATCGCCACGCTCGAGGCGGCCAACGATCGCCTCCAGCTCCTTGAGCGCGCGCTCGAAGCTCATCTCCTTCAGGTCAGGATACTTTTCGACCCCCGTTGTCATCCCCACTCCGTTGCGTTGCATAGATCCCGGCTGATCATGCCGCTTCCATCAGCAGCTTCACGTGGACAGCGACGGAGCGGGCCAGGGCCGTCAAATCGTAACCGCCTTCGAGCATCGACACTACTCTCCCTTTGGCGGATCGCTCGGCCACCTCGCAAAGCTCGTCGGTCACCCAGGCGAAATCGTCTTCCTTGAGCCGCAGGCTTGCGAGCGGATCCGCTTCGTGCGCATCGAATCCGGCTGAAATCAGGAGAAGATCCGGGGCGAAGTTGCGAAGCGCGGGAAGAATGCGCGACCGCATCGCCTCCCGGAACTGTTCCCCGCCGTCGTTGGGGCGAAGCGGCGCATTGAAGATGTTGCCGACGCCAGTCTCGGACATCGCCCCAGTGCCGGGGTAGAGCGGCATCTGGTGCGTGGAGCCGAGGAAAAGGCTCTCGTCGTTCCAGAAGATGTCCTGCGTTCCGTTGCCGTGATGCACGTCGAAATCGACGACGGCAATTCGCTCTGCCCCGTGCTTTTCGCGCGCGTAGAGGCCGGCGATGGCGATATTGCTGAAGATGCAGAATCCCATGGCCCGCTCCTTCTCGGCGTGGTGCCCACAGGGCCTGACCTGACAGAAGACCTTACGAATGCCGGTTTCGGGATTCATCACCTGGTCGACGGCGTGAAGCCCCGCTCCCACCGCACGCAATGCCGGCTCCCAGCTTCCCGAGGACAAGACCGTGTCGGGATCGAGCCGCACCGGCTCTTCACCCTCTGCCGGCCGCGCCGCTTTGATGGAATCGAGATACCGTTTCGGGTGGGCGAGCAGGATGCGCTCCTCCACGTCCTCGCGGAGGGGGGCTTCCTCCCTCTTCAGGTCCTCGAACATTTCGTGCGCGAGGGCTTTGTCGATCGCCCGCATACGATCCGGCCGCTCGGGGTGCCCCGGGCCCGTATCATGGTCGACAAAGCAAAGGTGCGTGATGAGGAGCGCTGGCATCGTATCCTGTCCATTGTCATTCGGCCGGTCGCCCGACCAAATCAGCATCTTACACCGCGGTAGCCGATAATCCCGACCCCACCATGTCAGTGACGGTCAGACACGCACATCCCGCTTGGCGAGTGTCACGCCGGGTGGTGGCTGGCTCTCCTCCGGGACAAAGAAATCCGGTGCGAGCTCTACTGTAGGATCGACTCGATACTGATCGAAATCGGTGATGCCCCCCACCTCGTAAAGGAATGTATCGTCGATCAGGAAGTTGCCCGTAAAGCTTTTCGCCGGCTGGCGGAACACGAGATGCGCTGCATCAGCCAAAATATCGGGCTTCCGGCTCATACGTGCAACTTCTTCGCCTCCAAGCAGGTTTCGAATGGCTGCGGTAGCAATCGTCGTCCTGGGCCAGAGCGCGTTCACCGCGATTCCATCCGGCTTCAGCTCTTCTGCAAGGCCGAGGACGCACAAGCTCATGCCGAACTTCGCGATGGAATAGGCGACATGCCCAGCGAACCATCGCGGCTGCATATCGAGCGGAGGCGAGAGCATCAGAATGTGCGGGTTCTCTGCACGCCTTAGATGCGGCAGACAGATCTTGGAGACCAGGAACGTGCCGCGGGTGTTGATGCCCATCATCAGATCGAACCGCTTTATTTCGGTCTGGTCGATGGGCGTGAGTGAGATTGCGCTCGCGTTGTTGACGCAGATGTCGATGCCGCCGAACTGCTCCACCGTACGCGCCACCGCCTGTTCGACCTGCTCCTCGAAGCGGATGTCGCACACCAGCGGCAGCGCGCGGCCGCCGGCCTCCTCGATGGCTTTCGCGGCATCGTAGATGGTTCCGGGCAGCTTGGGATGCGGCTCCGCCGTCTTGGCGGCAATGGCGACATTCGCACCGTCGCGCGCGGCACGCAGCGCGATGGCAAGACCGATGCCGCGGCTCGCGCCGGTGATGAAAAGCGTCTTACCCTTAAGGGTGGTCACTTTAGCGTTTCCTCCTCAGAGCCTGCGGCGGACTTGGCCGGATTTATTCCGCCCCTTCTCTTGCCTTGCGAAAATCGGGCGGACGTTTCTCCAGGAAGGCGGCAAAGGCTTCCCGCGCCTCGGGCGAGGACAACCGCTCCTTGAAGAGCACAGCCTCTTCTTCGATGCGAGCCAATATGGCCCCCGGATCGCCGCGCAGCAGGCGGCGGGCGAGTGCGAGGGCTTGCTGCGGTTTCTGCGCCAGCGTCGCAGCCGCTTGTCGAGCTGTCGCCTCCAGCTCAGCCGCGGGCACGATGGCGTTGACGAGGCCGGCCTCCCGTGCGCGGTCGGCCGTCAGCGGCTCGCCCAAGATCAGCAGCTCGAAAGCCCGCGCGTAACCGAGCCTCAGCGGCGCAAGCAGGCTCGAGCCCGCCTCTGGCACAATGCCGAGGTTGAGGAACGGTGTAACGAAACAGGCCTCCGGCGTCGCGTAGACGAGATCACAGTGAAACATCAGCGTTGTGCCGATACCAACGCCGAGACCGTCCACGGCAGCGATCATGGGCTTCTGCACACGAGGCAGCGTACGCAGGAAGTCAAGAACCGGCCCATCGAGCGCGGTCCCACCGCGGGCGCGCTCGACGAATTCGTTGATGTCGCTCCCTGCAGTGAACGTGCCACCCGAGCCGATGAAGAGGTGAGCGACCACGTCTTCCGAGGCATCCCCGCGCTTCAACGCCTCCGTGATCGCCGCGTACATGGGCGAGTTGAGCGCGTTCTTCTTTTCAGGGCGAGCGAAGCGGATCGTCTGAACACCGTCCGCGACTGAGATCTCCACGTCCTTGGTCATGCCTGCCCTCACGCCGACTACTGCTCGGGAGCGCAACCGACAATTGTTTCGGCGCCCTCCGTCACGGTGGTGCGCAACCCTGGCGCAGCGGTGGCCAGATTCTCGGCGAAGAAGCGCGCGAGGGCGACGGTCATGGCCCCCGGCGCCGCGCGTCCCTCGGGGACACAGGCCAGCGCGCCCCGTGCGAGATAAGCCCCGCCTGCCGCCAAACCGAAAAGCCTGAGATACGGCGTGGCGCCAGCCAGCGCCGCCTCCGGGTTACGGCGCAGCGCCTCTCCCATCCAGCGGCTAGCGTCCGCAAGGGCATCGACCGTTTCGGCCAACCGCTCACCCATTCGGCCGAACGCCGGTTGATTGGAGGCGCGGATCTCTTCCGCCGTTTCGGCAAGCTCCCGAATGTAGGCCTCGACCACGGCGCCATCCTCCGAGGGTAGTTTGCGCGTCACGAGGTCTATGGCCTGAACGCCGTTCGTACCTTCGTAGATCGGGAGGATGCGAACGTCGCGGTAATACTGGGCTGCCCCCGTTTCCTCGATGAACCCCATGCCGCCGTGGATCTGCACGCCCAGCGACGCGACTTCGCAGGCAATGTCGGTCGAGAAGGCCTTGGCCACCGGGGTGAGAAGCGCGGCGCGCGCTGCGGCCTTGCTGCGCTCCTCCTTCGACATGGATCGGTGCGAAATATCGATCTCTCGTGCCGTGGCAAGGCAAATGGAACGGGCCGCCTGCGTCAGCGCCCGCATTGTCATGACGGCCCGGCGAATGTCCGGATGCTCGATGATCGGCACCATGCCGTCCCCGCCACCGCGAACACTGCGCCCCTGCCGGCGCTCGGCGGCATAGGCCATCGCCTTCTGAGTGGCGCGCTCGGCCAGAGCCACCCCTTGCACGCCAACGGCCAGCCGCGCCTGGTTCATCATGACGAACATGGCCGCGAGGCCGCGGTTCTCTTCGCCGACCAGGTAGCCGACAGCACCGCCGTTCTCGCCATACTTCAGCACGCACGTGGGGCTCGCGTGGATGCCGAGCTTGTGCTCCAGGCTGGCGCAGACGACGTCGTTGCGCGCGCCAAGTGAACCGTTCGGGTTCACCAGCCACTTCGGCACGAGAAACAGCGAGATGCCCTTCGTCCCAGCCGGCGCTTCGGGGAGACGGGCCAACACCAGATGAATGATGTTCTCCGTCAGCTCGTGGTCGCCGTAGGTAATGAAGATCTTGGTGCCGGTGATGCGATAGGTCCCGTCGGGCTGGCGTTCCGCGCGGGTCGTAAGAGCGCCGAGGTCGGTGCCCGCGTGCGGCTCCGTTAGGTTCATGGTGCCGGTCCACTCGCCCGAAATCATCTTCGGCAAGTAGGTGCGCTTCAGCTCCTCGGAGCCGTGAGCATTGAGCGCTTCTATCGCGCCCTGCGTCAGGAGCGGGCAAAGCCCGAACGATAGGTTGGCCGAGTTCCAGATCTCGCAAGCGATCGTTGCAACGACCTGCGGCAGGCCCTGGCCGCCATAGTCCGGCGGGCATGGCAGCGCATTCCAGCCCCCAGCCACGAAGGCTTCGTACGCCTCCTTCCACCCCGGCGGCGTTTCAACCTTCCCATCGACCAGGCGCGAGCCCGTCCGGTCACCAACGACGTTGAGCGGGTCCAGCACCTCGCTGCCGAACTTGCCCGCTTCTTCAACGATCGCGCGTACGGTCGCTTCGTCGAGGCCCTCCGCGATGCCGCGCTCGATCAGATCCGGTAGTCCGGCTGCCGTCTTGAGCGCGAGCAGAATGTCGTCTACGGGAGCCCTGTAGGTCATCTCGTCGTCCTTGAAGCGCATTGATCTTTGCCCCGGAGTTTAGGTGCTGGGGACGGCCCCGGAAAGTGGAATGGAGAAGCACCCCCGCGATGCCCATCGTCAAGGCCACTGATGACGAGATTAAACGCGCCGTCCAGGAGCTCCGGGCCGGGCGGCTGGTGGCTTTCCCGACGGAGACCGTATACGGGCTTGGCGCGGACGCGACGAACGGGCAGGCCGTGGCCCGGATCTTCGAGGCAAAAGGGCGGCCTCGGTTCAATCCGCTCATCGTGCACATGGCGGACCGCGCAGCTGTGGAACGCATCGCGAGCTTCACCGACAAAGCCAACAAACTTGCGGAAGCATTCTGGCCAGGGCCGTTGACGCTTGTGCTGCCGCGGCGTCCTCAGTCAGGCGTATCCGAGCTGGTGAGTGCGGGCCTCGATACGATCGCAATTCGTGTACCTCGGCATCCCATAGCCCATGCCTTGCTCCTCGCAGCCGGTGTCCCCGTCGCGGCGCCGTCGGCCAACGTTTCTGGACACGTCAGCCCGACAACGGCGGAGCACGTGGCAGCAGACCTTGGAAACAAGGTTTCGGTCATTCTGGATGGCGGCCCGACTGAACACGGCCTGGAGTCCACAGTACTCGACGTGACGGGTGACCGCGTCGTGATGCTGCGGCCGGGAGCCGCGACGAGGCAGGAGATTGAAGCTGTCCTTGGCGAGCCAGTGCTGAGGATGGACGAGTTGTCGGCCTCTCCAGACCGCCCGCGTTCTCCCGGCCAGCTTGCCAGTCACTACGCGCCGCGTGCCAAAGTGCGGCCCAACGCGACGGATCTCCGCTCGGGTGAGGTGCTCCTGGCCTTTGGCCGGCCGCTCCCCAATTCGGATGGACATTACGAAAACCTCAGCCCCAGCGGCGATCTGGTCGAGGCCGCCGCCAACCTCTTCGCAGCCCTGCGCCGCCTCGATGAAAGGGGTGCGGAGACCATCGCGGTCATGCCCATTCCCGAGACCGGCCTGGGAGAAGCTATCAACGACCGGCTGCGCCGCGCCGCCGCTGACCGGTAACCTTCCGCGAGCTGGCGCTCCTCCCATCCTGAGACGCCGCTTAATCCTTTATTGACCGATTGAGCACATTTTAACCCTTGGACTCGCGCCTCGGGGCTGGCCGGGTTCGAATTAGGGGAGAAATCGATGCCGAGCGGGCATGGGGGCATTGCGCATTCGGCGCCGATGCGACTGCGGGGAGTGTTTGTTGCGCTCTTCTCCGGAATTGCGCTCGCAGCCTGCGCCCAAGGCGGCGCGAATGAGCTGAGCCTAGATCCTTCCAGTTCACGGCAGCTCGCGCAGCAGGACTCGGCTGATCCGAGATCGGAGCTCGACCGGGCCATCGCCTACTGGGGCGAGCAGTACGCCAAAACACCGAGCGACAAGACGGCAGCACTGAGCTACGCGCTCAACCTCAAGGCTGCCGGCCAGAAGAAAGCCGCGTTGCAGGTGCTCCAACAGGCATCGCTCTACCACGGTAACGATCGCGACATCGCCTCGGAATACGGGCGGCTGGCGCTCGAGTTCGGGCAGGTGGGTCTCGCTCAGAAGCTGCTCGCCATTGCCTACGATCCGGCGAACCCCGACTGGCGCATCATCTCCGCCCAAGGCACCGTGCTTGCCAAGCAGGGCGACTACCAGGGAGCCATTCCATACTACGAGCGGGCCCTGCAGCTCGCACCGGATCAACCGTCTGTCGTGAACAATCTCGCCATGGCGCTGGTGGCAGATGGTCAGGCGGGCAAGGCAGAACCGTTACTTCGGAGGGCCGCCGCGCATCCGGATGCCGATCCGAAAGTCCGGCAGAATCTGGCGCTCGTTCTCGATCTGCAAGGCAAGGGCGGTGTGAACGCCCCCGGCGGCGTGCCCGGACGCGCCTTTGCTGACGCCAACACGCGCAAGCCTAGCGCTCGATCGGGAGGAGCAAGAGCCGTCACTCACCCGGCTGAACCTCAGCTGCGGGATGGAATACGCGATCTTCCGCCCGCCGACGCCCCGGATAGCTGGTCAACGCGCGTGGCGGCTGCACATTAACGGCCGTCGTCGCTATGGCTCGAGAATGTATACCGGTTTCCCGGCAAGCCACCCCTCAATTGCCTGAACCATTCCGGCATAGAACACCCGGTACGTCTCCTCGGTGACGTACCCGAGATGCGGCGTGAGCAGGAGACGCGGCGTCGAGCGCAACGGATGATCAGCCGGCAGCGGCTCGCGATCGTAAACGTCAAGGGCAGCACCAGCGATGCGGCCCTCGTTCAGCGCGGAAATGAGCGCCGCTTCATCGACAATCGGGCCACGGGACGTGTTGATGAGGTAGGCCGTCGGCTTCATCAGCCCCAACTCCCCCGCGCCGATCAGCCCGCGCGTACGATCCGACAACCGCGTATGAATTGAGATAAAGTCGGCACGGCGAAGCAGATCGTCCTTCGTAACCTTTTCAGCTCCCACCTCTTGGCAGCGCTTCTCAGTGAGGTTCTGGCTCCAGGCGATCACCTTCATCCCAAAGGCCTGGCCGAATTTCGCGACCGCCCCGCCCAGCCGACCAAGGCCGATAAGGCCAAGCGTCTTTCCGCGCAGCTCTCGGCCGATCGTCGTCTGCCAGCCACCCGCGCGCATGTCGGCCGCTTCGATATGGATGTTACGGGCGAGGGCCAGCATTAGCCCCATCGTGAGCTCAGCCGTAGCATGGCCGGGGGTCTCCGTGCCACATACCAGCACGCCCCTCTTCGCCGCCGCCGCAACATCGATGGCCGCGTTGCGCGACCCCGAAGTCACGATCAAGCGCAGGTCAGGAAGACGTTCAATGAGACTTGCCGGAAAGGGCGTACGCTCGCGCATGAGACAAACGACCTCGAACCCTGCGAGCGCGCGGACGACAGCGTCCTCGTCAGGAAATGGCTCTTCAAAGACGGTGATCCTGTGATTCGCCTGAAGGCGGGACCAGTCCGCCATCTCCAGTGCCACCTTCTGATAATCATCGAGGATTGCGATCGCGACCATGGCGCGCCCCTTTCCGTTGCTCTGCCCCATGCTTTGCGCTTCGGGGGGCGGATGTCTACATTGAGCACGACCGACGACCGCTCAGCGGAGGCTTACGCTTGGTCTGGCTCCTCATCATTGCTGCGATGGTCCTTGGGCTCGCACTGCTGCCGCAGATGTGGGTCCGCAGGGTCATCGAGGCGCATTCAGGCGATCGGCCGGACTTTCCGGGAACCGGCGGCCAGTTCGCGCGCCATCTGCTCGATCGGCTCGACCTCACCAATGTGAAAGTCGAGGAGACCAAGCTCGGCGATCATTACGATCCGGAAGCGAAAGCTGTGCGCCTTCTTCCGGCCCACTTCCGCGGCCGGTCACTCGCCGCGGTTGTTATCGCCGCTCACGAAGTCGGCCACGCCATCCAGGATGCTACCGACTACCCGCCACTCAAGGCGCGCACGCGGCTTGCGAAGCAGGCGCAGAAGGTGGAGGCCGTGGGAGCCGTCATCATGCTGGCGGCTCCGATGTTGATGGTCGTCGCCAAGTCCCCGCATCTCCTGCTGCTGCAGAGCTTCGCTGGCATTCTGATCCTATCGCTCACAATCCTGATCCACGCGTCGACACTGCCCATGGAGTACGACGCGAGCTTCCGCCGGGCGCTGCCCGTGCTGAAGGCCGGCAATTACATCCAGCCGAAGGACATGCGGGCGGCGCGGCAAATCCTCCGGGCGGCTGCGCTCACCTACGTGGCCGCCGCAGCCATGAGCCTGTTCAACGTGATGCGCTGGTTCCGGGTGCTGAGGATATGAAAGCGGCTCGGCTGGCCTCGGTTGTCGCGGCGGCTGTGCTCGCGACCTTGGCCGCCGGATCAAAGGCATTTGCTCAGCGCTGTTCCACGGACATGGACTGCCAGCGCACTGGCTTGCGGCAGGACGCAAGATGCGTTGGAGACACGCTCGTCATTACGGAGCGGAGGTGCGTCGGCGGATCATGCCGCACCCTCGAGAGGCGGGAGAGCTGTGACGGTGGCGGTGCGGGCCGCTGCATCGGCAATATGTTCGAGACCACGATTGGCCGTTGTGATGCGCTGCTCGGCCGCTGCGTTCGCCGTGCGGAGCGGGATGTCTGCGTCCCCTCGTGCACCTGCCGCGATAACGTGTTGACCGTCGCCACCGAACGCTGCTCGCCAAATATCGGCTGCCATCGCCGGCGCATTGTCTGCAGGTCCGGATGCACATGCGAGCCTGAGCCGCGGTGCTTGGACGAGCGAGAATCACCAGATAATGCGGACGGGAAACAAGAAGAGCCGGTTAATTAGAGCGGCAGCGGCGTGGGACAAATCGGTGCTAATCTACTACCCCGACACTCCAGACCTGCCGTTACCCTCAGGCCACCGGTTTCCCTCGCGCAAGTACCGCTTGCTGCGCGAGCGCATCGTGCGGGAAGCCATCCTTGGTGATTGGGATCTGATGCCCTCGCCGCTTGCGGGCTTGACGGAGCTGCAGCGCGCCCACGCGCCGGAGTATGTGCGCGCCGTTCTCGAAGGCACGCTGGCGGCGGAAATCCAGCGACGCATCGGACTGCCTTGGAGTGAGACCTTGGCGATCCGTTCCCGCGCCACGGTCGGCGGGTCGCTCGCGGCTGCCAGACAAGCCCTAAGCGACGGCCTCTCGGGACAGCTCGCCGGAGGGACGCACCATGCGCACCGTGACTTCGGCTCCGGTTACTGCGTCTTCAACGACCTTGCCGTGGCTGCCTTGACGCTGCTCGACGAAGGTGCGGTCGATCGCGTCGCCGTGGTCGATCTCGACGTGCACCAAGGAGACGGCAACGCTTCACTGCTCACCAGCCACCCTGGCACTTTCGTTCTCAGCGTGCATGGGGAGAAGAACTTCCCCTTTCGCAAAGTGCCATCGGATCTCGACGTCGGCCTGCCGGACGGCACGGACGATCGCTACTATCTTCGCGCACTCGCCGATGCACTCGACGCCGTGAGCGGCTTTCGTCCGGACTTGGTGCTCTACCTGTCGGGCGTCGATCCGCTCCGGAGCGACACGTTGGGCCGGCTCGACCTCACGTTTGAGGGGCTGATGGAGCGCGACCGGATGGTGTTCGAGTTCTGCCGGCGTCGCAGCATCCCGGTTTCGATCGCCATCGGCGGCGGGTATGCGGATCCGATCACGGACTCCGTCGAGGCCTACACCAACACGTTCCGGGTCGCGCGCGAGGTTTTCCGCGGCTGACCGACCCAGGACGCACGCGCCGATTGCCTGCCGAATTGCCCAAGGGTACAAGCCGCCCATGCCGAATTCCGCTACACTCAGCAACCCGCGCAAGTCGCGTTCCGCCGCGCCTGCCCCGGCGCGCACCCGCCGCATGAAGGTGAAGCCACCGAAGGTCGGCTTCGTTTCGCTCGGATGCCCGAAGGCACTCGTCGACTCCGAGCGCATCATCACAAAGCTGCGCTCCGAGGGATATGAGATCGCGCCCAATTACGAGGGCGCCGACGTCGTCGTGGTCAATACCTGCGGCTTCCTCAACTCGGCGAAGCAGGAGAGTCTGGAGGCCATCAGCGAGGCGATGGCGAAGAACGGTCGCGTCATCGTCACGGGTTGCATGGGCGTCGAAAAGGAGCGGATCACCGCCGCCCACCCCGGCGTGCTCGCCGTCACCGGCCCGCATCAGTACGAAGAGGTCGTCGAGGCCGTCCATGAGGCGGTGCCGCCGCTGCACGATCCCTTCATCGACCTCGTGCCGCCGGAAGGATTGCGACTGACGCCACGGCACTACGCGTATCTCAAGGTTTCAGAGGGCTGCAATCACCGCTGCTCGTTCTGCATCATCCCGAGTTTGCGCGGTGATCTCGTGAGCCGCCCTGCGGCGGCGGTCATGTACGAGGCCGAGCGCCTGGTGCAGGCGGGTGTGAAGGAGCTGCTCGTCATCAGCCAGGATACGAGCGCTTACGGCGTCGACCTGAAGTACGCCGAAAGCAAATGGCGCGGAACGGCGGTGAAGGCGCGCTTTTTCGATCTGGCGGAGGCGCTTGGCAGTCTCGGCGC
>Ga0180216_1003527_pt1 | contig 12359 bp, 9 predicted proteins | sample eDN3rd37CBELigMG_FD_128879 | JGI IMG/M metagenome (GOLD analysis project Ga0180216, IMG submission 128879) | Enriched Miracle-Growth compost microbial communities from Emeryville, California, USA - eDNA 3rd pass 37_C BE-Lig MG (version 2)... ...
GATCAGCACGTCGGCACCGGAGCTCAGGACCGGCGTCAGATACTGCGAGAAGTCGGTGGCGCCGAGCGGCGTGCGAACCGCCTTGACGGTCTGCCAACCAAGCTTCTCGGTGGCGTTCTTGATCGACTCTTCCTGCGTCCAGCCCCAGGTGTAATCCGCCGTCAAATGGTAAGCTCGCCGCTCCTTGCCGTAGGCTTCGCCGATAATGGGAGCGATTGCGGTGCCGGACATGTAGGCGTTGAAGAAATGGCGGAAGCCGTTGCGCTTCTTATCCTTGCCGGTCGTGTCGTTGGAGTGCGTCAGACCGGCCATGAAGATCACGCCCTTGTCCTGGCAGAGCGATTGGACGGCCACGGCGACGGCCGACGACGAGCCGCCGCTGATCATGATCGCCTTGTCACGCTCGATCATGCGCGTGGCGGAGGCGCGCGCCGCATCCGACTTGGTCTGCGTGTCGCCGGTCACGAACTCGACCTTCTTGCCGAGCACGCCGTTGCCTTTCAGGGCGGACCCCTTGAAGGTCTTGAGCATGCCGCCGTCGCCTTCGCCGTTGATGTGCTTCACGGCGAGCTCGTAGGCCTTGAGCTGGTCCTTGCCCTCTTCGGCATATGAGCCGGTCTGCGGCGAGTTGAAGCCGAAAACGACGCTCTTTCCCGTCGGCGCGTTGCAGTAGTCCTGGGCCCAGGATGCGCTCGTGAAAATGGTCGGCATGGCGAGGCCGGTCCCCGCGACGCCGGTGGCCTTCAGGAAGGCGCGGCGGTTGAGTTTGTCGAACATCCCTCAATTCCTCCCAACAGGTTTTATGGCCCTCGGCCGTATGGTTCAGGGTTCGATCAAGTTATCTCTGGTTTGTCAAAATCACAATAAACTATTGGTTTTGTGTATTTTTTCTGTAAAAAATTATGTTGTGCAAGCGCGAGACAAGTCATAAATTGACACCGGCACCCGCGAGAGCCGATGAGATGCCCCGTGAGCAGCACACTTGCAGGATTGAAAATTCGGAGTGCGCGCAAGCAGTTGGGGATGACGCAGGGAGAGCTTGCGCGCCGCTGCGGGATTTCGGCGTCCTATCTGAATTTGATCGAGCTCAACAAGCGCGCCGTCAGCGGCGCTCTTCTCGATCGCATCGCAGCAAGCCTCGATGTGCGACGCGCGACGCTCGATGGCGAGGCCGAGCAGCGAATCGTCGACGAGTTGAACGAAATCTCGGTCGACCTCGCCGTGACGACTCCGGGGACGAAGCGGAAGGCGACCGAGGAGTTCGTCGGGCGCTACCCCGGCTGGGCCGATCTGCTGCTCGATGTCTATCGTGCCTATCGGCAACGGACACAGGACGTGCTGGCGCTCGCCGACAGGCTCAATCACGATCCGTTCCTTGGGGAGAGCGTGCACCGATTGCTGACCAAAGTCGCCTCGATCCGATCCGCTGCCGAGATCGTCGAGCTCGGCGACGATCTTCCGGTCGCGGACCGCGCGCGCTTTCTCTCGATCATTTCGGCCGACAGTCACGAGTTGGCGCGCACGGCGGAGCTGCTCGTCGATTTCTTCGAGAATTCGGATGCGCGCGTGCGCGCTGCGACACCGACGGAACGCGTCGATGCGCTCCTGTTCAACGCTCAGAACCACTTTCCCGACCTTGAAGCTTTTGCCGAGGAGCGTGTCGGAAGCAAAGGTCTTGGCCCGCTCTTGCGGCGTCTGGCCTCCAAATCCCGTCCACGAGATCCCGGTAACGGTCGTCCGGCCGCATCGGTACCTTCGGCGTTCGATATGCTGCGGTCGTACGTCGCCCGGGTTGCGGCGCGCGAGATCGACGCGATCCTCGACCAGGCACCGATGCTGGTCGATGCCGCCGCACGGGAGCTTGCCGCGAAAGCACTTCATGCCTATGCGGCCGCAGCAATGCTCATGCCCTATGGCGCGTTCTTCGAAGCTGCCGAGCGACACCGCTACGATCTCGATGCTCTCGCACGGCAATTCGGCGTCTCGTACGAGCAGGCAGCGCACAGGCTGACGACCTTGCGCCGCCCGGGGAGGGAGGGACCGCGCTTCGCCTTCATGCGGTCCGACGCATCCGGATTCATCACCAAAAGGCTTCCTTTGCCGCTGCTCCCTCTGCCGAGGTACGGCCACGCCTGTCCGCTCTGGGTCGTCTACGGTGCCTTTCAGACGCCGGGTGTCACGGTGCGCGCTTTCGGAGAGTTGCCGACAGGCGAGCAGTTCTTGTTCTTCGCACGAACGATCGAGAAGCAACCGGCACGGGCCGGCTTCCCGCGCCATTTGCGCTCCGTCATGCTTGCGTGCACGGCAGATGATGCGCACCGCATCTCGGCGGGCGATGGGATCGACCGGACCGCGGCCACGATCCCGCTCGGAACGACGTGCAGCCTCTGCCCACGCTCCGCTTGCGCGCATCGCCAGCAACCGCGGCTGACCGTCGATGCGGGCTCACAAGGGCTGTGACACCTGCGGTGAAGCCGCGTTACAATTGGAACAGCCCCAGTCGAAGAAACACGCAAAAGTTCGGGGAAGGTCGGGAGGACGGCCAATGTGCAAATCGAGGGTCCTGATCGCCGAGGACGAAGCGAATATCGTTGAATCACTGAGTTATATACTTCGACGCGCGAATATCGATGTCGATACGGCATCGAACGGCGCCGATGCCTTGGATCGCCTGAGGCGCTTCAAATTCTCGGCGCTCATCCTCGATGTCATGATGCCGGGCATGAACGGCTTCGACGTCTTGCGGGCTGTGCGCGCCGACCCGGCGCTCGTCTCGCTGCCCGTGATGGTGCTGACCGCCAAGGGCCAGGCCCGCGACCGGAGGGTCGCCGAGGAGATCGGCGCCAATGCCTTCATCACGAAGCCGTTCTCGAATGCCGAGGTGGTCGAAAGCGTCAGGCGTCTGATCGGTCATGACTGAGCCCGCCGAGCCCGAGAGTTGGGAAGCGCCGAACCAGCCCGCGAAGGATGCCGCGGTGCTTCTGCCGTTCGTCGCCCTTCTCCTCTTCGTGCCGCCGATCATCCTCGCTTTCGCGGCGCCTGTCATGGTCGCGGGAATTCCGCTGATCGTCGTCTACGTCTACGGCGTATGGGCAATGTCGGTGCTCGTCGCCTTTCTCGTGGCGCGACGCCTCGGCCGCACGGGCTCCGAGCCGACCGTTTCAACTGACCGCACGGCCGGCGATGCTTGATGCGAACATCGTCATTCTCGTGTGTCTGGCCTACGTCGCCATTCTCTTCGGCGTGGCGTTCGCAGGCGACCGGCAGGCACGGCGCGGACCGGCGGGCTGGCTGTCCTCGCCGCTCGTCTACACGCTTTCCATTTCCATCTACTGCACGTCGTGGACGTTTTTCGGTGCCGTCGGCTCCGCAGCGCGGCACAGTCTCGAGTTTGCGACGATCTATCTCGGGCCGACCATCGTCTTCGTGGGGTGGTGGCTCCTCTTGCGGAAGCTCGTCACGGTCGGACGCATCCAGCGCACCACGTCGATTGCGGATTTCATTTCGGCGCGCTTCGGCAAGAGCTCCGCGCTCGGCGCGCTCGTCACCATCGTCGCGGTTGTCGCCTCGACGCCGTACATTGCTCTCCAGCTCAAGGCGCTGACCGATGGCTTCCAGGTCCTGACCTATCCGCGCGGATCGATGGTCGCGGCGAGCATCGAGCTTGCACCCGATTACGTCCTCGCGTTCTGGATTGCGGCCGGGCTTTGCGTCTTCTCGATCATTTTCGGCGTTCGCAATATCGACGTGAACGAGCGCCACCACGGCGTCGTTGCAGCCATCGCGCTGGAGGCCGTGGTCAAGCTTTTCGCAATGGTGCTGCTCGGGCTGTGGGTCGTGCAATCGGTGGACGGCGGGCTGCCGGAGATCTTTTCGCGCGTGCCGACGACATTGAGCCATCCCGCCGAGACATTCGGCGGGCGTTGGGTCGCCCTGCTGTTCCTCGCCGGTGCGGCCGTCATCTGTCTGCCCCGGCAGTTTCAGGTCACCGTCGTCGAGAATTCGAACGACCGGCAGCTTCGCACCGCGTCGTGGCTCTTCCCACTTTACCTGTTGCTGCTGTGCCTTTTCGTGCTGCCGATCGCCCTGGCGGGATTGCAGCGTTTCCCACCCGGCTCCAATCCCGATCTCTTCGTCCTGACGCTGCCGCTCGAGAGTCGGCAGAACGCGCTCGCACTCGTTGCTTATCTCGGCGGTTTCTCGTCGGCGACGTCGATGGTCATCATGTCGTCGATCGCCGTGTCGACCATGATTTCCAATCATCTCGTCATGCCTCTGGCATTGCGCTTTTCCCTGCTGCCCCAGTCAGGGCCGCAGAATGTCCGGCGCTTCATCCTCTATACGCGACGATGTGCGGTGGTCTTCATCCTGGCCCTCGGCGTCGTCTATCTTCGCTGGTCGGCCTCCGAGGCGCTCGCAGCCATCGGGCTCATCTCGTTCTGCGGCGTCGCTCAGTTTCTGCCGAGTCTGGTGGGAGGGCTCTATTGGCGGCGCGCGACGGCCGGCGGCGCGCTGGCGGGATTGATCGCCGGCCTGGCGATCTGGCTCTACACGCTGTTTCTGCCGAGCTTCGGCAGCAGTCTCTTCATGTCGGCCGACATGCTCGCGCATGGCCCCTACGGGATCGGCTGGCTGAGGCCGCACGAGCTGTTCGGCCTGCGCGGCTTCGATCCTCTCGTGCCGGCCGTATTCTGGAGCATGCTGCTCAACGTGACGGTCTTCGTGCTCGTCTCTTTGATGTCGGAACCGTCTCCGCTCGCCCAGGTGCAGTCGACGCTGTTTGTCGACGTCTTCCGCCGCCAGACGGAAGGCGAGCAGCGTGTCATTCGCCGTACCGCAAGCATTCCCGACTTGCGCCGCATCGGCGATCGCGTCCTCGGACCGACCGAGTCGCTGCAACTTCTCGGGCTCGGACGAGGCCCCGGGGCGATCGCGAGCGATGAATTGATCTCGCAGCTCGAGCAGCGTATCGCGGGACACGTTGGCGCGGCATCCGCTCGCGCACTCGTCTCGCAGGTGGTCATCGACGAGACCATCAGCGTCGAGGAGCTGAAGCGGCTGGCGGACGAAGCCGAGCAGATCCGCGCCTATTCCGCCGAACTCGAACGCAAATCGAGGCAGCTTGAGGCAACGGCGGCCGAGCTTGCAGCCGCCAATGAGCGCCTGCGCGAGATCGACAAGCAGAAGGACGAGTTCCTGAGCCAGGTCAGTCACGAGGTGCGCACGCCGATGACGTCGATACGGTCCTTCAGCGACATCCTGCTGAGCGACCGTGCCATCGACGAGGATCGCCGTCAGCGCTTCCTGGGCATTATCCAGACCGAAAGCATTCGCCTGACGCGCCTGCTCGACAGCATCCTGGAGCCGAGCCGGCAGCGGGAATTGGAGCGGAGCGGAACGGCGGTCTCTTTCGATCCGGCCGCCGTCCTGATGCAGGCCGTGGAAAGCTGTGAGGCGCTGGCGCACTCGGCCGACGTCGACCTGCGGGTCGAACAGAACGGAGACAGCGTGCGCCTGCATGGCAATCCCGACCGGCTGGCGCAGGTCTTCATCAACCTGATTTCGAATGCGATAAAATACAACTCGGCTGCCGATCCGGTCGTGATCGTGTCGAGCATGACGAGCGGTGATGCGTACGAGGTCCGCGTTGCGGACAACGGCCCGGGTATTGCCTGGGAGGATCGCGAGCGGGTATTCGACAAGTTCGAGCGCGGCTCGACCCAGGGCAAAGGCGGCGTCGGATTGGGCCTCGCCATTGCCCGCCAGATCGTGCAGGGGTTCGGCGGCCAGCTCTATCTCGAACGCCGCGAGGCGCCCGGCGCAACGTTCGTCGTTCGCCTGCCTTCGGGGAGTACGGGCGGCACGGCGTAATCGGCAGCAGGACGAGCCAAACGGAGCTTTTGCGAATGGCATTCCCGCCGCAGCGGATCATTTGCCTTACCGAAGAGACCGTCGAAACGCTTTATCTCATCGGAGAGCAGCATCGCATCGTCGGCGTATCGGGCTATGCCGTGCGCCCGCCGCAGGTGCGCCGCGAGAAACCGCGCGTTTCCGCCTTCATCAGCGCGGATCTGCCGAAGATCCTCGCACTCGAGCCCGATCTCGTCCTCACGTTCTCGGATCTCCAGGCGGAGATCGTGTCCGGCCTCGTGAAAGCGGGCGTCGAGGTGCATGCGTTCAACCAGCGCACCGTCGCCGGCATTCTCGACATGATCCGAACCCTTGCCGCTCTGGTCGGTGCGGCGGAAGCCGGCGAAAAGCTGGCGCGCGGGCTTTCAAGCCGTCTCGACGCGCTGGCGAGCCGCGATCGTCGCCTGAGGCCACGGGTCTACTTCGAGGAATGGGACGAGCCGATGATCAGCGGGATCGGGTGGGTGGCCGAGCTGATCGGCATCGCGGGCGGGATGGACGTCTTCGCCGATCTTTCGACCCGAAAATCGGCCAAGGATCGGATCGTGAGCGCCGAGACGGTCATTGCGTCCAGGCCGGATATCATTATCGGGTCCTGGTGCGGCAAGAAATTCCGGCCCGAGAAGCTCGCGGCTCGGCCGGGATTTCAAGACATTCCGGCCGTCAGGCATGGGCAATTATTCGAAATCAAGTCGCCTCTGATCCTGCAGCCGGGTCCTGCCGCCCTGACGGATGGAGTCGACGCTATCGCGCGCATCATCGACAGTTGGGTTGGAGGCGAGGGGCGGCAATGAAGATCGTCTTGAGCTGGAGCAGCGGCAAGGATGCGGCGTGGGCTCTTCACGTGCTGCGCCAGGACCCGGCGAACGACGTGGTCGGCCTGCTGGTGACGATCAACGAGGCATTCGATCGCGTTGCCATGCATGGTGTCCGACGCGATCTGGTCGAAGCCCAGGCGCGGGCAGTGGGGCTTCCATTGCACGTGGTATCGATTCCTCACCCGTGTCCGAACGACGTCTACGAGGCGCGCATGGGCGCGTTCCTGGAACGGGCGCGAAGCGCGGGCATCGAGGCAATCGCCTTCGGCGATCTCTTTCTCGAGGACGTACGTGCCTATCGCGAGGCGCGGATGAGCGGGACCGGCATCGCGCCGATCTTTCCTCTATGGGGCCGCAATACATCGGCTTTGGCGAGGGGCATGGTCGGCGCCGGCCTCGGCGCTCGCATCGTCTGTCTCGATCCCCGGCAGATCGACCGGCGCTTCATAGGGCGCGACTTCGGCACCGCACTCCTTTCGGAGCTGCCTGAGAGCGTCGATCCGTGCGGCGAACGCGGCGAGTTCCACACCTTCGCCTATGCCGGACCGATGTTCTCGTCGCCGATTCCGATCCAATCAGGCGAGACGACCGAACGCGACGGCTTCCTGTTTGAAGACCTTATGAAACCATCGCTTCATTGCACTTGCGGCTGAGGCTGGATCGCAGACCCAGGCACGCAATCTGTCGGGTTCCCCGGACAAGCGCACTGCGAGGTGCGCGCCGATCCGGAGGCTTTACCCCTCGGAGCCAAATCGCCCGCGCGTGCGAATGCATCAAACCTTCACGCCGGGCGGCACGTAGGCGGCCGTCGTCCCGCCGTCGACCGGAATGACCGTGCCCGTTACGTAGGCGGCATCCGGCGACATCAGGAAGTGGATCACGTTGGCGATGTCGGCCGGCTGGGCGATGCGGCCGAGAGGCGACGTGCCGCTCGTCCGATAGCGCGTATTGCTGCCGGGATTGAGATGAGGCGCCACCATCGGGGTCTCGGTCGTCGCCGGGGCGATCGCGTTCACCAGGATGCCCGCGCTCGCGTTCTCGACAGCCCAGACCTTGGTCAAGGCGATGACGGCCGATTTGGTGGCGGCATAAGCTCCGCTGTCCATCTTGTGCCTCAATCCCGCGATCGAGGCGAGGAAGACGACGCGGGCGGCTTCTCCTTTCCCGGCGGCCGTGCGAAGCAGCGGCATGGCGCACTTGGTCGACAGCCAAACGCCCCTCACATTGACGGCAAAAAGATCGTCGAATTCATTGACAGGCATGGAGTCGAGGGGTCCGGTCCGCAGCAGTCCCGCCGATGCGACGAAGCCATTGAGACGCCCATGGCGCTTCGCAACGTCGTCGAATGCCTTAGCCAGCGATGCTTCCGACGTGACGTCTGCATGGACGGTATCGAGACGCGGTCCGTAGATGCCGAACTCTTCGCGCAGCTTGGCCAGGCCCTGCTCCGAGACGTCCATTGCGACGACGGTCCAGCCATCGTCGAGCAGGCGGCGTGCGGTTCCCCGTCCGATTCCGGATGCGGCTCCGGTGATGGCGGCAATGTTGGTCATGGTTCTGGCTCCTCATCGCTCGTGGACGGCGCAGCGGCACGCCGGCTCTCGGCGGATTGAGCCGCGCTCATCCCCGCAGTGTCAACCTCGGGCAACGGTCCGGGGCCGCCGTCCGGGTTCCATGAATTGAGACGACGGGAAGGATGCGGCGCGCTGCGCGATCGGCTAAACTTTTGCCGCGAAGCGGGATTAGCCGGGGCTGATGGCAGAGCACCGATCGCAACATGGGATCGCGGGGGGAATGGCTCAGGCAATGGCTGAAGATGGCGGCAGGGTGCCGATGTCGCCCGGACTCCAGGCGACGTTGCTGCGGGCACGGGACTATGCCGCTGGCCAGTCCGGGGCGCAGGTTCTGCTTGAGCATCTGCTGCTGTCCTTGAGCGAGGACGCCGACGCGACCCAGCTTCTCGAGGTCTGCAACGTCGATCTCGGGCGATTGCGTAACGACGTCGCCGGCTATCTGGGCACGCTCGATGATCGCGTTGCTCCCGGCACGCCCGGCGCGCCGGCGATCTCGCAACCTCTGACCCAGGTTCTGCGCTATGCAACTCTTGCTGCCCAGCAGGGTCGCCGCAGCAGCATCGACGGTGCCATCGTGCTCGCCGCTCTCGTCGGCGATGGACGATCGATGGCGGCAAATTTCCTCAAAGCTCAAGGGCTTACGTTCGAGGCGGCAATCCACGCGCTGCGCCAGGCTGCGGCGCGCGGGAATGGTGCCGTGCCCGCTTCACAGGACGGGCCGGCCATGGGTGCACAGCCTGCCTATGCCGATCCTCTCGCCACCACGACCTCGCGCGCCGAGGATATCCTGGCGCGCGCCCGTGAGCGCGTCGAAACGCGCAACCAGCAGCGCCCGGAGCCGCCGCGTCAGGAGTCCGCACCGCAAGCCGAGATCGCGCCGGACGCGCCCGTCCCCCTGCCAACGCGAGAGGCAGTCCCCGAGCCACCGCCCCCGCCAATGTCCTCGGGAGGCGCCGAGGCGACCGGCAACCAGTCTTCGGGATCCTCTGATCTGTTCGTCTTGATGGCGGAAGCGGAGCAACGACGGCAGGCTGCAACCCAGCCCTCGGAGCCCGCGCAGAATAAGGCGCCACCTCCGGCGTCTCCGTCTCCAAAGGTCGACGCCTCTGCCAGCGCGCCGAACGAGGCGCCAGCCCCCTTCCTATCCACGAACGATCCTGCCTCGACGCCCGGCGATGGGGCGGGGCCATCGAAAGTCGAGGTTCCAGCTGCGCCCTCGGCAGTCGCGCCGCCTGTACCGCCCGAGCCGCCTCCTGAAAAGCCCGCTCCGTCGAACCTCCAGCATACTGCGACCGCGCCTCCCGAGCGATCGCAGCCGCCGTCGCAAACACCGCAAGGAGATCCGTCTCAGGCTCCCGCGGGCTGGGCACCTCCACCGGTGCGGCCGGCTCCGCCATCGCCGCCGTCGGGTCGACCGCTGCCGCCTCCGCCCCAGGGTTGGTCCGCGCCTCCGCCGCCGGCGGGCCAACCGCCCCGCCGATCGGGATCGTACCCTTCGCACCTGGACGAGACCGAACAGAACCCGCCCCCCGCGCACTGGTCACGCCCGCCGACGTCTCCGGATGCGCGTCACGAGCTACCGCCGGGTGGCACTGCGCCGTCCGCCCTGGTGCCGGCTCAAGCCCAGGCTGGTGCGGGTGGCGCCGGAGCCAAGCGGCCGGCGATCGATCCCTCGCAGATCACGCATTCCATTCCGCGACGGCTCCGGCAAGGTCGCTCGCACGTCGTTGAGATCTGGATCGAGCGTCCGCCGATCGCGGCAGGCAGTCCCACGCGCTCCTTCGCGCTGAGATCCGAGAATGTCGTGGCGCGCGCCATTGCTGTGCGGCTGCGGCCGCTGGCCGGGCGGTTCGTCATCGATGCCGCCTCGCCCGAGACGCAGTGGGATCAGAGCGGGGCAGCGGGCACGGACCGTCTCGCCAGCGAGGCGGCTGTCTGGAGGTTCACCCTCACGCCCGTCCGCTCGGGCAGGGGCGTGCTTCAACTTGCGATTTCGGCACGGACGCTCGGGGCAGACGGTGTCCTCGCCGAGACCCAGATTCCCGACCAGACGTTCAATCTGCGCGTCGGCCCGAGCTATTGGCGTCTTCTCGGACGCATTTTCGCCGGACTCGGGGTGGCGATGGCCGGAATGGTATTGATCAAGCTCGTCGAAGGGCAGATGGGCGTCGACTTCTACTACATGGTTCGGCAACTCCTCCGCCTTCAGTTCTGACGCGCGTCCTGCGAGCAATCGGCCCTTTCGCCATCATGTTCCGGACAGGCGCGCCGTCGGGGCGCCGCCCGGTAGCCATTACCGGCTGTACGATGCTAGCGTTGAGCCGGAAGCCGAGCACGGGGCCGGCCTGACCCTCACGAGGAGACGCATTTCATGATCCACGTCGTTGCCATCATCACGGCCAAGCCCGGCATGCGCGAGGCGGTCCTGAAGGAGTTTCGCGCGAACATGCCGGCAGTGCACGCCGAGAAGGGCTGCATCGAATACGGCCCGACGATCGATGCGGAGGGCATGGGCGCGGTGCAAACTCCGTTCGGAGCCGACACGTTCGTCGTGATCGAGAAATGGGCCACCATGGATGATCTCAAGGCGCACGGCGGTGCCCCGCACATGAAGGCCTACGCGGCGAAGGTGAAGGATATGCTGGCCAACCGGGTCATCCACGTCCTCACGCCGGCGGCCTGAGGTCGGCCCGCACATGATCGTCGGAACCGCGGGCCATATCGACCATGGCAAGACTCTCCTCGTCAAAGCCCTGACTGGCATCGACTGCGACAGGCTGAAGGAGGAGAAGGCCCGCGGGATCACGATCGAGCTCGGCTTCGCGTACACTCCGCTGCCCGGCGGCGGCACGCTCGGCTTCGTCGATGTGCCGGGCCACGAGCGCTTCGTGCACACGATGCTCGCCGGCGCCGCATCGATCGACTTCGTCATGCTGGTGGTGGCGGCCGACGACGGCGTCATGCCGCAGACCAGCGAGCATTTGCAGATCCTGGACCTGCTCGGCCTCGAGGACGGGATTGCCGTCATCAACAAGGCCGACCTCGTCGATGAAGCGCGCCTGGCGCAGGTCGAGAACGAGATCCGCGGTGCGCTTGCGGGAACGTCCCTTGCCGCTGCCGATACCATGCGTGTGTCGGCGGCCACCGGTGCCGGCATCGCGGCGTTGAAGGAGCGGCTGGTCGAGGAAGCGGTCAGTCGCCCCGGACATCTCACGCGCGGCGCGTTTCGCATGGCGGTCGATCGCTCGTTCACGGTGGCCGGTGCGGGCACCGTCGTAACCGGCGTCGTCGTCTCGGGTGCCGTCAAGACCGGTGAAAGCGTGATTGCTCTCCCGGCGGGCGTGCAGGGTCGGGTTCGCGGCATACACGCTCTCGGAAATCCATCCGAGATCGGGCACGCGGGCGAGCGCGTTGCCGTCAACATCGCAGGCGTCGATCGCCAGTCCGTCAGCCGTGGACATTGGCTGGTCGCGCCCGATCAGCAATCGTCGAGCACACGCTTCGATGCCCACTTCAGGCTGCTGGACACGGAAGCGCGGCACCTCAGGACCTGGTCGCCGGTGCATCTCCATGTGGGCACGAGTGCGATCGAGTCTCGCATCGTGCTCCTCGAAGGCGAGACGCTGGCGCCGGGCCACTCGTCGCTGGTTCAGTTCGTGACTACGAGTCCTCTTCCGGTCCGATCGGGTGATCGTCTCGTTGTGCGCGACGCCGGCGGAGAGCGCACGATCGGCGGCGGCGCGGTGATCGACCCTGCCGCCCCGCAACGGTTCCGGCGCACGCCCGCGCGCCTGTCGGCACTGGTGGCCATGGCCGAGCGGGACTCCGCGATCGCCCTCGACGCCCTGCTTGATCTGCCGCCGGGTATCATCGATCTGACGGCATTTGCCGTGGGGCGAGGGCTTGCGGCGGCGGAGATCGACGCATTGATCGAGGAGGTCGAGCCCGTCGTCGCCGACAGTCAGGGACGGCGCTACGCCGTGCATGCCGAGGCAGTGAACGCGCTCGGAGCCCAGATTTCCGAGCGGCTTGCACAGTTTCACGCGACCTCTCCGGA
>Ga0180216_1003528_pt1 | contig 12359 bp, 11 predicted proteins | sample eDN3rd37CBELigMG_FD_128879 | JGI IMG/M metagenome (GOLD analysis project Ga0180216, IMG submission 128879) | Enriched Miracle-Growth compost microbial communities from Emeryville, California, USA - eDNA 3rd pass 37_C BE-Lig MG (version 2)... ...
CGGACAGTATCGGACGTGCGCGCCGCCGTCTGACCGGTCGTCGTTGCGTGCGCACGGCTGCTGGGCGCGTTCCAGGGGAAGCGCGACGGCCCGCATCGTGGGCCGGAACGTGGCCAAGGACGACCGGTTCCGCCCGACCGTCAACATGTGGGTCTACGAGGAGGTCGTGAACGGCCGCAAGCTGTCGAGCATTATCAACGAGAAGCACGAAAACGTCAAGTAGGGGCAGGCGCCGTAAGGGCCGCGATCCGTGCGTGGCTGCTGTCTAAAACATTCGTGCGTCGCCCGACGCCACTTGGCCCTCGCAGGTACCTGCCCGGCGTGAAGCTGCCGCCCAACGTCGTGGCGGTGCCGGACCCGATCGAGGCCGTGCGCGACGCGACGCTCCTCGTCTTTGTGCTGCCGCACCAGTTCGTGCGGAACCTGTGCAAGCAGATTGCCGGCCACATCTCGCCGCGCGCGCGGGGCATCTCGCTGATCAAGGTGCGCCCGCACACTCCTGGCACTGCCGCGCGCATCCCTTGCGGCTGACGCGACGCCCCAGCGCGCACCTCGCATGCGGGGGGCCCACACAGGGTGTGGACATCACAAACGGGCTGCACCTGATTTCGGACATCATCCGCGAGTTGCTCAGCATCGACATGTGCGTGCTGATGGGCGCCAACGTGGCCAACGAGGTGGCCAGCGACCACTTTTGCGAGACCACCATAGGCATTTTCGCGAGCACGAGCGTTGCCTTGCGCGTGCGCTCCGTTCGCTCACGTGACGTTCTCCCTCGGCCGCGGCATCTTCTGCGCAGGCTACCGGAACGAGGCGAACGGCAAGCTGTTCCGGGACCTGTTCAACACGCCGACGTTCCGCGTCAGCATCGTCGAAGACGTCGCGGGCACGGAGCTGTGCGGCGCGCTCAAGAACGTCGTCGCCCTCGCCGCCGGCTTCTCCGATGGGCTCCAGTGCGCGTGCGGCCTGTGTGCCGGAACACAGTAGGCCCACGGATGGTTAACCCGTAGTCCGCGACCTCGCTCTGCCGCTGCCGCCGCGCTGGCAGGATGGGCGGCAACACCAAGGCGGCGGTGATCCGCATCGGGCTGATGGAGATGATGAAGTTTGCGCATACCTACTTCACGGGCGTGAAGGACCAGACGTTCCTGGAGAGCTGCGGCGTGGGCGACCTCATTACCACGTGCTATAACGGCCGCAACTACAGGATGGCCGTCGAGTTTGTGAAGACCGGCAAGGTGACGATGGCCCTGAATGGGCCGGCATTCCTCCACGCGCCATGGTGGCTAACGCGCCATGCTCGGCACGGGCTTGTCGACGCGCCAACTCAGCCCTTCGAAACGCTGGAGCGCGACCTGCTGCACGGCCAGAAACTGCAGGGCACGCTGACCGCCGCGGAGATCCACGACTTTCTCAAGGAGCGCAACGCGCTGGCAGAGTACGCAGACATGCGCTGGCGCGGGCGGGCGGTGCGCCGGGGTTCTCACCCGACGGCCGCGTGCCCGCTGGATGCAATCGCGCAGGTTCCCGCTGCTGACGACGGTCTACCAGGTCGTCTACGAAGGCCTGCCCGTGTCCGAGTTTATCAAGCGCATTTGAGCGCGTACCTCATCATAGTACATAGAGCTTCTTGTACAGTCGCATTGTTTGTCTTCCTTTCATGCATACTCGCTGGCACGACAACTAGGCCGCGGCTTGCCAGCACGAGCATGCGAGCGAGAGGGAGAAGTACGAGACGCGGCATCAAAAGATCATTAAAGTTTTTTGGCGCGAAAAAATGCCAGCGCCGTCGACGGCGGCGGCGGCGGCGGCGGCGCGGCGCCCACGACGGCGCCGGCGGCCGCCGGAACGCGGCCCCACGGCGCCCGCGCCCGCCATCGTGACCATGGCACGCCTCGCCGCCCTCGTCGTCTTCGTGCTGGCCGGCTGGAGCGGGCTGGGCGCCGACGCCGCGTGCGCCCGCGCGTGCCCCGACGACGACGCGGCGATCGCGCTGGTGTGGCCCGAGGCGCCGCGGCTCGTGCGCACCAGCGGGCAGATCACCGAGCTGTGTGGCGCCTGCGCGCGGCCCGGGCCCCACCAGCCGCTGCCGGCGACCATGGAGGCCGCGCTCCTCGAGGCGCAGCGCACGGTGCTGCCGGCGCTGGCGCCGCTGCTGCACATGCCCTTCTTCCGGTACTTTGAGATCGACCTTGGGCGACCGTGCGCGTTTTGGCCGAACGACGGCGTGTGCGTGATCCGCGACTGCGGCGTCGAGGCGGCCGACCTCGCGCTGCAAGAGTCGCTGCACCGCGTCGCCCGCGTCGCCGACGCGGCGGCCGACCGCTTCCAGCCGGCGGACGCGCTCAGCGGCGACGACTGGGTTGAGGGCCGCGCCGCGAGCGGCAGCGACGGCGGCGAGCACACCGAGTATGTCGACCTGGTGGCCAACCCGGAGCGCTACACGGCCTTTGGCGGCGCGGCGGCGCGCGTGATCTGGCGCGAGATTTACTACAATACGGACCTCACCGCGCACCCGCCGGCGGCGCCTGGCGGCAGCGGCAGCCGGCCGCCCGTGGAGGCAGCGGCAGACGCCCGCTCACCCGCGTCGGTCACGGCGGAGGAGGCGCTGGAGGCGTTGCAGCGGGAGACGGACCGCCGGGCGGACGAGGAGCCCGTGCAGGCGATGCTCTTCCGCGCCGTGTCCGGCATGCAGGCGTCCATCAACACGCACCTCGCCATCCACCACCTGCTGGACAAGGACGCGCACCTCTGGGGCGTGGACCTGGACCTGTACCGCGCCCGCGTGGGCGGGCATCCGCGGCGGATCGCCAACCTGGTCTTCGCCTACCGGCTGCTGCTGCGCGCCGTCGCGCTCGCGGGCGATTACCTGCTGGGCTACCCGCTGCACTCCCCCGCGGCCGTTCAACACGACCGCGGCAGCGGCAGCGCCGCGGCGGACGCCATGGCGACGGTCGAGCACCTGCGCGCGCTGCTGCAGACGCGCCGCCGCTGGGCGCTGGCGCAGGCGGACCCGAACGAGACGCGGCCGTTCGCGGGGGCCGCCGGGCGGGCGCAAGAGTTTGACGTGCGCGACCACGTGCGCAACATCACGCGGCTCATCGACTGCGTCGGCTGCGACCGGTGCCGCCTGTGGGGCCGCGTGCAGGTCACGGGCATCGGCACGGCGCTCCGCGTGCTGTACGCGCCGGACCGCTCCCAGGTGTTTCGGACGCTGCACCGGCACGACCTTGTGGCGCTCGTGCAGACGCTCGGCCGCTTCGCCTCCTCCCTGAGCGCCATCCGCCTGCTGCAGCCGTACCTTGCGTAATGTATAGGTTCACGCCAAGCGTTGTACAGGGTGTACAGCTAGTCAGCATCGATAAATAAACGACGTGAGTTTTGGTGAGGTGTCTTTAGCGTTTGATGTGCTGGTCAAAGAGCTCAAAGTTGCGGGTGGCGCCGCTGTCGATGACGGCAAAGGTGAGCGTGGCAAACTTGCCGCTGTTGAACTCGTCCTCGTCCAGGACGTCGTTGAAGGCCGCCACGACGTCCCAGGGCGGGTTGCGGAAGGCGCCGCAGCCCAGCGCGCACAGGACGAGGTGGCGGCGCTCACACATGCGCAGGATCAGGCGGATCTTGTCGCGCAGGCGGGCGGCGTCGTAGGCGCTCATGCGGCCGGCGCGGTCCAGCGCGGGCCGGCGCACGCCGGGCACTGAGGCCACGTCCACCCAGAAGCGCTGGTCGAACGCGAGGAAAGCGTACTGCGCGTCGCGCAGAACCAGGACGTCGCGGGCGTAGATGCCGCCCTCGATCGGGTACGCGTGCCGCGCCAGGTGTGCGTAGAGGGTGGTGCGGCGGCACAAGCTCTCTTCCAGGGCGCTGGCACCGCCCTTCACGCCGCCCCCGGCCTTGAGCTCCGACGCCGGGTTGACGATGCACACGCCGTCCTCCGGGTGCTCGTCCGCCAGCGCCTTCGCCACGGCCAGGATGTCTAGGTTGCGCACCTCGATGCGCGGTCGGCCGACCCGCTCGGGCGCAAACTGCGGCGGCGGGAGCACGTCGCAGCGGCGCGACCCTTCAATGGCGAGGCGCAGCCGCGGCAGCTGCCGCGCCACGCGCCGCGTCTCTTCCTGGGTCTCGCGGAAGATCTCCGCCAGTTCTCGGCGGCCAGCCATGGTTCGGTGAAGTCGTGCTGGGCGCACCCCCGTCTGGGTTGTACGACGGCGCGGTCGACGTTGTTCAGTGGCGCGTGGCGCGTTGCGCAACAACGAGCGTGCGGGAGGGAGGACCAATCGACAGCGGGGCCCGCGGGGGCACACACGCCGCCTCCTGGATTCAACCTTGCCTTGCTTTCCGCGCCATTCTAACTGTCCAACCAGAGATCCAGCCGTTCGCGGTTGCCCGCTGCGTCGCGCTGGCCGGCGTTCCCCCGGTCGACCCGACCATGCCCGCCGTGTCCTGCCATGCGGCTTCCACCGTCATGCTGCGCCATTCGATCCAACACGCTACAAACACCCAAGCCTCCACCGAGCTTGTCCGCGGTCCTCTCGTCCTTGCTCGCCGCTCAGGCGTGGCGCGCCACGCGAGATCGTGCGCGATCTCCGCCGCAGATCGCGCAGTTCGTCGCCTGCTCCCGTGCGGCGTCGATGGATGACGTCACTTTCGCGCCAATTTTACCCTCCGAACGTATTTACCCTCCAAACAGAGCCACGTGGCACAGGACGAGACGAAGAGGACGACGACGGAAGAGGACGACGAAGAGGACGAGGACGACGAACGAAGAGGACGACGACGAAGAGGACGACGACGAAGAGGACGAAGAGGACGACGAAGAGGACGAGGACGACGAAGAGGACGAAGCCGAGGACCAAGAGGACGAGGAACAGGCCTTGCGGAACAAGCATTCAGGGCGCAACGCGGTCCGTCGTGGCGAACACCCTCGCGTCGTGAAGGACGAGGACGACGACGAAGAGGACGAAGACGAAGACGAGGACGACGAAGAAGAAGACGAGGACGACGACCAAGAGGACGAGGAACAGCGGAACAAGCATTGAGGACGCGACGCGGTCCGTCGTGGCGAACACCCTCGCGTCGTCAACATCCACGCGTCGTTACGCCGGCAGCTGGACGACGTGGTCGACGAGGAGGACAGTCTAGCTGGCGGCCGACCGCCTTGGACGGAGGGGAACAGGACCGGGGAGGAACACATCGTCGTGCATAAAAGGACAAGTGACAAGCTAGATTCGCGAGTCCGCAACTCGCACACTGCACCCCGCCGCGGACCTGTGCTTGTGCTGGACGCCAGCACTTCCAGCCCGCCCCGCCCGTGCGCGCCATGGCCGCCAACTCGTTCGCCCGGCGGCAGCTGGAGCGTTACGGCTGGGAACAGTACGCAACGCCGGTCGCGGTGCTCCGACACCGCCTGCAGGCGACTGACCCGGCCCCCGCATTTCGGGCTGGCCGCTTGCGCTGGCCAGTGGCAAGGGCCTGGGCCGGACCCTGAGCGGCGGCGCCGAGGCGATCAAGGTCAAGGTGAAGCAGAACAAGGACGGCGTACGGCATGCGGGGCCCCGCGACACGGCTTGCGGTGGGCGCCGCCTCGCGGCTGACGCCCGGTTAGTGTACAGTTGCCGCTGCTGGTGCTCGTGCAGCTCGGCAAGGAGCCGGACCAGATGGGCTTTGCGTGGTGGGACCACGTCTACAACAAGGCGGCCAGCAACATCATCATCGACTCGGACTCGGACAAGGAGCAGATCGTGTGCAAGACCAAGAAGCAGCGCGACCGCACCGAGATGGTGACGACGCGCCTGCCGGACGCGGACGAGCTCGCCGTCCAGAAGAAGCAAAAGGCCAAGAAGACGAAAGCGGCCGCCGCATCGTCCTCGAGCGACGAGGGCGCGGCCGAGGCCAAGCCCGCTGCCGCAGCGGCGGCGACGGTAGCGGCGCCGCCGCGGACCGAGAGCCCGCTCTACAGCCTCTTTGTGCGGGCGGCGCCGCTGGTGCCGCTGACGCCAGACCAGGCCAAGGCCGCGGCCAACGGCGCCGCCGCTGCTGGCAGTGAGAGCAGCGATGCCGACAGCGACCCCGAGGACGAGGACGCCCTGCGCGACTACTCGACGCAGCTGGACGACGCGACGCTGCTAAAGGTCTGCGAGGGCCGCCAGCTGGGCCAGCGGGGCGGCTACAAGCAGACGGCCAAGCAGGAGCGCCTCGCCCGGCAGGAGCAGGAGCTGCTGGAGCGCCTCAAGGCGGCGCGCGCCGCGGCGCGGGCGGAAGCCAGGGCAGCCAAGGCAGGCCATGAGGCGGCGGCCAGCGACGTGAGCGCGAGCGAAGCGGCAGCGGATCAGGACAAGAAGAAGAAAAAGAAAAAGAAGCGCACGGACGCGGCTACCCCCGCGGAGGAAGAGCCGCCGGCCGAGGTGGAGGCCGCCGCAGAGATCGAGGAGCCCGCAAAGAGGAAAAAGAAGAAGCGGGCACGGGATGCCGAGGCCGACGGGGCGGCCTCGGAAGCCGCCGCCGCCGAAGCCGACGAGCAGCCCAAAAAGAGCAAAAAGAAGCAGCGGCGCACCGAGGCCGACGCGGAGTGATGCCGCCACTGTAACCTATGTACAGCGTGCAAGCCTGCGTGTACGATACTCAGTGTACGGAATAGATGGAAACGGAGCAGCGCATGCGGGGGAGCGCACTAAAAAAGTTGCTAGGGTGCTATATTGAAAGGCTTGTACAGAGTGCGGGCCGCGCGAGCGACCGGACTAGGGCATACAGCACCGGGCGGTCGTCCAGCAGCGCGTTTAGAACCGCTGGATCTTGCCGGTGCCAGTGGCCATGCGGACCAGGCCGTAGGCGACGAAGAGGCCCGAGACGGCGCAGGCCCACATGACGCCGCGGAAGACCAGCTTGTCCGTGGCGGTCTTCAGGAAGACCGGGCCCTCGGCAGTCTGCGCATGCAATGAGAACGCACCCCGGCGGGAAGGGCGAGACCGTTGAGCGAGCGGCTCCGGCAGCGGCAAGGCGGCGCCGCGAAGGCCTGGTAGGAACGGGCGAGCGAAGCGACCTTGAGCGACTAGCGTCCCTCTCCTCCCGCGTACTCCCGCACAGTCTACGTCAACTCATGACGCCTTTGAAGGCGCAATAAAGACCGCCCCGCCCCCTCCGGGCAGCCACGCCAGCACGCGTGCCCATCGGCTTCCGGCGGCCCCGGAAACGCGGCACAGGTCCGGACTCCTTAGGCAGCACTGCACGCACCCTCTTCCACGTGCGCTGCGTGGGTGTCCGTGCCGCCTCCTCCACGCCCCGCCTCCTTCCGGCGTACCCGCCTGTCCTCCCGCCGTGCGATGGCGGCCCCGCCAACCACGCCCTCGGCGCGTCGGGCGCAGCGGCCAACCCCAGACTAGGGCCGATCATCGTTTATTCACCAGCATACCTGGAAGAGGCGCTGGGCCTCGACGACCTTGTTGGGGCGGTTCACGTAGTGGTCCATCTTTGTCTTCCTCTTCGTCGTCTTCAGCGACGGCGACGGCGGCGGCGGCGGCGGCGGCGGCGGCGGCGGCGCGCGTCGGCGTCGGAAAAACGGGCGCGAGAAAAAAAAAAGCGAGCGACACAAGGAACTATTGAACCGCGTGGGGAGCACCCACAACCACCTCTTGTCGGCATGGGAGGATTAAGAGGCCGAATCGTGGGGATCCCATGAGGGTTCCGATAGCAGGGAGAGGAGAGAGAGGGAGCGGCGCGAGGCGAGCGGCGGCATACAAGAGAACAAACCGCAGAGCACAGGGACGGCTGCAGTGGAAGCAGGGCCGGAGCGAAGCCGGCAGAGAGCCGACTGGACAGACCGACAGAGGCGGCCGAGTCACGTAGACCGCAGGCTGGCTCGTCCGTCACTGCGCCGGGGGCCGGCTTCGAGGCTCGCTGCCAGGACACCATGGCGACTCCGGCGGCAGCTGGCGCGCCCGACGCCGCGGTGGCGACCCCGAGCGTCCGCGTCGACGAGGGCCAGCTCCGCAAGAATATGCGCGTGCTGGTCTACGGGTACGCTGCGGCGCGCGCCCCACTCAGCGCACGGCCACCGCTGACGGATGGCTTCCGGACCCTTCCGCTTCGTTTTCGGCCACCTTGCGTCTCACAGGCGGAGCGCCATGACCGCGCTCGCGGGCGCCGCTGCCGGCATCCTGGGCCTCAAGGGCTGGGCCGGCTTTGCGTTCTACCCTGTCGTCTGGTTCGCCCTCGCGGCGCTCTTCCTCCTCAAGACCGGCTGGCGGCCGACCGCCTACTTCAAGTCGCCGTACACCGTCCTCACCGAGGGCATGCTGGGCGGGCTCCAGGTGCGCCGTGACCCTGAGCGCAAAGCACACGCGTTGCAGCGAGATCTGACACAGGGAGCCGACCTCGTTCCGTTGTGGTGGCGGCGCCGCAGTCCTACATCCTCTTCTGGACGTACGTTCCTTGCTGCTGCACTTGGCTGGAAAGCCGTGGGTGGACCTAACACGGCCCTCCCTTGCCTGGTTTACGCCGACTTTCTCTTTGCACAGGCTGCTGACAGCGATTGTGTACATCTACTAGGACGCCGCCAAGAACTGTACAGTGTATAGAGCATGAAACCTTCCACTCCAACCCCCGCTGGATATGGGCAGCCATCCGCCACACGCACAACTTTTAACTGGTCTCTGGCACCCGACGGGACACAGCCACCATAAGCGGCCCTTGGCGCACGGCGCCGACTGCGGATTCGGATACAGAGAATGCCGAGCGAGTAAACTATCCTGGGTCTATTGATCTCTCGCGCACCGTGTACTAGCTGTAATGGACAGGACCGGGGACTGTACATGAAGCACTCGAGCACGCTCTATTCACAAAAGAAGCGCAGCCACATCGAAATGCAGATCGCTACAGCCTACTGGCCCACCAGGGTCAGGGCGACAGCGACGGCCGCGGCGCCCAGCACCGCCAGCAGCAGCGGGCGCGCCCCGCCGGCGTCGCTGCAATAGTGCGTGTAGTAGAGGCCGCCCTCGCCCTTTGTGCACTGGTTGACCGACTGTGTTTCTTCGACGCAGTCGGTGCAGTGCTCATCGCGGCAGGTCTTCTCGACGGCCACCGAGCCGGAGCAGGTCGCGTACAGGTAGTGCGCGCTGGTGATGCGGAGGCACCGCTCGGTCTTCATGCCGCTCACCGCCAGCTGGGCGCTGCGGTCGCAGCTGGACGAGCTGAAGGTACCCTCGATAAAGTACCCGCCCTCGCCCTTCGGCATGGCGTCGTCAAAGCCGGCGAGGCCGCACTCGACGAACGCGGCAAGGTTCGTGCCGCCAGACGGCGAGCAGGGGCTGGCGTCGCAGCGGTCCTTGCTCATCTCAAAGACGACCGGCACCGTCGTGCACGCGTGGTCGGTGTAGTGGTAGGTCGTGCGGTACGCCTGCGCCGGCCGCACGACCGCCGCCACCGCCAGGACGGCCGCCAGCACGGCCAGCCGCCGCGCCGCCGCCAACCGAAACAACTGCGCCATCATCACGGTTCTCGGGCGTCCGGCGGAAACTTGACCGCGCCGTTCAAGAATGCGCGTCTCGCCCCAACCGACGACGTGCAGGCAGCAGGGCGGCCGCCCACGCCGACCACCCAGCCTTCACTGGCTCTACTGGTCGTCCGTCGCCGCCCGCCGCCGTCGTCTGTTTGCGTGTGGGGCATTTCATTGAGGGGCATTGTCAGGAAACTGTCAGAGACTTGTCAGAAGGAATGCGCGCTCGCGGGGCACGAGCAACGGCGCCAGTTTTCTGGTGAAGTTTCTGCAGAGGACGACGGCGACGGCGACGCTGCCGCCGACGCCGACGCAGAGGACGCCGACGCCGACGCAGGGGACAACGCAGGGGACGCTGAAGAGGACGCCGAGGACGACGACGAAGGCCAAGCGAGGCTCATAGCGGGCACTTCGTTGACACTGGCCACGGGTGGTCGCATCCGATCCGACCAGCGTTCCAACGTGACGAGGAGGAAGCGGTCGATGAAGAGGACGGCAGGGGGGGCCTAGGGAGGGCGAGGCGGTGCTGGGCCACTGCTGGCCCTTTTGGGCGAGTAGAGAATCGTTTTGTTTTTCGGCAGCTTCCGTTGGACGAGCTGCGCTCGGGCTGGGCGACGTTGAACACCCGACGCCGACGAAGACCAAGAGGAGAGCCGACCAGAACGGCTCAGGGCCACGACGGACGCCATGGCGGACGGCGACGGCAGCCTCGCCAATGGCGGCTCACCAAAGGCCGCGGCGGCCGCGCTGGACAAGGAGGGCGACGCCGAGACGCCCGTGGCGGACCACCGCCGCGTGTCGTCGGCGTCGGGCCTGCTGGACCACGACTCGCCGCCGTCGACGCCGGCGTCGCCGCCCGCGGCGCGCCCGAGCACCGTGCTCACTCCCCGGACCAACGGCAGCCCGATCTCGCCCACGGACACGGACGTGTTCCCGCCCGAGGACAACGTGCCGCGCCCGCTCGCGCCGCTGCCCTCCGACGACTCGAAGCGCGGGTCGGTACCGTTCGCCCTGCCGCGCGGCAGCAAGCAGACGACGGCCACGCCCACCGGCATGGCGCCGTACGCACGCTTGCGTTCGAGGCCTGCGGGGTCAGACGACGCCACCTAACGTCCTGGTACGGGGCACTTGACTCGCTGCCCACCAGGGACGTCCGGCGGAGGTCGGTCGCCAGGGACGACCGCGAGAAGCGCCAGACCAAGCTGATCCACCGGCGCGAGAGCAAGTCGGCCGCGGCAAACCTGAGCTCCCCGCTGCTCCAGCAGGTGAAACGGGCGCCGGCCAAGGAGATTATCGGCAAATACGTACGGCGAGGGCGGGCAGCGGCCTCGCAACGGGCCCGATGCGAGTGCTGACGCCAACCTGGCGCTATGCGATGAAATCTGGCGGCACAGCTGCTGGGCGACTCAATCGGGCGCGGCCAGTTTGGCCACGTCTTCCGCGGCGTCGACTCGGAGACGGGTGCGCCGCCAGCGCGCAGAGGACGCGGCGCCGTGTGACTGGCTCACGCTAAATGTGTCAGGAGACTGGCTTCCGCTGGGGATGCCGTGTCGCCAGGCGAGTTTGTGGCGATCAAGCAGGTCAAGATCGGGTCCATGGACGCGTCCGCCATTACCTCCTTTGAGGCACGGCAGCGGCCCGCGCAACGGCGGGCGGCCTGCGTGCTGCTGACCTGTGGCAGCAAGCTCGGCGGCTGGCGCTGGCCGCCGCACAGGAGGAGATCCAGCTGCTGCAGCGGCTGCGGCACGTCAATGTCGTGCGGTACCTCAACGTGGTGCGCACGTCCGACCACCTCAACCTCGTGACCGAGTGTAGGCCGCCGGGCTGGCTCGCCGCCGCTCTGGCCGCCGGCGGACGTTGCTCACCGGGACATCGTTTTTTGCGGGACTGCTCCGTGCGTGCCTAGTCTGCGACGGCGGCTGCCTGGCGGACCTGGTCAAGCGGTTCGGCCCGCTGCCCGAGAAGTTGTGCGCGGTCTACATCCGGCAGACCTTGCGCGGCCTGGTCTACCTGCATTCGCGGAACGTCATCCACCGCGACATCAAGGGCGCCAACATTCTCCTCACCAAGGCCGGCCAAGTCAAGCTTGCCGGTGCGTCCGCTGGCTGCGCGTGACGCCGGGAAAGCTGAGGACCGCCGCCTCATGTGGACTACGCTGCCACGCGTGGCCGGGCGGCGAACGCCGCAGACTTTGGCATTGCCACCGTGGCTGGCCGGCAGAAGGGCCCCGACATGAGTACCACCGCGCACGGCACGCCCTACTGGAGTACGCGCTGCCGCCCACGCGCGGTTGGAGTCAGATCTATGCCCTAACATCTATGTTTTTTTACGCCCAGCATTGCACCACCGCAGTGGCGCCGGAGGTGATCCAGATGGAGGAAGAGCCCACGACCAAGGCCGACATTTGGTCACTGGGCTGTACGGTGGTGGAGCTGCTGACGGGGCACCCACCCAACTACCAGTTCAGCCCGATGGTGCGCCTTGCGCCGAGGGCGAGGACGGCTGGCGCGCATTCGCTGAGGCGGCCGCAGCTGCGTTCTCGCCGTTCGGCCGTTGGAACAGGGTGCGATTGTGCGCTGCGTGCAAGAGCCGCACCCGCCCCTGCCGGAGAACGCGTCCGAGGTGCGTCTCCGCCGGAGCTGGCACTCGCGGTGCCCAGCGTCGTGCTGACTGGTGCACCCTGGACCGTTGGTAGTGCCTGTCAATCGGCCCGACAGACCATGACGAGTTTCCTAATGCGCTGCTTCCAAAAGGACATTGAGGTGCGGGCGAGTGCGCACGAGCTGCTCAAGCACCCGATGATGGCCACGGGCACGGAGCCGGAGAACACGGTACGGCTACCGCGGGCGGGCAACGCTCGGCAAGGCCGCGC
>Ga0180216_1003530_pt1 | contig 12356 bp, 13 predicted proteins | sample eDN3rd37CBELigMG_FD_128879 | JGI IMG/M metagenome (GOLD analysis project Ga0180216, IMG submission 128879) | Enriched Miracle-Growth compost microbial communities from Emeryville, California, USA - eDNA 3rd pass 37_C BE-Lig MG (version 2)... ...
CACGTCGGCCAGCTGGTCCTGCGGGAGCCGCTGGTGCTGTCCTCGTTCGCCGCGACCGCGACGCCGGCGCCCCCGGCGGCGGAGCACCCGTCCGACACCAACGACAGCCTCGACGTGACGGCGTCCCTGGACGAGCTCGCCGACCTCCAGCAGGCGCCGCCCGAGCCCGAGGCGCCGCCCGTGCCCATCCGCGACGTCACGCCGCTGGCGATCGTCACGGACGGCGGCGACGGCCCGTGCGGCGAGCAGGCCGTGCGGCTGCGACCGCCGGCGCCGGAGACGGCCAGCGCGCTCTGGTGGACATGGTGGTCCAGCAGTGTGCCGGCGGCCAGCGTGGCCTTTGACGACCCGTCGTCGCTGCTGGGCGCCATGCATCACGACCTGCGGCCGCTCATCGCCGCCCTGCTCAGCGAGCCGCTGGCGCCGGGGGGCGGCCGCGTGCGCAAGTGGTCCGTGAGCGAGGCGGACGACATGACGGTGGGCGACTACGTGCGCCGCAATGGGTGGCGGCCGCCGCGGCGGCCGCTGCGCATTGTGGCCAGCTGCCCCGACGCCAGCGTGGCGACGGCGCGTCTCGACGAGGTGGCGCCCTTGCCGGGTACGCCACGCGCGCAAAAGGGGAAGTATGACGGTTCCTGCTTGCTGACGCGGAACGGGGGCGGGCCCTGGCCGCCACGCGTTGTGGGTGCGCCTACCAGTGGCGGAGGAGAACGACGCCCTGCGCACGGTTCGCTGCGTCATCTACACGGGCCCCAGCCCGCTTAGCAACGCCGTGCTGCGACTGGTGACGCCGCCGGGCACGTCCGCGCCGAGCCAGCAGGACACCGCCGAGGTGGTGCTGCGCAGCCGCACCGTCAGTGCGGCCAGCGCCGAGCACTCGCCGCTGGCGCCGGTGACCAGCAGCGACTCGGCCGACCTGTCGACGGTCGCCGACGCGCCGCCCTCGCCGGAGCGCACGCGAGTGGCTCTGGACGACCACGGCGGCGTCCTCCTCGGCGCCGAGCTGCCGGCGCGCCGGCGGGTCGATGTGCTGTACCCGCTCCGCGTGCCCGCGGGCACCACATCTCACCCGGTACGCCCTCGCCGGCCACTGGCGTACACGGGCGCCGTCATCGCTAATGTCACCTTGAAAGGGACCGAGTTCTTGCTGGGCGGGGTTGTGCGCGTCCTCTTATAGGTCCAGCTGGTGCTGGAGTACACGCTTCGCGATGGCCGCCGCCACCGGCACGAGGCCGAAGGCCAGATTCTCTACGGCAGCGCCCTGCACCTGTCCACCGAGACCCGGACCTGCGGCGACACGTACGCGGTGGCTCGCGGAACGCGTGCACGCCAGCACGGGGAATGGAGACGGCGCCGATGCGATGCCTGCGCATGCCTTGGATTTTCTTTGTGCGCGCGGGGGGCTAGGACGCTGGTGCAGGCAACGATCGCGTGCCAGGAGGAGCGCGGCGTGTGGTTGCTGGACGCCGTGCTCGTACCGAAACCCGGCGACGACGCGGCCGCGCTCGCGCTGGCGGGGCACCCCCGCGCGAGCATCGCCGCAGCGGCCCGAGCGGGCCCCGTGCCATGGAGCGCGGAGCGGCCGGCGCAGTCCTTCTCCCCGAGTGCGCCCCTGGTACGCCGCGTAGCACGAGCGCTGAGAAGATTCTGTTTCGGCTAAGGAGGGTCCACGCGCCGTTTCACTTTGGCTACTGCCGCTGGTGCTGCAGTTTCTGCGACATGGCCAGCACCGGTCCGTGCTGTTCCGGGTTGTGCGCGCCGAGCCGTCCGAGCCGACGCCGTGTCCCGTGCGCTGGCAGCTGCAAGTCACCTACAGCTTGGCGGTAAGAGAGCGCCCGTTCAGCAGCTGTGGCGTACGCCAACGGATCCGTGCTCATGCTCGGAGCTAGTGTCGGCGTGCCGGAGCTGTTTCCCGGCAGGTGCCGTCCGCGTCTCCTGGCAGTGCCAGCCTCGCATCGCCAACGCCGCACCGCCGGTCGCCGCCCAAGTGCGCCGAGATTGCGGTGCAGCTGGAGCGCCCCACCGGCAAGGTGGGGCCCGCGGCGGACTGTGCGATGTGTGGAAACCGGTTCTGACATGCATCCTGACGGGCCACACCGTGTGCTTGGACCGCGCTAGCCGTTGCTCACGGCGGCGGTGAGGCCGCGTGGCGTCGATGCGGCGGCTACCCCGATGGTCACGCGCATCGGCGAGCGCATCCCCTGCGACGTCCATGTCCGCCGCGTGGCCGGCAGCGGGTGCGAAGGGCCAGTGGAAGTGGTCTTTGACGTCGAGGTGGACGGCGACGCATGGCTTGCGTCCGGCACGGTGGCGCGCCGGCTCGTCCTCGCGGTAGGCTAGCCAGCTGGATAGCACACACCTTTTTTGATTCAGCACAGTGCTCACCGCATCGCCAGTTCCGATGTCGCTTCCCCCCGCCCCCTCGTCTGCCTCCGTGCAGGATGGTGAGGAGGTCACGGCCCCGATCGAGCTGATCCCGCTGCGGTCCGGCGCGCTGACGCTGCCGCCCGTGTCGGTGCGGGTCGTCGTGGACGGCACGGCGGGCGGCGCGCTACCGGTGGCCCTGACCTCGGCCGCGATGGCCGTGCTTGTACAGCCGCACTCCCATGCGCTCTTTGCTGCTGGCCAGATTGCTGCTGCGTAATGTACACAAGAACTGCTTTCGCATTGTACAGTTTTTTGCATGAAGCCACTGGGATATAGGAGCACGAGCTAGCGGCCAACTGTTGTGTGCGGGTTAACTGCAATTAAGCTCAAGGGGGCGCCTAACTACGCATCTGGCCGTCATCGGTCAGCAGCGTATGCAGTGATAGGCCGCTGGCCACTTGAGCTATGCGCCGACAGTGAGAAAGCTTGCGGTTCTCAGTGAAGGGCGACGAGGCGCAAAGGACAGCAAGCAACGCGCAACGACGACGACAAAGGCAAACCATGGGCGGCATGGAAGGCATGAAGACAGCCATACTTGCGTAGCTTGTTCACGCTCGTAACCTTACAGTGCGTGAGCACCGTTTCGCGCCATGGCGTCTGCGCCGCGTACGCCGGTGGAGACCTTTTGGATGCTGCCGTTCGGCACCGAGTTGCTCGCTGGCAACGTAACCGACCTTTTATCCGTCGCGAAATGCCGTTCGCCAGTGCTAACTTTTGTACGGCGCGGTGTCGGGGCATTGCGCGTGATCCAGTTCGCCCTGGCGGTGGTCACCGCCGTAGCCGCTGGGCCAGCCGCGGCACCCGTGGTCGTCTACGTCCACGTGGCATCGGCCAAGGACCTGCAGTGGCTGGCCGCGTTCGCCTACCCATGTAGGGAGCTTGCGATGATTGGACTGTGTGCGCTGGACTCCTGACGAATCGGTCCCGTACGTTGCCTGAGGAATGGTGGCTGCAAGACTGCATGGTTTACGTTCGCAGCGTCGCGGGTCAGCTTGACGACACGCCCGCCGACCTGGGCTTGGAGACGCTTGAGCCCGTGACCGTTTACGACGACCGTGCCGGTGCGTCGCACGCCAAGCGCAGGGTATAGCATGGGCCGCGAGAATGATGTCGTGCCGATCACCATCCAGCCAAGTTTGTTGTGTCGATCTGGTGCAGGTCCCGTCCAGGTGCCGGTGGTGGTCCTGCGGACGCCGGCGACGTGGGCGCTCCTGAACGAGCGTGCCGCGCTCACTTGCACGGTGCGCTGCCGCCTGCTGGGCCACATCAGCCATCTGGACCTGTCGCGGGCGTACGCCGTCCACGTAGCGCTGGCCAGGCCGGGGTGGTCCAAGCGATCAACGCTAAATCCATCCGCCCTGATCGCTCTGGTGGGGCGGCCAGCACCTACGTCGGCTCGCCGCGCTTGGGATGCGCGGTGGACGCGGTGGTTGCGCGTGCCCAGAGAGTGCTCGCGCACCCCGCCGCCGCCGCCGCCGCCGCCGCGGAGAACGAGGACGAGTGGACGGCCGAGCAGCTGCTCCGCAAGCTGGTCGCACTGCGCCACCCGCCGAGCGCCGCGGTCGGGTCGGCGCTGCAGCGCCGGGTCGTGGACGGCCTCCTGGAAGTCGAGCTGAACCGGCTCTTCCAAAGCTACCGCCGCCTCAGTGGCATTGACGACCATGCCGTGTTAACGTAAGGGAAGTGTACAACGCGCCCATCGTACAAACTTTACCAAGCACACAACCAACTCCGTTTCACTCTGTACAACCGCCTCTGATAATGACGCTCTCGTTCATATAACGCGCCTCTCACGCGCCCCCCCGGCGCGGCTACTCGAGCAGCGCACCGACTTGCGGCGAGCCTGACGGGATGTCGGAGCTGCTGCGCTTGCGGCGCGCCCGGCTCGCCGACTTGCCCTTGGACGGCGACTCCTCCGTGGGCATCGGCGACGTGGGGGCCACACTCGGCGGCGCCGCCGTGGTGGGGTCGCTGCCGACGGCGCCCGCAAGGCGCTTCTTGCGGCGGCCCGGGCGCGGCGTGAGCGTGCTGTCGCTAGCGGCGCTGTTCAGCGAGTTGTTGGAGGACGACAGCGTGCCCATGGAGGTGCTCACCGAGTCCACGCCGGTCTTGGCGCTCGCCGGCAGCACGCCGTAGCTGGCGCTGCGCGTCGGCGCCGGCCCCGCGTCGTCGGCCGCGGCGACGGTCGCGGCGGCCGCAGCGGCCGCGCTGACCTTTCCCGTGCCGGCAGCGGGCTTGCGGGTGGTCGACGGGCTGCTCCTCGAGCTGCCGATGTTGGGGGGCAGCTCCAGCTCCGACGCCGTGTGCCGCCGGATGAGCTGCGACGGCGGCGTCTTGCCCACGGTCGTGCCCGGCGGCGGGGTCACCGACATCGGCACCTTGCTGCCGCTGCGCCGCTTGGTCGGGCTCTTCGCCGAGCTCGCCGCCGCGCGGGCGTCGGCGGTCTCGCTGGCACTGCCCGCGGCGCGCGGCGCGCGCCCCGACTTCTTCGTGCCCTTGCGCGCCCGGGCGGAGCCCGGGGCGCCGTCCGCGCCCGGGGCCGGCTGCCCCAGCGACGCCGCCACCAGGAGCGCCGCCGCCGCTGCCGACGTCTCCACGGGGGAAGGCACGGCGATCGAGCCGTCCTCCGACGCGACCGCCCGCAGGGCCGAATGCGCCAGCCCGCCGCTGGCGGACGCGTGGCTCGACGGCGGCGGGGACGTGACGGGCGACCCGTCCACGGACCCCGCGACGTCGCTGCACTCGCTGGTGTCGACGCTGTGCTTCTTGGCCTGGCGCCGGCGGCCGATGGTGGCCGTCGAGACCGGGACGGTGGACAGCACGGGCGCCGTCGGCACGGGCGGCACGTTCAAGCTCGGGACACCCGCCTTGGAAGACGACGCCGACGCGTCGGCGGGCCGCTCCGGCTTTGTGCGGGCAGCAGCGGGCGTGCTGCCGGCGGGCGCCTCGTCGGCGGCCGCGGCTAACCCCGCCGCGGTTACATCCGCCGCCGCCGCCGCCGCCGCCGCCGCCGCCGCAGAAGCAGCAGCAGCAGCGGTGGCCGCCGCTACGGTCACCGCCGCCGCCGTTGCAGCCGCGGCCGCCGCCACCGCCGCGTCGGACGTTGTCGCGCTCGACGTCATCGCCATCATGGAGGGTGCCGAGCTGGTGGGGCCCAGTGGGATGAGCGAGGCCGGGCCTTCCTCCACGATCGTGGCAAGCAGCGACGTCCGCCGGCGGAGCGAGCCGACGGGCGGGATGCCCGGCGAACCGGCGATCACCGGCGAGCCGGAGGCCGTCGTGCTCGTGGACGTATTGCCGCCGTGCGTGGTGCCCTTGGTCAGCGCCGGGGCGCCCGCGGCGGTGCCGGCCGGCGGTGCCGTGGTGGCCGGCGCGATGATCAGGGCATCCGGCAGGGGCACCGGCCGCCGGCGCCGCGAGCCCAACGGGCCCGTGCTGCTCTGGCCGCTCCACGCGCTGCCGCCCGGGGAGGGCGTCTCCGTCGCGGGTGACCCGCCCTCGTTGCTGCTGGTGCTAGGCGCGGCGCTGTGGCCGCTGCCGAGACCCTGCCGGCGGCTGGGCACGGCCGTGGTCGGCGAGCCCTCCGCGGCGGCGGTGGCGGCGGACGACGTGCTCGACGCGTTGCTCCCGGCGCGGAGGCGGACCTTGGCGCGCTGGCCCACCGCGGACGCGGCCGGGCTGCCGACGCCGGCGACCTGGACGCCCGCCGCAGCCATGACCATCGCGACCGCGGAGGCCGTGAGGGCCTCGGTGGTGGCGCGCTGCGAGTAGAGCGAGTCGCTCGACGCCACCGCGCTGAGCGAGCCCGCCTCCACGGGCGTGCTGGTGCCCAGGCGGCGCGGCAGCGTGCCAGCGCTGCTGCCGCTGGTGCTGCCGGCGTGGACGAGGACGGTCGGCGGCGGGGCCACGGCGCCGCCGTCGGGGGCAGCGGCCGTGGCGGCGCTTGTCGCGGCGGCAGCAGCGGCGGCGCTTGTCGCGGCGGGCAGCGCCGGTGTCGCCTCGGATTCCGGCTTGGCCTTGGGAGGCTCGGTCGGCTCCGTGCGCGGCTCCGGCGACCCGGCCTCGCTCGCGGTGACGGGCGTTTCCGCCTCGGCGTCGGCCTTGGCTCCCGCGGGTGCGGGCGCGTTGTCCTCCTGGTCCGGCTCCATCAGGAACGGGTGCGCCTGCAGATCCTCGACCGTGGGCCGCTCCGTCGGCACCCTGTACGCACGCCGAGGCAGGCCGGAGCAGGCGACGGCGCGGTTAGGCCACCGGAGGGGCATTGATCGCGTGCGCGGCAGCATCGCCATCGCCACGTACAGCCGCAGGCACTGCTTGGCAAAGTCTTGCGCTTGCACGGACAGCCAGACCGGCGGCTTGGGCGGCTCGCGCGCGCTCGCGATGTGGAAGATGGCCGACACCTCCTGCGAAAAGTGGTTCCACGGCGGCTTGCCGGTCGCCATCTCAAAGACCACGCAGCCCACGGACCAGATGTCGGCGGACCTGCGTGGACCCGGTGGCAACGAAAACACACGGCACCGGCGTCAGTACAAGCGTATCGCAGGGGCTGGGGGGATGCCGTGCGCCGCAATGGCACGTACTTGCCGTGGCTCTGCCGGCGAATCACCTCGGGCGCCATCCTGGCACACGCCAAGCATCAAGCAAGACGCCTGCTTCCCACTTTATCAGCCCGAGCACGACTGCCGGGTACCTGCTCCCGGCACCCGGTCGTACCAATACGGCGTGCCGACCATCTCGCCGCGGCGGCCCGGCGCCATCAGGTCGTCCACACCTGCCCAACCAGCGGCGCAAACCGGCTTGACACGGCGGCGGCGTGAGTCACGTTCACGTTAAGCTCGGTCTCCCGCCTGCCCTGGCGCCGCGTACCGGCAAGGAGCTTGGACGCCATGCCAAAGTCGGCCAGCTTGATGATGCCGGTGGTGTCCAGCAGCAGGTTCGCGCCCTTGATGTCCCGGTGGACGAGGCCGTTGTCGTGCAGGTACTTGAGCCCCGCGAGCACTTGGCGCATGTAGATCCGGATCAGTTTCTACGACAGCAAACGGACCCCCATGCAGGCAGACGCCGTCTCAGCCGGGGAAGGCGCCTCATGGCCGTGCCGGTTAGTCGGAGGGGGCCCACCTCGTTGAACGCGCCAAACTTGAGGAGCAGCGAGTGGATCGAGCCGCCGGGCACGTACCTGAAATGCGACCCCGCCACGCCAACGGCCCGCCACGCGTGAGCGCACGGCGCTACGTCCCGGATAAAGGGCATCACCAAAGACGTACTCGAGGAACACGTTGGTAAAATCGCCCTTGTGCTCCATGCCGATGTACTCGACAATGTTGGGGTGACGCAGGTGCTTGAGCACCTCCATTTCCTTCATTAGCGAGAAGATGCGCTGCGGCGGGCCACGCCAGGCACGACGCCCCGGACGCTCGCCGCCAGTTAGCCTCCGGCTCGCCGTGCCGCGGCGGTCGCCCCCGCTCCGCGCCGCACGGTGCGCGTACCCCGTTCATGTTGCCCGAGGTGCCGCGCAGGTGCTCCACCTGCTTCACGGCCATGAGGCGGCCCGTGTCGATGTTAAGCCCGAGGTACACCTGGCCGCACGAGCCCGAGCCGAGCAGCTCGCCCTGCATCCAGTTGATGCTGGCCGACTGAGCCGGCTTGCGGCGCGGCTTCTCCGCGGTCGTCTCCGTGGCGATGTGCGGCGACGGCAGCGGCAGGACGGTGCCCTTCTCCATAAAGAAGAGCTTGAGGTTGTCCTCCTTGTCGTACTGGGTCAGCGCGAGTCCCCCGTGCCGTGGCCTCGGTGGCCAGAAAAAAAAATGTTAGCAGAGGGCCCGCAAGCGCTAGCTCGCTCGCACCGCCAACGCGCACCAGCAGCAGCGCCTCGTCCAAGTCGGCCTGGTTCTCGATAAAGATCAGGTCCTTCTCGGGGTCCTCGTCTGTTTGGTGCGGGTCACGCAATTGCCAGACAAATCTGAGCGGTGAGCGAGGGACCTCGCGCGTGCGTCGCGCACATGGTAAATCGCACGTACAGGACAGGGTGTGCGCCTCGAAGCAGTCAAACTCGTTGCACAGGAATTGCTGCGTGGTAAGTAACCCCCCGCCTCCGCGAAGGGTGGGCTCGTCAGCGCGCTGGCGCCACCACCCCGGCCGGCCGAACCTAGCTCGAGGCGCGTACGACAAACGCCGAGTGCGCGATGCCCCGAGAGATGCACAGCCGCCGCGTCACGTCCTTGTGGTGGCACTTGACGTGGAGCTTGCGATCCGGGCGCCACCGCTGCATCTCGTCGTTCACCAGCTTGGCGGCCTGGATCCACATGCGCATGCCGGACTCGGTCTGCGCTTGGAGCAAGAACGTCCTATGAGCGCCCCCACCAGCACGCCACGGGCGGTGCAGGTCGAGCCGCGCTTAGCACCGCCACAGCAACGCTCACGCGCGTCCGCCTCGCCGCGTACTTGAGCGCGCTCTGCACTTGGAAGCAGAAGGGCCGATCGGGGAGGTCCACCGGCGTCGCCTTGGCGTACATGAGGTTGGCCGCAAACCGCACCTTGGTCGACTCCTGCACCCGCCCACAAGTAACGGCGCCTAAATGCACGCCCGTCCACGACGTCAACGTTTGCTGCGCCAGCGCCGCCGAGGCCCGAGCAGGCGCCCGCCGCTACGTACGCGGGTCTTTTTGTACAGCAACATGCCGTCCTTGATCAAGAACCAGCGGCGCTTCCACGACACGTGGTTGAACGGGCCGAGGCTCTGCTTGAGCAGCTCGCCTTCCAGGCCTTCGGTGACGGGCCCACGCGCCGAAGTCAGGCGCCGCGCGCTCGCAGTTACGGGCCGCCACGACGGCGCAATGATGCGGCCGCTGCTGCCCGTGGACGTCGACGACGTGCCGTCGTCGTCGCTGAAGCCGTCCGCGTACAGCGGCTGGGGAACGGGAGTCGGCACCAGGAGCGGCGGCCGGCCATGGTCAGCGGTGGGGGACCAGCCCTGCCCGAGCGCAAGCGGGTGTGAGCGCACCGAGCTGCCCCGCGGCGTCCGCGGCGAGCCTTGCGACCCGGCCGACAGGGTGGCCCCAATCTTGTTCTTTTGCGTGTAGTGCTCCTCGATCTGCTTCTTGACGAGGTCTCGGCGCAGGTGCTGGCGGTCGCTCCCCCACTCGTCCCATTGTCACCGGGGACCGCAGTTGTGTGAGCATGGTCTGGCATGGCCGCTGACCACACAGCACGGCTGCGGCATACGCGCACCGCTTCCGAGTCGCTACTGCGCGGGTTGAGCCGGGCCGCCAGGTGCGGCGGCATGGGCGTGCGCTGCGAGTCGTAGCCACTCGACTGCGCGCGGAAGAGCAGGTCCAGCATCTTGCGGTCCTCGCCCGTCGTGCTGCTGGCCTGTAAAGGGCAACGTGCAAGGCACGGTGGGCGAATACCGGTGGATGTGAGTCAGGCTGGCTGCTGTGCGCTGTGGCAGGACGGTGGGCGGAGCCAAACCGCGATCCGCACCTCTTGGGCGGACTGGAGCATCGAGTACTTTTCGGGCGCATCGTTGGCCGACTTGTTTTGCTGCGCGACCAGGCACGCCGGCACGCGATGCGAGCGGGACCGTCAACACATATACGAGTGGGGCCCGCCCCGCCCACTACCGGCCGACAATGCGGCCTTGACGTACCGCCCACGTGAGAGACCGGTTGATGGCTTCGGGCGGCGACGTCGCCGGCACCGTGCCCGTGCCCAGGCCCAGGTGCGTCGCGGCGCGGTGTGCCTTGAGCTGGGCGCCGATCGGCCCGCCTGTCTCCAAGTCGGGCTTGCTCATCCGCCGGGCGGGGGACCCCATGGCAGGGGCGCTGCCGCCGGCGGTCTTGCCGAGCGCGTCGTCGGCTGTGCTGCGCCGCGGGTTCATCGACCGCATGAGCTTGCGGCCCAGCCGCGTCATGGACGGCTCCGACGCCGCCATGCTCACGCCCTGCGACCCCGCGTCCTCCGAGTCGCGGTGCATCGTCTGCAGCCCACCGCCGCCACCGTTCCTCGCGCGGGGGGCCCACGTAAGCAGCCAACGCCGACAGGACCGGCGATGGCTGAGGGGGCACGCGCTCTACCGAATCGGAGCTGGAGCTGAAACCGTCGCGGCGCTTGGTGGCCTCCAGCTGCACCGGCTCGGAGGGCGACCCCAGCGGCGGCGGGGTGGGCGACTGGCTGTACTCCTTCACGAGCGCGTGCAGCGGGTCGTTCTCGTTCAGCAGCGCGGCCTGGAAGCGCGCCGACTCGTCCACCGAGTTGTTGCGGCGGCCCATGCGGCCCGCGCTGCGCGACGTCACGTTGGAGCTGGTGCGTGCTCGCGGGATCCCCCCGGTCGCCGCCATCGCGTCGGGGCCCGCGGCGTCGTCTTCGCTCAAATCGGTCGACATGTCGGTGCTGCTCGTGCCCGCAATCGACTTGAACAGATCTGTTTAGAACCGACACAACCTGGCGCCCGCCTCTAGTTTTGTTAGGGTCCCGCGAGCGCGCCCCCACCTTTGTGCGCGCCAGCCGCACGTACGCAACGCCCGGTGGGGCACCGTCAGCGGCCGGTCGCGCGGCGTGCCGGGCGGGATGGGCGATGGCGAGCGGATGCTGGCCGCGCCGGAGCCGGCCACCGCGCCGACTTGCAGCGACGACCCCGTGTGCCGAAACGAGCCGCTGCGCCCGAACACGGCATCGGGCACGTCCTCCCCGGGCAGCGTGCTCTGCGATCCCGGATTGTTGCTCGCGCTGCGGAAGCGCGCCATCGCCGCACGCGGGCTGCCCAGCTCGGGCGGCGCGACGCGTCCCCCGAGGACCGACTGCGGAGGGGCAGGGATGCGGCAAAAATCTTGAAGCGGAGGCTTGGTGTTAGCACGGGACGGCGCCTCCGCGGCACCTCTGCACAGCCCGCGGGCGTACGTCGTCAATGGCGGACGCGCGGCCGTCGTTGCCGCGCGGCGTCAGGGCGGGGCGGCCCAGGTCGATGGAGCCGCGGGGCTTCTCCACCCGGCCGGTCGAGTTGAACGCGGCAGCCTCGATGGCCTGGATCCACTCCTGCCGCTCCTCCGCGCCCGAGGCGCGCAGCACAAAGGTCCGCCCGTCGCGCACGCTCAAAAACAGCACGCTGTCGTCGCCGCTGAGCGCCACCGACGGGCCGCACTCTTGCAGCGCCAAGTTGACCTGCGCCGTCGGTGTGGCACGCGCGAGGCGCGATCCAGGGGTCAGCACCGCCCAGTCGGCCTCGCATGCCGCCGTTGCGCGGAGAGGCGCTGGACGCACGCACCTCGGGCTCGGCGGGCTCGGCGCCCTGGCGGCGCACGGGAAAGATGAGCATGGAGGTGACCACGCTCGGGAAAAACTCGCCCGGCGCCCGGCGCTCGTTGGCGCGCAGCTCCACAATCACATCCTGAGGAAGGGGAGGGTCGCGGCGGGCACAGCGCGCAGCGCTTGGTTAGGCACCATGTGCGGGCAGGCAGGCAGGTGCAGCACGAGCGCGAGGCACCACGCACCCGCCACACAAAGTCTGGGTAGGCGGGCGGCGCGGGCGCGGGCGGCACGCTGCCGGCGCCGTCGCCGGTTGGCGCGGCCGACGGCTGCGGCGCCGGCGCCGCGGGCCCGCCCTGCAGCGGGTACCGCAGCAGGAGGCGGCCCTTCTTGATGATCACGATCGGCTGGCCGTCGGCGCCCGGGACGAGCTCCTCGGCGGACGGCACCGCCGACGGGCCCGCGGCGGGCGGCGCGAGCGGCGCAACCTCGACCTCGCCGCTGTCGTCCGTGTCCTCGTCGAACTGGCGTGCCGACACGAGCGGCGACAGGGCGCTCGACGCGCCGGACGTGCTGGACGCCGTGGTGGGCGCCGTGGTGGGCGCCGTGGTGGGCGGCGCCGACCGATCGCTGGCGCTGCTGTTGCGCATGCGCGGCGACGGCAGGGCCTGCAAGAAGGCGCGGAAGCC
>Ga0180216_1003533_pt1 | contig 12332 bp, 10 predicted proteins | sample eDN3rd37CBELigMG_FD_128879 | JGI IMG/M metagenome (GOLD analysis project Ga0180216, IMG submission 128879) | Enriched Miracle-Growth compost microbial communities from Emeryville, California, USA - eDNA 3rd pass 37_C BE-Lig MG (version 2)... ...
AGCAACTGCGCACGTCGGCAATACTCAGCAATAGGCGCCACATTACACACGCGGCATCGCTGCAGTCACATACACAGGATAAGCTCGAACAACCGAGATTAGTGCGTGCTAGTGGCGGATAATCTCCAGCCGTGCGGCGTCCTCTCATAAGAGAAGTTTCTAGAAGGAACGCGTTGGGACGCCGCGCAGCGCCGTGGCCGCACCGCAGGCCTGGAGGTGGCAGCCAGGCAGCCATGACAGGCGGCCACCAGCAGCAGCAGCAGCACCGCGCCATGGGGCCCCTCGCGCTGCTGGCGGCGCTGGTCGTCGCCGCGGCGCTCCCGCCCGCCGCCCGCGCCGGCCACTTCCACACCGACTGCCTCTACTTCTCGCACCAGCAGCAGAACGAGGTCATGATTTACCGGCCCGACGCCTCCGTCCTGCCGCCCAGCCAGCCCTACGGCAAGATTTACCCGGACCCCAACCCGACGGGCCTCGCGTACTACAAGGACACCATCTACGTCGCCGCGTACGGCGACCTCCGCAACGTCAAGCCCAGCATCCGCAAGTACTCGGTGCGCACGCGCCTGCCGCAGGGCTACTTCGCGGACGGGCCCGAGATCCAGGCGTGCTTCCCGGAGGGTCTCGCCGTCTACGAGCCGTTCCTCGTCGTCGGCTGCGGCGCCGGCCCGCACGGCGTGCTCAAGTACGACATCAAGACGGGGACGTACCTGGGCCCGCTGGCGGGCCCGTTCCCCGCCGTGTTCGGCGTCACCGTCAAGAACGACTACGTCTACTTTGCGTCGCACTGCACGTCGGACCTCGTGAACGGGCAGGCGTGGTGCTCCAAGGAGGAGCACGATAAGGTCTTCCGCGTGCCGATCCTCGGCTCGCCCGAGGACGTCACGCCGTTCGCGGCGCTGCCCAACGAGCCGACGCTCGGCTTCACGGGCCTGCGCTTCGGGCCGGACGGCAACCTGTACGTCGCCAGCCGGACGCAGTGGGACGTCTACTCCTTCGACCCCTTTGGCAACCCGCTGCAAAAGCTCAACCTCCGCCGGACCGAGCGCGCCTCGGACGTCATTTTTGACAGCGACGGCCGCGTACGCGCTCGGCGGGAGCGCGGCGCGGATCGCGGCGGGGCATCGGCGTGGCCGCTAACGCGCGCCGCGGAAGAGGGGGGTCGTGCGTGCGCCTGGGCGCAGGGCTACGTGGGCAACCCGGGCCACGGCGAGATCGACATGTTCTCCATCCACGACACCAAGCCCGTCGAGGACTTTTGCCAGCCGGGCCCGGACATCGTCGACTCCAAGATCACCTACCTGCTGTGGGCGCCGTGCCCGCACATCGACATCCACGACGAGCTGTGACCCGCCACATGCTGCCGCACCGCGTCGCACGGCAGCGGGCGGGCCCCGCTGCCGGAGGACGCGGCGCGCGCGGGCGCAAGTGCATGACATTGTACAAACAGGCCACACCAATAAAGCATACCGCGCCAGCTGGTCGATGGAATACTCTATAATCTGTGACGCATGGCGCTGGAGTTCTCTGTCGCGTCAATGTACCAATACCAATACCACGCCACAGCCGCACCACTCTTGCCGTTTGGGATGGGGGTGTTGGTCTCGGAGGCCAGCAATCACGGCACCCGCAGCCGACGAAAGTATGTCGGCCAAGCGGCTGCGCGCGGCCACGCCTGTGAGCCCGCCAGAAATTGTTTCTGCCACGACAGCACTGAAGCTATACGTGGGCTCGGCCGGTGTCACCCGGCCGACGAAGTTTCCTTACACGTCAATTCGAGGCGCGAGTCATCTGCGGCCATCGCCCGCGCCGGCCGCTGGCGAGGTCGTCCCCCGGCCCGACTTGTGGGTCGCCGCCGCCCACTGATCGCGGGAGTTTTATCGGCACAGCGCCGCTGCAGCCTGCGCGCGCGCCGATGCATGCAGCGTGCGTGGCCCACCGCCACGCCCGCACCGGCTCGGTGCGGCATGCGCGCACCAGGCCCAATCCGCGCAGCCGGGCGGGCGTGCGGCCTCCGCCCTATCAAAGGATCCTATTGAAAACGGTATCATACCGTTTGCAGTTTCGCGCCAAAAAATTAGTTTTTTTTCGCGCGCTTTTTTTTCTCTTTCGCCGTTGACGACGCGCGCGGCGCCAGCGGCCGACGGCCGACGGACGGCGGCTGGACGCCAGTTTCCCAGCCGGCACCAACGATCTACGCCGAGCAGTCGCAGGCGGCGCAGACGAAGCAAGCCGAGCCACGTGGGGCGATGCGCGTGCGTGCCGTCGTTTTTCCTGAAGACGGCACGCGTGTTTCAGCGCTTGCGCTGCGCGCGCTTTGCGGGCGGAGCTGCGCATACCGGCGGACGAGCCACGGCAGACACTGTGTGGGACGCGGCGATTCGAACGCGCTCGTCGCGGGCGAGCGGCAGCGCAGCGAGGTTCCTAGCCAGAGCGCGCTTCCGAAGCCCGCCTTTCCTCCTTGGCGACGAAGCCGGCGCGGCGTGCCGGACGCCACCGCCCCACGATGCCGCGGCCGCCCAAGGTCTCGCCGGCGCGCGGGACGCCCAAGCAGCCGTCCGCCGGCGCACGACGACGTACGCCCGCTCGCCTCGGCGAACGACGGCCTGCGACGCCGCGCTAACGCGCTGCCAATTAACCCTGCGTGCTTCCGTTGCCCGGCCCGGCCCAGCGCCCGCGCCCCCGCCGGCGGCGGCGGCGCCCGCGAGCAAGCCGCACCGGTTCCGCCCGGGCACCATCGCACTGCGGGAGATTCGCAAGTACCAAAAGTCCACAGACCTCCTGCTGCGGAAGCTGCCGTTCGCCCGCCTGGTACGTCGCGCTCCGAAGAGGACAGCGCGCGCGAGCGTGAGCGCGGCCGACGCTCACACCGCGTTCGAGCCCCACGACGGGTGTGGCTGGGTGCGGCCGTGCAGGTGCGGGAGATCACCGAGCAGGTGACCGGCAAGACAGACTTTCGGTTCCAGGCGCAGGCCATCCTGTGCTTGCAGGAAGCGTCGGAGGCGTTCCTGGTGCTCCTGTTTGAGGACGCGTACGAACTGTTTATGGCCGGGCTGTTTGAGGCGTCGTCGCGGGCCGCTTAATTAACGTGCCCCCTCGGCTCCTTTGTTCAATTTCTGCCAACAGGTACCTGTGCACCATCCACGCCAAGCGGGTCACGCTGATGAAGCACGACCTCGCATTAGCACGACGGATCCGCGGGAGCATCAGTAGGCAGTACAACTCGTTGTAGCGTAGTGTTCGCCGGCCCGACGGAATGTTGTGTAGTTGTCTCCCCGTGCGCATCGTGCCGCCCGGGGTGCTTGACGAAACTTTTCGCGCGTGCGCGTTGTGATCGAACCGATTTTACCCCCGTGTACTTTAGCTTTGGCAATAGAGCGCCACACCGGAGCGCGGGCATCCGCACCAGTGCTGCGTCGGTGCGGCGCCGGTGTCAGCAGAACTCTACTGGTGTCATCGGTGTACATCCGCGCCACGCGAGGCATGCAACAAGGGGAGAGAAAGCTATGTGCAAAGCGTGCGAAAGAGAAGAGGGCGACGTGGTGGTCTAACAAAGGCGCGCGCCCCGCGCCGATTACAATGCCCGCGCCGCCGAAATCGACTTGGCGAGGATCTCGTGCACCGCGGAAAAGTCATGGTTGCCCTGGCCGAGCTTCTCCGCGAGGTCGAACCGCTCCTTGACCGTCGCGCTGACGGGCAGCGCCAGCGACAGGTCCGTGGCCATCTCGAGCGCGAGCCGCAGGTCCTTTTGCTGGTGCCGCAGGGGGAACGACGTCGGGTAGGTGCGCTGCCGCAGCATCGGGCCCTTGTTGCTGGTCGCGCGGAAGTCGCAAGGGAGGAGCGCCGGGAGCCCGGCGCCGTCAGCGCTACGCCTCGGCCGCGCACCACGTCCGGCGGCGGCGGCGGCGGCGCGCGTACTTGATGAGCTGGTTGCCCATGGACGTGAGCGCCAGGATCTGCAGGAGCTGGTCGATGTTGACGCCGGCGCGGTCGGCCAGCATGAACGTCTCGGAGAGGATCGCCATCATGTCGCCCAGCAACATGTTGGCCACCAGCTTTGTTCTTGCCGCCTGGCCGCACTCGCCCAGGAAGAACGTGTGCTTGGCCAGCAGCGCAAACACGGGCTGCAACTCATCGTACAACGTCGCGTCGCCGGCGGCCAGCACCACCAGGCGGCCTTCCTCGGCCTGTCCAGTGCGGCCAGCGCAACGATGCCCCGCACGGCACGGTCACTACGGCGGCGGGATCGCGCCCCCTGCCCTGCACGGCCAACCCACGTACGGGCTTCTTGCTGCCGTTGACGGGGGCCTCCAGGTACCGCCCGCCGGCCGACTTGACGCCCTCGGCCAGGCGCTGCACCGTGGCGACGTCCACCGTCGACATGTCGACAATGCTCTTCCCCTGCGGGCGCGAGCTCGGCGGTGCGCACACGACCAGCGGTGTCAGCGCCGTCCCGAGCCGGACTAGGGCCGCTATCGGCGCACACGGGGCAGGCACCTTGGTCACCGTCTTCATGGCGCCCTCCTTGCTAAAGTAGACCTGCTCGATCGCCAGCGGGTCGGCCAGCATGCTGAACGTGACGGTGCTGTGCCGGACCACGTCGGCGGGCGTGGCCTGCCGCGCCGCGCAACGGAGAGGAGCAGGGCGTTTATCGGAAGGTGAGGCCATGCCCACCAGAGCGGAGCCAAAGCCCCGCCCGGCCCGCCGGCGTACGCAGACGTTGATGGAGCCCGGCGGGAGCGCCGTCTTGAGGTCCTGCGCCTTGGCCGCTGTCCGGTTCCACACGTTCACAGTGTGGCCGCCCTTGACGAGGTTCTGCACCATGGGCCGCCCCATAATGCCGAGGCCCAGCCACCCGAGCTTGGGCGCCGCGGCTGCGGCGACCGTGGCGCCCGCGGCGGTCGCGGCGGCCGCGGCCGTCGCCGCCGCTGCCGCTGCTGCTGCCGCCGCCATTCGTGTGTGTTGCAGGGTGCGGCGGCCCAGAGCTGTCTCGGCGAGCAGCCGCGCCTTGAGGGCGTCGCTCCTTGGCCTGCACGGGCCGCTTGCAGGCGCCACCGCACTTGGTCCAGCGGACGCCGTCGGGCGTGGGCGGCGTGGCTCCGGCGCTGCCCCGGATGACGTCACCACTGCTGCCTTGGACTCACGTGCGCTTCGAGTCACGTGGAAGAGTGCCTACGTCATCTCTTGTTTGGCGCGACGAATCGCGGCTGCGCGGCCGCCCGGCCGCCCGAGGACGAACCGGCGCGCGGTGCGCGTCGCCCCCCCGCGCACGCAGCGCCAACCCGCTAACGCCGGGTGGACCGACACCGCAGCAAGACGTATTAGGGCGTTGCTAGGCTTGGCAGGAATAGCGGCCGCACGGCGACAGCGATTTGGCAGCGCACGACGGGGTCGCGACCCCCCGCCGACCACCCCCTGCTCGCTGCGTCGCCAACCGCGGCGGAGGCGACCTCGGCCCACCATGCGGACGGCAGCGACCCACGCGGCGCGCCGGGCGCTGGGCAGCGTGCCCGGCCTGGGCACGCTCGTCCAGGTGGTCAGCGCCGCGGTGACCTGGTTGCTTGCGCTCCCCGTCGTCCGCGGCACCTGGGACGCGGTCGCGGGCCTGGTGTACGCGCCCAGCGGCAAGGACAGCCCGCGCCAGCGCCGACGGGCGCTGGAAGACGGCGGCGCGACCGCCGTGCCGGCAGCGGCGCTGGGCGACGCGTGGATCGGCGCCCTGGACTACATGGTCGTCCTGCCGGCCGCGCCGAGCAGCGGCGGCGACGCGGGCCTCCGCTCGCGCCACGGCCGCAGCGGCTCGGACGCGGAGGCCGGCCTGAGCAGCGGGGCGCTGGCGGCCGCAGCGAGGACCGGCAGCCCCACGGTGCTGGAGGCGCCGGTGCCGCGGCCGGCCGTGGCGGTGCCGGTGCTAAGCGACGGCGACGCCGGCGCGCTGGGCGCCAGCCCGTTCGACAACGACGACGTTGTCAGCATTGAGCTGCGCGGCGTCCCGCCCGGCGCGCCGAGCCTGCTGACGCTACCGCTCGTGACGCAGGTAGGCCCACTTGCACGCTTGTGCGCCCGCCGGGGCGCTAGCTGTTAGCGCTGACGACGGTGGTGGCGCGCCATGGGTTTTGCGGTTGCGGGGCGGGTCGCAGATCCGGCCGCACGTGCCGGTGCGGCTGTGGATCAGCTCGGCGTGGACCCTGGTGTACAGCACCATGGTGCATGGGATCAGCCTCCATACGCTGCTGGACCGCAGCTACGCCTGTAACGGTCCGACCCTCCTGGTGGTCTCGGACAGCCAGGGCGCGGTGCGTTTCCTGGCACCCGTTCGGTGGACATCTCCCATTCCCGGCCTTACCACGATGCGCACACTGTGTGTTTCAAGCGCGCGAGGCAACGACGCAGATCTTTGGCGGGTTCTGCTCGGCGCCCTGGACGGCCGATATGCAGTACCACGGCACCGGCGAAAGGTACCGCCGGTACCGACGCGGCAGGCACGGCCACACCTGCTGACGTGATACAGCGTGGGCGAGTCGCGAGCGGTCTGCGGCGCCAGCTTTGTGTGGAAGCGGCTGCCGGACGGCACCGTCAAGGTGTACCCCTGGAGCCGCGCGAACGATTACTTTATGATCGCGTCGGTGGTCAAGGGCGAGTCGTACCTCGGCATGGGCGGCGGGTACGGCCGCGGCGCCGACACCCAAGTCGAGATGCGTGGCACTGACCGCCTGTGTTGCGTGCGTGCCCGTGGTCGGATCCACGGGCGGCAGCGACGGCCGCTACGCCCTCTGGCTGGACGACGAGCTCCGAATCGGGCATTCGTCGCCGTCCCTGACGTTCCACAACGAAACACTGTCGTCGACGCCCGACTTTGACTGCGTGGCGGTGGAGCTGTGGGGCCTCGCGGACGACATCCGCGTCCCCGAGACGTGGTGGCGCCGGCCGGGCCAGCCGTCTATGGCCGCGCTGGCCGCGAGCGCGGCCGCCGACACGCACCGGCGGCCGGGCGCACCGCTGGTGAGCGCGGACAGCACGGCGACGCCGCTCCTGCAGCCGTCGCAGTCCATGACGTCGCCGTCGCTCGCGGGGACGCCGCTGCCGCGGGCCGCCCACAGCCTGGCGGCAAAGAAGCGGTGACCGCGCGTGAAACCGTGTATTGTACAGCCTTGCGTGTAAGTGTCTTTACATGTTCGTTCGACCCCCGTCGTCTGTACAGGTGGATGGCTAGCGTGTAATGTCGCAACGTGTACGCTCGCTTACCGCCGCGCCTTCTTCGCCTGCGGCGCGGTCGGCACGTCCGACGCCCAGCGCTTGGTGGCCGACGACCCGCTGCGGCCGGCCGCGGCCAGGGGGGGCGCGGGGACGCGGCCCACAGCGCCGGGCGGGCGCATCGGCGCGGGGGCGACGGGGGCCGGGACGACCGGCGCCGCCACGGGAACGGTGGGCGTGGTGGGGGTCGCTGCCGTGGCGGCCGAGCCGACCGCGACTGCTGGCGTGGCCGCTTCCGTGGCGGTGTCGCCGTCGGCGGCAAGCGCCGGTGGCGCTGCCTCCTCCGAGGGCGGCGCCGGCCGGCCCGCCAGCTGGTCCAGCAGCATGTCGACGCTGGCGGTGATGGCCAGCGACGTCGTGGTAGCGAGCTCCGGCGGGCCTGCGCGCGCGGACGGCAGGCGGACGACAAAAACCGAGGTCTAGCAATGGGATGGACGCGATGACCGGCTGGCGGTAAGCAACGCACGGGCGCCGGCCGCTTGCCGCTTCGCGGCGTCGGCTTGCACGCTGGCCCACAGGGCGCCCTGCCGCGGCGTGTACCGGACGGCGCCCGCCACGGCACGAAAGCCCGCCAGCAGATGGTGCAGGGCGGATTGCTGCACGGAGAGGGCGCATCGGTGGATTGAGGCCGGCTTGGTCAGGACGCCGGCGATCCCAACCCCTTACGGCGGCGTGGCCGACCGCACCAGCCGCGCGGCCGCAACGGTATAGACACTGGGCGCCTGGAAGACTAGCCCGCCCGTGATGTGGTACACCGCCAGCGGCGTCGCTGCCGGGTAGACGGACCGCGCACGGAGCGGTCGCGGTCAGCGCCGTTCAAGCGACATTGGCGGGCAGGCCGTGGTAGGGGCCTACTCTCGGTCGGGCTGTGCCGATGCAGCTTCACCACGACAAAGCGGTGCGGCTCGTTGCTTTCCACCAGCTCGTACTGGACACCCACAATGTCGCTGAGGCCCCCCCGGCAGAGAACGCTCAGGCACTGACGCCGTGTCAGCTCGACGCCCGCGTGCTCGACCGGTTCGGCTCCGTAGAGCGACGCACGTCAATGAGATCGGGGCGGCGCCCGCGGCGAGACCGTGCCGCTGCTGCATCTTGACGACCTCGTTCACGGATGTGCGGTCGTAGAACGGGCTCAGCGCAAAGTAGTCCATCGCCGTCGCCGTCGTCAGCGGGTTGATCTACAGGGGGGCGGCAGCGCGTTGGCAGCAGACGCGCACGTCAGTCAGCGAGGGCGCCAGGCCAGCGGCGTGGCGGGGCGGCGGCGGTGGTCTAACGCACCTCGAGCCACGCTGGGTCGGACCAGCTGGTCTCGCTGAGGTCCTGCAGCGCGTCCATGGTGTCGACGCGCGGCGAGCGGCCGGCAGCAGCGTTTCAAGAGCGCCGCCACCCGAGTTGCCCCCGTTCTTCCGCTGGTTCCGGTGGACTCGGCAGCGTGCTCTGCGTCCGTTTCGTGTGGGGGGGCGCGAACGGCGGTGTGGACGCGCCCGGTGCGCCGTCTCCCTCCGCCGGTGCGCTTCGCAGTGGCGTTCGCGGCCGCCCGGCCAACCTGCCTCTGGTGACGTCATAGGGCGAAGTCACAGCTCATGGCGACGCGGCCCAGCCGCTCTGCACCTCCGCCAGCGCTTCCGTAAGGCCTCACGTGCAGACACAAAACAGAGGGCTCTGGCAGTGCGGGGCCGGCGTAGATCTTGGCGTTTGCCGCGGTATGCGGACAGTGAAGCATGGCCGACGTGCGGGACCGGAGGGCGTGGCGCGACGCCATTCCGGCGCTGTACGAGCAGCGCGTCTGGGCGCCGTTCGCGGCGCGGCTGCGCCAGGCGCTGGAGCAGGGCACGCTGGCGCCCACGCACCGCGCCCGCGCGGAGGCCCTGCTGCGGGCGGGCGGCGTGGTAGCCGAGCCGCTGCTGCCCAGCAACGCGGCGGCGGCCGCCGCGGTTACTGCCGCCCAGATGGTCAAGGGCGACCCGCTGACGCAGGAGGCGGGCTTTGACGTCGAGGGCGCGCGGGCCATGTACACCCACATGTTCCGGCAGCGCGCGGCCGCGGTGGACCCCCTGTCGGTGGTGCTGCACGTCGGCGGCGAGGTTGTCGGTGCGCTCACCTGGCTGGACGTGGACGAGGACGCGCGCATTCGCCACCAGCTCCAGCAGCAGCACCGACAGCAGCCACCGCAGCAAGGCGCTCGCCCTGCGGACGACAGCCCCGTGCGCCGCCTGATCCGGACAGTGCGGTCGACGCAGCCGCACGTGCACGCGCGCCTGCAAGAGCTGTGGCGGCAGGAGGGCCAGGGCGAGCGGACGTTGGACGCCGTGCGCATGGCCGAGCTGCAGACCGGCGCCATGCCAGACTTGCTGCACATCTACGTCCCGCCGCCGCCGCCGCCGCCGCCGCCCCGCGGCACGGATGCGGCTGCAGCGGCGTCGCTGGACCCGCTGGCGGTGGGCGCGACGGCGCCCACGCTGACGCAGGCGACCAACGCGTTCTGCCTCGACCGCGCCGCCGAGTCCGGCGTGTACACGCACGCCTTCGTGCACGCGCACGACGGCTCGTTCCGCTCGGCAGCTCCCGTGGGCGCGCGCGCGCAGTTTTGGCGGCGGCGTACGGGCGCACGGCCGCGGTCCGCGGCGTGGGACGTGGTGTACGTGGCGCCGACGTCGGCGCACGGCCTGCCGGGCACCACGGGCGCACGGATGCACGTCGCGATGACCGAGATCCGGCCCGTGGCGACGCACCGCTGGTCGCCGCCGGAGATGCCCAACGCGATCGGTGCGCGTATGTAAGGATTCTGTGGACATCGTCTTGTACAGCGCCCGGGCCGGGTAGATCGAGCGTGACTTGCGGACATGCACGTGAGGCCTACACTCGTTCGCTGTCCGCTCCTCCAGGTCAGCTGGGTAAAGGTCAACACCCGAGACCTTCCAGACCTGCGCATGCATGCACCAGGCCATACGTTGCATTCTGTGGCGCATGGCGCTTGAGTTCCCTTGAGTGTTCAGGTACACCATCTCCCATCCATACCAACCTGCACCCCCAAGGCGCCGCATATCCAGCGGCGTGCTGGCCTCTGCAGCCTCGTCAGGGACTGTATGCCAGCTGGTCGATGGGATAGGCCTACCCTGTGGCGCATGGCGCTCGAGTTTCCTTTAGCGACCATAGACCAATACCAATACCATATACCCCCATCCTTAAGAAATAGGCTCGCCACTGGTCTCCAGTGACCCCGCCTCCCACACCCCTCCCTCCTCCCACCTCTCGGCACCGCTGGCCTCTCGCCTCTCGCCTCTCGCACGCCTCTCGGTGGCAAAGGCGGAAGGGCGGCGCACGCTGATTGGCTGACGATGACGCGTGGCTGACATATTCCGAGTCGTCCGCTGCGGGCGGACCGACGGGCGACGACGCGCAGAAGCGCGCGCGCGTCGTGCGGACGAGCGGCCGGCGGGCATCGGCAGAGGACGCGCGCAGCGTGTCGGAGAGGGGACGCACGACGGCATAGAAGCGAATCGGCGAGTGGAGAGACACGCGCGAACGTGCACGAGAGACGTTTCCTCCGTGCGCGTGCACAGTCTGAGCGGGTGCCGCTACGCGGGCGTGGCGCGTCCGTTGTACCATGGCGCCAGGCAGCACGGCGCGGCGGCTCCCGGCGGCCGCCGCGGTGGCCCTCGTGCTGCTGGCGGTCGGCGCGGTGCGCGGGACGCACGCGCAGGACGACCGCTACTGCTACGACAACCCGACCAACGCCAGCGCGTGCGCGCACTTCCAGCACCCCGACGCGCAGGCGGACGCCGAGGTGACGGCGCTGTGCCACCACATGTCGTACATGCCCGGTTGCGAGGTCGACGTTTACTGCGACTACCTGCGCGAGCAGGCCGGCGGCGACGGCGAGCTCGACGAGTACAGCAAGCGCTTCTGCGACCCGTTCTCGGTGCTGGCCGACATTTGCTACGACGACATGCCCAACATGACCGACTGCCGCAACTACACGATGCTTTGCCCGCCCGGCTCCGCCGTCCACCAGTGCGAGGACGAGGGCAAGCTGCCGGGCCTGCCGACGACCATGAAGGCCAAGCAGCTCGTCAAGAGCATCTGCGACTCGCACTATATGGAGGGCTGCAGCGACTGCACGCTGGACAACGGCGACATGGCCGACCCGTACTGCGACATTGTGTCGGTCTACAGCAGCATGTGCCTGGTGATGCCGGACATGCCCGAGTGCGGCGACTGGAAGACCATGTGCGCGGCCGTGCCGACGTGGTACCTGTGGTGCCCGTCGGACGACCCGGCCTACGGGCAGTCGCCGATCATGCGCATGTACTTCCACACGGGCATCGTCGACTACGTGCTCTTCTACGGCTGGGTGCCCCGCACCAACTGGGAGTACGCGCTCACCATGCTGGCGGTGATCGTCCTGGGCATCCTCTACGAGGCGGTCCGCACCTACCGCCACTACTGCGAGTGCCGCTGGGCGGGCTCGGCGGCGCCGGCGGAGGCCACCGTCACCGAGTACCGGATCATGATGGACGAGAACAGCGGGCGTGCGGGGTCGACGGCCTCGACGACCGCCGCCGCGTCGGTGTCGCCGGCCGCCGCCAAGACCATGTCGCCCGGCTGGGCGCCGCAGCCGTTCCGCTTTTGGATCGACCTGGCGCGCGCCGGCCTGCAGGCCCTCGAGACCGTCTTCGGCTACTCGCTCATGCTCATCGCCATGACCTTTAACGTCGGCCTGTTCTTTGCCGTCGTCGTGGGCCTCTTCCTGGGCACCTTCTTTTTGGGGCGGTTCCGGTCGTACCAGCCGGCCAACGCCTGCTGCTAACGCACCGTCCGCAGCGGCAGCCCGATCCACTTTCTCTACTATAGTTGACCTGCATCATGTACAGCTATTCTACAGTGCGTGTCTATACATGCGTGCACACGAGGCGTGCGCCGTGGATCACGCGCTCGTGTCGGGCGCGGCGCCGTCGCCCGCCGCCGGTGCACCGTGCGGCCGGTCGTACGGCCGGCTCCGGTGACCGCGCCCGCGCCCGCGCCCAAAGCCGCGGCCCCGCCCGCGGCCGCGGCCGCGCCCGCGCGGAGGCGGGCCG
>Ga0180216_1003534_pt1 | contig 12331 bp, 11 predicted proteins | sample eDN3rd37CBELigMG_FD_128879 | JGI IMG/M metagenome (GOLD analysis project Ga0180216, IMG submission 128879) | Enriched Miracle-Growth compost microbial communities from Emeryville, California, USA - eDNA 3rd pass 37_C BE-Lig MG (version 2)... ...
AAGCGGCCGATCTGCCGCTGCCGAAGATCGCGGAGCACATCGCCGATCTCTTCATGCGCGAGGTCTATGACACGCGGCGCAAGGACGTCATCCGTCTGATGATCTCGGAAGGGCGCCGCTTTCCCAAGCTCGCCGAGTTCTATTACCAGGAAGTGCTCTCGCGCATCATCGCCGCCGTGCGCGCGCTGCTGGCGCGGGCGGCCGCGCGCGGCGAGGCGGCGCCGGCGCTCGTCGAATTTCCGCAGCTCATCGTCGCGCCCGGCCTGATCGCGATCATATGGAACGGGCTATTCGAGCGCTATGATCCCCTCGATGTCCGGGCCATGATGCAGACCCATGTCGAATTGCTGTTCGGTGCGAGGGCAAAGTCATGACCGCGAGACACGCTCTCGTCGCCGGCTTCATCGCCCTCGCTCTTGCCGCCTGCGACGGCGCCCATGAACGTCAGTTGCAAGGCTGGGTCGAAGCCGACCTGATCTTCGTCAGCCCGGACGAGCAGGGACGCGTCGAAGTGCTGAACGTGCGCGAGGGCGACACGGTCCACAAAGGCGACTTGCTGTTCACCGTCGACAACGACCTGCAGAAGGCCGAGGTCGAAGTGCGCAGGACGGCGGTGGTCAACGCGCAGCAGGCTTTCGACCGCGCCAAGGAATTGCTCAGGACCGCGGCCGGCACGCAGAAGACCTATGACGATGCCGAAGCGGCGCTGCGGCAGGCCAAGGCCAATCTCGAATGGGCGCAGACGCGGCTCGCGCGGCGTATCGCCTCGAGCCCGGCCGACGGCACCATCCAGCAGATCTACTATCGGCCGGGTGAGACGGTGCAGCCCGGACGCCCGGTGCTCTCGCTGTTGCCGCCGGGTAATCTCAAGATCCGCTTCTTCGCGCCGGAGACGCAGCTCGCGACCGTCAAGTACGGCGACAGCGTCGCCGTGACATGCGACGGCTGCGAGCCGGGCCTCACCGCCAAGGTGTCGTTCATCGCCCGCAGCTCCGAATACACGCCGCCGGTGATCTACAGTCTCGAGGAGCGTTCGAAGCTCGTCTTCATGATCGAAGCGCGGCCCGCGCAGCCGGACAAATTTCGCGTCGGCCAGCCGGTCACTGTCACGTTGCCGGAGGCGCCGAAGGAGGCCGGCAAATGAGCGGCGAGGACATCGTCATCGACGTGCAGAACCTGACCAAGAAGTTCGGCGGGCGCGCGGTGGTGCGCAATCTGTCGATGCAGGTCAAACGCGGCAGCATCTACGGCTTCCTCGGCCCGAACGGTTCGGGCAAGACGACGACCATCCGCATGCTCTGCGGGCTGCTGACGCCGGACGGCGGCAGCGGCACCTGTCTCGGCTACGACATCCGCACGCAGACCGACAAGATCAAGAGCCGCGTCGGCTACATGACGCAGCGCTTCAGCCTCTACCAGGACCTGTCGGTGCGCGAGAACCTCGAATTCATCGCGCGCGTCTACGGCCTCGCACACCCCGTCGCCGCGGCGCGCGCGGCGATCGAGCGGCTCGGCCTTGTCGGCCGCGAGGAGCAGGTCGCCGGCGAATTGTCGGGCGGCTGGAAGCAGCGCCTCGCGCTCGGCGCCTGCACCTTGCCGAGCCCGCAACTCCTGCTGCTCGACGAGCCGACGGCGGGCGTCGATCCCAAGGCGCGGCGCGAGTTCTGGAACGAGATCCATGCGCTGGCCAATGAAGGCCTGACCGTGCTGGTCTCGACCCATTACATGGACGAAGCCGAGCGCTGTCACGAGATCGCTTACATCGCCTATGGCGAGCTGCTGACGCACGGCACGGTGGAGGAGGTGATCGCGGGGGCGCATCTGACGACCTATGTCGTCACGTCGACCACCGGCGCCCATCTCGGCGACCTGTCCGCCGAGCTTGGCGAGGCCGTGGGCATCGACATGGTCGCGCCGTTCGGCACCAACCTGCACGTCTCCGGGCGCGACGCCGAAGCCTTGGAGCGGGCGATCGCCCCCTACCGGGAGCGCAGCGGGCTGGAGTGGAAGCGCTCCGAGCCGTCGCTGGAGGATGTGTTCATCGACCTGATGGGCCGGGCGCAGGACAACTTCCAATGATCGACGCCCAGCGCACCCACGTCATGGCCGAAAGCGATCAGCCGCGGCTGCGCGGCCGGGGCTTCTGGCGCAGGACCTGGGCGATGCTGGTGAAGGAGTTCATCCAGCTCAAGCGCGATCGCGTGTCCTTCGCGATGATCGTGATGATCCCGCTGGTCCAGCTGATGCTGTTCGGCTACGCGATCAACACCACGCCGCGCCATCTGCCGACGGCGGTGCTGCTGCAGGAGAACACCGATCTCGCCCGCTCGATCCTGGCGGCGTTGCAGAACACCAAATACTTCAAGGTCACCGAACTGCCGAAGACCGCGGCCGAGCTCGACCAGTTGCTCGCCTCCGGCAAGGTTCTGTTCGCCATCGAGATCCCGGCGAATTTCGAGCGGGCGGTGCGCCGCGGCGACAGGCCGGCGATGCTGGTGGCCGCGGACGCGACCGATCCGGTGGCGTCGGGTTCGGCTCTGTCGGCGATCGGGCAGGTGATGCAGTCGGCCTTGCGCTACGACCGCGCGATCCCGGTGACGACGACACTGCCGTTCGAGATCCGCACGCATGCGCGCTACAATCCGGCCGCCGTGACGCAGCTCAACATCGTGCCCGGTCTGGTCGGCACCATTCTCACCATGACGATGCTCATCTTCACGGCGCTGTCGGTCACGCGCGAGATCGAGCGCGGCACCATGGAGACGCTGCTGTCGATGCCGATCTCGCCGGTCGAGATCATGCTGGGCAAGATCATCCCCTACATCATGGTCGGCTTCGTCCAGGCCTCGATGATCATCGGCATCGGCGTGCTTTTGTTCGGCGTGCCGATCCTCGGCAGCCTCGCGGTGCTGGCCGCGCTCAGCGCCTTGTTCATCGCCGCCAATCTGTCGATCGGCTACACCTTCTCGACGCTGGCGCAGAACCAGCTGCAGGCGATGCAGATGTCGATGATGTTCTTTCTGCCGAACATCCTGCTGTCCGGCTTCATGTTCCCCTTCGCCGGCATGCCGACATGGGCGCAATATGTCGGCGAGGCGCTGCCGCTGACGCATTATCTGCGCATCGTGCGCTCGATCATGCTGAAGGGCTCGTCGGTCTCCGACCTGCGATACGACGCCTTGATGCTGTTCGTTCTGATGCTGGTCGCCATGACGATCGCGGTCACGCGCTTCCGCCGCACGCTCGATTGATCACTGCCGGTGGATGAAGCCGAGCCGCAGATATGGACTCGCGCGCTTGTCGCTGTCCTGCGCGAGGCCCGCGGCGGCGGACCATTCGTAGCCGTCCGCTTTCATGCCGGTGAGATGCGCGCCGAGCCGCCACTGGCGATAGCCGTCGGAGGCGAAGAACTGCGCTTCCGGCCCGATGTAGAAGTCACTGATGGCGATTTCGTCGCCGCTGACGCGCAGCCCGTAAGCGATGCGCGCGGAATTGGCGGTGGCGATGGTCGACAGCGACAGCCCGCCCGCGAGCATGCTCGACGGCGTCGGTTCGTACCAGAGTTCGACGGCGAAGCGCGCGCCGATGGCGGAGCCGCGCAGGCGGTTGCCGGGATCGTCCGGGAAGAGCTGATGCCGTTCGATGTCGAGTCCGAAGAAGAACTTGGCCTCGACATCGCCGCGCTTGATGCGCCATCCGGGCAGCACTTGGACGAGCGACTCCACGCCGATGATGTCCGTATTCAGATCGTGCGCCGTGTAGCGGTAGGCGCCGCCGGACAGCAGCACTTTCAAGAGGAGGCCGTCCTGCTCGAAGCCGCCGGGCGCGGTGAGGAAGCCGCCATAGGCGAAGACGCCGTTGCGCCACAGATCGCGGCCGGAGAAGAGGATGGTCGTCGGATCATCGGGATCGTCGCCGGCGCAGGCGTTGTCCCGAAGTCCGCATACGCCGAAGACGATGAAGGCCACGGCGACGGACATCGCCGCGCGTACGCGCCCGACGCACATTGAGGCCCCTTACGCGCCCCGAACCAACGCCACTGACACACACAACCGGCATACAACTAAAGCGGGAAACGGCTTTGCTGTCTATGCAATGCCTGCGCTCTTATTCACACGACACGTGTGTGTTATTTAGCGAGGCGGCGTGGCGAGGCGCCGAGCGTGCGGTTGATCATCGCCGTGAAGGCGCTCGGGCTTGCATAGCCGACCGAGCGCGCCGTCTCGGCCACCGAGGCGCCGGCCGAAAGCCGCGCCAAGCCATCGATGGCGCGCAGCCGTGCGCGCCATTCGGCAAAGCCCAGGCCGGTCTCCTTGCGGAAGACCCGCGCCAGCGTGCGCCGGCTGGCGCCGCATTCATCGGCCCAGCGGTCGAGGTCGAGATCGATGCTGGAGTCGTCGAGCAAAGCGCGCGCGACGCGCAACGCGCGCGCATCGCTCGGCATCGGCACGGACAGGCGGCCTTCGCCGAGGCGGCCGAGTTCGGTGAGAATAAGACGCGCGATGATGCCGCCGCGGCCGTCCTCGTCGTAATCGGCAGGCTCCTCGCGCAGGGCCAGGATCAGTTCGCGCAGCAGCCCCGATATCTCCGCGAGCGACGGCGTCGCCGGCAGCGCCGCGCAATAAGGCGTGTCGATATAGACCGTGCGCATCTCGACGTGGCTGCGCATGACGACCATGTGCGGCCATTGCGGCGGCAACCACAGCCCGCGCGCCGGCGGCAGGATCCAGGCGGCTTCGGGCGTTTCCACCCGCATGATGCCGCTGGTGGCGAAGGTGAGCTGGCCGCGCCGGTGATGATGCAGGGGAATGCGGTCGCCGGCCTGCCGCGAACTCGGCAGGATCGCGACTGGGCGCGGGGCGTCGTCCAGGTTCGGACGATATGGCGAGGCGGTGGTCATGGCCCGATCACGACGAAAATCGACCGAACGTCGCCAAAAGGCAAGCGTATAGTTGAGGCTGACAGTGACGTGCAACCGCCGGAAACGCTCATGAGTCCGACCGCTATCGCCCCGAACGACGCCGCCGCGCGCCGCCGCGCCATCGCTTTCCTGAACTGGGCGCACGCCGTCGACCACTTCGTGCTGCTCATCTATCCGACGGTGGTGATCGGACTGACGGCGGTCTACGGCCGCTCCTACAGCGAGCTGATCGCCCTCTCGAGCGCCGCCTTCGTCGCCTTCGGCGTGTTCTCCCTGCCGGCGGGATGGCTCGCCGACCGCTGGAGCCGCCGCAACATGATGGCGGCGTTCTATATCGGCGCCGGCGCGAGCCTCCTGGTGGTGGGTTTTGCGCCGAACCTGACCGTGCTCGCCCTCGGCATGTTCGCGCTCGGCGTCTTCGCGGCGATCTATCATCCGGTCGGCATGGCCATGCTGATCGAAGCCTCGCAAGCGCGCGGCCGCACGCTCGCCTTCAACGGCGTGTGCGGCAATCTCGGCGTGTCGCTCGCCGCCGGCATCAGCGCCTTCCTGGCGAGTTGGATCGATTGGCGCGCGGCCTTCATCGTGCCCGGGCTTTTGGTGATGGCGAGCGGCTTTGCCTATGTGTGGCTGACGCCCGACGACCGGCATCACGCCAAGTCGCGCAAGTCGGTGGCGACGGTGCCGCTGACGCCGCGCGTCGCGCTGGCTCTGTTCGGCCTGTTCCTGGCGATATCGGTGACCGCGGGCGTGACCTTCAACATGCTGACGATCGCGCTGCCGAAGATCGTCGACGAGCGCCTGACAACGCACGTGCCCTTGGTGCTCGCCGGCAGCATCGCGACCTTGGTGCTGATCTGCGGCGGCGTCGCGCAGCTATTCATCGGCCGGCTGGTCGAGCGCTTCGCGCCGCACACGCTGTTCGTGGCGGTGACGGGCATGGGCTTTCTCGGCAATCTCGGCGCGGCCTATCTGGACGGCGTGCCGCTGATGGCGGCGCTCGCGGTGTCGGTGGGCGCGATCTACGCGCAGGTGACGATCAACGACATGGTGCTGGCGCGCTATACCGCGGACGCCTGGCGCGGCCGCGTCTACGCGGTGCGCTACTTCACGCTGTTCATCAGCGCCGCCTGCGCGATCGCCATGATCTCGCTGCTGCATGAGCGGGGCGGTTTCACGCTGGTGCTCGGTGTCAACGCGGTCATCGCCTTCGGCATGTTCCTGGCGACCGTCGCCCTCACGCTGCTGATCAGCCAGGTCGAGGCGCGTCACGCCGCGCTGCAGGCGGCGGAGTAGGGCGCGGGACCGTCAGAAAAGGGGGTCGGGCGATACGGGGTGTTAAGCCCGCTTTTCCGGCTCGTCGGCGTCCGTTGCATCGCCGCCTTGTGGAGAGTGAAGAGCCTCCCGCGTCACCGCGGCAATCGCCCGAAACTCGAAAACTGCGATCCGTTCGCCCCGCGAAGGCGGAGGTGCGCGGCGCTTCGATGTCGCGCGGGCTTCATCGCTTCCCGCTGTCGTGCGGGGACGACCGGATGTTCGACGGCCCTCGCGCCAAATAGGAAGTCGGCGCGCGCGTTCAAGAGCCGGCAAAGCGCGTCATTTCGCCGGCGCGGGCTCCTTGTCCCAGGCCAGCGTTGCCGCGTCCGTACCGGCGACCGAATAGAGCGCGCCCGGCGCGTTCCGCGTCTTCTGGAAAGCCTCCAGCGTCTCGCCGCGCATCGCCGCGTAGATATGCAGGTTCGACACGCCGATCACCGCGCCGAGCTTTTCCAGCATGAAGAAGCTGACACCGTAATGGATCATGCCGCGCCAGTCGCGGTTGCGGATGAGCGTGCGCTCCTCCTCGCTCAAGCCGGCTTTCTGGAAGGCCTTGTCCGGCTGACTGAGGAATTCCGCGCGATGGTCCGGCTTGATCAGGTCGTGCAAGAAGCTGTTGACGCGGAAAGCCTTGACGCTGCGCGCGAGCGTGAAGGGCAGGGTGCCCGGCAACGTCTCGGCGCCGGCAAGCTGATGGCCGATGTGGCGGCGATGCTCGCTGTAAAGGTCGTCCGGCGGCGCGATCGCCTCGTTCTCGTAGACGGCGGTGGCGATGCCGGTCATCGACGGCAGGTAATAGCTCCGGTGCAGGCACTTGATGTTGGCCGACAGCGCGCCGCGCATGACCAGCCACATGATCACCTCGGCGCCTTCCATGCCGCCGAGCCGCGCATAATCGGCGAGCGTCATGCGCGTGAGCGCGACGGGATCCTTCTCGATCATGTCGAGGAACTGCTCGTCCCAGGCCGTGTTGTTGAAGCCGGCGCGCTCGCCGTGCACTTGGTGCGACAGCCCGCCGGTCGCGACCAGCGCGACCTTGAGGTCTTCCGGATAGCTCTCGATCGCCCGGCGTAGCGCCTGGCCGAGCTTGTAGCAGCGCGCGGCGGAGGGGATGGGAAACTGCAGTACGCCGACCTGCAGCGGCACGATCGCGCCGGGCCAGGCCGGCGCATGCGGCCACATCATCGACAGCGGCGAGAAGCAGCCGTGGTCGAGCGGCTTGCCCTGGAAGAAGGACATGTCGAACTCGTCGGCGATGAGCGAGGCGCCGATGTGGTGCGACAGACCGGCATGACCGGCGATGGGCGGCAGATCGCGCGCGCCGCCGCCTTCGTCGGCGACGGTGTAGGAGTCCCCGATGCCGAGCGCGAAAGCCGAATAGTGGTCGAAGAAGAACGACGTGACGTGGTCGTTGTAGATGACGAAGAGGACGTCCGGCTTCTTGTCCGCGAGCCAGCTCTGCACCGGCTTGAACGCCTCGAAGATCGGCTTCCACACCGGATCGTTCTGCTTGTGGCGGTCGTAGGCAAAGCCGATGGTCGGCGTGTGGGACGCGGCGACCGCGCCGATGATCCTGGCCATTCTAGCTCTCCTTTGTTCCGCCCGTCATTGCGGGGCGCGCCGAAGGCGCGAACCCGGAATCCAGATATTCATCCGGTGCTCGGTTCTGAATTCCGGACCGCCGCTGCGCGGCGTCCGGAACGACCGGCTCTAAAGCTTGATGCAGACGTTCTTAAGCTCGGTGTAGAACTCGAGCGAATGCACGCCGCCTTCGCGGCCGATGCCCGATTGCTTCATGCCGCCGAAGGGCGTGCGCAAATCGCGCAGGAACCAGCTGTTGACCCAGACGATGCCGGCCTCGATGCGGCCCGCGACGCGATGCGCGCGGTTGAGATTGGTGGTCCACACCGACGCGGCGAGCCCGTAGTCGAGCGCGTTGGCGCGCTTGACGACTTCGTCTTCCGTGTCGAACGGCGCGATGTGGCAGCAGGGACCGAAGATCTCTTCGGTGACGGTGGCCGCGCTGTCCGGCAGGCCGGTCCAGATCGTCGGCTGCACCCAGGCGCCGCCTTCGAGCGCCGCCGGCATTTTCGGAATGCCGCCGCCGGTCACGACGGTCGCGCCTTCTTCCACGGCCTTGGCGTAATACGACAAGACCTTGTTGCGATGCTCGTGGCTGATGAGCGGGCCCATCGTCGTCGCCGTGTCGTCCGGCGCGCCGAGCGTGAGCTTCTCGGCCTTGTCCTTCAGGCCGGCAACGAACCTCTCGAACAGCGGCCGCTCGACATAGACGCGCTCGGTGCCGAGGCACACCTGGCCGGCATTGGCGAAGCACGAGCGCATCGTGCCTTCGATCGCGGCGTCGAAGTCGCAATCGGCAAAGACGATGGCCGGGTTCTTGCCGCCCATCTCAAGCGACACGGGACGCGCGCCGTCGGCGGCTGCCTTCATGATGACGGCGCCGGTGCGTGTCTCGCCGGTGAAGGTGAGGGCGTTGACGCCCGGATGCTTGGTGAGGAATTCGCCGGCCGAATGCGGGCCGAAGCCGTGCACGACGTTGTAGACGCCCTTTGGAATGCCGACCGCGTTCATGACATTGCCGAGGAGCGCGGCCGTCTGCGGGGTCTCTTCCGACGGCTTGACGACGACCGTGTTGCCGCAGGCCATGGCCGGGGCGACCTTCCAGGTCATCAGCAGCAGCGGCAGATTCCACGGGCAGATCACGCCGACGACGCCGATCGGGCGACGCACCGCGTAGTTGAGGGCGCCCGCGCCATCCGGCGTCGTCATCTCGAAGAGCTCGGTCGAGACGTTCTTCACCGTGTCGGCGAAGACCTTGAAGTTCGCGGCGCCGCGCGGGATGTCGAGATGGCTGGCGAGGCTCACCGGCTTGCCGGTGTCGGCGACTTCCGCCTCGAGAAACAGGTCGAAGTTCTTGTTGATCTCGTTGGCCAGCGCATAGAGGAGGTCGCAGCGCTCGGCCGGGGCCATCGTGCCCCACGGGCCGTCGAGCGCGGCGCGCGCGGCCTTCACCGCCGCGTCGACGTCCGCTTGCGTCGCCTCGGCCACCTTGGCGATGAGCGCGCCGGTGACCGGCGAGCGCTTGTCGAACGTGCCGCCGCCGCGCGCGGTCAGGTAATGGCCGTCGATGAAATTCAGGACGTCTTTGACCGCGGGCGCCTGTTGCGGCAGCCCTGCTTTGCGCGCGACGTCCAGCATCCGTTTTCCTCCGGCATTATTGGGATTGTCCGAAGGAAATTGGTTCCAGGCGTAACTGCCTGCTTTGATGTAGATCAAGTTACGTAAAGTCGTCCGCACGCGGCGCTCGTTCAGAACAACGGCGGGATCAGGTCCCCGACCTTGACGCGCATGCGATCCTTCACATGGGCGACGATGAGGCTGCGATGGCAGGTCGCGGGATCGCGGCAATAGCAGAGCAGCGCGATGCGCTTGCCGGTTTTGATCAGGTCGACGAGTTCGCCGAGCTGTTGCTGCGGCTCCGCCTTCTTGATGTGCTTCTCGTAGATGCGTGTGAGCGTGGCGTGGTCGCCGGCGCGCGCCGCCTGCCGGCCTTCGGCCGGCGTGCCGAGCTTCTGCAAGTGAACATAAGCGATGCCGGTTTCGTCCAGCGAAGCGGCCAATTGCCGCTTCGAGAAACCCGGGCGGCGCGAGGCGGCGACCGCGCGGACGTCGACGAGCGTGTCGACCTTGGCATGCGTGAGTTCGCCGAGCACGGCGGCGGGCTTGGCCTGCTCGTAGCCGATCGTGAAAAGCTGAGGCGTGGTACGGGCCGCCACGGATTCGTCTGAGCCTGCAAGTCGAGCGATACACTGAAGATGTTAGGTTTCCGCGGCGCCGCCGCAAGTAAAAATTTGCGTGGGATTTGAGGCTCGCCAGCATATCTTTTTGGGCGTCCCGAACTTCTCGACAGAAACTGTCTTTTCTTCGATGCTGCTCTTGTCGCGCGCGCCGGTAGCAGCAATTGTGGAACTCAAATCCAGAGGGAGAGCTCCTCATGCGCTTGCAACTTCGATTTCTGACAGGTTTTGCGGCCATTGCCTTGACCGCCGCGGCGATTGCCCCGGCCTCGGCCCAGAACCGCTTGCTCAACGTTTCATACGATCCGACGCGCGAACTGTATCGCGCGTACAACGAAGCCTTCATCAAGCACTGGAAGGAAAAGACCGGCAAGACCGTCGCCGTGCAGCAGTCGCATGGCGGCTCGGGCGGGCAGGCGCGCGCCGTGATCGACGGTCTGGAAGCCGATGTCGTGACTTTGGCGCTCGAAGCCGACATCGACGCCATCGTGCAGAACTCCGGCAAGATCCCGGCCGATTGGCGCAGCCGTCTGCCGAACAACAGCGCGCCTTACACGTCCACCATCGTGTTCCTGGTGCGCAAGGGGAACCCGAAAGGCATCAAGGACTGGGACGATCTGGTGAAGGACGGCGTCGAGGTCATCACGCCCAATCCGAAGACGTCGGGCGGCGCGCGCTGGAACGTGCTGGCCGCATGGGCCTGGGCGCTCGACAAGTACAACGGCGACGAAGCCAAGGTGCGCGAGTATATCGGCGCGTTGTTCAAGCACGTGCCGGTGCTCGATACCGGCGCGCGCGGATCGACGACCACCTTCGTGCAGCGCAAGATCGGCGACGTGCTGCTCGCCTGGGAGAACGAAGCCTTCCTGGCGCTCGACGAACTGGGCGTCGGCGAGTTCGACATCGTGGTTCCGAGCATCTCCATCAAGGCGGAGCCGCCGGTCGCCGTGGTCGACAAGAACGCCGAGAAGCACAAAACCACAGAACTCGCGCGGGCTTACCTCGAATACCTCTACAGCGATGCCGGGCAGCTGGTGGCCGCCAAGAACTATTACCGCCCCTCCAAGCCGGAAGTCGTTCCCGCGGAGGTCAACAAGCGGTTCCCGAACGTGAAGCTGGTGACGATCGACGACCTGGGCGGCTGGAAAGTCGCGCAGCCGAAATTTTTCGGCGATGGTGGTATCTTCGACCAACTCTACAAGCCGAAGTAGACTAGGCGCCGATGGCGGACGAGACGGTGTTGAGATGGAAGCGGCCGAGCGTCATCCCGGGATTCGGGGTGACGTTTGGCTTCTCAATGGCCTATTTGAGCTTGATCGTGCTCATCCCGCTCGCCGCGCTGCTGATCCGCAGCGCGTCGCTCGGCTGGCACGATTACTGGAAGCTGGCGTTTGATCCGCGCACGCTCGCGGCGTTGCGCATCAGCTTCGGCGCCTCGTTCATCGCGGCGATCGTCAATTGCATCTTCGGGCTGATCCTCGCCTGGGTGCTGGTGCGTTACCGCTTCCCCGGCCGGCGGCTGATCGACTCGATGATCGATCTGCCCTTCGCGCTGCCGACCGCCGTCGCCGGCATCGCGCTCAGCACGCTCTATGCGCCGAAGGGCTGGATCGGCTCGCTGTTCGCGCCGCTCGGCATCAAGATCGCTTACACCCCCTCGGGCATCGTGATCGCTTTGATCTTCATCGGTCTGCCTTTCGTCGTGCGCACGGTGCAGCCGGTGCTCGCCGATCTCGACCGCGAGTTCGAGGAGGCGGCGGCGACGCTCGGCGCCAACCGCTGGCAGACGATCACGCGCGTCGTGCTGCCGCCGCTGATCCCGGCGATCCTGACCGGTTTTGCGCTGGCGCTGGCGCGCGCCATCGGCGAATACGGCTCGGTCATCTTCATCGCCGGCAACATCCCCTTCGTCTCCGAGATCGCGCCGCTGCTGATCGTCATCCGCCTCGAGGAGTTCAACTACTCGGCAGCGACGGCGATTGCGTCGGTGATGCTGGTGATCTCCTTCGCCATGCTGCTCGCGATCAACCTGATCCAGGTCTGGAGCCGCCGGAGGTTCGGTTATGGCGGCTGACGTTCAACGCAAATCCGCGCCGCCGCCGGCCACCGGAGAGCCCTTCGCCTTCCGCACGGCGCTGATCGCGGTCGCGCTATTGTTCTTCGCGGTCTTCCTGGTGATGCCGCTGGCCGTCGTGTTCGTGGAAGCGTTCCGCGGCGGCTTCGCCGGCTATGTGAAGGCGATCGGCAATCCCGACACGCTGGCGGCGATCGGCCT
>Ga0180216_1003536_pt1 | contig 12324 bp, 9 predicted proteins | sample eDN3rd37CBELigMG_FD_128879 | JGI IMG/M metagenome (GOLD analysis project Ga0180216, IMG submission 128879) | Enriched Miracle-Growth compost microbial communities from Emeryville, California, USA - eDNA 3rd pass 37_C BE-Lig MG (version 2)... ...
AGCGTGACGCGTTCGGCATTTTTGTAATGATCGGCCACGGCCTGGCGCGATGCCGGCGGGATGATCGGATCGTCGGAGCAGTCGATGACGACGATGTCGTCGGCCGGCACGGCGAGCGGCGGGCACGCGCGCGCCTCGATCACGCCGACGAAGCGCGACTTGAGATTGTCGGCGTCCTGCCGGCCCGACAGCATGTCGAGCTGAATGGCTTTCAGCTCGCTCTCCGGCGCCTGGGCGACACGGTCGCGCCAGAACTTCTGCATGTCGGCGGGCGAGGTGCCGCGGATCCAGTCCGGATTGAACAGCGGGTTGGAAAACAGTTCTTCGGCCGTGATGAAGGTATTGCCGAGAAACAAAGTCTCGACCCGGCCCGCATGGCGCAGGCCGAAATACTGGGCCCAATAGCCGCCGAAGGACGAGCCGAGAATGCTCGCCCGGCTCAAACGCAGATGGTCGAGCAGGCCGGCAAGGCCGTCGGCGAGATGCTGCGGGTCGGCGACGGCCGGATAGCTCACCGAAACGATGCGCAGCGCGCGGCCGAGCGCGGCGATCTGCTTGAAGAACATCTCGCAGGTGCCGACCGAGCCGGGCAGCATGACCAGCGTGGGGCCGTCCCCTTGCGTATCGATATAGGGCCAAACCTGCCCCGCGACCTCGGCCGTGCGGATGGACGACTGCAGATGCCAGGCGCGCGCATGCGCGTCGGCGGAAGCCGCGGAACTCATGGCGTCTCTCGTAGTGGAATAGATGTTACTTCTTCGGCGGCCACACGCCGGCGGCTTCCAGTTCGGCCATCGCCTGGTCGGTGAACTCGGCGCGCGGCCCGTCGCCGCCGATCACGAACATCAGGATCGACTCCTCGTTCGGATCGCCCTCGGTGACGTTCTCGAAGCGGCGGATCGCGCCCGGCGGAAACGAGCAGACGTCGAGCGGGCCGACATCGACATAGTCGACCTCGCCCTTCTCGTTTTCCCAACTGCAGCGCCAGGTCCCTGTCATCGGGATGAAGGTCTCGTTGGTGTCGTGGTTGTGCATCATCGGGCCGTGGCCGGGTTTGGCCTTGCAGTAGCCGAGATTGAAGCCTTCCGAGATCTTGATTGCGGCCAGCCGCGCGGCGTCGTCGCCGACGGGCGAGGTCACCGCGCCGCCCGCGCCCTGCGGCGGCTGGAAGCCGATGACGTTGAACAGCTTGCGCACGGCGCTCGGCATATTGCTGTCGGGCAGCCCGCCGTCGAAGCCGACGAGATCCTTGAAGTAGGCAACGCGCTTCATCATCTCGGCCCGGCTCACGCCCTTGCGCGGCAAAGTCTCCATGGCGTTCTCCCTTGTATTAGATGCTTGACTTATTTCGTTATTGAGCACCCGCCCATTTATAATGGGCAGATGCTCATTATTGTCGCTGTGCAGATGGCGGTCAAGGCGCTTGTGCGCTTGCCGTTCCCGGCCTGTCTGCTATCGGTTGTGCCGGGCAAAAGCGGTTGCGGTCGCGACCGTAACGGGGCAAGAACTTTGACAAGCAAGAAAAAGTCTCGTCCGGCGAAACGAAAGGCGATGCCGGCACGCAAACGCGTGCGGCTCGCGCCGACCGACCGCAGCGACCTCATCCTCAAGGGCGCGATCGGGTTCTTCGCCAAGCACGGTTTCTCGGGCCAGACGCGTGAGCTCGCCGCCGAGCTCGGCATCTCCAAGGGGCTGCTCTACCGCTACTTCCCCAGCAAGGACGATCTGATCGATCGCATCTACGACGAGATGTTCGTGCGGCGCTGGGAGCCGGAATGGGACGCGGTTCTGGTCGACCGCTCTGTGCCGCTGCTTGCGCGGCTCAAGCGCTTCTATCTCGATTATTCGAAGATGCTGCACGACTACGAATGGGTGCGCATCTATCTCTATTCCGGGCTCGACGGCGCGACCATCGCGCAGCGCTTCGCCAAGCTCGTGACGGCGCGCATCTACCAGCCGATCATCGGCGAGCTGCGGCACGAGTTCGGACTGCCGGAATTGGACGCGCTGCCGATGACGGAGCCGGAAGCCGAGCTGATGTGGGCGCTGCACGGCGGCATCTTCTACATCGGCATGCGCAAATGGGTGTATCGCGTGCCGACGCCGCGGGATGTGGCCGGAACGGTCGCGCGCGCGGTCGACCGCTTCTATGCCGACGCGCGTGAGCTGATGCGGGCGGACGAGATCGGCCGGCAGCCGTCGTAGCGACGTGAGCTTCGTCTAGAATGCCAATGCGGTGAAGTCGTAGCCCGGGTGGACTAACGAAGCCCGGGAGGGAAATCGCGGCTCCCGATTTTGCTTCGCTGCATCCGGGCTACAGCCGGGTGAATTGCCTGGTTGCGGGAATGAGCGCAGGCTCGTTTCCAAACAAAAAGGCCGGGCTTTCGGCCCGGCCTCGAACTTGATCGCTGCGATAGGCGCTTAGTGCGCAGCCAGCGCCGGCTGCGGCGCCTGCATCGGCTGCTCGAGCGCAGCCATGCGGTTCTTCACCGCCTTCTGCACCTTCTCGAAGGCGCGCACCTCGATCTGCCGCACGCGCTCACGCGACACGCCGAACTCAGAGGCGAGATCCTCGAGCGTGATCGGGTCGTCGGCCAGACGCCGCGCCTCGAAGATGCGGCGTTCGCGCTCGTTGAGCACGTCGAGCGCGCCGAGCAGCGCCTTGTGGCGGTTCTCGCTTTCCTCGCTGTCGGCGAGGATGCGCTCCTGGCTCGGCGCATCGTCGACCAGCCAGTCCTGCCACTCGCCCGATTCGCCGTCGTCGCGGATCGGCGCATTGAGCGAGGCGTCGCCGCCGAGACGCCGGTTCATGTCGATGACGTCCTGCTCGGTGACGCCGAGGCGCTTGGCGATGATCTGCACCTGATCGGGACGCAGATCGCCTTCCTCGAGGGCGGAGATCTTGCTCTTCGCCTTACGCAGATTGAAGAACAGCTTCTTCTGGTTCGCCGTGGTGCCCATCTTCACCAGCGACCACGAGCGCAGGATGTATTCCTGGATCGCGGCCTTGATCCACCACATGGCGTAGGTGGCCAGACGGAAACCCTTTTCCGGCTCGAAGCGCTTCACGGCCTGCATCAGACCGACGTTGCCTTCCGAGATGACCTCGGAGATCGGCAGGCCGTAACCGCGGTAGCCCATCGCGATCTTTGCAACCAGCCGGAGATGACTGGTGACGAGCTTGTGCGCGGCATCGGTGTCCCCGTGCTCACGCCAGCTCTTCGCCAGCATGTACTCCTGCTGCGGTTCCAGCATGGGGAACCGGCGGATTTCTTCCAGGTAATGAGAAAGGCCGGATTCGGCCTTCAGTGCCGGCATGGCGGCTGTACGGGCCATTGTAGCGCCCTCCTTGACAAATTTGCCCCCGTGGAACGGCAGGCGATTGACGCCGTCGCTCCCCGAGCCGACGACGCATCCGTTTGCGACTGCGAACTGACAATCGCACCTGCAGCATACTGAGGCGACCGGCGCAAAGATAGGGGACCGACCGTCACGTCACCGTGACCTAGCGCAAACCCGGTAAGGTTATCGCTAGAGCCTTGTAAATGCTCGCCTATTCGGATCGTTCGTGCCTGGCGCGAGGGGTTCGTCCGCGCCAGACACGTGTTCAACCACGCAAGACGCCCGGCGTTCCGGGAGGAAGCCGAGGTGCGGGGCATATTTGGGTTTGTACCGATGATCCTTAAGTGGGTGGCGACCCGCTGTCTTTCAAGGGGTACCGAAAGCTCGCCGCTCAGCCTTTGAGCGCCGCCTCGAGCGTCGCCAGATCGGCCGGCAGTTTGCTCTCGAATTCCAGGAATTCCCGGGTATCCGGATGCTCGAAAGCGAGGCGGTAGGCATGAAGCGCCTGGCGGCCGAGCGCCGCCAAGGCCGCCTGCGCCGGCGGCGCGAGCCGATTGGCCCGGGTCTTGAAGCCGGTGGCGTAAGTCTCGTCGCCCATGATCGGGTGACCGATATGGGCAAGATGGACGCGGATCTGGTGCGTGCGGCCGGTCTCCAGCGTGCAGGCGAGCAGCGCGGCCACCGGCTTGCCGTCGGCGCCGTTGAAGCGCTCGAGCAATTCCCAATGCGTCACCGCCTCGCGGCCGCCCGCGCGCACGGCGCGCTTCTCGCGCGCATGCGGATGGCGATCGAGCGGCGCGTCGATGGTGCCGCGCGGCCGGTCGGGCGCGCCCCAGACGATGGCGAGATAGCCGCGCTCGAGCGGGCCTTCGAGCTTCTCCTCGAACTGTTTGCTCAGGGCGCGGTGGGCCTTGTCGTTCTTCGCCACCACCATCAGGCCGGTGGTGTCCTTGTCGAGCCGGTGCACGATGCCGGGCCGTTTGACGCCGCCGATGCCGGAGAGGCTGTCGCCGCAATGCGCGATCAGCGCATTCACCAGCGTGCCGGTGGCGTGGCCGGCGGCCGGATGCACGACGAGGCCGCGCGGCTTGTCGATGACGATGAGCGCGTCGTCCTCGTAGACGATGTCGAGCGGGATCTCTTCCGCCGCTGGTTTGGCGGGCTCGGCCTCGGGCAGGGTGACGGTGATCGTATCGCCGGAATTGACCTGGGCAGCCGGATCGCGGACTGTGCGCGCCGCGACCGTGACCTGACCGGCCAGAATCAAGGCCTTCAGACGCGAGCGCGACAGCGCCGGGATGCGCGCGGCCAAGACGCGGTCGAGCCGCCCGCCCGGTTCGCCCTCGGCGATCGTCACTGTCTCGATGGCGCTGTCCGTCATTACGTCCCGCATTATGTAGTTGGCTTCAGCGATGTCCCAAAGCGATGAACGACCCCTCAACCCGGAGCAGGAGCGCTTCATTGCCCGCATTCGCCGCATGATGGCGATTGCCAGCATCACAACCTTCGTCGCCGTCGGCGTCGTGCTGGCGGTCATCGGCTATCGTCTTTTCACGCTGCAGGGAAGCGCGCCGGCGCCCGCGCCCGCCGCGGCGACGCCGCCGAGCCTGCCGGCCGGCGCCAAAGTGGTCTCGAGCGCCATCGGCGAGGGCAAGCTGGTGCTGACGCTGGAAGCGGGCGGCGCCCTCGAACTCCTGAGCTTCGACCTCGCGACGCTGAAGCCGCTGGCGCGCCAGCGCCTCGCCCCGCAGCCCTGACGGACGCCCCGCGCCGGCCGCAGGCCGGTGGCGCGAAGCAGGCCGGTGGCGCGAAGATGAATCCGGCATTCCGGGATGGGGGCAGGGGGCGCTCCGCCGCCGCCCGTCCCGGCGTCCCGCCGCTCTTGGGGCAGCCCCCCAGCGCTGTCCACTCAATAACGGGCCGCCGCGCCCGGCCGCCGCCGCGACTTTAATTCCTCAACCCCGCAGCCCGCGCTTGCATGGGCGGGGGATCAAGGCTATCTCGTCTGCCTCTGGCCAAGCTCCCTTCGTCTAGCGGCCCAGGACGTCGCCCTCTCACGGCGAAAACAGGGGTTCGAGTCCCCTAGGGAGCGCCATAGAGCTCACGACTCGAGCGTCGCTTCCTCCGGTCCGTTGGCCCTCGATCACCCGGCCGCTAAACTCTGATACGGCCGGACGATATCGCGCACGACGTTGCGGTTGGCCCTCGATCTCGACTTGACCTGTGCTTTGATCCAGTCGTTGCGGTTGGCCCTCGATCACCCGGCCGCTAAACTTTCGATCAGCCGATGAAGTTCACATCAGGGGTTGCGGTTGGCCCTCGATCACCCGGCCGCTAAACTGCTCACCCGCACATGGATCCGGTTGTGGTGGTTGCGGTTGGCCCTCGATCACCCGGCCGCTAAACTCGCTGCGCCGCATTGTCTAGCGCCTCAGCGGTTGCGGTTGGCCCTCGATCACCCGGCCGCTAAACTTCTTCGCTCGTGCGCCCAATCTGGGACTGTGTTGCGGTTGGCCCTCGATCACCCGGCCGCTAAACTGCGTGAACATGAAAGGCGTCGAGCAGGCGCGTTGCGGTTGGCCCTCGATCACCCGGCCGCTAAACTTCTGGACGCTCGGATACCTCGCCGCGAAGGGTTGCGGTTGGCCCTCGATCACCCGGCCGCTAAACTGTACCAAACGGCGCACGCCGCTGACGATCCGTTGCGGTTGGCCCTCGATCACCCGGCCGCTAAACTCCGCGCTTTGACCGCCATCGCCAAGCGCCAGTTGCGGTTGGCCCTCGATCACCCGGCCGCTAAACTGTTTGCGCTCGACGGTGAAGCTCGGCGGACGTTGCGGTTGGCCCTCGATCACCCGGCCGCTAAACTCAATGACGGAAGCGGCACAGGTTGAGAATGGTTGCGGTTGGCCCTCGATCACCCGGCCGCTAAACTGTTCTTGGCGCACATCGTTATGCCCGACGGGTTGCGGTTGGCCCTCGATCACCCGGCCGCTAAACTCGCTGCTGCTCGGTGCCGACACCCTCTTCCGTTGCGGTTGGCCCTCGATCACCCGGCCGCTAAACTCGTCGACTTCACCACGTTCGGCATCAGTCCGTTGCGGTTGGCCCTCGATCACCCGGCCGCTAAACTTCAGTCCGAGTCGGCGGTGTTTCTGACGCGTTGCGGTTGGCCCTCGATCACCCGGCCGCTAAACTGATCGTGGTCGAGAGCCGGCACCGGCGTCGGTTGCGGTTGGCCCTCGATCACCCGGCCGCTAAACTGATGGCGGCACAGGAGGAAACGCCAAAACTGTTGCGGTTGGCCCTCGATCACCCGGCCGCTAAACTCTCAACCCGTCGGTCGAGCCTGTGGTGGGGGTTGCGGTTGGCCCTCGATCACCCGGCCGCTAAACTAAAGCAACAAGGGCGTGTCATCACAACATAGTTGCGGTTGGCCCTCGATCACCCGGCCGCTAAACTCGATCAGACGGTCGTAGCAATCCTGTTTTGGTTGCGGTTGGCCCTCGATCACCCGGCCGCTAAACTCGAACCGGACCTAAGGCCCTTTAACCGGGGCCATTTTTTTCATGAGACTGCCAGGAAAACACCGGAGAGAACTTAGAATAGTGCGAACTGGTCGGGATTTTTGGGGCCTTGTTCACGTTTCCGTCCTCGGTAGGTGCGGATGTTCTCGTATTGCTTGTCGGTGATCCCGATAATGTGCACTTTGCCAGCGGGAGGCATCGCTTGTTCGACCTTGCGCTGATAAGCGCCGGCTTGTTCCTTCCCAGCGCAAAATCGAAGATATACTGAAAACTGGGTCATCTCGAATCCCATATCTAGAAGCTTGTGACGAAAGCCATTTGCGGCTTTGCGCTCTCGCTTTGTGCCCACTGGCAAATCGAACAGTACGACCAGCCACATAATTCGATAGCCCGATAGTGCGATCGGCGGGCCGACGTGACCGTGACCCGTCGTGGTCAAAAGCCCCGCGGAAGCGCAGGCTCCGGCAGCGCAAGGCGGTCCGCCTCCCCAGCGAAGATTTTGGCTAACGACCCCGCGAGCCTCTCCGCGCAGGTCATGAACGGGCTCATGCCTTCCTTTGTCGCGAGATCGACGATCATGATTCTCGCCAGGGCCGCTTTTGCGTCAGTGTTGACTTCAAGGATTCCCTCACCGGCGAGCCGATGCACTTCGCGATCAACGAGCGGACGAAACGGCTCCATCAGGTCGTCCACCAGGACCATGGGGTTGCCACGATTGGAATGCTTGAGCCCGAGACCCGGATGTAACCCGGCTGCCATCACAGCCCGCGCGACGCCGGCGCGAAGCACCGCATAGCCGTAATTGAGGAGGCCGTTGAGCCCTCCGCCGTCGGTATCGCGGCGAAACTCAAAGCCAAATATCAGTGGCCAGTAGCGCCTTGCGGCCTCGGCCTCGACATTGTCAGGGTCGCCGGAGCGGACTTTGCGTGCAAGCAGGCGAAATCCGCTGGCTTCGGCGCCGATGGTCGTGAGAGTGGCCGCTTGCGCCAATATCTTCGCCTGGACGATCTGCTGCCAGAGGCGCTTTTTCAACGGGAGTGCGGCAGCGGCTTGATCAGCTATCCGGCCGGTCTGTTCGTAATGGCCGTTCACGGGCCACACGACCGCGTCGGGTCGATGCTGCGGTCCGCAAAGAATGACCGGAATGCCTCGGCTTGCAAGGGCCAAGAGCACATTGTTCGAACAGGTGAGTCCATGAGCATTCATGACGACGGCTGAAACGTCGTCGATTGGCACACGACCGACTTCTGACCCGGCCTGTTGAATCGTCAGGAAGCCGCGATTGAGCGCGACGTGCCGCCCATCCGTTGCAATCTCGATCACGCGTCCGATCATCAGACAAGTGCGGGCAGAGCCGCTCCTCGTGCTTCGGATGCATCGTTTCTACATCAGGTTTCAAACCGCTCCCAAAGTATCCTTTTGAAAGGTTAACCGAGGCGCTTCGCCATTATCGTACTCGCCAAATGCGGCCAAGAGGATCGACCCTGACGCGTTCGGCCCCCGCTTTCTTTAATGTACCATATGAGGCCATCAGCCAGCGAAAGGGATCGATATCGTTGGCGGCAGCGTGTCGACGGTCGAGTTTGCCAGTCTCGTTGTGGGCGGCGAGCTTGAATCGACCGGCGGCGGCATCAAGGCGGTGAACGACCATCACCTGACGCTTGCCATCGTGGTCGAGGCTCAACAAGTCGCCTTTGTGGACACGCATCACGAAACTGGCGTCCGGGTGTAGTTTGCGCCAGCGAGGTTGGTAGGAAGATTGATTGGCGTCGAACCGGCGGATGGCCTCGCCGCGCCAGCGTCCGTCCGGCATCTCGTACATTTCGACGCAGAAGTTTTCGCCGGCGGAGTAGGTCTTATAGACGGTGCCATCGGAGCGGTTTGCGATCGGGACCAGGTACTCAGAGTCCTCGACCTTTAGTAGCCGGACGCGCCGTAAGCCGTTCGCAATGTGTGGATCTCGCACATTGTCGCGAAAGCTCCGCAGCGCCGAAGCGAGGTCCACACCGGCCTCTCTGGCTTTCGTCACATGGCCGCGAACCATGTCGCGTAAGCGGCGATCACGGATCATGTCGATTTCGTTCTCTGTCAGAGCGACCAGGTCCTTACGGCGGACGAGATTGGCGCCCTCCTTCTCAGGCTCCTTGACCAAGCCGTAGGCGGTGTCCTCGTGCAGTTTGCCTTGGCGACCGTGGTCCGGCTTATAAGAAACCGTCATTTGGTTCAGTCGCGATTTCACCTGATCTCTGAATCCCTGCCACGGCTCCTGAACGTCGATCTTGTCCCGCCTGTCGTCGTACGAACTCGCCATGCGTTGAAGCAATGAGCGATCGGTCATTGCGACTACCAGCGCATCAATGGAATGGTGGCGATGATCTGTGCGGTTCTTCACGCCGGAAAATTCAAGTTCGTCTGTTGCTGCCCGGAAGGTCTCATCACGTTCTTGAACGCCCCCGTAGTTGTGATCCGGAAGCAGGCTGTTCAGCCCCCATTGCCGGCGCAACGTGGCGGTTAGTCTCCCTGGCACGACCCAAATTGCGTTGGGGTCGCAAACAGCAGATAGATACTGCTTGGCTACCCGCGCCAGCCAGCCGGTCTCGTTCAGTTGTCGCCCGAGAAAGCCGCCCATCTCCTTGTATTTCTCGTGGGCGTCGGGGTCGAACCGCCACCGCTTGTTTCTCGGCAAAGCGGTCGCTCGCTGTATAATTGCCTCCCAATCGTAGTGGATGCCTGCGATGGTCGGGCTGGAACTGAAGGCTTGGAAAGGTGTTAGGCGGCCTTTGGCTCGATTAGCCTCTGCCAGGCAAACAGTCTTGTTGGCTGGACTATCGTCAAGGCCGAGCTGGTAGGGAATGAGGTGTTCAATTTCAACCTCATGCGACATGAGACGCTTGAGGCCGATCGTCTCGCCTGTGAAAGGACACTTGCGATCTAGCGGATCGCGTGGGTTCAGCTCCTCCCACAGGCGCACTTTCAACAAATCACGTGGCGACGGATCAAATTCGGCTTGCCCAAGTGTTTCGCGCAGCTTGGCGATACGTTCGGCGTTTTTGGCTTGATTCTGTCGCTGCTCACGCAGCAAGTCCTTCTTTTCATCGGGGGAAAGCTTCAGGGAGCGCGTGAACTCGATCACGATTTCGGTCGGTTCTCCCCAATCATCGATAAGATCGTTGACGATACGGCGGAGCTGACCAAGCCCAATATGCACGGTCGGATTTGGGAAGCGGCCGAACTGTGCTTCCTTCAAATCGCGCGGGTCGCCCGAACCTAGCACAGCATCGGGAAGCCATCGTCCGTAATAGGGCAGGCGCCCGAGCATTTCGCCGGTCGGCTGTTTGGAATGGTCGAATCCTGCTGCCTTTGCCGCATCGGGATAGTTCAGTCCAGCATCCATATGCGGCAGAAGCTTGCGGATCGCACGCAGCCCTAACCGGCAATGACTTTCGGGAAGCGGGGCATCGGTAATCTCCTCGGCGACGGCACGTTCGATCTTGCATTCAGTTTGCAACCAATCGACAAGCGCCTCCTCGTCTGCTCCGGCAAGAAGCCGTTCGACGATCGTGCATTGGCGATCGAGCGAGAAGTTCCGCCAAGCCTTGCTAAAGCGTGATCGGTGGGCGAGGCGTTCGGCAGTTTCGTCGCCCTTGAGTTCAGTACGCCGCTCGCTTTCGAGATTGAAGCGCGCCTCGGCGGGAAGTTTGAGCAGGACCCGCATCTTGTCGAACGAGACTTTATCGTTCTGAAGAAGGGCCAGAGCGATGGTGTCGCCTTCTTCTTTGGTCAACCGGCGGCGCGGCCCACCGGTCTCGCCAACGTCGAGGTTGCGGACCTCCTGGAGAATGCGAAAGCGTTGCGCCAGAGGATGCGCCCACGACACGCGATAGCCCTCAGGATCCAGTTCAAACGGCTGAGTAGCAGGGTCGAGTGAGCATTTCCCGACGGGTGGTTGCTTGAGCGGGCGCTGAAAGAAGATCGTGCGGTGGATCGCGTCGCGAGCTTCCCGGTTCATCGGGTGGTGAGCGGCCTGAGCTTCCCAGATCGCATTGAACTCGGCTTCGATGAGCGCCCGTGTAGGATAAAACTCATAGTCTGCTTTCGATCCAGTGGCTATGTTGCGGGCGCGAACGCTCTTGCGTTGCCGGTGCCGCGCCCACAGATATTCGCCAAGCGTCCGGGCGCTGACTTTCTCCATCTCTTTCCGAAGCTTCGCAGCGGCCTCTTTAATCGCGCCCTTTTCGTCGTCCTTGCGCTCAGCCTTGCGGTTCGACAGGAAGCCGCGGCGTTGCGCTAGATGGAAGATGGCGCGTCCGAGATGATGCAGCGGCAGTGGTTCATTGAGGGCTGCTGAACGAAGCTCGTACGGATCGAGCGCCTCCAGCGCCTTTCGTTGGTTTTCTTCCGTGGGCATAAGCCCGTGTTCGGTCAAGGCGGCGATCAAGGCCTTCTGCCGCGCGAGGAGGCGGTCGCGACGCCGGCGCATTCCCCGCGCGGCGCGCCGATCAACGGCGTTGGATGAACCGGAATGACGATCACGGCGGTCGGGAAATACCCGAACGCCGCCGGGACCGAGACTGACGGGTTTGCGACGGCTCTCGGTGGTGTCGAGCATAACCATGAACCAACCGATCGAATTTGAGCCGAGGTCAAGGCCAAGTCGATAAGCGCGCGGCACCCCCCCATGCATCTTGTTTCTCTCCCTCAAAACTCGTTGCGCATCTTGACGAGCTTTGACGAGTATTGCATCGTATGGTTGTGCTTGGAAGTCGTTGGGAAGCTTACCAGGGCTTAGCGGCCGGGTGATCGAGGGCCTCCCGTTAACAAGCTGAAAAGCACCAAATGGGGTGGCCTGCGGGCCACCCCTAACGTTCTCGGAGTACGCTCTCCCCCCTGATCGCCGCGAGCGACTGCTCCTCACAGAACGCCATGAGATGCCGCACGGCGTCCGAGCCTTGATCGATGATGGTCGGCTCGATGCCGATCAGCGTGACGACCGCTTGCGCTTCGCGCTGCCAGTCGAGGATCGGCGCGGCGATGGCGACCAGGCCCGGGATGAATTTGCCGTCGACAGAGGCATAGCCGCGGGCGCGGATGTCGCCGACAAGCTTGTCGATGCCGTCGTTTGTCGGCGTGAGGTCGGGGCTGATCGCGGGCTTCTGCCGCGCGCGGCGCAGCTCGGTGTCGCGCAAGGCCTTTATCGGCGCGGGCGGCGCCCAGGCGAGGAAGGCGCGTCCGGTCGCCGAATTGAGCAAGGGGAATGTCGTGCCTAAGCCCATTGAGGTGATGGTCGGCGTCGCCGCGCGCTGCCAGCGGATCACCGTCGGTCCCTGATCGCCCCACACCGAGAGCAGCGCGGTGAAGCCTGACTCGGCCGCGAGATCCGGCAGCGCCTCGGAAGCGCGGTTGACGAAATCGTAGCGCGCCAGCGCGGCCAGGCCGAGCGTGACGGCGCCCGGCC
>Ga0180216_1003541_pt1 | contig 12315 bp, 9 predicted proteins | sample eDN3rd37CBELigMG_FD_128879 | JGI IMG/M metagenome (GOLD analysis project Ga0180216, IMG submission 128879) | Enriched Miracle-Growth compost microbial communities from Emeryville, California, USA - eDNA 3rd pass 37_C BE-Lig MG (version 2)... ...
CACCCGGTTGCCGTGGCCACTTCAGCGGGCAACGATGGCAAGCGCGGCATGGCCGCTTCGGGAAATGAACGGATGGCAGCCGTCGAACTCCACAACCTGGACAAGATCTACCCCAACGGCAAGCACGCCGTGCAGGGGCTCGATCTCGTTACCCGCGACGGCGAACTACTGGCGCTGGTGGGCCCTTCTGGTTGCGGGAAGTCCACGGTGCTGCGGATGATCGCTGGCCTGGAAGCGATCACCGCCGGCGAGATTCGCATCGGCGGCCGCGTGGTGAATGGGCTTAGCCCTCACCAGCGCAACATCGCCATGGTGTTTCAGGACTACGCCCTATACCCGCACAAGTCGGTGCGAAAGAACCTGGAGTTTCCGCTGCGGATGATGTCGGCCGCCAAGGCCGAGCGCAGCCGCCGCGTGGAAGAAGTTGCCCGGCGGCTCGACCTGACGGCGGTGCTGGATCACAAGCCACAGCAATTGTCGGGCGGGCAGCGGCAGCGCGTGGCGATGGGCAGGGCGATGGTTCGCGAGCCCAACGTATTCTTACTGGACGAGCCGCTTTCCAACCTCGACGCGCAGCTCCGCGTCCAGCTTCGCAGCGAAATTGCCGAGCTTCAGCGGCAACTGGGCACCACCATGATTTATGTCACGCACGATCAGGTGGAAGCCATGACGCTAGGGCACCGCGTGGCCGTCATGTGCGATGGTAAGCTCCAGCAACTGGCCACGGCACAAGAGATCTACGACCGCCCAGCCAACCTGTTTGTGGCTTGCTTCATTGGCAGCCCACCGATGAATGTCTTTCAAACCCGGCTGCGAACGCACGAAGGTGTGCCGTGCGCCGAGTTTGGCGATACCGCGGTGCCGCTGCCGCCAGCGCTGCACCAGATTGCCCGGCAGCACGAGCGCCAAACCGTGTATCTGGGGCTGCGGCCCGAGGCGTTTTCACTCGTCGATCCGCCTGACCAGTCGATTGGCGCCGCTTGGCCCACATTCCGAGCCAAGGTCGCGGTGGTAGAAGCCCTAGGCCACGAGATCATTCTGCTGGTCGAAAGCCCGCAGCCGCTTTACCAATCAACAACGCAAGACGGCGGTCAACCAGCCCGTGGCCGCGTTATCGCGGTGCGCGTGCCTGCCCGCCAGACAGTGGCCGCCGTCGGCCAGCAGCTACGGCTGGCGATCCATCCGGCGGCGGCGCACCTGTTCGCGGCAGATGGCATACGGCTGGAAGCTGCTTAGCAGCGTGCTTACTCAGCCTTGTCCGCTTGCTTCACCGAGAAGCTCACATGGATGCGGAACTCCGACTCGCGCGGATGCGAGGTCTTAAGCACAATCGTGCCAGGCTCGCCCTGATCGCCGCCCAGCCGGGCTTCCGCCGGGGCGTCAGGCTTCACCAAGATGCGGAGCGGAACCTTGGTAATAAACTCGCCCAGGTTGCTCGGCTGACCGATTTCCACGCCCAGGTACGGCGGCTCGATCGATTCGACTTCGACCTTGAGGTCGTGCCGGTACTCGCCTCGGACGTACAGATCGACCGTCTGGCTGTGGCCCGGTGCCACTTGGCCGAGGTATAGAATGTGCCGCTGCTTGTCCCACGAGGTGGAGACCAACGACAGGTCTTGAATCACGTCCAGCACCAGCGGTACCGCCAGCGGTTCCTCGCCCAGGTTGTGCTCGGCCAGCAGCTTCACTTCATTCGTGCTGTTGCCCAGCCCCGGCTTCAACGTGATGTTGAGCAGCAGCCCGGAGTACGCCTCTTCCTTGGCCAGGTCGTCCGAAGGCAACGGCGACATTTCGTACGCCATGTACTGATCAAACTCGCTCTTGTCGAGTTTCAGGTTGCTGATCTCCAGCGGCCGGTTCTTGTCGTATCCGTAGAGCCGCACCTGGCCGCTGGTTTCGCGACCCGGCGACGTGGTCAGCCGCAGTTGCTGTGGGTAAGGCACCACCGTGTGGACCGACCGGCCCGCAACCATCAACTCGATGCGGGGGCGACGCGGATCGTTAGTGCGCAGCACGGCCGTTTCGCGGAAGGGATGCACGTGCCCCTTGCCGTGCCAGGTGACGATGACCTTGCCCGACTCGCCGGGCATCAGCACGTTCTTTTCGATGGCGCCCACGGTGCAACGGCAGGAAGAATCTTCGGGCCGGGTCGTAAGCCGCAGCGGAGCGTTGCCCTCGTTGGTAACGATAAAGGCGTGGTTCTGCTCGCTGGTGGCCAACACTGGGCCGAAGTTATGCAGCTCTTTGTCGAGCACAGCTAGCGGCTGCTCGCCTTCGACCTTGGGGGCGGCCAGCGCCGGGGTTTCGATCGGCAGCCCCACCCGCCAGACGGCGAATCCCAAGCCCAAGCCCGTCCCCAACACGGCAGCAACCAGCAGGCCAATCACGACGCGCATGGATGATGAAACCTCCCTAGTGACGGGCAATCCAAGACCGGGCGGGCAACAAGCTCCACTAGGCGGCCGGCTGCGAACGCGCCGCCCTGGTTTTTTCATGGTATGCCAGGGACGAAGCCGCGGTCAAACGGCTGACTGGGCAGTTGGAAACGCCACCACAAGCGAGGGGAAAAGCGGCCCTAGTGTTCGACGATCACCAGGTATGCCGCCATCGTCAGCCCCAGTAGGGCCAGGAACAACGCCAGCGCGATCTCAAACAGCGAGTGGTGAGTCTGGCTCAGTTCGCTGCGGAAGTGCCGGGCAAAATGGCGATGCCGCATTGCCGCGTAAACATTGACGATCACGCCAACTAAGACGAGCGACGTGCCCATCCAGAGCGAAAAGCCCGTGGTATGGACGTTGACCTGGCGATCAATGGCGGCCAGATGCCGCAAGAACAGCCCGAAGCGAGCGACTAGAAACCCGAACCCCATGAGCGCCAGCGCCGTGCGAATCCAGGCCAGCACAGTGCGCTGTCCAGCGAGAAACGTCCGCAGCTCGTCCGAGGTGGGCGGGGCAGGCACGGTCGGCGGCGTGGCGGTGTCGGAAGGTTCAGAGGGATTGGCAGTCATGGCTGCCAATTGTTCCGCACATCGCCCTGGCAGGCAAGCGGGCGACGAAGTGGCAGGGCGGGCGAAGCCTCGCAAGCCGGCCGCTTACACTTCCTCGGCCGGGAGCCGGAGCGTGACGGTGACCTCGGTGCCTTCGCCGGGATTCGTTTTCCAGTGGGCGGCGCCTTGGAACATCTCGGCCCGTTCGACCACACCGCGGATCCCAAATCGCTCGGCGGGAATCGCACTGGGGTCGAAGCCATGCCCATTGTCACGGATGACGATGCGAAACTCCGAGTGGTCCTGCCGCAACTGGATGTCGATGCGGCTGGGTTCGGCGTGCCGCAGGGCGTTGCTCACCAGCTCCTGGATGATGCGAAACACCACGCCGTTGAACAGCGAGTCGACATTCTCCCGGGCGATCTCGCTGGAGAGCGTGAACTCGCAATCGCTCACCCGCTTCCAGTCGGCAATGGCATGCTGCACCGAGTTGGTAATGCCGCCATCGTCGAGAATCATCGGCCGCAGATCGGTTATCAGGCGGCGGGCTTGGTCGATGGCCTCGCGGATCAGTTGCCGGGCCATGGGGAAGGCAGGCAGTTCCTCATCGGAAACCTTGTGGCGGGTGCCTTCCAGAAACAGGCTGGCGCCGATCATCTTCTGCGCCAAACCGTCGTGAATATCGTCGGCCGTCAGTTTGAGTTCTTCTTCCTGCAAGATGAACAGTTGGCGGATCGTGGCTGCCTTCTGCCGGATCTTCTCTTCGGCCAGCTTCCGCTCGGTGATGTCCTGCATCGCCCCCAGCACGCGCGTGACCTTGCCGGTTTCGTCGCGAGCCAGCAGTGCCCGATTGTAGATGTGGGCGTAGCTGCCGTCCGGCTTGCGGTAGCGGTACTCGCACACCCAGCGATCGTCCTGGCCGGCCATCCGTTCGCGGAGCGACCCGACCACACGCTGCTGATCCTCGGGATGGATGCAATCGATCCACCAATCCCACGAGTCGCCCGGTTGATGCGGCGGCAGGCCAAAGGTGGCCTCGAACACGTCGTTGCACCACACGGTCTTGGTCACCAGGTCGACGTCCCAGATGGCATCACTGGTGGCCTGCATCACCAGCCGCAGCCGCTCTTCGCTCTTACGCAGTTCGTCGGCTTGCCGCTTCTGCTCGGTCACATCGCGGGCGGTCGCTACGATCTGCCCATCGAGCACGCGCCGCGACATCCAAGCCAGCCAGCGGTAGGAACCGTCGCGGCAGCGGTAACGGTTTTCGAATTGCACGGTCTGGTAGCCGGTGTCCAGCAGGCGGGCGGCTTCCTGGCGGGTGACTTCCACATCGTCTGGATGGACGAAGTCGACGTAAGGTCGTTCCAGCAGTTCGTGTTCGGTCCACCCCAACGTCGCAGTCCAGGCCGCATTCACGCGGACGAAGTATCCCCGCGTGTCGGCCAAGCAGAACAGTTCGTTACTGAAATTAAAGAAATCGGTCATTACCGTGGACCGGCGCTGAACATCACTGGATGCGATATGAAGTGCCACGGGATCGGCCTTTTCCGAAGAGGGGGCAGGCAGAAGGGAATTTGCCCTGTTCATAGTTCGTGGCCGAGGGAGGCGGAATATTCCCTGAATGCCTTGTTGGTATGAAAGTATGCACACCCCCCGCTCGTTGTGTCGGGGAGCCCGCGCCCTCCATATTGGTCAAATCCCCTTTGGCGCCGGCCAGCCGACAACAATAACCAAAATCGGCGAAAATCCCTTCAATCGTCCCCCCGTTGGAACGGCCACTTCGTGGAAATTCGTTCGATATGGGTAACTTCCTGGGGGGAACCACCATCGTGATAGCTCTTCCTACCGCAAGGAGCGACGTCGCTGGCTGCGTCGGCGTAAGCCCCTAAGAAGGATGCGACTCCTCCAGTCTGGGGGGTGGCCCCATGTAGCGTGCCGCTTTCCGTCCTCTGGCCCTTTCCCTGGCTACCCAAACGCCTGACTTTGGTTATTCTCCATAAGGTCCAATGCTACCCGGGAGGCCTTTATGTTCACCGCCGCTACCCAATCGCTGCGTACAGAAACCCGCTTTCACTTAGACAGCCGTCGGCGGATCAACCGCGGGCCCCTATGGACCGCGTGGGGCTTCTTGGTGGCATGCGTGGCGATCGCCTGGCCGACGGCCGCGGTGGCGGCCGACGAGGCCCAGCGGCGTCCCAACGTGATTGTGATCATGGCCGACGATATCGGCGCCGAGTGCTATGGCTGCTACGGCAGCAAGCAGTACCGCACGCCGCACATCGATCGGATGGCTGCCAGCGGCATGCGGTTCACGCATTGCTATTCCCAGCCGCTCTGCACGCCCAGCCGGGTAAAGCTGATGACCGGCCTGAGCAACGCCCGCAACTACTCGGCGTTCTCCGTGCTCAACCGCGATCAGAAGACGATCGGCCAGTACTTCAAAGAGGCCGGGTACGCGACGGCCATCGCGGGCAAGTGGCAACTGCTGGGCGCGGAACACTATGCCGAGCGGTTTCGCGGCAAAGGCACTTGGCCGCACGAAGCCGGCTTTGATCACGTCTGCCTGTGGCAGGTGGACAAGCTCGGCTCTCGGTACTGGAGCCCGCTGTTGTATATCGACGGCGAGAACAAGGCCTTCGGCCCCAACGACTACGGCCCGGACATCTGCTGCAACTACCTGCTGAACTTCATGGAGAAGCATCGGGACAAGCCGTTCTTCGTCTATTACCCGATGATCTTGGTTCACAATCCGTTTGAGCCGACGCCTGCCAGCGAATCGCGCGAAACCAGGGATGGCCAGAAGAACTTCGAAGACATGGTCGCCCAGATGGATCAGCAGATTGGCCGGATCCTGGCCAAGACCGAGGAACTGGGCATCGCCGACAACACGCTGATTCTGGTGACGGGCGACAACGGCACCAATCGTTCGATTCGTTCCCGGCTCAATGGCGAAACCATCCGCGGCGGCAAAGGCACCATGACCGATGCCGGTACACACGTGGCATTGGTGGCGCGGTGGCCCGGCAAGATCGCGGCCGGCAGCGTCAGCGATGCGATGGTCGACTTCTCGGATTTTCTGCCTACGGTGCTCGAGGCGGCCGGCATCGAGCGGCCCCAAAACCTGGACGGGGTCAGTTTCTTGCCGCAACTGCTGGGCAAGCCTGGTTCGGCGCGCGAGTGGATTTATATGTGGTACTGGCCGCGTCCAGAACGCGGCGAACCGTCCAGGTTTGCCCGCGACCGGCGGTTCAAACTCTACGGCGATGGCCGGTTCTACGACCTGAAAGCCGACCCGCGCGAACAAAGCCCGATCGCCCAGCCCACGGGCGAGGCCCAGGCTGCCCACGCCAAGCTGAGCAAGGTGCTGGAGACCATGCCGGCCGAGGGCGCCACCGTACTGCGGTTTGCCGCAGGTAACACCCCGCAATGACAGCAGCAGATGCGGTCCGTACGGCCAAGGCTATTAGTATCGATTGCCTGTGAGTGTGCGGTTTGCGTAGTGCCTGACTGTCGTAGCTCGTGTGCCGCCGCTAGGGATGAAAGCTGCGTGTGCTAGCGACAGGGCGGTTGTCCTGTGGACAGGCTTCTGTCCACCAAGCGGCACCGCCGTCATAACCCTGCTTCGCCGGGACGGTTGCGGCGGTTGTTCGGAATAAACGTGCACCGCTCCCAGGGCCCGTTTTTTGACCTTGGATATTCCGCGGTCTATACTCGCACTGGTCGAAGAACCGGACCCGTCCTTCGGCCGTCTCGCGACGGACCTGACTGCACGTCGCCTGATTGCGGACCTCGAAGCGTTGTCGCCACAATGGAAGGCTGGCGCCGATTCGCCCTCGCTTCGTACGATGCCGCACGGGCTGGCGTTGCCACCCACCTTTGGACGGTAGTCTCTCTCCATGACGAAGCTTGCCTTTGCCGTAATCGGCCTGGTCTTTGTCCTGTGGGCTCCTGCACCCGCGCCGGCCCAATCGGCTCCCGCTCCGGCCATTGAATCGGAACGGACCTCGCTGGAGCAAATCCTCGCCGAGGGCGATCGCCTGGAGCGCGACCGTCGCTGGGGCGAAGCTTACGCTCACTACAACGACGCGCTGAAGCAGTACCCGGACGAAACCGTCCTGCAGACCCGGCACCTGTTTGCCCGGATGCACTACGACCTGGGCCGCCGGTACGAAGATCAGAGCTTCATGCGTTCGCTTCAGTTGTCGCCGGCCGACGCCTTGGCGATGTACGGCGACCTGGCCCTGAAGATCGAAACGCACTACGTACACACTCCCAACTGGAAGACGCTGGTCGCCTACGGCACCACGATGTTTGAAATCGCCCTGACCGACGAGGTGTTCCTCGGCCGGTACCTGCGGGGCGTTTCGGCCGACGAGATCAACCGCTTCCGCGAAGAACTTCGCAACCGGCTGGCCGCTACGCCGATCCGGTCGCGGATGGAAGCCCGCGAGGCCGTGAACCTGGCCGCGTGGATGGCCGAGCAGCAACTGCGTCTGCCGCGGACGGCCGTCACGATGGAATACATCTGCGGCGCCGCCAACACGCTGGACGACTACAGTTCGTTCCTCACCAGCGGCGAACTCAACGAGGTCTACTCCCAGATCGAAGGCAACTTCGTGGGGCTGGGCATCGAGCTGAAGTCGGGCGAACGCGGCCTGTTCATCCTCCGCGTGATCCCGGGCAGCCCCGCCGAAGCCGGCGGCATCCGCCCCGGCGATTACATCTCGGCGGTCGATGGCCGCTCCACGGTGGAAATGGAAAGCGATGCCGCCGCCGACCTGCTGCAAGGTCCGGAAGGCAGCATCGTGACGGTCACGGTCGAATCGCCCGGCCAGCCGCCGCGCGACCTGCGGATTCGCCGCGCCGCCGTCGACGTGCCTAGCGTATCCGACCTGAAGGTGCTCGATCCGCAAAGCGGCATCTGCTACTTCCGCCTCAATGCTTTCCAGAAGAGCACGGGCAAGGACGTCGAAAACGCCCTGTGGCAGTTGCACCGGGCCGGCATGAAGAGCTTGATCATCGACCTCCGTGGCAACCCGGGCGGCCTGCTGACCGCTGCCGTGGAAGCCGCCGACAAGTTCATCGACCAGGGGATCATCGTCTCCACCCGCGGCCGCAGCTCGGCTGAAGACTACACCTACCGGGCTCACTCCTCGGGCACCTGGAAGGTTCCGCTGGTGGTGCTGATCGACGGCGACAGCGCGAGTGCCAGCGAGATCTTCGCCGGGGCCATTCGCGACCATCGCCGCGGCACGATCGTCGGCACCCGCAGCTACGGCAAGGGCTCGGTGCAGGGCATCTTCTCGCTCCGCGTGGGCGGTGCCGGTGTCCGCCTGACGACCGCCAAGTTCTACTCGCCCAACGGGCATGGTTACACCAAGGTGGGCGTGTCGCCCGACGTGGCGGTGCAGACCGTGGCTCGTCCGACGGGCGATGTGGTGCCGCAGCCCTCGAGCCTGGACGACCCGTTCATCGCGGCCGCCTTGAACGTGGCCCGCAACCGGTTCGCGACCCGCGCTCCCCAGCAACTGGGCTCGCGGTAATGCGGGTGTGCCAGACGGCACATACTTGAGATCAGACAACAAAAGCTATCCGCAAGCGGGGCTGCCTCACCAGCAGCCCCGCTTGTCATTTGTCATTGGTGCGCAGGCTTTCGCTGGTCCATCAGATTGAGCACTTCTTGCGTGCGAAGCTTCAGCGGGGCCAGCAGATTGGGGGTATCGTGCAACCGCTGCACGGCCTCGCGCAGCTTGGTGGTATCCACCTCGGGATTGGCGGTGAGCAGCATTTCGGTGGCCTTCAGCCCATTGGCCTGAATCCAGTGCTGGTGTGCCTGGCGTTCGGCTGTTCCCAGCTCCGCGGTATCGCTGGCAAGTTGCAGTTCTGGATCGAGCATCTCGATCAGCACGGGAACACAGGCGGCATCGCCCAGCCGGGCCAAGCCGGTGGCCGCGTTGAACCGAGCCTCGGGGGCAGGCTCGCGAAATGCGTCGATCATTTCTTCTAGCCGTTTCTTGGCCTTATCGCCTCCATACACTCCCAGGGCAAACGCCGCCCGGGTACGCACCATCGGCTCCGGCTCATCCTGCTGCGACGACAAATCCAAGAGCAGTTGCAGCAACTGGCCATCGACAAAGGCGGGATCATTCTTGCGGATGTTGTCGATCAACACCGCCAGCGATTCGATCGCCGCCAGGCGGACCCGCAGCTCGTTGTCGTTGGTGGCCGGCCTGGCCGCAACCTGCATCAGCACCGGCAAGCCGCTGGGCACTTCGAACTGGCCCAGCGCCATGCACAAGAAATAGCGGTACTGAACCGCTTCGGCCGTGCCTTTGCTGTTGCCATCGCCCAATGGCTGCGTCAGATGCCGTTCCAGCAGGTTGACCACGCGGCCGGCCACTTGCGAATCCTTGCGCAGTTGTGGGTTACCGCGCATCTCGCTGGCGAAGTCGTGAGCCCGCTGCCAAGCGTTGGCGGCGCCGCGTTCCATGTCGTCGAGATAGCCTTGCGGATTGCTGCCCAGATGGACCAGCCAATTGAACGCAAAGACGACAAACACCACCAACGACACAATCAGCGCCGGCACCAGAAACAGCTTGACGATGAAGCCCGCACTGGGCGGCTCCACCGGCGGCAGTAAATCGTCGGGCCGGCTGGCACGTGGCGCGGTGGCCAACCCGCCCGGGCCGGCGGCTTCACCGGCAAGAGCCTCCGGGGCCGAAGACTGGGGCTCCTGGGCGGGAGTATTCTGCTCGTCCGACATGGCGGCGACTCAATGTAAAGCAGGAGCCAGCCGCACAGCCGCGGCGACTTCCTCAGTTGGCAATTGAAGCATACACTTGGTCGATCGGGATGGCCGTTTGGCCGTCCCCATCGCTTCAGTTTAGGGGACTGGGGGGGACCGTCAACGCGTGGCCTGACCGTTCACCCCGCTGGCCGCGGGCATGCATGGCCCCCAAAGTGCTTCGCACGCCTGCTCCCAATCATTGGCCGACGCCGTCCGACCGCCTGCCAATCACACGACCTCACCCACGGTTTGCATGTACTTTCTTTCCCGCACGCTCGACACGCCCGAAGCCAACTTGGCCCTGGATGAAGCCCTGCTGGAACAGGCCGAAGCGGCCGCCGAGCCGCTGGAGCTACTGCGGGTGTGGGAATCGCCCCAGGTGATTGTGGTGGTGGGCCGGGCGTCGCGCGTGGCCGACGAGGTTGACCTGGAAGCCTGCGGACAGCGGCAGATCCCCGTCTTTCGCCGCACCAGTGGCGGTGCCGCCGTGGTGGCCGGGCCGGGCTGCCTGATGTACGCGGCCATCCTGAGCTACGAGCGGCACCCCGAGCTGCACGCCTTGGACCAGGCACACGACTACGTGATGGACCGCGTGGCGGAAGCCGTGCGGCGGTTGAACGTGCCGGTCGATCGCCAAGGCATTTGCGATCTCACGCTGGATGGCCGCAAGGTATCGGGCAACAGCGTCCGCTGCCGCCGCAACGCCCTGCTGTACCATGGCACGCTGCTGTACGATTTTCCGCTGGAGCTGATTTCGACGTGCTTGAAGATGCCCCAGCGGCAGCCGGAATATCGCCGCGGGCGGCCGCATGCGGATTTCGTGGCGAACCTGCCGGGCGTTAGCGCGGCGCAGCTTGAAGCCAGCCTACGGCAGAGCTTTGCCGCCGACGAACCGTTTGCTGGGCTGCCCGAGGAAGCCGTGGCGCGCCTGGCGACCGAGAAGTTTGCCGATCCCGGCTGGAACTTCGTCCGCTAAGGGGGCTGGTGGTGGCGGGGCGCGATGCGGCTGACGTGTCTGCCCCCCTGTTCGCGATCCCGCAGGGCGGACTAGCCGCGGGAGAACCAGCCCTTCTTATTGAAGGCGGCCAGCGCTTCTTCTTCGTTCTCGTGAATCGAGAACACCTTGTTGAGCTTGGTGATCTTGAACACCTGCATGATGTCCGGGGAGATATTGCACAACTTGAGCGTGGCGGAGTTCGCCTTGCACTTCTTGTTCAAGTTGTTGAGCTTGCCCAACACGGCCGACGACATGAACTTCACGTCGTTGAAGTTGAGGAGCAGCTTGCCGTTGGCGACGCGATCGGCGATCTGGTTCAGCTCGTCGCTGATCTGCTGGATCTTCACTTCGTCCAGAATCTGAGCGTCCTGGAAGTAGACAACCGTCACTTCACCGTGGGTTTGGGTCATCAAGGCGGACACGTACGACCCCTTTGCATGGACCGGATCAACTGAAAAACCGCAAGCGGCGGGGGCGCCATCCGGCCGCCGGATCACGCTGCGGGGATGCACCGCCAAGTGGGGATTCGACGCCTGCGCAGCCGTCGCCCCGGGGGCGGAAACGCCGAGAAGCCGGACAGAACCGGTTTCCCCAGCCCAACCGAGGGGATCAGAACCACGCTGGCTGCCGCATACCCCGGCACGGGCGGCCGCACTCCAACGTCTTGAGCCGTTCTAGTATAGCACACGGCCGGGGCGATGATAGCCAAAGCCGGGGCAGCTTCTGGCACTTACAGCATGCTGGGAGTCGGGTTATGGGGTACCGCGCTCGGATCTTCCGAAGTAAGCGGCGTTGGCGAATGTTCCCACTGCGCAAACCCGGCCAGCACGCTCCCCTGCTCGAACTTACCCGACTGCGGACCGCTCGACTCGAGCGTGGCCCAGCGCACGTAGGCCAGCAACTGCTGCTCGGAACCGAAGGTCGCGACTAGCCGCCGGGGCACATCCCGCTTGCCGCCATACAGGTAATGCATCGCGCATACGCTCCTGACTTTAAGGGCAAGCCGAGCTGCTGAACCGGCGCCGCGTGAACCGCTAGCTGGCGGTGCTCGCCAGTTGGCTTTCGACCAGCCCAGCCGCGAATCCCAGCACGTCGTTCCGCTTCTCGCACACTTGCATCAGCCCGGCGTAATTGCCGGTGCGGCTGGCCAGCTCCACCAAGCTGGGAGCGAACCCGAGCATGCGGGCGTCGGCCGGCAGCAGATTGATGGCGGCTTCCATGGCTTCGTCGTGCCGGCCCAACCGCGACAACAGCGCCACGTACACTTCGATGGGGCCGGTGCCGTGTTCCTCGGGCGAGAGGCTTTCCGCCTTCTCGCGGAAGTAAGCCAAGTTTTCTTCGACGCTGTGGCCCGCTAGTGCCTCGAAGAACCGCTGCTGTCCGCCGTACACGTCGGCAAACGGTTCCTCGGTCTGGTATTGGAACTGCGGCGACAACCGCTTGCCGTACTCGCACAGGTCGATCGCCTTGGCGAGCACGGCCGGGTCATCGGCCACGCGGGCAAACCGCACCACCGAGTGCAGGTGCGAGGTGTCGATGTGG
>Ga0180216_1003543_pt1 | contig 12312 bp, 6 predicted proteins | sample eDN3rd37CBELigMG_FD_128879 | JGI IMG/M metagenome (GOLD analysis project Ga0180216, IMG submission 128879) | Enriched Miracle-Growth compost microbial communities from Emeryville, California, USA - eDNA 3rd pass 37_C BE-Lig MG (version 2)... ...
GCCGATTGGACTTGGCTGCACATGGAATGACAAGCTGATGCAGCAGATCGGATCAGTCATTGGTGATGAGGCTCGTGTGTTTTATCAGCGTAACCCTGAAGTTAACGGACTAACGCTATGGGCGCCAACTGTCGATATGGAGCGTGATCCGCGCTGGGGCCGTACAGAAGAAGCGTATGGTGAGGATCCTGTGCTTACTGGCGAGCTGACAGCTGGTCTTGTAAAAGGAATGCAGGGCGATCATCCTACCTATTATAAATCGATTGCAACTCTTAAGCACTTTATTGGAAACAATAATGAGGTGAATCGTGGTAGCTGCTCAGCTAGCATTGACCCTCGTAATATGAAGGAATACTATCAAGCTGCGTTCAAGCCAGCCTTCGTTAAAGGTGGAGCGAAGTCGATGATGACCTCCTATAATGCTGTAAACGGCACCCCGACGATTGTAATGGATGACGTTAAAAAGGTAGTAAAAGAAGAATGGAATATGGATGGATTTATTGTAAGTGATGCAGGCGATCTGCTCGGCATCGTTAACGACCATCATTACTACGAGGAATATAAGCATGCTGTTGCTCACTCTATTAAAGCGGGCATTGACAGCATTACGGATGATAAAGAAAAATCATGTGCCGCGATTCGCGAAGCATTAACGGAAGGCTTGTTAACAGAAGCTGATCTCGATCAGGCGCTATTTAACACATTCCGAGTTCGCTTTATGCTTGGAGAGTTTGATCCTGAGCAATTGAACCCATTTGCCAATACGCCAGAGTCCAAGCTAATGGCACCGGAGCATGCTGAGCTATCACTGCAGGCTGCGAAAGAATCTATTGTGTTGCTTAAGAATGAGAAGCAGCAATTGCCACTATCTAAGCAGCTAGGCTCTGTTGCTGTCGTTGGTCCTCTAGCGGATGTCGTTTACCGTGATTGGTATGCTGGAACTCTTCCATATAAAGTATCTGTGCTGGATGCTGTGAAAAGTAAGCTGGACAATGCGTTGGTTTCGTTTGCTTCGAGCAATGACCATGTAAAGCTGTCGTCAGGCGCTCGTGGAAGTTTTGCTGTGGACGAAGACCAAGATCAAAAGCTTAAGCTTGTTGACAGTTCACAGCAGGCAACGGTGTTCGAATTGACAGATTGGGATTGCGGAAGCTACACGTTTATGAACGTAGCAACGGGTAAGCTGCTTACTACAGCTGATGACAAGCACCTAGCAGCTAGCGCGGATGAAGCCTATGGATGGTTTGTAAAAGAGGTTATTCGCCTTAAGCAGCAACGGGATAATTTGTTCTCCATTCAATCTTGGAATCATAAGGCGATTAAGCTTCCAACAGCTATAAATGAGTTTGTAATGGTCGATGAAAACGGTCAGTCCACAGAACAGGATCTGATTACGGTTGATAAAGTTAAGGATGGCATTGCTGAGGCGAAGGAATTAGCTGCTGCAGCAGAGCAAGCGATTGTCGTTGTAGGTAATAATCCATTAATTAATGGTAAAGAGGAAATTGATCGTCCAAGCCTTGAGCTTGCAGCGGATCAACGCAAATTAATAGAAGAAGTGCTTTCCGTAAATCCAAATACAGTCGTCGTCCTCGTTGGCGGCTATCCGTTTGTATTAGGAGAACTTGCGGATCGAATTCCGGCAATACTTTATATTTCGCATGCAGGTCAAGAGCTGGGACATGCTGTCGCAGATGTGCTCTTTGGAGACTATTCGCCAGCAGGTCGTCTAAATATGACATGGTATCAATCCGAGCAGCAGCTTACTGATATCATGGATTATGATATTATGACGTCAAAGCGTACGTACTTGTACATGGACGAAAAACCGCTGTATCCATTTGGTCATGGTTTAAGCTATGCTACCTTCCAATATCGTAACTTTACGGTTGCTGATTCGTTCAACGAGCAAGATGAGCTAATCGCTTCTGTAGAAGTGACGAATACGTCTGATCTTACGGCTGACGAGGTTGTTCAGCTTTATGTCACGGTTACAAATTCTCGTGTACAAAGACCTCGTAAAAAATTAGTCGGCTTTGCACGCGTCTCTGTTGCTGCTGGGGAAACTAAAGTCGTATCGCTGCCGATAGCAAAGGACTATTTGATGATGTGGGACGTTACGCGCGATCGCTTTGTGCTGGAGCAAGCGACGTACACATTAGCCGTAGGCTCAACCTCCGAGCAGCTGCATCATTCACTTGAGCTACAGCTAGAGGGCGAAGTGATACCGGCTCGTGATCTATCAGCTTGGACTCGTGCCGAGAATTATGATACGTATGAATCAGTTTACTTGGATGAATCGAAGGAAGGCACAACTTGTGTCATCGCTAAGGAGCAAGGAGAAGGGGAAATTACTTTCCTAGACGTCGACAGCTCTAAAGCTGCTAGTCAGTTCAAGGCTAGAGTGGCAGGTGGAAGTGAAGGCGGTAAGCTCATTCTGTATTCTGCGCAGAAGCTTATTGCAGAACTTAACATCGCTGCTTCAGGTGAACAGGAGTGGAGCGATGCTATAGCGGAGCTTCAAGAGAAGCTAGGGAACGACCTTACTATAGCACTTCATGGTTCGATCAAGTTAAGCGGATTCCAAGTAGTGTAAGATATATAGTGGAAAATAATGATAACCCGCAGAGGGCATGCGAATGCTCCCTGTGGGTTATCGTTTTTTTACGGATGTGTTATCATATTTTAATGGGACGACTAAAATAACACCAAATGAGGTATACACGATGCTGTACAGGCAAATTCAGAAAATATTATCGCTGCTTGATAATATTAGGCTTAAGAAAAAGCTATTTATATCCTTTATTGCGGTCGCTTTTGTACCTATCGTTATTGTCGGTATGTATTTAACGGGGCAGTTTCGTGATCATGTGCTTGAACAAGCGACAGAGCAATCCTATAACAACGTCGAGCGGATCAAATCGCAGCTTGAGGATGTATTGCAGCGTCCGATTGATATATCAGGTATACTGATGAGTGATAATCAGCTTTCTACCTTAATGAACACGCAATATGCCAGCACATATGAAGTCGTGGAAGCGTATCAGAACTATCAAGACTTTAAAGAATTTATTAAGTTGTACAGTGAAATTTACAATATTCGGTTTTATATGAACAACCCTACTTTATTAAACAACTGGGAGTTTATCCAGCTGACGAAGGATATTACAGATACAAATTGGTATAATTATTCTGATCAGAGTGGATTTATTTATTGGGGCTATATTCCTGATGAAACGAAAAGGAATCAATCCTTTGTTTCTCTAGTACGCAAGGTAGAATTTCCTCTGTACCGCTCAAACGGAGTGCTCGTAATGAATATTAATCCGGAGGCACTGCAAAACATTGTTCGACAAGAGACATTTGATACGTATATCATCGATAGCTCAGAGATCATTGTTGCGGCTAAAGATCCTAAACTCGTTGGAACTCCGCTATCAGATCAGCATTTTTCTGTTGGGCATCACTGGGAAGTAGGGCAATATGAGATGGATATTGATGGTGAGCCTTCTCGCATCATTATCGAGGAAGTGAAGCCGCAATATAGTCAGAACGGTTTCAAGATTATGTCGATCTTTACAATTGACTCCATCGTGGATGGGGCGAACCGTATATCTAAAGATGGCTTAATGATTATGTTGATCAGCATTTTTATTTCTATGGTACTTATTTATATGACCTCTTCCTTACTATCGAAGCGAATATTGTCGCTAGTTAAAAACATCCATAAGCTCAGCACCGGTGATTTAAACGTAACCTCAACGATATCAGGTACAGATGAAGTGGGCTTATTATCTAAACAGTTTAATAATATGGTCAGCAGCATTCGTGACTTGATGGAGAGGGTTCGCGTTACTGAAAATCAACGGAACCAATTGGAGCTTAAGCAAGGTGAAATTAAGCTGAAAATGATGGCCAGTCAAATCAACCCTCATTTCTTATTCAATGCATTGGAATCGATCAGAATGCATGCACATATGAAAGGTGATAAGGAGCTAGCGAATATTGTACGCATGCTAGGTAAATATATTCGCAAAAATTTGGAGGTTGGCAGTGGTTTAATCTATTTATCTGATGAGATCGAGGTTATTCAATACTACTTGGTCATTCAGCAATTTAGATTTGGTCAGGAGAGATTAACATTCGACCTGCACATCGATGAAGCAGCTGTTGATGTAAAGCTCCCGCCGTTATTAATTCAACCGATTGTTGAAAATGCAGTCGTGCATGGCATGGATCAAGTATTAGAAGAAGGAAAAATAACGATTACCGTTAAGCTCGAGGATCAAATGCTCCATGTTTCTGTGTCTGATAACGGTGATGGGATGTCACCGGAGCGATTAGAGGAAGTTATGCAAGCGATTAATCAGTCAGAGGAGCAGGAAGGGGGCCGAATTGGTCTTCGCAATGTACATCAACGCCTGATGATGATTTACGGCACTGACGCTGGCTTAAGCATACATTCGGAACGAGGAAAAGGCACGCTCGTTTCTTTTTCAATAAATACAGGAGGTCAACTACATGTTTAAGGTAATGATTGTTGATGACGAACCAATGATCAGACAAGGCCTGCAAACGCTTATAGAGTGGGAGCAGTATCAATTTGAGGTTTGTGCTGTTGCGAGCAATGGAGTGGAGGCGCTCGAAAAATATAAAGAGCATCGCCCGGAGCTTATTCTAATCGATATTAGAATGCCGATTATGGATGGGCTGCAGACAATCAGTGAGCTGCGCAAGCTTGGTTCAAGGAGTCGAATTCTTATTTTAAGCGGCTATGGTGAGTTTCAATATGCACAGCAAGCTATTCGGTATCGCGTTGATGGCTATATTCTTAAGCCGATTGATGAGGTAGAGCTCACTAATTTTATTGAAAAAATAAGCAGAGAGCTGCAAGATAAGCAGCATGAGCTAGAAATTAGCGAGCAAACGCTTGGCTTATTAAAGGATGAATGGCTAAAAGCTTTTATCTCTATGGATTTAACAGATGCGGAGCTAACGAGTGAGCACTGGGAGCGACTTTTCTCCACACAGGAACAAGATCTTACGCTCATTATGATCGATACGTATAGTCGAGAGCACTCACTGACCGTTCGCAATCAAATTAAGCAACAGCTTAGCGATTTTGTAGAGGAGCAAGGCTGGGGGGAAGTGTTTGCCAATGAAAACTACATCGGCATTCTGTCCTATAATATCCATATGAATAGCTCAAAGCTGGAACGTATCGTTGAGCAGCTGGAAAGTGCATGTGGAGAACAGATATATTTCGTTGCATTAGCAAGTAATGAAGAGCAATCGATCGCAACGCTTTACACCAAAGTAAAAGAGATGAAGGAGCTGTTGAAGCAGCGATTTTTTCTGCAAGAGAACAGCATGTATTCATTAGATTCAATCGTTGAAAGGCTGACTCGGGATACGATTGAGGAAGACATAACGACAGCGATGGTCATCGATCAATCATCGCAGCGTCTCTTATATAGCATTGATGTTGGCAATAGGGAGCTAGTAGATGAACTGTTGATTTCAACGGACGAGCAGTTTAAGGCACTTGGATTGTTTGAGCAGCAAATTAAAAATGGTTGGGCACAGCTGCTAACCTTCGTTATTAACAGACTGAGCTCGATTCATCCTCGTTTACAGCTTGAGCAGGACTTGAAAATTGTTACAACGCTTTATCTAGCCCATCATAACCATATTATGCTGGAACAATTGAAGGAAAAAATCTATTCCATCATTGAACGGTTAAATCAAAACGAGAGCGGTAACACCTCGGTTATGAAGCAGATGATGGATTTCATTGACCGACATTATATGGAACCATTGCGTCTAGAGACGATGGCTGAGATTTTCAACTATAATAGTGGTTACCTTGGCAAGCTTTTCAAGAACCATTCGGGGGAGAGTTTTAACACCTATCTTGATCAAGTTCGTATTAATCGGGCGATTGAGTTTTTACAAGAAGGAAAAAAGGTTCATCAGGTTGCAGAGCTAGTCGGATATGCGAATGTTGATTATTTTCATAGTAAATTCAAAAGATATAAAGGAGTCTCACCATCCGCTTATAAGCCAGGCGGAAAACAAAATATAACGAAATAAAGCATAACATTTTGCGTTAATTATTGTTAAAACTCTATTACATATGCCTTAAGCCAAATTAATCCATGTTTTGGTTTTGGGCATATTTTTTTTGCCGTTGTCCAAATAATATATGAAATTAAGGTGGTTATTCAGGGGGACAACGTAATTATTTTGTATTTTACAGTGAAAATCGATAAAGTTATATGATTTTATGACAAATTATTTGGGTATTTGAGCGCTTACATTTGTACTAAACTAAGGGTACGAAAATGATACGTATTGATTGAGCATCTTGAGGGTAGGAGGAAATCGAATGAAATCGCAAACATCAAATCAAAACAGCGTAGCGAAAATAAGCAGTACGAAGCGTTTCTTTCGAACAATGGTACAACAGAAATATTTATATTTTATGTCTCTACCATTTGTTATTTGGATTATTGTTTTTAGTTACGTACCAATTTGGGGATGGTTGATGGCCTTCCAAAACTATCGACCACGTAACAATATACTTAATCAAGATTGGGTCGGATTTAAGCATTTTATTGAGCTTTTCTCGGACGAGCGTTTCTATCTAGTTCTACGTAATACGCTAGCAATGAGCTCAATGGGACTAATCGTTAGTTTTACAGTTCCAGTAATATTTGCACTCTTGCTAAATGAGCTACGTCAGCAATTTTTCAAACGGACGATTCAAACCATTGCATACTTGCCACACTTTGTATCGTGGGTTGTTGTATCAGGGATCGTTACGAAAATGCTGTCTACAGACGGTGGCGCTGTCAATGAACTTTTAATGGCACTGCATATTATTGATCAGCCGATTCAGTTTATGGCTAAAGGTGAATGGTTCTGGGGTATTGTAACAATCGCTGATGCATGGAAGGAAACAGGTTGGAACACTATTATCTTCCTCGCGGCGATGTCTGGAATAGATCCTGAGCTGTACGAAGCTTCAACAGTAGATGGAGCGGGACGCTTCAGAAAAATGTGGCATATCACACTTCCTGGTATTCGTACTACGTTTATGGTATTGTTCATTCTTTCAATTGGTCACTTAATCAGTATCGGTTTTGAAAAGCAATTCTTGCTAAGTAATCCGTTAGTTAACGATTATGCGGAAGTCTTAGACCTTTATGCACTGAATTACGGGATAAACTTAAGTAGGTATTCTTATGGTACGGCAATCGGTATTTTCAACTCGGTAGTCAGCATCATTCTCGTATTCCTTGCCAACTTTATTTACAAAAAGGTTACGAAAGAATCTGTCATCTAGGAGGAGATAACGATGAGTACACAAAAAGGTCTGTTGAATCAACGCTCATTTGGGGATAAATCGTTTGATGTATTCAATATCCTCTTCATGATTGTCGTAGGTATTGTAACGCTTTATCCATTCCTTAACGTATTAGCGATTTCATTTAATGACTCCGTTGATACCGTTCGCGGCGGGATCTCGATCTATCCGCGTGAGTTCACACTTGAAAACTATAAAACCATTTTTGCATATGACACATTATTAACTGGTTTACAAAACACAGTCATTCGTACCGTATTAGGTACTTTGATCGGTGTACTAACGGCTTCGATGCTTGCCTACACGCTTAGCCGCGTAGATTTCCAAGCTCGTAAATGGATGTCACCGTTATTCGCGACAACGATGTACTTCTCTGGCGGATTAATCCCAGGCTACATGCTTATGCGTCACCTTGGCCTAATTGGTACATTCGAGGTTTATCTACTGCCTGCACTATTAAGTGTATGGAACGTGTTTATTGTTCGCTCCTACATTGACGGTTTGCCGCTTGCGCTGCAAGAATCTGCTAAGCTGGATGGAGCCAATGACTTCGTAATCTTCTGGAAGGTTATTCTTCCGCTTTGTACGCCAGTTTTGGCTACTATCGCACTTTTCGTTGCGGTAGGACACTGGAACGCTTGGTTTGATACGTATCTGTACAACAGTCGTAGTCCAGAATTAACGACGTTGCAGTATGAGCTGATGAAGGTTCTACAATCTACCTCATCGAGTACAAACTATCGTGATCCGAATGCACAGCAAGCGATTGCTTCTGTTTCTCCAGAGTCCATTAAAATGGCCATTACAATCGTTGTAACTGTTCCGATCTTAGTCGTTTATCCATTCCTTCAAAAATATTTTGTTAAAGGGATGACTCTTGGAGCAGTAAAAAGCTAGTCAAGCTTCATTGATATTACTGAGATGCTTGGCCTAAAGCTAAGCATCTCATAATATACAAACACACATAAAAAGGGAGGCACTAACATGAAGAAAGTAAAATTGGGTCTAAGCTTGCTGCTAGTTATGACAATGTTGTTCTTGGCAGCTTGCGGCAACAACAGCAACAATGCAGGTTCAACAAACTCAGGCAGCAGTAATTCTGGTGAAGAAGCTAGCCTTGAACCAATGACGCTTCGCCTTGCATCTGGTGATGCAAACCCGCAATGGGATAACATGCAAAGTGATATCGGTCAATTCATTAAAGAGAAAACAGGTATTACGATCGAGCAGGAGTTCCCTGTTGGCGGCTCTGATGCCGATATGTTCGCACTCATGGTTGCAAGTGATGAGTATCCAGATCTAGTTATGCCTAAAGGTAATGTGAACAAGCTAGTTGATGCGGGTGCATTAATCGATCTTCGTCCATTGCTTGAAGAGCATGCACCTAACATCATGAAAGTATATGGTGAGTATATCAACCGTCTTGTTCACAGTGCAGAAGACGATTCCATCTATGTTCTTCCGCTTGATGGTGTTGGTCAAACATACTTTGATGCTGGCGGCGGCTTCCAAATTCAGCACCAAGTGCTTGAAGAGCTTGGCTACCCAGAAATTAAAACTGTAAAAGACTACGAAAATGCAATTAAAACATACCTAGAGAAAAACCCAACAACTGAGGATGGTCAACCTCGTATTGGTCTATCTCTAAATGGTGGTGAGTGGCAGATCCTTATCTCTGTTACAAACCCTGCGTTCTATGCAACAGGTGCACCAGATGATGGTGAGTTCTATGTTAACCAAGACACGTATGAAGTTATTATGCACTACCAACGTCCTGAAGAAAGAGAGTACTTCCGTTGGTTGAACCATATGAACGATATCGGCTTGCTTGACAAAGAGTCTTTCGTTCAAAAATACGATCAATATAAATCTAAAATTGCATCTGGTCGCGTACTAGGTATTATCGACCAAGACTGGGATTATGCTGAAGCTGAAAACGCATTGAAAGCTGAAGGCAAGTTCGAACAAACGTATGCAAACTTCCCTGTAACGCTTGACGAAAGCTATCAAGATGCTTCGTTCATGGGTACTGGTTACCTAGCGAGCTATGGTATTGGTATTACAGTTGATGCAAAAGATCCAGTTCGTATCATTAAATTCCTAGACTACCTAGCTTCTGAAGAAGGTCAAATTCTTGTAAACTGGGGTATTGAAGGTCAACACTATACTGTGGAAGACGGTAAACGTGTAATCATTCCTGAAGTTCTAGATATGAAAGTAAATGACAACAACACGTTCAAAAAGCAAACAGGTATTGGTAACTACTTTATGTCTGCTCGTTATGGTGATGGTGTGCTTGATTCTACAGGCAACTACTTCACTACAAACTTCCCAGACCAAATTGTTGCTCAATACTCCGAAGCAGATAAGAAAACTCTTGCTGCATACGGAAAAACAGTATACAAAGATTTCTGGCCAGCAGATGATGCATTCAAAGAGCGTGCATACGGTGCAGGTTGGACAATTAACTTCGATACTGCTTCTGACGCTAACGTTATCTTCCAAAAATCTCAAGACATTATGAAGAAATATATTCCACAAGCGATTCTAGCTGATCCAGCTGACTTTGATAAAGTATATGATGAGTTCATGGCTGAGCTAGATAAAATCAACGTAGCTAAAATGAACGCTGAATATTCAGAGCTTATTAAGAAACGCGTTGAAATGTGGTCTAAGTAATAGCATAGTTTATAGGCAAGAGCCCAGCGATGGGCTCTTCGCTGTATTAAGAGGAGAGATAAGATGATTAATGATAAATTGCCTAAGCTATGGTATGGCGGCGACTATAACCCTGAGCAGTGGGATGCTGCAACTATGGAAGAAGATATTCGCATGTTTAAGCTTGCGAATATTGATATTGCAACGGTGAACGTTTTTTCGTGGGCTGCGATACAGCCTTCGGAGGATACGTATGATTTTTCACGCCTTGACTCTATCATTGAGCGATTGACTCATGATAATATCTATATTTGTCTTGCAACAAGTACAGCACACCATCCAGCATGGATGGCTCATCGTTACCCTGATGTAACACGTGTTGACTATGAAGGGCGTAAGCGTAAATTTGGCGGAAGGCATAATTCATGCCCGAATAGCCCAACGTATCGTAAATATTCCGTAGAGCTGGCTTCTCGCTTGGCAGAACGCTATAGCTCGCACGAGGGATTAGTCGTCTGGCATATCTCCAATGAATATGGCGGTTACTGCTATTGTGACAATTGTGCTGAAGCGTTCCGCGGATGGCTGAAAGAGCATTATCAAACAATCGAAGCATTGAACAAAGCATGGTACACGTCATTCTGGGGGCATACATTCTATGATTGGGCAGAAATCGTTCCACCGAACGCGATTAGTGAGGAATGGGCAGGCAATCGTACGAATTTCCAAACGATTTCACTAGATTACCGCAGATTCCAATCTGATAGTTTGCTAGAATGCTTTAAGCTCGAATATGATGCTATCCGTCAGCATTCTAAGGATGTTCAAATTACAACGAATTTGATGGGAACGTACCCTGAGCTGGACTACTTCAAGTGGGGGAAAGCAATGGATGTTGTTTCTTGGGATAACTACCCATCCTTAGATACTCCGTTTAGCTTTACGGCAATGTCCCATGCACTTATGCGTGGACTAAAAGGCGGACAGCCGTTCATGCTAATGGAACAAACACCGAGCCAGCAAAACTGGCAGCCGTACAATTCCTTAAAGCGTCCAGGAGTTATGCGACTGTGGAGCTATCAGGCGGTAGCGCATGGTGCAGATACGGTAATGTTCTTCCAGCTTAGACGTTCGATCGGTGCTTGCGAAAAATATCATGGAGCAGTAATCGAGCATGTTGGACATGAGCATACTCGTGTGTTCCGTGAAGTGACGGAGCTTGGCAATGAGCTTGTTAAGCTAGGAGATGAGCTGCTAGATTCACGCCATCAATCTAAGGTTGGTATCGTGTACGACTGGGAAAACCGTTGGGCACTTGATCTAACGAGCGGCCCAACGATCGATTTGAAATATGTTGATCAAGTTCATCGCTATTATGATGCATTCTTCAAGCATAATATTCAAGCAGACATGATAAGCGTAGAAGAGCAATTCGATAAATACGAAATCGTCGTTGCTCCGGTCATGTATATGGTGAAGCCTGGCTTCGCAGAAAAGGTTGAAGCGTTTGTTGCTGGTGGTGGGACGTTTATTACAACCTTCTTCAGCGGGATTGTTAATGAGAATGATATTGTAACGATTGGTGGATATCCAGGCGAGCTGCGCAAGGTGCTAGGCATTTGGGCAGAGGAAATCGATGCACTGCTACCATCGCAAAGCAATGAAATCGTCATGAATGAGCAATACGGAAAATTGAACGGAACTTATTCGTGCAACATCCTATGTGACCTCATCCATAGTGAGGGTGCAGAGGTGCTTGCCACGTATGGTACAGATTTCTATAAAGGCATGCCGACGCTGACTCGCAATGCATTTGGTAAAGGAGATGCATGGTATGTTGCTACGAATGGAGACGATGCATTCCTCTCTGACCTCGTAGAAACAATCATCGACCAGCGTGGAATTAAGCCGCTTGTTGAGCCTGTAGCTGGAGTAGAGGTAACTGAGCGAGTAAAAGGCGAGCATCGTTACTTGTTCGTGCTTAATCATAATGCCGAAGAAGCTAAAGTGAATTTGGGAAGTATCGCAGGTGTCGATCTGCTAACGGATCGGGAGGTTAGTGGGGAGGTTCAAGTACCTCAAAAAGGCGTAATGATCATTAAGAGGTAGTAGCGGAAGTTCAAACGCACGACTTTGATGACGATGTAGCGCGTTGTAGTTTAATCGACGTCGAATATGGGGTTCAACCGAAAACTCTGGTGCTCACGTACCAAAAACGTACGCTGCGCTCCTCGTTTTCTAGTATCGTCCAAGCTTCTTGGTCCTGAAAGCCGAACGTTTTGAAC
>Ga0180216_1003545_pt1 | contig 12311 bp, 14 predicted proteins | sample eDN3rd37CBELigMG_FD_128879 | JGI IMG/M metagenome (GOLD analysis project Ga0180216, IMG submission 128879) | Enriched Miracle-Growth compost microbial communities from Emeryville, California, USA - eDNA 3rd pass 37_C BE-Lig MG (version 2)... ...
CCATCATCGGCCTCGTCCAGCCGCTGGGCTCCCTCATGCCCATCGCCGAGATCCAGTGCCGCTGGGTCGCGCTAATCTTGACCGGCCAGGTACATGCCGACCCGCGATTCGGGAGTTGAACCCCGCGCGCCTAACGTATGCATCGGATTGCGTGTACGCTGGGCGTCATGGCGCAGCGCGCGCTGCCGCCGCTGGAGGCGATGCTGGCCGACATCCAGGCCAAGAAGGACGAGATGAGCAGGCGCTACGTCAAATCGGAGCGCCACACCATCCAAGTCGACTACATCACCTACTGCGACGAGATCGCCGGCTTCATTGGCTGCTTGCCCCGCTTCTGGGACACCTACTGGGAGGACCCGGAGGTCCGCCGCGACGCTGCCAGCACGCGCGAACCGGCAGCCCGCGGCGTGCTGACCCGCGCAGCTAGTGCCTCGGCGCTCGTGTACGCCTGAACGGCGCGCAGCTGGCCATGGCCCTATGGACCAAGGGCGCGGTGCCCTCGCAGTACCGCCTCGTGGGCCCCGGCGCCTGGCCGGGCGCGCGCGACGCGGTGCTAGGCGCGGAGAAGCGCCTGCGCCATGCCCTCGGCCCGAACCGGCTGCGCCCGCTCCCGTACGCTGCTGTGTGCATGCGCTTAATTGCATGGCATCACCCGGGGTGAGCTCGGCGGAAGCTAACCGAGGCACGCTATCCGTACGCGTTGGTCGGCCGGGCGGGCACGCCATGCAGTGCTACGCCGGCCAAGTCGCATCTCTAGACATGCATCCGCTTGTTTCTCGGGCGTCCGCCCCTCTAATGCTATTTTTTCTTCTTATCTGTTGCGCGCTGCGCGGCTGACCCGCTACCGCGCCCTGCATGTTGTAAGGCTGCCTATGCTTAATTGTTGTGTGAACAAGGAAAGAGCCCTTGCGCAGGGCTCTCTATGGGCGCAGGGCTCTCCATGGGCAGGGTTGCTCGGGTCGCGCTGGGTCGGGGCGGGTCGGGTGGACGTTTCTGGCGCGAAATTTTTTGGCGCGAAACACCATTAATTTTTCTAGTTTTGGCGCGAAAATTTTGCGCAGGCGGCGGCGACGCCGTGCGGCCGGCGGTGCAGCGCCTCAATTAAGCGCCCCGCGGTGCCGCTTCCTCAGCGGCAGTGTGACCGTCGAACCCACGAGGCGCAGCACCAAGACCAGCCGGGCTCATCGAGACACTTTGGGGGTGCCATCTCATCTCGGCCGGTGCCGGCCCGATTTGGCACGACGCGATGGGCCCGCCGACGCCGTCCAGCAGCGGCGGCAAGGCGCCCGGGCCGCAGCAGCGGACCCTGCTCTCCTTCTTCTCGTACGTAACCAAAGCTGCCAAGCCGTGCGGCGTGTGTCTGCACGCAGCAGCGCCCTAACTAAGGGTGGTCGCGCGCGTTGACGTCGTTTGCCACGCAGGCCCAAGCCCGCCGCTGCCGCGGCGCCGGTGGCCAAGGCCGGCTCGCCGCCGCGGCTGTCGGAACCCAGCAGCGGTGCGCGCCGGCTTTCCTGGGGACTGATCCGGCGAGCATCATGTGCTAATAGCGCCTTGCCCGCAGCCTCTCCCGCCGCACCGCGCCCCAGAGCTGGGCACGTCCCCGCCGTCGGCCCAGGTGCCGTCCCCGAGCCTGCGCCGGTCGCCGCGCCGGGCGGCCGCGGCGCCGGTCCCCTCGGCGTCGTCCCCGCGGTCTGATGGCGCCGCCGGCCCGGAGGAGGACGACGGCAGCGCCGCCCGCCGGCACAAGCGCCGGCTGGTGCTCGACTCGGACGACGAAGGCGGCACGCCGCGGCCGGCCCAGCCCGCCCGCGCGGCGGCCGCGTCGCCGTCCGGTGCCGCGCCCGCTGCGTCGCCGCCCAGCAGCGGCCGGCGCCGGCTGCGGCCGCAGTCCGCCGTGCTGGCCGCGGTGCAGCGCAAGCGCGGCAAGCGCAGCGCTGACACTTCTAGCAGCGAGGACGACGACGGCGACGACGACGACGACGACGCGTACGTCCCCGAGAACGACGAGGACGGCGACGGCAGCGATGTCGAGACGCGTGCTGCCAAGCAGAGGGCGGTGCACGAGCCGGCCGTCACCAGGCCGACGGCCGACGGCCCCACCACGCCGGCGCCCAGCTCGCGTCTCCAAGCCGTACGGGCGCCTCCCCTGCGGACGACAGCCACCGGCGCGCCCGCTAACACACCGCCCCCATGAGGCGGTGGCGGCGTTGCGCTGTGTGCAGTTTGCGGCGGGCAGCTCGGGCACGTCCGACGCCGGCGCCGGCGGCGCCACGGACGCCGCCTTGTGGGCGACGCCGAGCCCCAAGCTTGTGGTGACCCCGCGCGGCCCCGCCACCCCGGTCTCGGAGGAGCAGCACTACAGCTTTCTCAAGGACATCCGCGACGCCGAAGGCCGGCGGCCGGGTGCGTGGCGTCCCGGCGCGCGGGGGAGGAGGCGTAGAAGCCTCAGCGTTGCCTCATCGCCCATCGATGAGCCCGCTGGTGCCCGGCCAAGCGCGCAGGCGACCCGCTCTACGACAAGCGGACGCTGTACATCCCGAAGGAGGCGTGGGCGCAGTTCAAGCCCTTTGAGAAGCAGTACTGGGAGATCAAGAGCCAAATGTTCGACACGATCGTCTTCTTCAAGAAGGGCTTCTTCTACGAGCTCTACGAGGTCGACGCGGACATTGGCGTGCGCGAGTTTGATCTCAACTACAGCAAGAGCGCGCGCGCCGGCGAGATGCGCCTGGCGGGCTTCCCCATCTCCCGCTACGAGGAGTGGGCCGCCAAAGTCGTGGCCAAGGGGCACGTGAACGGTTAGCACGAACGGGCACGCGAGCTGCGGTGCGCCCGGCTCACCCCGGTGGGCCTCGCCCTGCGTGGGATCCGCCGCGCCAGGTACAAGGTGGCCCGCGTGGATGAGCTGGAAAACTCGGTGACCAAGGCGATGCGCGAGAAGCAGGGCGGCAAGAAGGTGCGCCGGCCGACGGGACGGGTGCCGTGGGGGAGCTGCCACCCGCTCACGGGTTCTGCGACCCATGTACCCCAAAAAAAGTGTCGCAATCCTGCAGGACAAAGTGATCGAGCGCAAGCTGGCGACGGTGCTGACGGCGGGCACGCTGGTCTACTCGAGCGTGCTGACGGACGACATGGCCACCTACTGCCTCGCCATCAAAGTGCGCCCCCCACCCCCCGGCGGCGTGAACGGTGGGCGTGGCCGCCGGCACACGATTCTTACCGACGCCCCCGCGCGTCCTCCGGCGCGAGCGCGTCCCCAGGAATCGGTGGATCCGTCCAATCCGGTGGCGCCGTACACGTTCGCCGCGGTGGTCCTGGACGCTGCCGCCGGCGAGTTTGCGCTCTCCCTCCTGCACGACGACGCGGCGCGCACGCAGCTCGAGACGCTCCTGGTCCAGCGGCGCCCACGCGAGCTGGTCTTTGAGCAGGTAGTGGCGCCGCGTACCTAGGCGACCGCGAGGAGGCGGGGGCTCACCCCGACGCCACGCCGGCACCGACTCGCCGCGCACCGCGTTTAGGGCAACCTGTCGCCCGGCACGCTCCGGTTGATTCGCACCACGGTCGGCCCGGCCATCATGAACGCGCTGGCGCCCGGCAAGGAGTTTTGGGACGCGGACACCACCGAGCGCGAGTTGGCGCACTCGAACTACTTTGGCGCGGCCCCCGCGCCCGGCGCCGCCGCCCCGACCCTCGCCGGTACCAGCCCCGCCCCCCGCGCTCAAGCGGCCCAGCTCAACCATCGAGGATTGACATGGTATCCCGTGGGGGCTCGGGCGGGCATTCACGTTTTGGTTCAGATGTGGCGCCGCCGGACGTCGTGGCGGCGCTCAAGGACCCCTTGCTGCTGTCGACCTTTGGCGGCCTGATCTCCTACCTGCGCACGGTACCGCAGCTGGCCGCGCCGATCGCTTCGTCGCGTCGGCTCCTAATCCGGCTACCGTGCGCCGCCAGCCCAACGTGCGCGCTCCACGGCGCAGCTCAAGCTGGACGCGGACCTCCTGGCGCAGCGGCAGATCCGGATGTACGCGCCGATGGACGAGAGCGCGTCGCTGCTGCTGGACGGCCAGACGCTGCAAAACTTGGAGGTGCTGCGCAACAGCACCGACGGCGGCCCCGACGGCACGCTCCACGCGCTGCTCAACCAGGCGGTTAGCCCGTTCGGTACGCGGCCTACGGCAAGCTCGGGCCGGGTTGCCACGAGGGCTCACATCGATGCGGCGCGTGTGCTCGTGTTCCTGGGCATGCCAACCCGCGGAAAGGCAAGCGCCTCTTCCAGCGGTGGCTGGTGCGCCCGCTGCGGCACACGCCCGCCATCAACGCGCGCCTCGACGCCATCGACGACTTGAAGCAGCTGCCCGCCCTGCTAGGTACGGCAACGTCCTCGCGCAGGAGGCGGCCGTGCGATGCAAAGCGCCGACGCCTGGCGCCTCCATCCGGCCGGCCATGTGTCGCGGCGGTCCCTCGCAGGCGCCATGCGCAAGCGCCTGGGCGCCTTGCCGGACCTGGAGCGCATCCTGTCGCGCATCCACGCCGCCAACTGCAAGCTGACCGACTTTCTCAGCGCCCTCGGCGGCTTCCGCGCCGGGCAGGTATGGGCGCGCGCCCCATCGCACAACTCCTGCGGGGCGCGCTGCCAGTGCTGACGTGCAGCGGCCTCGCAGGTTGCACGCTCCCCATCGGCATCGGCAGGGCATCCTGAGCATGCTCCGCGGCCACCAGGACGCGCTCAAGTCGGCGCGACTCCAGGCGCTCCTGCGCGAGTTCCCGGACCTGACCGGCCTGCTCCAGCGGTTCGAGTCGACGGTGGACCAGTCCACCGCGCAGCGCGAAGGCAGGCGCCGGTTGTGGCCGTACGTGCCACGCGGTGCCGCCAGGGGTAACCGCGCCCTTGCCGCACCGGAGCGTCCTCGGGCCGCGCTGGCGCAGGCTACATCATTCCCAAGCCCGGCACCAACGCGGCCTACGACAAGGTGCAGAAACAGATCGCCGACATTTACCGGCGGCGCGACGAGCACGTCGACGCGCTCAAGAAGCAGCTCAAGTACGCCGTGCAACGCTACGAGCTCGGGCAACGTTTTTCCATACTCACGCACACGCGGGGTGCCGTCCCCTCTACCACTCGCGGCGGGCAGGACGAGCAACCTCGCCACCAAGGACGTCGGTGGCGACGTCTTCCAGCTCGAGGTGCCCAAGAGCGTCTCCGTGCCCGCGTCCTTCATGCCCATGAGCGCCACCTCGGTAAGCAACCGCGGCTCTCCGAGCGGCCCAGCGTGCGTCGGCGTTAACGAGTGGATGCTCCGCTCACCCGGCCGTTTGGGCGCCCCACAGACGGTGAAGCGGTTCTGGACGCCCGAGCTCAAAACGCTGGCGGTCGAGTACGCCGAGGCCAACGAGACGCGCCTCGGTACGCCGGGCACATCGGAACCGCAGCCCTCCGCCTCGGTCGGCCTGACCGACGCGCGCCGCCCGGCGCCGCCACTGCCGCGAATGACGCGCAGCAATCCTCCAGTCGGTGCTGACGACGACCATGCGCGAGTTTTGCGAGGCCTACGACGACTGGGCGCGGTGCGAAGGACGCGGCGGCGGGCGGCGTCGTGCCTGGTGGCCTGCGCTGATGGGCGGTAGGCGTTTGGATTGCCTGGTTGCGCGTGCAGGGCCGTCAACGTGCTCGCCGAGCTGGACTGCCTCTTTGCGCTGGCCGAGGCAGCCCTGCGCATGGGCGGTACGGCGGCCTGTGCCTGCGGGCCGTGTCGCGCCGCTCCGGTATTGACATCACTCCGCGCGCTGAGCGTGCGCTGCCGGTACCGCAGATGCCGGCTGCCGGCCCGTGTTCCTGCCGGAAACGACCCAGGCGGTCTTCCGCGCTCGCCAGCTGAGGTGGGCGATTGAACGCCGCGTCCTCGCGCACTGCTCTGGTGGGGTCGCTCACGGTGTGTGCGATTCAACGGGGCTGCCTGGCCCTGGGCCTAATCGCCAGGCACCCGGTCGCCAACATTGCCGAGTTCATCCCAAACGACGTGGAGCTCGGCGGCGACCGCGGCCACGTGATGGTGCTCACGGGCCCCAACATGGGCGGCAAGTCGACGCTGCTGCGCCAGGCACGTGCACGGCGCCTTCGATGAGACGGCACCCCCCTGACGATGCTCTGACGGCGGGCCGGCTCCCCCGCGCGCGCGCCCCACCCATGCTGCCCCCGCGCAGGTCTGCGTGGCCATTGTGATGGCGCAGCTGGGCGCCTACGTGCCTGCGGCGTCGATGGAGCTCACGCCGTTTGATCGCATCTTCACGCGCATCGGTGCGAGCACTTGCCACGGCGGTGGCGTGCCGCGGCGCGCTCAGCTGCTCAACGGGCACCGGCTTCTTTTTTCCCGCCGTGTCTGCTTGTCTGGTCACGGCGCGGATTGCAGGCGCTAGCGACAACATTTTGGCGGGCAACTCGACGTTCATGGTGGAGCTGCAGGAGACGTCGCGCATCCTGGCCGCGGCGACGCCGCGCTCCCTGGTCATCCTGGACGAGCTCGGCCGAGGCACCGCCACGTTTGACGGGTGCGGCAGCGCGAGGCGGCTGCCCAGCCACGCGGCGTGCAGGGCAGCGCCACTAATGCGCGCGCGGCGCTTTGAGCCAACCTCCCCTCCAGCTACGCGATCGCCTACGCCACGCTGGCCCACCTGACGTCGCGGATCCGCCCGCTCACGCTGTTCGCCACCCACTACCACGCGCTCACCACCGAGTTTTCCGACAACGCGCTCGTGCAGATGCAGCACATGTCGTTCACGGTGGACCCGGAGCGGTACGGGGCCGCCTGGTGGCGCGCCCTCCACCGTCCATCTCCGATTGCCGACCGCCGCTGAGGCTGCCGGCCGCGGCCCGCCACGCCGTGCGCGCGCCGCGGACAGGGAGCAAGTGGTCTTTTTGTACAAGCTCAAGCCCGGCGCGGCGTCCAAGAGCTTTGGCATGAACGTCGCCGCGATGGCGGGCGTGCCCGCCGCGGTGCGGCTGGTGCTCTCTTGCGCACCTGGACAGGGTTACCACGGCGCTCACAACGGGTCCCCAGCTGGTGCGGTGGCGGGCGGCGGCCCTCCAGGTGATTGCGGCGGCGGATCGCGCGGCGGCCGAGTTTGCCGAGACGCACCGCCTGCGCCAGGCGCACGCCGTCCTGCGCGGCTCGATGACGTGGGCGCGGCGGGCGGATGCGGCGCTGCTGGCGGCGCGCCACGACGCCCTGCGGACCGTGTGGCGGTCGCTCCAGGGCGCCGCCGCGCCGGCCACGGCGGCGTCATAAGTGTTGCATTGTACTATAACATACAGTCGTGGTTCTACAGGGGCGCTCGCGGCGTGGGCGCATGCTCAGCGCAGGCGGACGAGCAGGTCGTCGGCCAGCTGCGACCACAGCGGCGCGCTCAGCGCCAGGTACACGTCCACGGGGCCGGCGCCGCCGTGCTCGTCGGGCTCCGGGTGGTCGCCGGCCGGCAGCACGTAGCCGAGCCCGTCCAGGAGCGACGACGCCGTGAACGGGGTCGTCACGAGCGTGGGCCGCGCGGCGTCGCCGTCGCCGAGGTGCGCCGACCGGTACAGGTCCAGCTTGGTCCACTGGGAGAGCATAAAGCCGCCGTTGGCGCCCTGGAAGCCGTGCTGCACGCGGCTCGGGTCCGGCTGCGCAGCGATCCAGCGCGCCGTGAGCTCCGTCGTGCGGCGCGTGTACAGGCGGATGGCGTCGTGGATGTACGCCGCGACCTCGGCCAGCGTGCCCGCGGCCAGGACGGCCGGCGGCACGGTGCAGTACGTGCACAGCAGCGCGTTGCCAAAGTAGCGCGGCGGCAGGTCCAGGCGCGACGGGTCGCGGCAGTTGAGCGGCGTCAGAAAGTCGGTGGACAGCAGCGCGACCGCCGCCTCGCCCTCCGTCGCGCGCGCGTGCGCGGCGCGCGCCTGGTACAGCCGCTGGTGCAGGTGCGCCGCCAGCGCCTCGAACGACGACACCCAGCGGCCACCCGCAGGGCCGCCCGCGGGCGGCGTCGCGCGCGCCTTGAGCTCGGCCACGTCGGCGGCCGTGAAGCGCAGCACGCGGCCGAGGACCGCGGGCGCCGCGGGTGGCGGCAGCGGCGACGGCACCTCAAACTCGGGCGCCGGCGCGTAGTGCGCCGGGTGGAAGCCCGGCGGCGGGGGCCCGCCCAGGGCGGTGAGCTGGTCCGCGGGCGCGATCGGCGCTGGCGGCAGCGTCGTCGTCGCCGCGCGCTCGTCGTCGCGGTAGACCGCCGCGAGGTCGTTCATGAGCTGGGCGAGGCTGGCCGCGTCGGCGACGGTGTGGAGCAGGCGGACGCCGAGCGCGACGGCGCCGCACGCGAACCGGGTGTGCTGCACCGAGAGCACGGGCCCCGCGCACACGGCGTCCAGCACCGGCTCGAACGGCGCCAGCAGCGCGGCGCCCGCGCCGCCGCCGCCGCCGTCGTCGCCCGCCGGCAGGTCGCCCAGCCGCACCGTGCGCCGACCGGCGACGGTGTGCACGGGCAGCGGCGCGCCGCAGCTGGCCTCCCAGAGCGCCGCGCCGGCGTCGAGCGCGCGCACGCACCGGCGGCCGGTCGCGGCGTCGACGGCGAGGCGGCCGGCCAGGTGCGGGTACGTCGCGAGGAGGCGCCGCAGCGCGCGCTCCAGGCGGTCCAGCGCGACGTCGACGCCGCCAGCGTACACGTAGATGGCGGCCGCCGGGATGGTCGGCAGCACCAGGTGGTCCAGCGGGCCCAGCGGCACCGCCGTGTCGGCCGCCGCGGCGCCGGGCGGCGGGCGCACCCACCGCACGCCCAGCCGGCGCACCTGGAGCTCGGCGGCGGCCATCGCGGCGGGCGGCTGCAGCATCACTTAAGCGCAGTCCCGTGGGAGGTCTCTGTGTCTGCTGCGCCTGCCCGCGCGTGGCCACCGCGGTCGACGTGGCCGGCCTGATCGTTCACGTCGACGCGGCCGCGCCGCGCCCGTCCGTCGCCCGCCACGTCAGCCAGCGCTGGCCGCTCGCTGTGGGTCACGACGGCCTGCTCCTTCTCCTGTTAGCAGCGTCCTCGGCCGCCACGGCCGCCCCACCTCCTGCTACGAGCGGGGCGCCGCGGTGGCCTCCTCCGCGGCCTAGTCCGCAGCCTCGTCCGCGGCCTCCTCCGCGGCCTCGTCCGCGGTGCCGGGTCACAACTGCGATTGGCATAATGACGTCATCGGTATGCGGACGCTGAAGGACGTGGAGAACGAGCGGACGCCGTCGACGAGGACGTCGACGCGAGGGCGGTGAAGCGGGCCGCTGTGGCAGCTCGGCCAGGGCGTACAGCAGCAGCTGGACAGAGGGAGGGAGAGAGAGAGAACGTGTGCATCCGTGTTGGACTCGTAGACTGGGCCGGCTCGCTAGGTCGGTCGCCGATCGCGGTCGGCCCAGCCCCGCCGATCGGACCGGATCTACCCAGTTTAATCCCTTTGAAGAGGAGGACAACGACGCAGACGCAGCGAACGTTGGAGAAGACGCAGGCACGTCAGCGGCGGACGAGCAAACAAGTGTGACAGGGCGGAGGGCATGAGGTCAAGGCCGTGACGGCGTCAACGGCCGCACTAGATCCCGGACGACGCGGAGGTCCGAAGGCAGCGGCCAGCGGCCGGACGACGCACACAGACGCGGCACGCGATAGGAACAGACCACAGCACCTGCGTCAGGACGGCGGACGGGGGAGTCCACACTGGGCGTAGATCCCGGGAGGGTCTCCCGGCCGCGGCGCGGTCCGACCATGTCGCTGGCGGGCAAGCGGGCGCTGCTGGTCTGGTGCCAGCGCGCCGTCCACGGCTACCCCGGCGTCGCTGTGACGGACTTTTCCAAGTCGTGGCGCGACGGCCTCGCCTTCTGTGCCATCCTGCACCGCTACAAGCCGGACAAGCTGTACGCACCGCCGCGCCGGCACGGTGCTCCGCGGGCGCACCGCTAACCCAGACTGGATGCGGCCGCATTTCTGCGTATGTGCGGTAGGGACTTTGACGCGCTGGACCCGGCGGACGTCCGGGGCAACATGGAGCGCGCCTTTGCCGCCGCCGAGGCCATCGGCATCCCCCGCCTGCTCGAGGTCGACGACATTGCGGGCGTGGAGGTGCCGGGCACCGCCATCCACGGTGCGACCCCCCGCCTGCCGGCTGACCGGTTGCATGGCCTGGAATCTGTGCCTGTGCGCACGCGCAGGAGCCAGACCCGCTGAGCATCATGACCTACGTGTCGCAGTACTACCACGCGCTCAACCACCTCATGCGTGGGCCGGGCTCGAAGCGGGCCACGGACCGCAAGCCGGAGCCGCCGCCGTCCGGCGTCATGCCCGTCCCGCTGCCCAAGCTGCGCAGCGTCGGGGTACGGCGGCGGCGCTCGTCTCGCCTGCTGTGCCCATGTTGGACGTGCTCCTCACGGCCGCACATCGTCGTGGGCAATTGGCGACTGTGCAGTCCTTCCGCGGCCTGCCCGGTGAGACACCAGCGGCCACGGAGGACCCGCGGCCGCCGTCGGCGGCCAGCGCCGCACTGGTGCGCCACAAGTCGACGGTGGTCCTGCCTAGCCAGCGCCCGCCGCCGTCGCCCGTGGCCGAAGAGCCAGCGGCGCCTGTCGGGACCGCGCCACCACCGCCGGATGCGGAGGCCACCAGCGTCTCCGTGACCGAGGCCACCGTCCCAACAGGGGCCGCCGAGCCTCAGCCGAACCAGGTGCCCACGAAGAGGAAGGCGCGGAAACAGTCGGGCACCGCAGCTCCGTCGCCACTCGCCGCCGCACCGGCTGCGGCGGATGTGCCGCCGCAAGAACCGCCATCGGCATCCACGCCCGAGTCAGCCGCACCTGCGTCGGCCAAACCGCGCAAACAGTCTATCAAGAAGAAGACATCAACCGAGGCCGGCTCGCCGACCGCCAAACGGAAGGCGTCCCTCGAGCGCTCGCCGCAGGAAGGCGGCCCTGCGGTCGCCGCCAGCGGCCCGCCACACGCGGCCGCGGAACCAGCGCCAGCTCTGCCGCCTGTGGCGGAGCCCGCCGCGGCGGAGCTCCCGCCGGCATTGCCAGTGCCAGCGGCCGCGCCACCGCTGGTGCCCGATGCGGAGACCACCACGGAACCGGCGGCGCCCACCGCGGAGCCCCGCGACCATGTGTCGGCGCCGGCGCCAGACGCCGAGCCGGCACCAGCACCCGCCGCCGAGGCGGGCCCACCCACCGTGGACGCGCCGGCAGCAGCGCCGCCCGAGGCGGTGCTGGCCAAGGCCGTTCCGGCCGATGCCGCTCCGCCGACCCCTGCGCCCGAGCCGGCCGCCCAGCCCACGACCGCCGCGGCGCCGCCTCTGCCCCGCATCGATACCCGGGCCACCGCGCCACCGGTGCGACGGCCGCCGTCGCCCGGGGCGCCGTCGCCTGCGACGGACGCCCCGGTCGACGACGCCGTGGCCCGCCGCGAGGCGGCGGCCGCCAAGGCCAAGGCGCTGGCCGCCTTGGCCAACGCAGCCACGACGGCGGCGGCGCAGGCCGACCAGTGCCTGGTGTGCCAGAAGCGGGTCTACCTGATGGAGCGAGTCTCAATCGGCCAGCAAAAGATTGTGCACAAGGCGTACGTCGCCGGGCAGGCTGAGTTACGGCAGTCCCGCTGCTGACCGGGGCGCCACACCTCTTGTGCCGCATTGACTCGTGCAGCTGCTTCAAATGCCACCATTGCGGCACGCCGCTGACGATGGCCACGTACCGCCAGCTTGAGCAGCACCTGTACTGCAACCCGCACTTCAACCTCATCCACCAGCTGGGACCGGCGCACTACCACGAGTTGCGCAGCGCCCTCGAAAGCGCCGGGCCCGACCCCCCGCCGGTGCCGCCGACCGCAGCGGCATCCAGCGCGTCACCTGCGGTCCCTTCCGCAACGACGGTGGCACCGCCCAAGGCGACGCCGCCCAGCACGTCGGTGGCCCACACCGTCATCTGGCCGCGCCAGTCGGAGGACGCTGCCGAGGAGGATATGACCGCCGAGGAGCGCACCGAGCTCCGAGAGATTGAGCGGCGCCAGCGCGAGCTGCAGGAGCGCGGCGTCGCGCTCGAGGCGCAGCTGCGCCAGACGCTGGATGCCAGTACGGCAGGGGAGTTCTTGCGGACGCCCTTCAGACGCCTGCCCGCGACCTCACGGTCTGCGGTTACTGCTGTCACACTTTCTCGCGTGCCCGCTTGCGCAGATGCGGAAGAAGAGACGGCGGAGGAAGAGCGGCTCATGGCCGAGTGGTTCAGCCTGGTCCATGAGCGGAACGCGCTCGTCCGGCGCGAGGAAGCCCTGCGCATCAGGTGTGCCGA
>Ga0180216_1003547_pt1 | contig 12310 bp, 12 predicted proteins | sample eDN3rd37CBELigMG_FD_128879 | JGI IMG/M metagenome (GOLD analysis project Ga0180216, IMG submission 128879) | Enriched Miracle-Growth compost microbial communities from Emeryville, California, USA - eDNA 3rd pass 37_C BE-Lig MG (version 2)... ...
ACCATCCGAACCGCCCGCTCCCGCACCTCGGGGGAGTACTTCTTTGCCTGTCTCATGACCCAATCTCTCAGAAGTTGGAGCCTCCGGCGAACTCGGTGCGACTCAACTGTCGATCATCGCTGACGCGAGCCAGATCCGCGCAGGTCCGCAGCACCCCACAGTTGGGGCAGATCTCTTTGCATTTCCGCCACTCGGTCGGCCCGTCGCAGAAGGGGCAGACATCCTCATCGGAATATTCCATGGTTCACCTCCGGAGTCGGGGGGCTAGTCTCAGTCGGGGGGCTTGGTTATACCGGTGCGCCTTCCCTTGGTCCGATCGCAGCTCAGCAGTGTTCGTTCCGCCATTCATCGAGAATATCGACGATCTCGGCGAAGGCCTCGGCGGCGGGCGCGCGGATGACCACATCGAAGGCGGACTCGTCGAGCGCGTCGCTCGGGTGGAGGTTGTTGAGTATGCGGAGACCCGGGAGGTGCCTGGCGACGTCGCCTATGGCGATCACGGAGCCGTGCGTCCCGATGACGACCAGTGCATCGTCGGGGCCGTGTTGGGCGAGGAGGTGCCACATGTCGCGGTAGCGAGGGGCCGGCTCGCCGAAGAGGACCACATCGGTGCGGAGCGATCCGTTGCACCCGGGGCGGGTACAGCTCTGCGCGGGGTCGCGGTGGTAGCCGATGTAGGTGCGGCTGCCGCAGCGTCGGCAGCGGAGGTGGACGATCGAGCCATGGAGGTGGAGTACGCGGTCTTCGGGGAGGCCGGCGCGCTCGAGGAGGTCGTCGACGTTCTGGGTCATGACGATGGTGTCGGGGTGCCGCGCGGCGTAGGCGGCGATGCCGATGTGCGCGGCGTTGGGGGCGCAGTCGGCGAGGTGCCGGCGGCGGGCGTCGTACCAGGCGTCGATTTCGGATCGGGTCGGCTCACGTTCGTAGTTCTCGCCGGTGAGCCATCGTTCGATGGGGAGTTTCTCGTAGATCCCGCCGGGGCCGCGAAAGGTCGGGACCCCGCTGTCGGCGGAGAGGCCGGCGCCGGTGAAGAAGATCGTCCTCAAGGCTCTTCTCGACGATGTCGAAGAGGGTTCCTGCCGGTGCTACGTTCCGGACGGAAGGGTAGGTGGCGGGCACGGGATGCGCAACTGGTAGGGCGGGGGGAGAGTGTGGCATGGAGGTCGCACTGAGGGGGCGGGGTGATTCGGTGCTCGTGTAACGTCGCGGCGAAGAACTCGGTGTCGGTGGAAGGCAGGCGGGGGTGCGGGGAGCGCAAGTGGCGAGGTATCGCTGGCTCGGGTTACCGGAGTCGGTATTCCTGGGTCTGCTCGTCCTGGTTGGGCCGTTCGCCGGGTGGTCGCGGCTCTTCGCCCAGGACCTGGGGCACCGGATCCCCGGTGTCCTGGGGATAGATGCAGGGGTACAAGGTCCTGCTGGGCTCTCGCTCCTTTACCGCTTCTTGTATTTCCATGCGGGGACGCTCCGCGACCGGCACGGCGACAGGGTCCCGATCCGGGGGCTGGACCTCGACGCGGTGGTCAACGTCTTCGGTCTTTCGCTAACGGTGAAGCCGGCGGGGTGGCCGTACCTGAGCTTTGCGTTCGCGGCGCCGCTGGCGCACGTCACCATCGACAGCGAGACCCCGCGTACCGGGATAGATCGTTACGGCTTCTCCGATCTCTTCATCCAGCCGCTGAAGGCAGGGTGGCGTTTCCGGCATTTCGATCTGGTCACTAGTTATGCCGTGTACGCCCCGACCGGGCGTTTCTCCTTGACCGGTAAGGGTGGGGTGGGGAGTGGGGCCTGGTCGCATCAACTCTCGTTCGGCGGTGCGGTCTTCCTCGATCCCGTGCTCCGGCGCCGGCGCGGGTCGCTGCTGGCGAGCTACTTCATCAATCATCGCAAGCGTGGAGTGGACATCAGGCGGGGCGATTTCCTCCAGCTGCAAGGGGGCGTCGCGCTCCTGGTGGTAGATCCGGTCACGGTGGGTGTTGCCGGGTACGCGCTCTGGCAGACGACGGACGACAGCGGGAGCGAGCTACCGCCGGTGCTGCGGGGCGCGCGCGACCGAGTGTATGGGCTCGGGCCGGAGGTGGTGATAGTCGTGCCGGCGTTGCACATGCGGATCGATGCGCGGTACGAGTGGGATTTCGGGGTGAGGGCGCGGCCGCAGGGGGCGATCCTCGTGGTGGGGGTGGCGGCGCTGGTCTGGCAGCCGCGGCCGGGGGGGCGGCGGTGAGGTGGTGGGGGGAGGGGGCGGGGGTGTGGGCGACGAAGTCGTCATTGCAGCTGGTGGATGAGCTCGCGCACCTGGAGGAAACGTTCGGGGGAGATGACGGAGACGGCTGTGCCGAACGGGTGGCTCAAGGCGTAGAGCGTGTAGAGGGTGAGGGTGATCATAATGGCCAGGATGGCGAGGAAGGCGTAGCGGAGGAAGAGTCGCGACGGCGCCGAGAACGAACTGAGGATGATGGAGGCGGCTGCACCGAAGTAGAGGATCACCCAAACGATGCTCGGGATCGTGCGCGCCGCTGCGATGATCCGGAGCTGTCGTTGGAGGGTTATAGACCTGACGAGGTCGAGGGCGAGTGCCTGGATATTGCTTTCGGCGGAGGTGCTGGGGTCGAACGCCTGGACCTGGTGCCAGAGGTTGGCGAGTGCGGCGGCGGTGCGGGCGCTGCCGGTCCCTTCTACCATGCGGGGCCATTCGTCGTCGACGACGGAGCGAGCGTACTCGATGGTTGCGGTACGGAGCTCCTGGCCGGCAGGTGGTGGGATGAGGTCGGAGATACGGATGAGGTCGGCGATGGCGTTGGATTCGATGGCGATCCCGCCGCGCAGGTCCTGGTAGGTGCCGAGGGCGGCGGCGAGGAGGAAGGCGAGGAGTACGCCGTAGAGCCCGCTGATCGGCTGGATGAAGAGGTCGCCGGCGGCCCGCTGGGCGGCTTCGATGCGATTGGGCCGGAAGAGGAGATCTACGAGTAGCTGGCAGGCGGCCGCGACGACGATGGCGATCAAGACGAGTAGGGCGATCTGGGGTACGGCGTTCATGGCCGGCCGACCGGCTGGGTGGTTTTCGCACAGTAGGGGCGGAGGTCGTACAGGCCCGCGCACCGAAGGTGGATGATGCTGGAGTTACCGGAGAGATTAGCGCAGGAGTTGAGCGGGCCGGGTCGGTTCCGGTTCATCATCCAGCCACTCATCGCCATTATTCTCGGGTTCCGTGACGGCCGGCGGGATGCGGAGGCCGGGAGGCCGGCGTACCTGATCTCGGTGTTCTTCACCAAGGGCTCGCGTCTGGAGTCGTTGCGGAGCGGGGCGCGTTCATTCGTCAAACCCTTCGTGTTCGCGGTGCTCCTCGACATCGTCGTGCAGCTCCTGATCTTCCAGGACTTGCGTATCTGGTCCGCGCTCGTGGTCGGCACCCTGTTGATAGCGCTCCCGTACTCGCTCGCGCGGGGGGTGACGAACCGGTTCGTCCGGCGGCGCAGGCGGCACGGGAGCGTCTGAGCGGTTCAGTTCCAGGGCTTGAGGACCACCTTCTCGCAGTTGTCTTCCTTGCGGTTGAAGATATCGTACGCCCGGGGCGCGTCGCGGAGGGGGAGCTCGTGGGTGATGACGAAGCTCGGGTCGATGCGTCGTTCTTGGAGCAGCTCGAGGAGTGGCTGCATGTAGCGTTGGACGTGGGTCTGCCCGGTCCGGATGGTGAGCGAGCGGTTCATGACGGCGCCCATGGGGAAGTGGTCGATGAACCCCGCGTAGACCCCGATGACCGAGATGGTGCCGCCGTTGCGGCAGGCCATGATCGCCTGGCGGAGGGCGGTGGGCCGGTCGGTCTCGAGCATGAGGCGTTGTTTGACGCGGTCGGCAATGTAGAGCGGGCCGGTCGCGTGGGCTTCGGTCCCCGCGGCGTCGATGCAGGCGTCGGGGCCGCGGCCGCCGGTGAGTTCGTTGAGGGCTTCGAGGACGTCGACCTCTTCGTAGTCGATGGTCTCGGCGCCGCACTTCTCGCGGGCGATGCGGAGCCGGTAGTCGAAGCGGTCGATGGCGATGACGCGTTCGGCGCCGAGGAGGCGGGCGCTGGCCATGGCGAAGAGGCCGACCGGGCCGCACCCCCAGACGGCCACGGTGTCGCCTGGCTGGATGTTGCACATCTCGGCGCCCATGTACCCGGTCGGGAAGATGTCGGAGAGGAAGAGGACGTGCTCGTCGGCGAGGGAGTCGTCCTCGATCTTGAGGGCGCCGACGTCGGCGTAGGGGACGCGTACGTATTGGGCCTGTCCGCCGGCGAATCCGCCGAGGGTGTGGGAGTAGCCGTAGATCCCGCAGGGTGAGTGGCCCCACTGCTTCTCGGCGAGCCAGGCGTTGGGGTTGGAGTTCTCGCAGGTGGAGTAGAGGCCGCGCTTGCACTGGCCGCAGCGCCCGCAGGAGATGGGGAAGGCGACGACGACGCGGTCGCCGGGCTTCAGGTGGGTGATCTCCGGCCCGGTCTCCTCGACGATCCCCATGAATTCGTGGCCGAGGATGTCGCCGGGGAGCATGGTGGGGACGAAGCCGTTGTAGAGGTGGAGGTCGGAGCCGCAGATGGCGGTGGAGGTGACCTTCACGATGATGTCGCGCCGGTTGAGGATCTGTGGGTCCGGCACTTCCCGCACTTCGGTCTTACCGACACCCATCCAGCAGTTGGCTAGCATATGGTCCCTCCGGTAACGATCGTTTCGGGCCGCCGTGGGCGGCGCGTGCGTGGTGGCGTGCACCCGGTGGGGGCGCACGGCGTCGTCTACATGATTGTTGTCATCGGTTTCCGGTGGCTTGGCGCCGACCGGTGGGGCTCGGGTAGGTAGTACGACCCCGCAGCTGCCCGAGCTCTTCGGGGGTGGGCGGCCTGGCGGGGTGTGGCCCCGGGACGACGGTCGCGTCGGAGAGGAGGACCTCCCCGGTCTCGATCACCTGTTTGAAGGCGCGGAGCGATTCCGCGAGCTCTTGGCTGGGTTCCTTGCGTATCAGTTTGAGGAAGGCCGCGCCGAGCTTCCCGCCGGGGGGTGCGTAGCGGAGCTCGACGGTGACGACCGTGCCGCGCCCACCTGGCGCGGGGGTGAAGGTGACGACGCCGGAGTCGCGGCCGCCGGCGTGCCCCGTCGTGCGCCAGGCGAGGCGGGAGTTGGCGACGTCGTCTAGGAGCTCCGTTTCCCATTCGATGGACTTTCCGCCCGGGGCGCTCGTCTGCCAGCGCGCGCGACCATTCCCGAGGTCCTGCACGGACTCGATCCGTCTCATGAAGGAGGGGAAGTTGGTCGGGTCACGCCAGAAGGCGTAGACCTCGTCGACCGGCGCCTCGACGGTGATGCTGTCGCGGACCTTGGTCTCGCGGAGACCAGGGGCCAGCTCCGGGGAGGGGGCCTTGCGGGCCTCGGTGAGGAGCTCGGTGGTCGCGATGTCGAGAGCGGTCACGCCGAGGGTGAGGAGGGCGGCCGACGTCGTCTTGACGCGGTTCTTGCTCCCCCTGACCAGGGACTTGCCGAGGAGGGCGAGGTCGACGAGATCGCCGGCGATGCGGGTGGCGATCCAGGCGCGGGGGCGGGGATAGGCGAGGATCGCGATACCGGTCCCGATCTCGCGGAGTCCGAGTATCCGCATGACGGTGGTGTTCCGGGTATTGGGTCTGAGTCCCACCATCCGGGAGAGTTGGCGGGGGGTGAGGAGTTGGGCGAGGCCGAGTCCGATGCTGAAGGCGCCGAGGGCGCGGGCCAGCTTCTCGCCCCGGTCGCTCCCTGTCCAGGCGATGGTGCCGGTGGCGGCTCCCGCGACGGCGGGGGTCGGGCTGGTGGTGAAGTCGTGACCCAGGCCGGGGAGTGCGGTGGCGAAGCGATCCCGACCGGATTCGGTGGTTGGACGCATGGTGTTCCCCCTGGCTTCGTAGTCGGATTCGGTTTCTGGTATCGTCCCCTCGAGGGGCTCGGCGTCGATCCTGGAGGGGGTGGCGGGCTGCACATACCGCGCCGCGCGGGGTGGGTGGGCCGGAGAATGTTTCTTGCGTGCGCGCGGGCCGCGGAGCGCGTCGTGGTGCGGAATAAAGGTGCGGGAGGGGCGTGATGGAGTACGTGGAGAATCTGGTGATCGGCGCCGGGCCAGCCGGGTTGCGGGCGGCGCAGCTACTCGCGGAGTCGGGGCGGGAGGTGCTGGTCCTCGAGAAGAACGAGGAGGTCGGTCCGAAGACGTGTGGTGGTGGGTTGTCGCGCAAGGCGGTGCGGGAGCTGCGCCAGCTCGGGTTACCGGATGGGTTGGGGCTCGAGCTGGTGGCGCAGGCGTCGTTCCAGGATGAGGGGGTGATCCCGCTCGATCCCGAGCACGCCGTGATCCGTACGATCTCGCGGCGGAAGCTGGGGGCGTTCCAGGCCGGGCTGGCGCGGGCGGCGGGCGCGGAGATCAGGACGGGGGTGGCTGCGGGGAGGTTCGATCTGGAGGCGCGCACGGTGGAGGCGGGTGGGCGACGGATCCGCTACCGCAACCTGATCGGCGCCGATGGTACTCGTTCCGCAGTCCGCCGCGCCCTCGGGATCGCCTCGCCGCGGTCCTTCTTCGCGGGGGAGTACAACATCCCGGCGCTGCGGTTGGAGCATCTGTCGGTGGCGTACGATTCCGAGGTGCTCGGCTCCGGGTACTTCTGGATCTTCCCGCACGAGGACTACACCTGTATCGGCGCCGGGGGGCACAAGGGGCTGGTCCCGCCGGCGGTGGTCCGGCCGTACCTGCACCGGCGGATGGAGACGCTCGGGGTGGATCCCGGCGCGACGGAGTACGAGGGCGCGACGATAGAGATCGATTTCCCGGGGTTCGACTTCCCGAACGGTGTCTACCTGGTGGGGGATGCGGCGGGGATGCCGTCGGGGTTGACGGCGGAGGGGATCTACGCCGCGCTGATCACGGGGGAGGAGGTGGCACGGTCGATCGTGGAGCCGGGGTATCCGCGGCCGAAGACGGCGGCGTGGCTACGGATCAAGCGGGTGCACGACCTCGTCGGGAGGGTATGGCTGCGGCGCTTTCCGCGGGAGGTGAGCTTCGCGCTGCTCCCCCGGCTCTGTCGTTGGCGGTGGAGCAAGCGGTGGCTGAGCGCGTTCTTCCTGGAGGGGTGATGGGGGCGAGGCCGACTCGGGTACCGCGACACGTCGGGTTCATCCCGGACGGGAACCGTCGGTGGGCTGACGAGCGCGGGCTGGCGCGGGGCGAGGGGTACACGGCCGGGATCGAGCCGGGGTTGCGGCTACTGCGGTACTGCCGGGAGCTGGGGATCGAGGAGGTCTCGATCTATGGGTTCACGAAGGAGAACGTGCGGCGCCCGTCGGCGCAGGTGACGGCGTTCCGGGAGGCGTGCACGGAGTTCGGGCTCCGGGCGGTGCGGGAAGCGGGCGCGGCGCTGCTGGTGGTCGGGGACACGGGGACGCCGAGCTTCCCGGATGGGCTGCGGCCGTACGCCGAGCGGCGGAGCGACGGGGAGATAAGGGTCAACTTGCTGGTCAACTACGGTTGGCAGTGGGACCTGGCCCGGGCGGTGGAGCGGGCGGGGCGGGGTGGGGGCGGGCGCTACGCGGAGCTGATGAAGTCGCTGGCGTCGGGGGCGGTGTCGCGGGTGGACCTGGTGGTGAGGTGGGGAGGGCGACGTCGTCTATCGGGGTTCCTCCCGGTGCAATGCGCGTACGCCGACTTCTATACGATCGACACCTTGTGGCCCGATGCGCGGCTGGAGGAGTTCGACGCGGCGCTGAGTTGGTACGAGGTACAGGACGTCACGATGGGTGGGTGAGGTGCGCGCCGGCCGACTCGAGGGGGATTCACGGGGCGCGGGCCAGGCGTCGCCGGTCGTGGGAGTGTGGGAGGGCGCGCCGATCGGCGGGACAGGTTTCGTTTCCGGAAGGTTTGGTGTAACCTTCAATCATCCTGTTTCACTCGTCGGATACTACAAGGCATGAATCGATACCGGAGGATGGGGCCTGGCGCGGGGGCGCCCGGGTCCGTGGTGGTCAGGGGGGGCGGCACGCTCGCCTCGCTCGCGGAGCTCCTGTCGCGCTTGGATGGGCTGGGCTACAACGCCTACAAAGACATCAAGGGAGAGTACGATGCCGGGAGCTTCCGGCTGATCGTCGACCACGTGCAGGGTGATCCGTTCGCGGAGCCGAGCCGGGTACGGGTGCGGGTGCCGGCGTCGTCGGCGCGGCTACCGGAGTGGGCGTTCGGGACGCGGGCGGCGCGGGTCGCGACGGCCGATTTCCTGAACCGTGTCTTCCACGCCGCGCTGGTCCGGCACTCCGCGGACCGGGGCTCGGGGCGGAGCGGGGAGCTGCGCATCCTGCGGCCGGGGCAGGAGGTGTTGGAGCGGACGAGCATGCTCGTGGGGGAGGGCGGAGATGTGGAGGCGCGGTTCCGGGTCGGGCTCCCGGCGCGGGGGCGCACGGTGCTGGGGCGGCAGGCCGCGGTGCTACTGACGGAGATCGTCCCGCAGGTGGTGCGGGGGGCGCTCTTCTTCCCGTCGTTGGACGCGGCGGCGCTGCGCCGGCACGTGGAGACGGTGGAGGATGCGCGGGCGCTGAGGGCGCAGCTGGAGGAGCGCGGGCTCGTCGCCTTCGTGGCGGACGGCGCGAACCTCCCGCGGCGGAGTGGGGTGGACGACCGGCCGCTCCCGGCCGCGGAGGCGACGCCGTTCCGCTCGCCGGAGAGTCTGCGCGTCACGCTGCAGGCGCCGCACGCCGGGGCGGTGAGCGGGATGGGGGTACCGGCCGGGATCACGTTGATCGTCGGGGGTGGGTTCCACGGGAAGTCGACGTTGCTCCGGGCGATCGAGCGCGGGGTCTACGACCACATCCCCGGCGATGGCCGGGAGCGCGTGGTCACGGTGCCGGGCGCGGTCAAGGTCCGGGCGGAGGATGGGCGCGCGGTGGCGGGGACCGACATCTCGAACTTCATCGGCGAGCTGCCGGGGGGGCAGGACACGCGGAGCTTCCGGACCGCGAACGCGAGTGGGTCGACGTCGCAGGCGGCGGCGATCGTCGAGGCGCTCGAGGTCGGCGCGACCTGCCTCCTCCTCGACGAGGACACATCGGCGACGAACCTGCTGATCCGGGACGCCCGGATGCAGGCGCTGGTCCCGGACGAATACGAGCCGATCACCCCGTTCATCGACCGGGCGCGGGAGCTGGCGGAGCGGGAGGGGGTATCGACGATCATGGTGCTCGGCGGCTCCGGCGACTATCTGGATGTGGCGGACACGGTGATCGCGCTGCACGAGTTCACGCCGACGGAGGTGACGGCGCGGGCGCGGGAGGTGGCGCGGGCGCACCCGACCGCGCGGCGGGGCGCGCCGCGGCCGTGGCAGCCGATCGCGCCGCGGGTGCCGCGCCCGGCGTCACTCGACCCGAGCCGTGGCAGGCGCGCGGTCAACATCAAGACCCGGAGCGAGGAGCGGGTCCTCTTCGGCGACGAAGAGGTCGAACTGAGCGCGGTGGAGCAGCTGGTCGAGGCGGCGCAGACGCGGGCGATCGGCCAGACGCTTGCATGGGCTAGGGGGCGTATGATCGATGGGCGGCGGCCGATCGCGGAGGCGTTGCGGGAGGTGATGGCCGCCATCGAACGTGGTGGGCTCGACCTGGTGCAGAAGGAGTTGACCGGCGAGCTCACCGGGGAGCTGGCGGAGTTCAGGATCTTCGAGTTGGCGGCCTTCCTGAACCGGGTCCGTGGATAGCGTCGGTGTTGGAGGCCGGGAGATCACGGTGGCGATGACTGAGCAGCGAGCCACGACCGTCGATCCGAGGGCGCTGGATGCGTTGTACGAACTGCTCGCAGGGCGGCGCACGGTCGTGCTGGCGGGGGCGGGGTGCAGCACGGAGTCCGGGATCCCCGACTACCGTGGCCCGGAGGGGATACGGCGGTCGCGCCAGCCGATGAAGTACCAGGAGTTCGTGCGGAGCGAGGCGGCGCGGGCGCGCTATTGGGCGCGGAGCGCGATCGGTTGGCCGCGTTTCGCCGCGGCGCGGCCGAACCCGGCGCATTATGCGTTGGCGCGGATGGAGGAAGCGGGTGTCGTCGCCGGGATCATCACGCAGAATGTGGATGGGCTGCACCAGGCGGCCGGGAGCCAGCGCGTGGTGGAGCTGCATGGGTCGCTCGCCGTGGTGAGGTGTCTGGATTGCGGGGATGAGTTGGCGCGGGAGGATTACCAGGCGCGTCTCCTGGCGCTCAACGCCGGGTGGCTCGAGGCGTTGAACGGGGGCGCCGCGGAGCTGGCGCCCGACGGGGATGCGGAGCTGCCGGCCTGGGCGGAGTCGAGCTTCCAGGTGGCGCCGTGCGCGCGTTGCGGCGGTACCCTGAAGCCGGATGTCGTCTTCTTCGGGGAGAACGTGCCGGCGGCGCGGCTCGCGGAGGCGTGGCGGCTCTTCGCGGAGGCGGAGGTGCTCCTGGTGGTCGGGTCGTCGCTCACCGTCTATTCGGGGCGGCGGTTCATCTACCGGGCGCAAGAGGTGGGGGTGCCGATCGGGATAGTCAACCTAGGTCCGACACGGGGGGACGAGGTAGCGGCGGTCAAGATCGATGGGCGAGTCGGCGAGGTGCTACCACGACTGGCGGAGCGGTGGATAAATTGATGGTGTGAGTGGGTGCGGCCGGGGTTCCCCGGCCGCGCTCAGTATGTATCGCAGTAGAGTCGGAGCCGAAGTTGCAGAATTCAGATAGCGCCCAGGCGCGCGACGCGGCCGGCCAGCGGGGTGCCGGTGGCGGCGAGACGATAGATAGGGTAGTTCCGGAGGCGATAGGTCCAGCGGGCGCGGAGGTCGCGCCCGCCGTCGTGTACGCCGCGGATCCCCACCGTACCGCCTTCGGTGTGCTGGCGGCGATCAGCATCTGTCACATGTTGAACGACATGATGCAGTCGCTCCTCCCGGCGCTCTACCCGATGCTCAAGGAAGATTATGCGTTGAGCTTCGTGCAGGTCGGGTTGATCACGTCGACGTATCAGCTCACCGCTTCGCTCTTGCAGCCCGTGGTGGGGATGATCACCGATCGCAAGCCGATGCCGTACTCGCTCGCGCTCGGGATGAGTTTCACCCTCGCCGGGTTGCTGCTCCTGTCGTTGGCCGGGAGCTTCGGTCTGCTGGTCCTGGCCTCGGCGCTGGTGGGGTTGGGGTCGTCGGTCTTCCACCCCGAGTCGTCGCGGGTGGCGCGGATGGCGTCGGGGGGGCGGCATGGGATGGCGCAGTCGCTCTTCCAGGTGGGGGGCAACGCCGGTGCCTCGCTGGGTCCGTTGATGGCGGCGTTCATCGTGCTGCCGTTCGGGCAACGGAGTGTGGGGTGGTTCTCGCTCGTGGCGCTGCTCGGGATCGTGATCCTCTGGCGCGTCGGGGGGTGGTACGCCCGGTATGGTTTGGCGCGGATCGCGCGGGGCGGGAGGGGCGCAGTCGACGAGGCGCGGCGCCTCCCGCGACGTCGCGTCGCCTTCGCGCTTGCCACCCTGCTCGTGCTGATCTTCTCGAAGTACTTCTACCTGGCGAGTCTGAACAGTTATTACACCTTCTACCTGATCGACAAGTTCGGGGTCTCGGTGCAGACCTCGCAGATCTATCTCTTCATCCTGCTGGGCGCGGTGGCGGCGGGGACGTTCATAGGCGGGCCGGTCGGCGATCGGTTCGGGCGGAAGCCGGTGATCTGGATCTCGATCCTGGGGGTGCTCCCCTTCTCGCTCCTCCTCCCGCACGCAAACCTCTTCTGGACTGGGGTCTTGAGCGTGGTGATCGGGTTGATCCTGGCGTCGGCGTTCTCGGCGATCCTGGTCTATGCCCAGGAGCTGGTGCCGGGGCGGGTCGGGATGATCTCGGGGCTCTTCTTCGGGCTCGCCTTCGGGATGGGGGGGATCGGCGCGGCGGTATTGGGTTGGCTCGCCGATCGTACCAGTGTAGAATTCGTCTATCGCGTCTGCGCGTTCCTGCCGGCGCTGGGGGTGCTGACCGCGTTCCTGCCCAACATCGAGACCGCGGTCCAGCGAGGGGGCGCGACGGCTCGGTAGGCGGCAGTCGCTCGGCGTGACCTATGCCCCCGCCGCGCTGGCGAGCGGTGGGGGCACCGGTCTTGCAATCCCCCCGCGACTCGACTCCCCGGTAGCAGCGCGAGGGTTCACCTTCGTAGTAGTGACATCCATCTAGAACAGAAAGGGGCTAGGACATGACGAAGATACGCACCGCGGAAGCTACCTGGACCGGCGATCTCCGCGAGGGGCGGGGGACGATGCGTCTCGGGAGCGGGAGCTGGGAGGGGGCGTACTCGTTCGGGACGCGGATGGAGGACGAGC
>Ga0180216_1003548_pt1 | contig 12306 bp, 9 predicted proteins | sample eDN3rd37CBELigMG_FD_128879 | JGI IMG/M metagenome (GOLD analysis project Ga0180216, IMG submission 128879) | Enriched Miracle-Growth compost microbial communities from Emeryville, California, USA - eDNA 3rd pass 37_C BE-Lig MG (version 2)... ...
ACCTTCATATGGGCCGACTATCCCTTTAGCTTCTAGCTGATCAATAAGTCTTGCGGCGCGAGTATAGCCAATTCTCATTCGACGCTGCAATAGGGAAACCGATGCTTGATTTCCTTCGATAACTATCCGAGCTGCATCGTCAAACAGCTCATCCATATCATCGTCTACCGAGTCATCTGACTCTTCATCTAATTCCGGAACGAGCTCCTCGTTATACTTCACTTCACCTTGTCCACGTACGAAGCTAACGAGCGCCTCAACCTCTTCATCAGATAGGAATGCCCCTTGAACACGAATAGGCTTATTCATTCCCATTGGCAAGAACAACATATCTCCGCGTCCTAACAGCTTCTCTGCTCCTGCAGAATCGAGAATCGTACGAGAATCGACCTGAGAGGATACACCGAAGGCTATTCGGGACGGAATATTGGCTTTAATGACACCTGTGATTACATCCACTGAAGGACGCTGCGTCGCAATAATTAGATGAATGCCCGCCGCACGTGCCATCTGTGCTAGTCTAGCGATAGAATCCTCTACCTCATTGGATGCGACCATCATTAGATCGGCAAGCTCATCCACAATAACTACGATATAAGGCAGCACTGCGTTAGGATTATCCTTCATTAATTGATTGTAGCCTTCAATGTTACGAGTACCAGATTTAGAAAATAGCTCATACCGCTTTTCCATCTCAACAACAATCTTTTTAAGTGCCAACGATGCTCGCTTCGGATTGGTGACAACCGGCGCGAGTAAGTGCGGTATACCATTATATACATTCAGCTCTACCATTTTAGGGTCAATCATTAAAAACTTCACTTCATCCGGCTTTGCCTTGTACAAAATACTCGCAATAATACCGTTAATACAAACGGACTTACCCGAACCAGTTGCTCCTGCAACTAGTAAATGCGGCATTTTAGCAAGATTACCTACAATCGTTTGTCCAGATATATCTCGGCCAAATGCAATGGATAGCTTTGATTGAGCGTTCACAAAGACTGGAGTCTCCATTACTTCGCGCATCGTAACGACTGAAATCTCGCCATTCGGTACTTCTATACCAATCGCAGATTTACCAGGTATTGGCGCTTCCATCCGTACATCCTTCGCAGCTAGTGCTAATGCGATATCGTCGGTAAGTCCGACAATTCGGCTAACTTTTACCCCCGTTGCAGGCTGCACCTCATAACGCGTTACAGCAGGGCCTCTAGCAACATCTAACACCTTGGCACGAACACCAAAGCTTTCAAGTGTTGCTTCGAGCTTTCTTCTCGCGTCATACATCTCATGGCCATCTGTCGTCTTGCCCGCTGACTTGGGCATACTTAACAATGAGAAAGGTGGCATCTCATATGGAATTGGTGTCGGATGAAGAGGTGCATGAAACACCTTAGACGAATCAGAGACATCCGCCTCCGTAATGAGTGCATCGGATGTTACAGCTTGTCCCTCTGGGTATTGATAGGCTTCTTCATCGTTAATCTCAGCTACCTGGGTCGCTTCTGCTTGCTGCTCCTCAATTAATGTATCTGCGAATTGCGCCACGGCCGCAGCATCACTTGGTACCGTCGTAGCATGTTTATCTTCTACAAATTCTGTTGGAATAGTGTTATTGTCTTCTTCATGACTGTATGGTTCATCCTGAAGTTCGTTGCTTATGTAATCATTATCGTTATCTTGATTCACAGGAATATTAGTATATGACGTTTGAGCTCTTTGCTGGTCTGCATCATACTCTTCCTCAGATAAAGGAGCATAGCCCTCTAGAATCTGAGCATGAGCATCATTCGCCTCTTCTGTTGCTCCATTATGCTGATCATTATGATGCAACTCCCAATCATCCTGCGGCTCGCTTTGCTCCGTATTCATATGAAAGAACCAAGATTTCCGTTTCGGTTTAGGCAGCTCCACTACAAAGGTTTCATCATCCTCATCGTCATTATCAATGACTTGTTCCTTATATTTGGCTAATGCTTTCTTCCTTGAACGAAGCAGGCTCAGCTTAGCCGAGAGAAGCTTATAGAGTCGTACAGATTTCGTGCGAACGAACCGCAGCATCTCGACATAAGATTTCCCAGAAATAAGCATGAAAGCGATAAGGTATTGAACAATATTGAGTATTAATGCTCCATAATAGCCAAACAGCATAAACAATAGTGAATACTGAACTGCTCCGACATAGCCTCCACTAATGGATAAGCTGCGGATAGATTGCTCGGTTTGAGGTTCTGATGAAAATAACTGGGTGCGCAGCTCCAAATCTAATGTTTGGAAAATTAATTTCCCCGTAATCCCCGTTTCATCTAATCCCATATATCTCGCATTAATGTGCGAGATTGAGCTGCTTAACGTTAACGCAAGCACTGCAAGCACAAGCCCTGTTTTACGCGATGACCAGCCTTTCGGCCAAGCTCGCTTTATCATGACAGCTAGTCCGACAATAATCCCGACGATAGCTAAAACAAAATAGAATTTCCCTAAAATTACACCAAACAATCTGGAGAGCGCTCTTCCAACAGCAGCTTCACCAGCGAGGGCGATCATGGAAATCGTAATAATTAGAATGCCGTAAACTTCATATTTTAATTGCGCTCCTATAGAACGCTTCTTTTTTCGTCTCTTTGCCAATATGCTCCCCCCTTTTTCCATTATATCACATGGATTGGGGAGGGGCTATCATCACAAATACTCTAATATTACTTATACGATGCTAGTACCACGCCTGAAATAATAAAAAGCTAACTACACATGATGATGTGTAAGTTAGCTTTTAGTTAACACCATTAATAATTTACTCTTGATGGAACGGGATAAGAGAACCAGGGGCATAACGAGTATCTAAGTAACAATCCAGTGGAGGATTAATTAGCCTAACTACTAATGCTTTACCTGTTTTTAGCGGCTTAACCTCCATTAGCATTCCTTCGTACACATAATTGACAACCTCATTCTCTGTTGCCTGCTCCCCGTATATAAATTCAACGGGCACAATGGTGTGCAGCATTAATGTACTTCTCCTTTCGACATCGCGATTAGCTGCTTTAATTCCAGCATTGCTTCACCAATTCCTCCAACTCGATCAATTAAGCCATGCTGAACAGCTTCACTTCCGATAATTGTTGTACCGATATCTCTCGTCAACTCTCCAGTTTTAAGCATTAACGTTCTAAAGGTTTCTTCGGAGATATTAGAGTGAGCAACGACAAATCTTGTTACTCTTTCTTGCATTTTTTCCAAGTATTCAAAAGATTGCGGGACGCCTATAACTAGCCCATTCATTCGAATCGGATGAATCGTCATTGTAGCTGTTTCGGCAATGAAAGACACGTTGCCAGACACGGCGATCGGCACACCAATTGAGTGTCCGCCACCTAAAACTAGCGTTACCGATGGCTTTGACATCGATGAAATCATCTCAGCAATAGCAAGGCCTGCCTCCACATCCCCTCCTACTGTGTTAAGAATAATGAGCATGCCCTCAACCTTACTATTTTGCTCTGCGGCAACAAGCTGTGGAATAATATGCTCATACTTCGTTGTTTTGTTTTGTGGAGGAAGTATCATATGACCTTCAATTTGTCCAATGATGGTTATACAATGAATATTACTTTCCTGCGGTTGTGGCAGTGCAGCAGTTCCTAACTGCTGGATCGCATTCATTGCTATTGCTTGGTCTTGATTCTGGTTTTGATTAGGATTTTGATTAGGGTTATTAGGCATAGGATTAGGCTGTGGATTTTCACTTGGGCTATTATTTTCCTGAATATCCTGCTCTTGCTTTAATTGAGGTGACATGTAGCACTACTCTCCCTTACTAATATCAATTTATGTCGTTAGTATGGGTACTTATTCTGTTTTTATCCTACATCACCTGAAATCCAATTAATGAAACAAAAAACTAGCCATCCAGCTCTGTTAAGAGCGGATGGCTAGTTTTAGGTGAATGGAAAGCAATCTTATACTTCCATAATTATTGGCAAAATCATAGGGCGACGACGTGTTTGCTCATATAGGAAACGTCCTAGAGAGTCTTTTACGTTCGTTTTTAGTGAAGCCCATTCGTTCACTTTATCACTCATTAATTTATTTAATGTAGAAGTTACGATACGATTTGCTTCATCAAGCAGACCTTCTGATTCACGAACATACACGAATCCACGTGAAATAATGTCTGGACCTGACAATATCGTGCCGTCTTCTTTGCTTAGAGTTACAACTACGACTAAGATTCCATCCTGCGAAAGCAGCTTGCGATCTCTTAATACAATGTTTCCTACGTCTCCAACCCCAAGGCCATCGATTAACACACGACCTGCTGGTACTTTTGGTCCTCTTGCAGCTTGACCATTTTGAAACTCGACAGTGTCTCCGTTGTCAAGAACGAATACATTTTCCGGCTCAATTCCAACTTCTTCGGCTAAATCGGCATGGATGCGAAGCATACGATATTCACCGTGAATTGGAATAAAATATTTTGGTTTAACAAGATTTAACATCAGCTTTAGTTCTTCTTGGCTACCGTGACCTGATACATGGACGCCAGATACTGATCCAGAACCATAAATTACATTAGCTCCGAGACGGTACAACTCATCTACCGTTCTACCTACATAACGTTCATTACCAGGGATAGGTGTCGCGGCAATGATCACCGTATCTCCAGGTAAAATATCGACTTTACGGTGCGTAGAACGTGCCATGCGCGTTAATGCACTCATCGGTTCGCCTTGGCTGCCTGTGCACAATATAACGACTCTGTCAGCAGCTAAACGATTTACTTCCTCAGGCTCAATAAGCATACCTTCTGGAATGTTCAAGTATCCTAGCTCATTCGCAATCGTAACAACGTTAACCATGCTACGACCTACGACTGCAATTTTGCGGCGAGTTGCAATCGCAGCGTTAATCACTTGCTGAATACGATGCACATTAGATGCAAACGTAGCAACGACGACACGCTGAGTAGCTGTACGGAAGATTTCCTCTAATCGGTTACCTACATTTTTTTCTGATGGAGTATATCCTGGACGTTCTGCATTTGTTGAGTCAGATAGAAGTGCTAACACTCCTTTTTTTCCAATCTCTGCAATACGTTGTAAATCCGCATATTGCTCATTAACAGGAGAATGATCGAACTTGAAATCACCTGTATGAACAATTGTACCTTCTGGTGTGTCCAAGCAAACGCCTACAGAATCGGGTATGCTGTGATTTGTTTTGAAAAAGCTCGCTTTAATTGATCCAAGCTGCAATTCACTATCAGCACTAATTAAAATCCGCTTTGTATCTCCTAGAATTCCTGCTTCCTTAAGCTTAACATCAATAAGTCCCAAAGTTAGCTTGGTTGCATATACAGGAACCTTTAGGCTTTTTAGTACATATGGAAGTCCACCGATATGATCTTCATGACCATGTGTAACGATAATTCCACGTACTTTATCATGATTCTCTATAAGATAGGCTACATCTGGAATGACAATATCAATCCCTAGCATGTCCTCCTCTGGGAACTTAAGGCCTGCATCTACAACGACAATATCATCATTGTATTGAACAACATACATGTTCTTACCGATCTCACCGACCCCGCCCAAAGCGAAGACCAATAATTTATCTTGGCTATTCTTTTTTGACAAGTGAATCTAAACCTCCTACAGTCATTTTTCCGTTGATTATTCACAATCTATTACTAAAAAACGTCAGATGCCGCTCTGACGGAATTTACAAAATTAAATATTTACTTGCCGCACCCATTCACTTAACTCCATTATACATGATTAAAAAGTAATTACACAAGTCGAGATACAAAATATGCCTGTGAAATGATGGAACAGTTCGTAATCATCCTAGTCTTACGCACCAAATGCTAACATAAAGCTTGTTGTTGATTGTAGTATTCCCCCACTTTTCAACCATAATGCAATGGAAAAAGGCTGCATGCCAAGTTGACATGCAGCCTTCTCAAAAGCATTTATTTCTACTGTAATTGATCTTTAATCGGCTTGAGTGAAGCAACAAAACTTGCTTCATCCGGCGTAATTGGCGCCAGTGGCAAGCGAACGGAGCCTACCGGTAAACCTACAAGCGAAAGCGCGTGCTTAACCGGCACAGGATTAGGTGTAGGATGCGGACAGTGGAATAACCCCTTAAATACTGGTGATAGCTCCTGATGTAGCTTAGCAGCCTTTACAACGTCTCCTGAGACATAGCTATTAATCATATCCTTCATTTCTTTACCAACAATGTGAGAGGCCACACTTACGATGCCATATGCTCCAACCGCCATTGCAGGCAGCGCAGCACTATCATCGCCAGAGTAAATACGGAAGCCTTCTGGTGCGCCTGCTGCAATTGCTGTAAGCTGCTCCAAATTAGCGCAGTCCTTCGTTGCAACGACGTTTGGCAGCTCTGCTAGACGAAGTGTAGTTTGAGCAGAAATATTGACGCCCGTTCTACCTTCAACGTTGTAAAGCATTACTGGTAGCTTTGTGCTCTCAGCAATGGATTTAAAATGAAGGTACAACCCTTCCTGAGATGGCTTATTGTAATACGGTGCAACGAGCAATAAACCATCGACGCCACACTGCTCTGCCTCCCGTGATAATTCAATGGAAGCACGAGTATTATTACTGCCAGTACCAGCAATAATCTTCACTCTGCCGTTAGCCTGCTTCACAGCAAATGAGAACAGCTCTAATTTTTCTTCATGTGTTAAGGTTGGTGATTCACCGGTCGTGCCAGCTACGACAATACTGTCACTTTGTTGATCCACAATTAAACGCTCCAATAGCTTTTCCGTTGTCGACCAATCAATATTACCTTCGCTATCGAAAGGCGTTACCATTGCGGTAATCAATCTTCCGAACTCCATCCGAATTCCTCCTACCATTTGCCATATATCAGACATCATATTCATTCATTGTATAGTGTTTAACGATTAAGATCAAACGTTGAATGCAGTGCTGTTAATGCTTTAGACATGTACTCCTCTTTTACAAGAACCCAGATCGCAGCATTGGAATCTGCAGATTGCAGAATTGGAATATTTTCTTTTGTTAATGCCGCGACAATACGAGCCATGACACCGGGTTGACCATTCATCCCACCGCCAATAATCGAGATTTTAGCACACTCATCATTAAGCAGAACATGAAAGCCACGTTCCTGCAGCAGTGTATAAGCGATTCTATTCTGTTCTGCTTGCACAGTAAATATCGAATGTGAAGCTGATACATTGATAAAATCAACACTAATCTGATGATTAGCTAGCGTCTCAAATATTAGCTGAGGGTCATGTTTACGCTCATCGGTTCCCGATACGTAAAGCTGAGTAATACCTTTGGCATACGCGATACCGGTCACGTGCCGGTCCAGCACAGCGTGTTCATTATGCTCCCAAGCTGCATCCTGCACTAATGTGCCTTCCTCATTCGAAAACGTTGACCGAATACGAACAGGTATGCGTGCCTGCTGAGCGATCTCAACCGCGCGTGGGTGAACGACCTTTGCTCCTTCTCTCGCCATATGGCAAATTTCAGCGTAGCTCACTTGTGCAATCGGTTTTGCATCGCTTACTAGCTTGGGATCAGCCGTTAAAATTCCATTCACATCGGTATATATATCAACGATCTCAGCCTTAAGAGCTGCGCCAAGCGCTGTCGCAGATGTATCGCTTCCCCCTCTGCCAAGCGTTGTAACAGCCCCGTGCTTCGTCATTCCTTGAAAGCCTGTGACGACAACAACATGACCAGCCTCCAAAGCCTTTAATATCCGCTCTGGTTTTATAGCTATGATCTTAGCTGATCCATACTCCTCATCAGTCTCAATGCCGGCCTCTCCACCAGAGAGCACCAATGCAGGAATTCCTTCCGCACGTATCTGTGCCCCAATTAACGTCGCGCTAATTAGTTCACCGCAGCTTAACAGCATATCCCGCTCTTTCAGATCAATGGCGTGCCCATAGGGCTGCAATTGATCAAGCAGTGTATCGGTAGCGTATGGATCACCTCTTCTACCGATCGCAGATACAACGACGACAACGGCATAGCCGTTGTCACGTTCGCGCTTTATATGTTGGATTACATGTTCCTTAGCTTGACTAGTCGATAAAGACGTACCGCCAAATTTTTGAACAATGATTCGCATAACTTACTTCGCCTCCAAGGTACACAGCCTAAGTTGACGAAGTGAAGGCCATTAGCCTTTTGCAATATATTCTGCGATTTGTACTGCATTCCATGCAGCGCCTTTTAGTAGGTTGTCAGACACAATCCACATGTTCAAGCCTTTTTCACTCGTAATATCACGACGAATGCGGCCTACGAAAACATCTGGCTTGCCAGCTGAATCGGTAGCTAAAGGATATTGCTGATTAGCAGGATCATCCACAAGCGTAACGCCTGGCGCAGCTGCTAGCAATTCCTTCACTTCTTCAACGTCGAATTGCTCATCAAATTCAACATATACGGATTCTGAATGTCCGTAAATAACAGGGATTCGAACACAAGTAGCAGATACTTCAATCGAATCGTCACCCATAATTTTTTTTGTTTCGTTTGTCATTTTCATTTCTTCAAAGGTATAGCCGTTTTCTGTAAACTTATCAATTTGCGGAATCGCATTAAATGCAATTTGATGCTTTACAGGTAGTCCCCCAACTGGCAATACATCTGGTGTAAATGGTTTTTCGTCAAGTACAGCACGTGTTTGGTCAAGGGTTTCTTGAATCGCACGAGCACCTGCTCCAGAAACGGCTTGGTACGTCGAAACGATAACACGTTTAATACGGTAACGATCATGCAGCGGTTTAAGTGCTACGACCATTTGGATCGTAGAGCAGTTCGGATTGGCAATAATACCATTATGCTCTTTAATTTTATCAGCGTTAACCTCTGGAACAACAAGCGGAGCATTTGGATCCATACGGAATGCACTCGTATTATCGATACAAACAACACCACGCTTTGCTGCCTCAGGCGCTAATGCCTTACTTACGTCACCACCAGCACTAAATAGTGCAATTTCTACTCCATTAAAGCTATCTGGTGTTGCTTCCTCAATGACATGCTCCTGCCCTCTAAACGTAAGAGTTTTACCAGCTGAACGTGCTGAAGATAAAAATTTGATCTCATTTATAGGGAAGTTTCTCGTCTCCAACAGCTTAATAATTTGTTCCCCTACTGCTCCCGTTGATCCGACAACTGCTACATTGTATAATTTTTGATTTGACATATGATGCTTCTCCCCTCTATTACTTATATATTAATGGCGCTCGACTAAAAGTGGCTGCAGCTGCTTACCTTGCAAGGCCGCTTCACATGCTTCCATAATCAAGTCCATTCTAGCAACTAAAGAATTCGGTTTATTGATAGGATCATCTTGACCGAACGGTACAAAATAAATATTTTTCGTAACAATGAGCTTGGCAATATTCGCTAGATTTAAGCCTAATCCATCATTAGTCGAAATCGCAATAACGATTGGCCTACCATTGCGCATTTGGGATTTAGCAGCCATTAGCACGGCGCTATCCGTGATTGCATTTGCAAGTCTACTTGTTGTATTACCAGTACAAGGAGCGATCGTAAGGACATCAATTTTTTTCGATGGTCCAAGCGGCTCTGCTTGCACGATAGTAGAGACAATCTCATTACCTGTAATTCTATTAAGCTCATTACGCCATTTTTCGGCCGTGCCAAAACGAGTATCCGTCGTAATCAACGTATTGGACACAATCGGAATGACATTCGCTCCTGCATCAACAAATCGTTGGATTTGCGGCATTACCTCTTCAAATGTGCAATGTGAGCCTGACAGCGCATAACCAACTGTTTTTCCGTTCCAATCCATCATAATTCCCTCCGCTTCATTTGATCCAATAGTAATTGGCTTAAGCAATCGGCGAGAATTAGACCTGCTGTCTTCGGAGCTACAATGCCAGGCAGTCCTGGCGCAAGCAACGCTTTTATCTCTTTTGACTCAGCATAGGAAAAATCTGTTCCCCCTGGCTTTGTCGCAAGATCGATAATAACCGCGCTTTTTTGTAGTTTGTCGATTATTTGTGCTGTGATAATCATAGTCGGAATTGTATTAAAAAGCAAGTCAATATTCACCACATATTGCTCAAGATCCTTTGTGTAGAAAGGCTGAAAGCCCATTTCATAAGCACGTGCAAAGTGCTGGCTTCGATTTACACCAACCCACACGTTCGAACCTAATGCCTGCAAACCTCTCGCCATAGAAATTCCCGTTCGGCCGAACCCCAGAACCATCGAGTGAGATCGGTGAATGGTGATATCGGTATGCTGAATGGCCATCATAAGCGCGCCTTCCACCGTCGGTATCGAATTAAAGATTGCAATATCATCACGCTCGAACAACTCTACTAGCTGTAACTGGTGACGCGCACAGAGCTCCTTCAAATAAGGTTTAGCCATGCCTGCATAAATGACGCAAGTTTTAGGTAAGGCAGCAAGCAGTTCATCTGTTAGCTGTATCGTTTCGCTGCTGAAAACGGTATGCACATATCCATCGTCATCGCAACCGACAGCTGGCAGCAAAAGTGCATCAAGCTTAGCAAAAGCCTGTTTATTCAGCTCAATTGAAATTGCTTTTTCAGGCAATTCCTTCTTCTGTTCAAAACCACAGATGCTGACTGTTGCATTGTTTTCACAAAGCTTATTAATGATTTCAAGCTGCCTTGCATCTCCGCCAAGCAGAAGTACATTTACGCCCGTTAACATGGGGCACACTCCTTTCTGGCTCAAAAATATATGCTATACTATGCGGTTGCACAAAAATAGGTGTATAACTAGAGCTGAAACTTTTATAGGTTGTTCGCTATCGAGGTCGCTGTAGAGCAGCTATCGAAGGTCGCTATTGGGAGCCGCTACGGAGCAAAGCGTTCTTTCACTCGCGTTTAAAGCCTGATTCTTCTCGCAGTTTAATAAGGTTGAATCAGGCCTTAAAGGCGAGCCACTTCGTTTTACAGAATCGCTTTACTCCTCCGCTCACGTTGAGCGTTATGTAAAACGTTTATGAAGGCTGCTTCAGTTGTCTTCGGGATAGGTTCACACAGAAGCACATTCAAAAAAAATGCACAACTCAAAAAGCATAATACCTAAAGTAATCCAACGTATAGTACACTCATCAGAGCTCGGCAAATAAATAGCTTTTTCTAAAAAATTGTTATTTAGATGGATATCCATTCGATTGAAACGAATACCTTCACAATGAGTCTTATGAAAGGAAAATGATTATGAAAACAATAACTTTATGTGGTTCTACAAAGTTCAAGGAACAATTTGAACAGGCTACTTTCTTACACTTCAAGGAACTATTGTAATCAGCTTCGCCTTCTTTGAGCAGAGTGAAGGTTTTGAAATAACTGAAGAACAAGCTGAACTTCTTGGAAATCTTCATTTCAGAAAAATCGATATCTCAGATGAAATATTTGTGATTGATGTGAATGGTTACATTGGAAGCAGTAAAAAAAAGAAATCGAATATGCCAAAGAAAAAGGAAAAACCATTCGTTACTACTCTTATGGTGAAACCCCTTCAACTGAATTACTAAGCAAAAAAAGAGCAGTATGCCTATTCGGCATACTGCTCTTTTGTCGCTCGATATAAAACCTATACTCCTGTATGTCCAAAACCGCCTGCACCGCGAACGGTGTCTGGCAGCTCATCAGCTTCTTCGATTGCAACCTTTGGTACAAGTCCAAACAGCATTTGTGCAATTCGTTCACCACGTTCAATCGTGAATGGCTCGCTACCAAAATTAACAAGCAATACCTTCACCTCTCCACGATAATCTGCATCGATGGTGCCAGGTGTATTCAAGCATGTAATCCCGTGCTTGTATGCTAGACCGCTGCGCGGACGAATTTGCGCCTCCAGCTCATTAGGCATTGCCATGGCAAAGCCAGTCGGAATCAGCTTGCGCTCACCAGGAGCAAGAATGATGGGTTCATCAACTGCCGCCTGCAGATCAAAGCCTGCGGAGCCTTCTGTCATCCTTTTGGGTATAGCTAAATCCTCATTGCCAGGCATTCTCTTAAATAACACTTGATACAAGCTGATCCCTCCTAAGGTTAGCAATTGCTTTGTCGCTTGCACCAACCATTGAAATAGCAAAAGGTGTTGCGAGCATCGTCTTAGTCACTTCTTTAACATCATCTATCGTAATTGCATCAATACGAGCTAGCAAGGCATCAATCGAATTATGCTTACCAAGCATAAGCTCATGCTTGCCATTTCGATTCATACGACTGCTCGTGCTTTCAAGATTAAGGATAAG
>Ga0180216_1003549_pt1 | contig 12304 bp, 12 predicted proteins | sample eDN3rd37CBELigMG_FD_128879 | JGI IMG/M metagenome (GOLD analysis project Ga0180216, IMG submission 128879) | Enriched Miracle-Growth compost microbial communities from Emeryville, California, USA - eDNA 3rd pass 37_C BE-Lig MG (version 2)... ...
CTCCGCCGCCGCCGCCGCCGCCGCCGCCGCCGCCGCCGCCGCCGCCGCCGCCGCCGCGGTCGCCTGCCGAGGAGTACGCGGCGGTGCTCGCCAGCGTCCGGGCACAGGTGCGGCGCAAGGGCAAGGCGTCGGCGTCGACGGCGGGCAAGGCGTCGGCGGCAGCCACCGCGACTGCCGCCGCGCCGGCTCCCACCAAGCCAGCTGCCGCGACGGCATCGGACAGCGACAGCGACGCCGGCGACCGCTGGTGCCCCGTCTGCCAGCAGCGATGGCGGGAGGCGACCGAGGCCGAGCACATCCGGTCGATCGGCCACCAGGTCGAGCTGCAGACCAGCCGCGCGTCGCGGCCGCAGTACGCGCTCGGCCGCAACAACGTGGGCTTTCGCATGCTGCAGCGGGCGGGGTGGTCGCCCGACCAGGGCCTCGGCCGCGATAACCAGGTGCGTCCAGTGCAGCAGAACGAGCGAAGCGCCCCCACATGTGGGCTGAGAACCGGCGGGCGCCGTTCGCCTCGGCGCGTGTTCCTATGCAGGGCCGCAAGGTGCCGATAGCGACGCGGGTCAAGACGGACCGCCTCGGCTTGGGCATTGCGCCGCGGCAGCCGCTGGCCGTGACCCACTCGGGCGAGGAGCTCGTGACGGGCCGCCGGCTGAGCCGGGCGGAGGCGCGCCGCCTGCGCGAAGAGGCCAAGGCGTCGCCCGAGGCATTGCGAGCGGCCGAGAGCAACCGCCAGTACGCGCGGGAGCAGGCGTGGCGGCGCGAGATGCTCCGCTACCTCAACAGCTAGGGCGCCCGCGACGGCTGGCGAGTCCACCTTTCAACCACGTCGCTGGACGGCGCATCCTTGGGAACAGCAATGCAACGGTGCCTGGCCTGCCACGACGCCGACATCGCCGAGTCCACGCGAAGCAAGGGGCGCAGGCGTATTCCCCTCTTCGCGCACGGCGCATGCGACGCCTCCCGCTGGTATGCGATGCCCAAACCCTCGAGGGCGATCCATGCCGGGCCGCGAGTCCGGTGTCCAGCCCCTGTACAGGCCACCCCCCGGCGTTAGCATGGAATGCACGCACATGCCGCGATATCCGCCCGCGGTCATGTTGAGCACCTGCCCTCGCTAGCGTCCGTCCTACACATGCAAGCATCTCCCGTGGCTTCCGGCACATGCGCTGTGGACATGCGCTGTGGACATGCGCTGTGGACATGCGCAGTGGACATGCGCTGCGGCCATGCGCGCTGGAATGCGCACTGGACCTGTTGCGCAACCGCCGCTTCCACGCCGAACCACTTGCGCCACGGCCGCGTCGACCTACGTCGGAAGCCACACTGGACCAGAGAGGACGGCATCTCTCAGCCCAGAGAGACAGCGAGGACGAGGACAGTGCTAGTCGCCGCTGAGTTGCGTGAGCGCGGTTGAGCGCGTTGGAACGGAGCCGCACCGTCATTGTAAACAACGACACGCAGGCGACGGCGACGCAGGCGACGACGACGCAGGCGACGACGACGAGGACAGCGCGGACGCCGATCGAGCACCGACGGGGGCCGGCGTCGCGAACACCGCGTGCTCGGGCATTGTGTCGCCTTGCGAGGTCCAGCGGGATCCACGCAAGACGCGCGCGTCCGGCCGAGCCGCGTCCGCCAGACGTCAGCGCCGACGACGGCCAGCGCGTCACCACCGCCGCTACACGCCACACGCACCAGCAACCGAACGCGCCCGGCCACAGGCGCCGCTGGGCGTCCCGGGAAATGCGGTGGATACTCTGCCTCGAGCAGCGCTTCAGGTTATGAGCCCACCGCAACCATCCTCACCCGCCCCGCCACCGCCAGCACCAGCGCCGCGCGCCGCGACTACGTCCGGCCCGGCGATAAGGGCGCGGCCGCCCGCCATGCCGTTCACGGACGGCTTCATGGCGGCCTTCTTCGGCCCCGACGACGGCACCGGCGACGACGCCGAGGACGTCGTGGCGGTGCCGTCGGCCGCGGACGCCGCGACGCCGCCGTCCGGCGGCCGCCGCCGCCAGCGGTCGCTGCCGCCGGAGGTGGAGGAGGGCCGCGTCGAGTACAAGCTCAAGCTGTCGCACCCGTCGCCGGAGCGGTACAAGAAGCTGGTGACGCAGCTCAACTGGCGTCTGGGCGAGGGCTCGCGCATGGCGCTCTACGAAGTCGGCGTGGAGGACAACGGCACGCTGGCCGGCCTGGCCCCGGACGACCTGGAGGCGTCCCTGGAGACGCTGCACCGGATGGCGCGCGAGCTGGGCGCCGAGGCCACGGTGCTGCGCGAGGTCGCGGTGCCCGGCGGCCGCAAGGTCATCGAGGTGCTCGTGCGCAAGGTGCCCAGCACGCACCGGTTCACCGAGGTGCGCGTGGCCATGGTCGGCGGCGCCAACGCCGGCAAGACGACGCTGCTCGGCGTGCTCACGCGCGGCGAGCTGGACAACGGCCGCGGCAAGGCGCGCCGCGCGCTGCTGAACCACCGGCACGAGCTGGAGACCGGCCGGACGTCGAGCGTCTGCCACGAGGTCATCGGCTTTGACCAGGCCGGCACGCTGCTCAACTCGGCGTCGGACACCGCGACGTGGGCGAGCATCTGCGAGCGGTCGGAGCGCGTCGTCACCTTTGTCGACCTGGCCGGCGACGAGAAGTACGTGCGCACCACCGTCGGCGGCCTGGCCAGCCGCGCGCCGGACCTGGCCTGCCTCGTGGTCAGCGCGCGCGCCGGCGTGACCCGCATGACGCAGTACGTGGGCCGGACCAGGGCGATCTCGCCCGCGCGACGGCCGTGGTTGGGCGGGCGCTGACGTACTCCAATGGCCGCTCGCCGCTGGCTGCGCTCGCGCCGGGGCCCGGGGTGCAGAGAGCACTTTTACCTGGCGGAGGCGCTGGAGGTGCCCCTCTTTGCGGTGGTGACCAGCGTGGACGGCTGCCCGCCCGCGGTCTTGGCCGCGACTCTGGCAAACGTGCAGGCGCTGCTGGGCGCCAACGGCGGCGCGCGGCCCGCGGTCGTCCAGGGCGCCGCCGAGCTGGACCGGCTGATCGCCCAAGCGGACTGGCAGTACGCACGCGCGCATGTGACGCGACGCGGCACGAGCAGGCGGCTGACGCACCAGCGCGACCCGCGTACGTGGAGGAAAGCTCGCAGCGTGCGGCCGATCTTCACGGTGTCGAGCGTGACGGGCGAGAACTTGGACCTGCTGATGCGGTTCCTGCGGTGCGTGCGTGTCCCCGGCCGCGAGACGGCCGTTGGCACGGCCGGCGCGCCGGCGGGCAACGAGAACGCCGACGCCGACGTCGAGTTTCGCGTGGACAACGTCTACACGGTGCCCGGTGCGCCCCGCAAAGCTGCTTCGTGGCCACGCAGTGGGGGGTGCGGGGCGAGGTACTCACTGCGCACCGCACGCCTCCCGCCTGCAATGTTTCGTTACTCGCAGAGTTTGGCACGGTGGTCTCGGGCCACGTCGCGCGCGGCCGCGTGTCCGAGGCGCTGCAGCTGCAGCTGGGCCCGACCGCGGCGGGCGAGTTTGTGCCCACGACCGTCGCGTCGATCCGGCGGTCGTGCGTGACGGTGGCGGCCGTGGAGCAGGGCCAGCACGCCACGCTGGCACTGCGCAACGTGGCGGCCGCGACCGTCCGCCGCGGCATGGTGCTCGTGAGCCGGCCGCAGCAAGCGCGCGTTACGTGGGCCGTCCGGGCGACGGTGGAGCCCATCACGGCGGGCGCCCCTGCGCTCCGGGCCAACACGGCCGGCACGCTCTACATCGGCTCCGTGCGCCAGGCCGCGGTGGTGCGGACGGTCGCGCCCGCCGACCCCGGCGCCGGCACGGCACGGCACGCCGAGTTCCGCCTGGCGCGCAACCCCGAGTACCTCGCCGTCGGCGACCGCCTGCTGTTCCGGTGGTCCGGCGGCTACGCCAAGGGCGAGGTCACGGTAGTGCTGCCGGCGATCGACGTGGACCCCGGGATACAGCGGCGCGCCGGCCCGGCCAAGGCGGCCACCGGCGCGGCACGACGACTGAGCGGGCTAGGCAAGAGCGCGTTTGGCGCGTCGCGTCCGCTGTCGCCCCTGGCGTGAAAAGGTTGTCCGCGTCGTATCTGTTGTGTATAGTCGGAGCGTGTACAGCCGCAGGAGTCGCATAATCATGTCATGTTTGCGTGCCGACGTGCACCGCGTCCCACGGCGCATGGAATCTGGGGTGTGCGGTGAAGGTGCGACCCGGTTATCTGGTCACAACGGCAGTCAGTGAACCGGGCGCGCGTTTCATTAGTATAAAGGCACATTTATGGTGGCAGCGCCTATACCAGAGCGCCCTTCGGCATCGGCTTAATTCTGTCGCGTTTCTGCCGGTGTTCTTCCGACGTTCTGCCACTCTCGCGCACATGGACACGGACGACGACGACGACGCGGACGACGACGACGACGCGGACGAGGCAGACGACGCGGACGAGGCAGACTACGAGGCAGACGACGCGGACGCGGACGACGCTGACACGTCCGCTGGGCCATAGCAAGCAAGGGCCAGCCGCGCGCCACCGCGGGCGACGTTCGCATCAGCACCCGCCGGTCGCATGAGCATCCGCCGGTCGCCTGCCCCGCCGTCGGACACCATGGCGGCCGCAGGAAAGAAGGCCGGCGCCGCAGCCAGCGCCGCGGTCGGCGTGCTCCGCTTCACCATCCCGGCGGGCAAGGCGTCGCCGGCGCCGCCCATCGGCCCGGCCCTCGGCCAGCGCGGCCTCAACATCATGGACTTTTGCAAGCAGGTACGCCGCCGAGCTGCGGGTGGCCCGCCCCACGCTCGTCGTCCCGCCGCTGACGGTCCCGCCCGGCCCGCCTGCGGCAGGTCGCTGCGCGCGCTGCGGGGTGCCAGTTCAACGACCGGACCAAGACGCTGCTGCCGGAGACGCCCGTGCCCACCATTGTGACGCCGAACCCGAAGGACCGCAGCTTTACGTTCGTCACGAAGACGCCGCCGGTCTCGTACTTTCTGAAGAAGGCGGCCGGCGTGCAGCTCGGGTCCAAGGGCGGCGAAAAGGTCGGCTCGGTGACGCTGGCGCAGGTGTACGAGATCGCCAAGGTGAAAAAGTCCGACCCGTCGCTGGCGCACATCCCGCTGGAGAACCTGTGCAAGTCCGTCATCGGCAGCGCACGGTCCATGGGCATCACCGTCGTCGCCGAGTAAGGCCCACAGGACTGGGCCCGGGCCCGTTGTACACATTTGGCGCGCAGGCTCCACCCCACGGGCGCAGGCACGCATACAGGCAGCCATGCCATTGCCGCGTCTTCTGTACAGTTTGCAAGAGACATTGATGCACGGTACACTCTAAAAGGGCGCCCGCTATTGTCGAACCTTTACACATCGAACCCGGCGCCGCGCTACAGGACGTCGAGGCACCGATCGATTTCGTCCAAGTCGAGCATGATCTGGTCGACGCTGGAGCCGATCTGCTGCGCGAGGGCGCGCTGTGCGCGGCGCCGCCAGCCATCGCGACGGTCCCGGTGCGGCCGCCCTTGGTCAGCATCCGTGATGGCCCCGTTGGCGTCGTCCTCGTCGCACGCACCTTTTCGGGCAGGCTGAGCCACGGGAAGGCGTTCAGCAGCGTGCCGTCCAGCACGTTTTTCTTGCGGTTCTCGTTGATCGGCCGCTCCCAGACCACGAGCCTAGTCGACGACCGCCCGCGTGCGCCGACCGACCGCGTCAGCCCGGACAAGCCTCAGTCGCAGCGCCGCGGAGCGCGCGCACGCCGCGCTTACCGGAAGGCGCGCGGGTTCAGGCCGGCGCGGTGCTTCAAAAACGTCGTCATCTTTTGCTGCAGGTACCGCAGCCGCTGGTAGCGCTTCTCCGCCACGGGCACCACGACGCCCAGGCCGCCGTCCAGCGTGCCCAGCAGGACCATGTGCCGCTGCGGCCGCGTGGGCGCGTCCGGCACGCGCAGGCGCGCCATCGGGCCCACGCCGCTGCCCAGGTGGAAGTCGCCCAGCCGCAGCAGCTTTTGGCCGCCGCCGCTCTCCAGTCCTGCACAAGGGAGCCCCACCCCCTCAGTTCCGGCGGCTCGGCTTGCGTTACTTTGCCGCCCCCACCACGAGGTTCAGGCCTGTGGCCCTGCTCCGGCACGTACGCTGCGGGCTGTAGCTAAAGATGTGCAGGTTGGCGTTGACGTCGCCGACAAGGAAGGCGACGTTGCGGTCGTCCACCAGCAGCTCGCACGCCACGACCGACAGCGGGTGCGCGTCGCGCCCGGCCATGTACAGGTTCCGCGGCGCCGGCGGGTCCTTGAACCGGGCAAAGCAGACGCTTTTGCAGATGTCGCCGATGACGAGGTAGCTCTTGAACGCGCACAGCGACGTGGCGTAGGTCTGGTGGTGCAGGAACGCCACGCCGTTGAGCGTGTTCTCCTCCAGCGCAAAGAGGTAGACCTCCTGCCCGATCGACGCCGCGAGGTTGCCCTGCAGCTCGTTCAGCGCCGTGACGGGGCCCTGCTTGTACTCCTTCTGGTAGACCAGGCGGAAGCGGCGGTCAAACTGCGGCTGGCCGGGCTCCGGCACCACCGACGCCACGTCAAACACCAAAATCTGCGCACGCCCTTCGACCACCCGCAGGCGGCAACGGCCATGCGTCAGATACAGCGCTTCGTTTCGTCCCCCCCAGGGGGTGGCGTGGTCCGCACCCGGCCCTTGCAGTTCAGGTCTTCGTAGGCGGCAAACGCCGTGCCGACGCACAGGAACTGCCGCCGCCCGTTCTCCGTGGTGAGCGAGCACGCGCGCACCGCGCACACGTGCTCGTGCGGGCGGAAGGCCCAGCTGTGCGTTCGGCCGGCCCAGAAGGAGCATGTAGTGAGGCACGTTGAGTCTGTCGCCGTCCCCGAAATCTGTGCCATTTGCCCGTCCGCGGGCGAACCTGTCGATGGTCTCGAAGGAGCCAGGCACGACCAGCTCCAGCTGGTGCAGGTAGTGCGCGGGCGCGGTCATGGGCTGCGGCGACGTCAACGTCGGCCGGCGGGCGCGGTTGACGGTGTCGCCGTCGCCGGTGGCGGCGGCGGCGGCCGGCCGGTTCGGGTCCAGCTCGTCCATGCCAAATTGGTCGTAGCCGTTCTCGTCCACGACCGGCGGCACGTACGGAATCGCCGCCGCCGTCGCCTACGCGGCCATAGAATGCGCGGGTGATGAAAGGGGTGAGCGAGCGCCGCCGCCAGCGAAATCCATCGGGCGTGCGGGGGCGTACCAGGGCGTAGACGTGCGCGCTGGGGTGGTACGCGACCTTGAGGGCAGTCCGCCGTAGCGCGATCTTCCGGACGGGCCAGGACGCCTGCCCGTACGACAGCGACGCGTCCAGCTGGGCGATCACCAGTGCATTGTCCTCGCCAATGTACACCAGGCCGCGTGCACAGTTGACGTTGTGGAACGGCGAGAGCCCCAACACCGCACCGCCACCGCGCGGCCTGCACTCATGCAATCCATTGCCCCGCGTGCGTTCCCGGTGAGTGCGCGCCTTTGCCATGTCGGCGGGGGCTTCGCCCGGCTGGCCGTCGCGTGCGTACCGCATGGCGTGGCCGCGCAGGCCGCCCTTGGCCGACACGAACAGCCAGGCGGGCCGCTCGCCGCAGATGAAGACGCCGGCGTGCCCGCCGATGTTGGTGAACGGCCGGAAGCAGGCGCGCCGCTGCAGCGGCGACTCGGACGGCGCCGAGGTCGGCAGCCGGGTGAGGTGGCCCTGCTCCACGCGGGAGAAGCGGACGGCCAGGCGCTCCGCGGCGGCCGCGCTGCTACCGCGGCCATCGCCGGCGGACGGCGAGCGAAAGAGCTGATAGATGACCGTCTCACCGCGCGCCGTTCGCGCCTAGAGCGCCATGGGATGCGCGGCGGCGCGCCCAGCTCGGGGGGTGCGCGGTGAGCGATAACAGCGGCAGGTCGGTCGATGCGCACGGCAAGGCGTACCAGCAGGTAGGGCGCGACGAGCGGGTGGCGCCCGATCCACCGCAACGCCACCTCGACGATGGTGTACCCGGTGGCTGCGGCGACCGCGGCCGACGCGTCGGTTCCCTCTACCGCCTCCGAGCCATGGGCAGGTGCGGCGGCGTCGCCGTTGGGCACCGCCGGCGCGGGCCCAGCGGCCGCGTTCGCGTCCGGCTGGTCGCGCAGCACCGGCGGTGTGAGCGTGAAGCCGCTCACGCGGTACACGTTGGTCCAGCCCGGCAGCGTCGCGATCTGCGAGGCACATGCACGGCGAAAGCGGGCACCCGCGTAAGCGGCGTGGATCCGCTGTTGTTTGTTTCGCAGTGCCCAGGCACGGTGCGCGGCTACCTCCAGGGCGCCGTTGGAACGGCACAGGACGGCGTAGACGGCCGGGGCGGCGGACGTCGCGACGGCCGGGACGGCCTCGGTGCGCTCGTCCGAGTCAGTGCGGACGCGCTTGGCCGGCTGCGCGGTGGCCGCGTTCTCGGCAGCCGCGGTGGCGCTGGGCCCGTAAATCTCTAGATCCAGCTCGTCCATGTCGGTCATCATGGGTGCCGACGTCGGCTTGCCAAAGTGCGCGGAGCCAGCGGCCTGGGCGGCTGCGGCCGGCGCGGCCGGCGCCGGGGGCGCCAGAAACCCGCCCACGTCCTCGTACAGGCACGCGGCCGCCACGTCGCCATTCTGCGGAGTCACTTGGACAGCAATACCGTCCTAAAGGTCAGCGAACAGCGGCACGCTGTGGCGGACGCGCAGGTACTCTTACCTGCAGCTCGGAGGCGACGGGCACCAGCAAGAGCGCCTGCTTCTCGCGGTCGATCTCAACGAGGGTAAGGTCGCCCGTGGTGTGTTGCAGCAGCAGGTACGTCCCGGCGAGGCTGCACGTCGCCACAGTGGCCTGCGCGTCGAGCGTGAGCTCCTGCACGCTGCTGCCGGCTGCAGGGGTCGAGGCGCGCTCCACCGCAAAGCGGTGCCCCAGTCCGTGAGCATGCGGCGTGCGGCGCGTACTGGTCCCCCCACCCCCCTACCCGTGCCGCCCCGTACCGCCGGTCAGGAGACGCACGCCCGTGCTGTACACCTGGACGATAAACTCGTCGTTGCCGACCGAGCCAGCAAAGATCGTGGGGCCGGCGGTGTAGAAATCGGTCGTGGGCAGCTGCGTCAGCTCCTCGCCACACTCGAGCACGAGCGTGGCACTGTCCTGGCTGATGAGCAGGAAGCGGTGGTGCGCCTCGGCCGATGTCGGCGCCGGGCCGTAGAGCTGCTCGGAGGTGGCGGCGACGGCCGCCGCGAGGTGCGAGCTGGCGCCGCGCACCGCGAAGGCGTCGCGGGCCCCCGCGAGCGTGAACGCTGAGATCACCGCTGGCTGCACCGCGCGCTGCAGGACGCAGAGCGCGCCGTTCTTGTCGTGGCCCGAGCACGTGATGACTTCGAGCAGCCGGCGGCTGTCGGCCGCGGCGGCGGCGGCGGTGGCGGCGGCGCTGGTGGACGCCGGCGGCCGCGTGGGCTCGCCCACGGCCAAGTCCGCGACAGGGCCGACGTTGAGCAGCGAGTCGCACACAGTGTACTGCAGCTGGAACGGGCTCGCAGCGGCGGGGCGGTGCAGCTCCGCGTTGGCCGACTGGAGCAGCAGCACGTCCAGCTCGTCCAGGTCGTCGTCGGCGCTTGGCGCGGCTTTGGCCGCCGCGGCCGAGGGTGCGCTGTCCGCGGCGTCGGGGGGCGCGCCGGCCAGGCTGGGCCGCTGCGCTGGCTCGGCAGTGCGCGGGTCCGTCATCTGAATCAGCAGGGAGTCGCCGAGCCGGGAGCCCAGGAAGAACAAGTCCGACCCGACGGGGCAGATCTGCAGTTCCACGGCGATCCATGGAGGGACAACCAGTGTCAGGAGACGAGGCCCCGGCAGGCACGACGTGGATGGCGTGGCTGGTCCGCGTACGCAGGAAGGAATGGCCGTGCTGTTGGTGGCGTGGAACGCCACGCGCGTCACGGCGCGGCCGTCAAAGAACAGCTGCACGACGTAGCTGGGAGCGAACAGTGTCCAGGAAAGCAGCGATGCCGGAATTAGGTTACTGGCATCGTCTGCTTAGCCTCGTCGCGCACGACGTACAGGTTGCCGTTTCGAAGCGACAGGAGCAACCGGTCAGCCTGCAAGAAGAACGACACGCTCGCGTCCAGCGTAATCTCCAGGTCCTCCGGCGCCGGCACTGTGCTTGCGCCCACGGCGGCTCTCGCAGGGCGGGCGCGTCAGAGGCCGCGGGGCTGCGCCCCTTTCGACGTACGGCGGCCGTACTGAGCCGAAAGGCCGTCGACGCGGCCGCGAGCTGGTTGACGGCTTGGCCCATGACCACCGTGGTATGCTGCACGTACAGCAGCGCGTTGGCGCAGAACAGCAAGGCGCCGCCTGCCACCCGCGCCGGGGCAAACGGCGCGGGCGCTAAACGACCATCAGGAACCGGGAGACGCAGGACGGCGCACCCTCGGCCCAGCAGCTGGCGTACCAAAGGGCGCGGGGACGGGGGCCATCCGAACCAAGTCGCTCGGCAGCCGGTCCACTGCCCAGACGACGGTGTGCGACTGCGTGACCACGTTGAGCGAGATGGCCACGACGGCGCACGTGTCCTTCAAGGCCGTGTAGCGCCTGCACGCGAGGGCTACGCCACAAGCCGGCCAGCGGCGTCAGGCAGGGCGCATACGGGCGTGCGCTTGGCGCGGCCGCGGCATCCGTACCCAGGGTAGGTCGGCACGGGCTCGTGCGCGATCAGGATGGTCGGCTCAAAGTACCCACCGAGGAACACGACGTCGCGGATGTGCCGGATGCGCGCGTCGATGGCGCGCAAGTCAATGACGTAGGGCAGGCGCACGGGCGACCGGCTGGACCTCTTCGCCGTGCACAGGCGCGCGAGAGGCGGCGGGGTCAGCAACAGCGTGGACGCTCTTTTTCTTTTTGCTGCGGGGACACGTGCTGACCCACCTGGCGCCACCAGAAGGGGCCGCAGCGTCGGTGTCCAGGTCCAGCCCGAGCCCGCTCGCGCTCTCCTGCTGCAACGGCAGCACGGCCAGGTGCGTGCCGTAGATGGGCATGGCCATGCAGCGGCCTGCCGGGTCCACCTGCACGACGGGCCGGCACAGGTTCTCGTGCAGTGTCTGCACCAGCGCCCGCGCGCGCGTGGCCGCGAGAGCGCTCCGCAACGCAGGTGAGGCCAGCTGCCATCCTGGCGAGCAAGGAGCGGGCGGGGCCGCACCTGGTACTCGGCCTCCTCAAACTGGTGGAGCGACAGCGTCTCCAGGTCGTTGCGCTCGGGGTCGAACGCGACGACGGAGAGCTTGGCGTCCTTGAACGTGAGCGCTAGGCCTTCGCGGCTGTGGCCCGGCAGCGCGACCGGCGCCATGGACTGGATCACGCCCGCCAGGCTGACGTGCAGCGCCAGGGCCAGCTTGGGCGGCCCGCTCGCTGGCCGCTGCCGGCCGCGGAGAGCGCGGACGGTTGGGGCTGCTGCCGCCGCCGCCTGTTAGAGTGCTTCAAAGCAGCCACAGGCCATGGGGTATCGCGGGCCGGCGCCGTACGTAGATGCGGTACACGTCCAGGACGTGCGCCTTGGCGACCGCCAGAGCGGGGGCGCCCGCCTCCAGGAACCGGCAGGCCACCGCATGGTCCACGCCCGTCGGCGGGAAGATCTGAAGACGGCGCGAACACGCGTTGAGGCAACGGCAGGCAGCCGCGGCGCCCATGAGCGCCGCTGCGAGCGGGAGCGAGGGAGCAGGCCCAGCGGCGTACCTCGTGGTAGGCGTTGAACATGGCGACGGCGAAACGCGGGGCCGCCTGGCCGCGAGCGCCCTGTCCGCCTCCCCCCGGCTTGCCGATGCGGCGGTGGACTCGCTTCGGCTCTCTTTCCGGGGTCGCTTGTGCACGCCACCTACCAGACTATGTCGTGCCACTGTGCGTGCATGGCCGACGACGCAGCGGACGACGGCGCAGCGGAGGACGACGCAGACGGCGCCTGCCGCCGCCGTCGCCGCTGCCGTCGCCGCCCGGCCGTGTCCCGCTCGGCGTACGTGAACCCGGGTGCCGCGGCGTGGTCGGCCGCCGGCTCGGGGTTCGCCTTGGGCCGCCGTCGCCGCGAGGACAAAAAGCGTTGTTTCGCGCCAGCAAAGAAGAGAAAGAGACGCCGAGCGAGTGTGTCCTATAGAGAGAGGGCCCGAGAGAGTCCAGTTACAGCCACGCTCACTGGTGGCGGCCCCAAAGAGAGCACGGTGGGACTCGCAAGAGGGGGGGGGGGGGGGGGGGCGCGCGGGGGGCCCCTCCCACGGGGGGGGGTGGGGTGGGTGGGAGGGGAGGGCGCGAAAACAAGACGGCCCCCCCCCGGCCGA
>Ga0180216_1003551_pt1 | contig 12302 bp, 6 predicted proteins | sample eDN3rd37CBELigMG_FD_128879 | JGI IMG/M metagenome (GOLD analysis project Ga0180216, IMG submission 128879) | Enriched Miracle-Growth compost microbial communities from Emeryville, California, USA - eDNA 3rd pass 37_C BE-Lig MG (version 2)... ...
ATCGGTGGCGTCGCGGTTGACCTCGGCGACGACCTCAAGAACGGTGCGCTGGGTCCAGAGCCGCTCCTGGGCCGACCAGACCTTGCCCATTCCCGGCGGCCGGTTGATGTCGAAGCCGGCGGGACGGAGCAGCACCGAAGCCGGCGGCGCGGCGACGATCCCCTCGCCGGTCTCGTAGTCAAACGGGTGGAACGTCTTGTAGACGCTCTCGACGTACTCGGGGTACGCCTCGACGTAGTCGACGATCGCCAACTGCACGGCGCCGGCGGCCTCGTCCTCGGGCCAGCTGCGGCCCCATTTCTTGAAGCGCTCAGCGACGGTCTCGGGCCAGGTCAGAAGGGGCGCCTGGCGGTCGTAGAGCTCCTTCCACGCCTTGTCGACGTCTTTGGTCAGGCTGGCCGTTTTCTCCTCGACGACCGGCTGGAAGGCTCGGGTTGGGGTCGCCGGCGAGGAGTACTGCTGCACGTCCTTGGCGGCCGAGCTGATTTTGCCGATCTGCGCCTCGGTTTCGCTCTTGACCGGGCCGGAGCCCATGACGTAGGCGCCGACCGACAGCAGGGCCGCGACGCAGACGGAGATCCAGAAGCGGTACTTGGCGATTTGCCGAAGAATTTCCTTGACTTGATCCATGTTGATCGGGCCTCGCGCGGAATGCGTGTATGGAAAAGACGTGGGTGGTGGTCCGGGTCAACCGCGCGGCCCGATCCAGAGAGCGGACCGGCGCGGCGCCGGGCGGACGGACGGAGCCGGGGCCCCGGTCCGCGCCCGGCGATTGACGGCGCGGGTCGATCCGGTCAAGGCGCGGGGGGCGTCGGGGCGCCGCCCGGAGGCGCCTGGGCCGGGGCGCCGGTCGCGGGGGCCGCTCCGCCGGCGGGAGCCGCGCCGCCGGCCGCGGGAGCCGCTCCGGCTTCGCCGCCCAGGGCCTCGGTGATCGCCTTCTCGACCTCCTCCGTCTTGGCGTCGGACGCCTTCTCGATCTCGTCCTCGCGGGGCACGGTGACGGCCGCGTTGGACTTCTCCGCCTCCCTCATCTTTTCGATGATCTCCCTCATCTTGGTGTTGCGCTCCTCAACCAGGGCCTGTTGCTCCTCGGGGGTTGAGGGAACTTCGCCGCCCTCCTCGGGCTGCCAGACGAACTGGAGCAAAAAGTCGGTGCGGGTGAGCGTCCGGAGCTTCGCCTTGGCCTTGGCGTCCATGGGGCCGCCCCGCATGCCGCCCATCATGCCGCCGTAGCCCATCATGCCGCCGGAGCCCATCATGCCCGGACCCATCATCATGCTGGCGTCCATCTCGCCCCGTCGACCCCCGCCGCTTCCCATGCCGCCGGGCATCAACATGCCGCCCATGCCCGGGCCCATCATGCCGCCCATCTCGCCCCCGCCCTCCTCCTCCGGGGGAGCGGCGCGGTCGAGAAGCGGCACGGTTCGGCTGGCGAGGTTGTTGGTGGCGTTCCCCTTTTCGCTGGTCCAGTTCCGGTCGATGTTCATCCAGGCCAGCGTGACGTGGTTGACGCCGTAGAGCCGAAGCGACGGCGAGTTCAGCTTGCTGAGGACTTTCTTGGTCAGGAACTCGTAGGGCCCGAACTCGACGCGGCTGGGGTCGTTGCCCAGCCTCAACTGCTCGGCCGAGGGGTACGGGTTGTAGTGGTGGCCGACGATCTGGACGATCCAGCCCTCGCCCTCGGGGGGATTCTCGACGTCGTAGGGGTGCATCAGCCGCTTGTAGAGGGGATCGATGTCGTCGAACCACTCAAGGGCCACGTCGGCGCGCCACACCGGCATGACGCGGTCGATGTGGACCGTCAGCTTCTCGATGGCGTACTCGTCGTTGGGGTCGTTGGGCTGCAGGCCGTACTCGCGGACCGGGTCCGGGAAGTAGGCGCTTATGGTTTGCAGGAATTGCGGCCACATGCCGCGGTTGGAGGGGTCGATGATCAGCGACTTGCCCTCATCGTACTTGCTTTGCCAGGCCGCCTTGGCCGAGTCGAGGCCGCTCTTGATGTCGGCGCCGCGCTTGGCGACGCTGGTCGCCTGGTCGACGGCCGACTTGTACTGCGGCGTCGAGACCTTCGCCAGCGCCCGGTAGTCTCCCAGCGTGAACAGGACGCTCAGCCCCAGCATGATCAGGGCCGAGGCCGCCAGCGCCCACGGCTTCTTGGCGCGGATCAGGCGGATCCGCTCCAGCTCGGGGGGCAACAGGTTGGTGCCCAGGCTCGCCAGGCCGACCCCCTGAACCCCCAACCCGTAGGCCACGGCGAAGGAGGCCAGGTTGTCCTGGAACTGCGGCGCCGATTTGACCTCGTCGCCCACCAGGTGGGCGAAGTCGTCGATCTTCTCAACCTCCTGGTTGAGGTTCTGCTGAAGGAACTTCTGGAGGCCGGGGAGCTTGAACCCGTTGCCCAGGCCGACCACCTTGCGGATCTTCGCCGAGCGGTTGATGCTCGAATAGAAGCCGATGGAGCGGTTGACCTCGCTGGTGAAGTCGTTGAACACCCCGCGCATCGCCGTGAAGATGGCCCGCGGGTCGGGGGCCTTGGTGGCGTTCCGCTTCAGGTGCTCGGCCTTGGCGAAGGTGAGCTTCAGTTCCTTGGTCAGGGCCCGGGTGAAGTGGTTGCCGCCGATCGGCACGTTGCGCTGCCAGATCCGGACGCCGTCGGTGATGATCAAATCGGTGTTGTCGGCGCCGATGTCAAGCACCACGACCGGGTCCTTCGAGCCGCTCGCCTTGATCTGGTCGAAAGTGATGAAGTTGTATAGCGCCAGGGGCGACATCTGCACGATGTCGACCTCGATCCCGGCGACGGTGAGCGGCAGAATGGCCCGGTTGATCTGGTCGCGCTTCATGGCGAAGAGGCCAACCTCGGCCATGGCGAGCTCGTCGTCGCCGGCCTCCTCGTCGTCCTCGCCGATCTGCTGATAGGACCAGACGACCTCGTCCAGCGCGAAGGGGATCTGCTGCTTCGCCTCGAACTTGACGATGTCGGGGATCCGCTTTTTCTCGACCGGCGGCAGCTTGATGAACTTGACCAACCCCGCCTGGCCCGGGACGGCGATCGCCACCCGGCTCCCCTTCACCTCGTTGCGGTCGGTGAACGTCGCCAGGGCCTCGCGAACCAGTTCCTCGGGATCGGCGTCGGGTTGGCTGAGGATCTTGGGATATTCGATGAAGTCGAACGCCTCGGCCACGACCTGATCGGGCGTTTCCCCGGGAACCAGCTTCAACGCCTTCAACGCGGCTTGACCGATGTCGATCGCCCAGACGGACTGGATCTTCGCCATGCGGCTACACTCCTCTTGCTTCAAAGCGGGCGGGCGACCCGCGGGCGGGGCGTTCGCCTTACTTAATCGTATTGCAAGTTTGGGATTCGAGTTCGGATAAGAAGAGCGCGCCCGTCTTGCGCGACGAGGCGTTTTTGGGACGGCGCGATGGGTTCAAGCCTCAGGGCCGCGGGCCTTGCCGCCTGGTCCTTCGCGCGGTCTCAATTCATTCGATGCGATGAGACGGCGGATGGTTCCGTCGTTCCGGGACTTTTTCAGCCTGGCCCGGATCGGCGCAACCCTCCGATCAGCCTGGGATTCTCGGCCGGCGCCGACGCCCCATGTTGGGGAGTTTACCACAACCTGGGCGCGCTGATTCCGTCCTTTCGAAACCTCGAGGAATCGAAAGTCGATCATTTCGCGCGCGGCGTGTCAACCGCCTCGTGGGACGAGCCGCGCGGAAGAGCGGCCGAAAGAGCCGCCTGGACGTGTTTCCGCAACGCCCCGTTCACCGGGGCGACCCCTCCCCGAGCCTGGGGAGGGCCGCCCCGCCGCGCGAGGGCGCCTATCTCATTTAACGTCGGCGGGGGGCGTTTGGTTCGGTCGGATCGTTCGAAGACGCGGAGGCGGGGGGAGGAAGCTCCGAGGATTCGTCGTGGTCGTCTTCGTCGACGACGCCATCGACTTCGCCGCGGGCGATCGGGTCGTCGCCGTCGACATCGTCGCGGGCGATCGGGTCGTTGGAACGAGCGGGCGGCTCGCCGTCCTCGACCAGTTCGACGCGGAAATCGTCAAACTCGGCCTCGCCGTACCCGGCCAGCCCGAAGGTGACGGAGACCTCGCCGTCGACCGGCGCCTTCCGATAGAGGATGACCCGGCTGAACTGGGGGATGGCGGTGGAGGAGCGGTATTGGAGGCGCTCGCCGCCGATGGAGTCGCGGACGATGATTCCGCCCTGGCCGGGGACGCTGGCGATGGGCCGTTTGACCAGGACGGAGATTCGGATCAGGTTGTTGGCCTCGACCGGGACGGCCGGCGATCGGACGGCGGCGACGGGGAAATCGAGAAAGGGGGGGAGCGAGGCGTCGGCGTCGCCGGGGTTTTTCGGCAGCGCCGTCAGCCGGATCACCCGATCGGTCTTGGACCCGTCGCGGGATGGGACGCCCATTTTGGCGTCGATCCCCTCCATCTCATAACTGACGTTGGTCCAGCCGGCCTCGGCCATCTCCTCGGGATCGTCGAAGCCCCCCGAGGGAACCCGGTTGGCGCCGAACCGGTAGCCGGACTTGCCGTTGATCCAGTCGAGCCAAAGGTACAGCTCGGGAAGGGTGTTGTACGCGATCATCGGCGGGCAGCTCACCGGCTGAACCAGCACGGGGGGTTTGCTCCGCGGTTTCTCCCGGTAGGGCTGCGAGGCCGGCGGATCGAAGGTGTTGGCGATCGCCGCCTGCTGGAAGGCCGAGAGCGCCTTGGTCCAGTGGGCGTGGGCCAGGATCCGGAGCGGCCGGCTCGCCCGGCGGGCCTCGGCCCAGGCCAGGGCGAAGTCTTCGCGGTCGCGCGCGTCGCGGGCCGATTGAAGGTTCTCCTCGGCCTTGGCCAGAAGGCCGGCGGCGTCGTTGAACGGCTTGTCCATCCCCAGCGCCCGGCGTTGGGCGTGGTCCTTCTCGGAGGTGATCGACCAACCGTCGGCGGCGAGCCGGCCGTTGATCTCGGAGACCTCGCCAAGCAACTGCTGGGCCTGCTCGATCGCCAGTTGCACGGCCATCGGCCGCGCCCGGAGGATCGCGTCGCGGGTCCGCTCGGCCAGGGCCGCGTCGGTCGTGCAGAGGATCATCGAGGTGACGCCGAATTCCGGCACGATGATGTTCGTGCCGCCGGGAACGCGCGCGCGCTCCAGCAGCTTGACCTCGCCGGGGCTCACCTCCCAGGCCTGGGCCCCTTCGGGCAGGATCGCCCGAACCACCAGATTGTGCGTCGCCATCTGGGGGGGCTGGAATTGCGCCTGGGCCGAGTAGTCGGCCAGAAGGAGCAGCGCCCCCTTGCGCCCAACCGCGATCGCGGCGGCCTTGTGGTTGGGCTTGGGAGCCAGTTCGCCGACCAGTCGAACCTTGGTGTTCGGCGAGGAGCCCGGGGGAGGAAGCACCGAGGGTTCGGGATCGAAGACCGGATAGATGGGGATCGGATCGGCGCTGTTGGCCAGGATCATCTCCATCAGGTCGATCTCTTCGTTGAGGATCGCCAGTTCGATCAACTGGGCCTGGCCGGCCGGGCGGGTCAGGTCGACGTCGCCCTGATACGCCAGACCCCGATAGCCGGCCGAAAGCGCCACGTAGGTCATCAGACGAAGCTGCTCGGGGCTCGGTCGGGGGACGCCCCAGCCGGGGGGAGGGGCCTCGCCCCAGATGTTCCGCAAGAGTTCCGGCGAAGCCGTGGTCGGGATCCAGGCCCAGAACAGTTGGCCGGCGTTGGCTCTGGTGGTCAGTCGCCGGCGCTGGAGCATGAACTGAAGGAATTCGTCGGGATGCTGCGCGGCGGCCCAGTGGTTGAGCCTCACGCCGATGGTGTCGAGGTTCGACGGCGCCCGGGCGTACAGGGGAAGCTCGCCTTCGACCAGGCCGACGGTCAACTTCGAGAAGTTCGGCGACATGCCGTGGATCGCTCGGATCAGCTTGCGGGTTAAGGCCAGTTCGTCCGAGCGAACCTTCAACTCGCGGTCGCGCCCCAGCCGCTCGCCGACCAACCAGAAGCCGACGGCCTCCTTCAGCGGATAGTTCTCAACCTCCTTAACCTGGGCTTCGATCCCTTTTTCGGGGTCAAGCTCCGAGAGCCGGGGCATGAGCGAAAAGCCCAACTCCGCCGCGAACCGAAGCTCTTCCGGGCTCGCCCGCAGGTCGTCGACCAGGACGTCGAACCCATAGCGGCGGAGCATGGTCGGATCGGCGCCGGGCGCTTCGACGGCGGTTGGGAACCAACTGTATTTCCGCCCCTGGTCGTCGATCCGCTCCAATCGGTTGCGCTGAAGGCTGATTCGGTTGGCTGGAAGCGGGGCCGCCGCGCCCTCGGCGACGGCCTCGTCCTCGCCCGCGGCTTCGGGCGGCGGAACGTCGCCCGGCCTGGACCAGCGCTCCGCGATCTCCTGGCTGACGGGGCCGACGCTCAGGTCGTCGAGAAAAATCTCGGTCCCCCCCGCGCCTCCCATCAGGTTGACGATCACGCCGTCGACGTAGGCGCCCTCCAGGCTCACCGGCCGCTGCGACGACGCCCGAAGCACCCGCGCCTGCCGCTCGATCGACGGCGGCATCCGCGTGACCTCCAGCCTCTGCCAGCGGTCGACCCGGTCGAAGATGGTTCCCGGCACCAGCACGAACGATGGCGCCTTGGTCTCGGGATCCACGTCCGAGGGCAGCACCACCCGCGCGAAAACCTGCGCCCCGGCGCGGTTGGCCCGGACGTTGAGGACGATCTCCAGCTTGTCCGTAACCGGCACGTTGGGCAGGGGGTAGCTGACGAAGAACTGGCTCCCCAGATCGGCCTCAAACTGGAACCGCTCCGACTGCTTTCCCTCATACGCGGCGCGGTCGGAGCGTTCCTGGGCCAGCAGGTTGATGGTCGTGTCGGCGCGCTCGCGCCGCCAGGCGATCCCCGGCGACTCGAACCCGTCGCGCAGGGTCGTGTATTCCTTCCCAGGCGCCTCGTCGTCCCCCTCCTGAACCGAGACCCCAGGCGCCGAGCCTCCCAGCGCGACGACTCCCGCCAAGACCCAAACCACGCGCGATCGCTTCAGCCATCCCATCGGCTCGAGACCTCCCTGTGCTCGGGCCAACCCCCACCGGCCGACTCCCGGACGCCGGCATCCTAACTCCGCCCCCGAAAACCGAGAAGATCAAACGCTGGGTGACTCTCCCCCGAGCGCGCTGGGCGGGCGGAGTTCGCCCCACGGAACCCCTCCGCCGGTAAAACAACCGCGGGGTGGACCTTGCCGGCCGGTGGAAACCGTGGCCGTTGAAGGGAGCGCAACGGGGCCATGATGAATGCATTTCGCGGCCGTGAAGGTGAATCCCGGCGCGTGGACGTTCGAGGCGGGGTGACGGGTTCGGCGGGCCTGGCTTCTCCTCCCGGCGACCCGCTAAAAAACCCGAAAGATTTTCCATATTCATGAAAAATCGAGCCGTCCCCCGCTGATCATATTGAATGAGGAGGATCTCGCCTCCCTCCGCTCTTTCCCAATTCGGACGTCTCGACGCGCGGTGAGTCACGCGATTTTAGGCCGAACGAACCCAATCGGGGGTCGCTCGGGAACCGGCGGGCGCTGGGGACGCCCAGGCTTGCGGAGACGCTGAGCCTTGGATCCCCAGGGACAGTCGTCGCTCGCCCATCAACAACCGTGTCTGGGGGCAATAATCGACTTTTTGGCCGAACGAACCCAATTTTGGCGTTGTGCCGATTTTGGTTCAAACCATTATTCTATAGGAACTTGCGTCTTGGCGGCGGTTCCTGGGTCCGCGCCGAACGAACCCAATTTGGGGCGGGCGTGGGTCTGGCTGGCGTTGCGGCAAGTTCTCGTTGCGCGCCTCGCTTGGCAACCGGGATGGGGGCTCCTGGCGCGGGCCGCGCCACGGGCGGTTTCGGTGCGGCGAACGTTTGGATGGCGTGGACGCGAAGAGCTTGGATATGGGAGGGCATTACCCTGGGCTGATGAAAAGTCGGTGTTGACCGGGCATTTCGTCGCGTTCAGGCATCACGGATTCGTTGCGCCGTCTCGCGGATTTTCAACCCGGGGGGCGGGCATTCCTGCCTGCCCAGAAACCAACATCAGGGTTAGGGCAGGCAGGAATGCCTGCCCCCCGAAGATACAAATCCGGGATGAGGGTTGAAGTGGGTCAAGGCCAACTTTTCATCAGCCCAGCATTACCCTCCCATCGGGGGACGCGCGCCACGCGGTCGTTCGTCGCTGGGCGCCTCGCGGTCCGGAATATGCGGTGGTTCCGCCCCAGTTGGCCGAAGTGACATCCACTGGGGAGGAGCACGCGCCATGGACCCGAAAGCCGCGCTGACCGTCTCGATCGCCCATGATCCGAATGACATCGCCAAGGCCATCAACCGGGCGCTTGCCGGGGTTGCGCTGGAGGACTTCAAGGACCGAATCGTCGCCATCAAGCCCAACGACACCACGGCGACGGAGAAGGACAAGACCGCCTGCACCCAGGCCGACACCCTCCGCGCGACGATCCAGTTCATCAAGGGGCTTCATCCCAAAAGGATCATCGTCACCGGCGGCGCGGGGGAGAAGCGAACCGATGAAGTCTTCCGCGTGATGGGCTATCTGGACGTCATCGAGGCCGAGGGGGTCGAGTGGTTCGACCACAACGGGCCCCCGTTTGAGCCGGTCATGCTGCCGTTTGGTCCCCAGCGCCAGGTGATGGTCAACCCGCGGATCTTCGAGTACGAGAAGCTCGTCTCGCTCTCGCAACTGAAGGTCCACTCGACGGCCACCGTGACCCTCTCAATCAAGAACATGGCCATGAGCTATCCGGCGGCCGACTTCTATGGCCATCCCCGAGTCGGCCAGGAGCACCACCCGCACAACATCCTTCAGGACAAGCACGCCTTTCTCGTCGGGATGCTGATGCGGTTTCCGATCGACCTGGGGATCATCGTCGGCCACCCGGCGATGATCGGCAAGGGACCGCTCGGCGGCAAGGCGGTCGAAACGGGCCTGGTGCTCGCCGGCCGCAACCCGGTCGCCGTCGACTCCGTCGGCGCCTTCCTTCTCGGCTTCGAAACCCTCGGCGTTCAACACCTTCGCCAGGCTGAACAGCTTGGCCTGGGCGCCACCTACATCCCCACCAACACCCGCGAGGGCGAACCCGGCCGGTTGAACATCGAAGGCGTCTCGGTCGAAGAAGCGGTCAAAATCTTCCGACTCGCCGCGTACGGCCAGGCGTTCTAAGCGGGCCGTCCGAGCTTCGTGCTCGGCGATCCGTTATGATTGGCCGTCGCCAGCGCTTCCGGTTCTGGTCGGCTTACTCCGTCGGAGCCGGAAGCGCTGGCGGCGACGTGGGAATTTTGATGAGCGCAAAGACTGGAGCCACCCTCTCGGTGTCCCGCTCCACATTGCACGGAAAGGCGCTGGCGTGGACGCATTCCAGGACGACCCGAAGCCTTGGGACACGCTGGGCTCGACGCATCTCAGCCGCAAGCCCTGGCTGACGCTTCGACAAGACCGCGTGCGGTTGCCGAACGGGGCGGTGATCGAGGAATACAACGTCCTGGAGTATCCCGACTGGATCAACGTGATCGCCGTGACGCGGGGCGGTCGGGTCATTTTGGTCCGGCAGTATCGGCACGGGCTGGGGGCGGTTCATTACGAGCTTCCCGCCGGGGTTTGCGACCCGGACGACACCACGCCCGAGGAGACGGCCAGGCGGGAACTCTTGGAGGAGACCGGCCACGGTGGCGGCGTTTGGGCTCCTCTGACGACCCTTTCGGCGAACCCGGGAACCCACGCCAACCTGGTCCATTCCTTCCTGGCGACCGACGTGGAGTTGATCGCCGAGCCGCGCCCGGAGGAGACCGAGGACATCCGGCTCCATCTGGTCGACCTTAAGGAGCTGCGCGCCATCCTCGCCGGGGGCGGAGTCGTCCAGGCGCTCCACGCCGCGCCTCTTTGGCGCTATCTGTACGGGCTGGCCGCGGGCGGTTAGTGGGCCGTTGAATCTTGGTTTGTTGGCGTCGGATGCGGTTCGCGTGGGAGGGTAATGCCCTCCCGATTTCAGCCGTAAGGGCCGTTGGTGGCCAATCGGCCCTAACGGCTGGCGTTGGTCATCAACTCATGCAAGAATCAGCTGGGATAAGTTGTCCCGCGACCGAATGCCGTCCGCAAGCGAGCATGAGAAAGGAATGACCCCGGTGACGATTGCCGCCGCTTTGGCTTGTTGTCTGATGGCCGCGAACCCCTCGGCAACCCAGGCCGAGGCCCAGGAGGGGCCGCCGCCAATCCCCCGCGAGTTCCGCGCGGCGTGGGTGGCGACGGTTGAGAACATCGACTGGCCGAGTCGCCCCGGGCTGCCGGTGGAGACTCAGAAGAAGGAGGCGATCGCGATCCTCGATCGCTGCGCCCAGTCGAACCTCAACGCCGTGATCCTTCAGGTCCGCCCGGCGGCCGACGCGCTCTACGAGTCAAAGCTGGAGCCGTGGTCGGCCTATCTGACCGGGATCCAGGGCCAGGCCCCCGCGCCCAACTATGACCCGCTCCAATTCTGGGTTGAGGAGGCTCACAAGCGGGGGCTTCAACTTCACGCCTGGTTCAACCCGTTCCGCGCCAAGCAGAAGGGGGCGAAGTACGAGAACGCCCCGAACCATGTGTCCAGGACCCACCCCGAGCGCGTTCGAGACTACGGCGGGATGCTCTGGATGGACCCCGGCGATCCGGCCTCGCGCGCCCAAACGCTCGAAGTCGTGCTCGACGTGGTCCGCCGGTATGACGTGGATGGGATTCACCTCGACGACTACTTCTATCCCTACCCCGTCGCCGATCCCAACACCAAGGCCGAGATCGACTTCCCCGACGAATCGAGCTGGCGCCGCGAGCACCAGGGCGACGACCCCGCCGCTCGGGCCGACTGGCGTCGCGAGAACATCAGCCGGATGGTGCGCGACCTGTACGAGGGGATCAAGCGGACCAAGCCCCACGTCATGTTCGGCGTCAGCCCCTTCGGCATCCCCCGACCGGGCAAGCCGAAGGGCGTGGTCGGCTTTGACCAGTACGCCAAGCTCTACGCCGACACCGAGACATGGCTGGAGAAGGGCTGGTGCGACTACTGGACCCCCCAGCTTTACTGGAAGGTCGACGCCCCCGGCCAGCCCTACCGCCCGCTTTTGGAATACTGGATCAGCATCAACCACCAAAAGCGGCACGTCTGGCCGGGCCTGAGCATCAGCCGGATCGGCCGGGGAGACACCGGCTACGCCCCCGAAGAGATCTTCCGCCAGATCGAGATCATGCGCGAGACCCCCGGCGCTGACGGCGTGGTCCTCTTCAGCCAGAAGGTTCTGAACGAGGATCGCCGCGGCGTGGCGACCTCGCTGGCCGAGGGACTCTTCAAGGAGCCCGCCCTCGTCCCCGCCTCCCCCTGGCTGGGCGACCAGACGCCGGCCGCGCCGAACCTCAAGCCCGGCGACGCGGGCCAAATCGCCATCGAGCCTGGCGCGGAAGAGGCCCCCGGCTGGTGGGTCGTCCAGACTCGCCGGGGCGACGCCTGGACCATGCAAGTCGTCCCCGGCGCCGCGACGGCCATCAACCTTGGCCCCGGCGCCGCCGACGAGGTGGCCGTGTTCGGGATGTCGCGAACCGGAGTCGCCGGGTTGCCCGCGACGCTGAGGTTGCGGGACGCATCGGCCGCGCCCTGACCCCGGCGAAACGAGCGCGCCGCGCGGCGGGGGCTTCGAAGTCAAGCCCCGCCGGGCGGCGATTCCGATTCCTGGGAATCGGCCGAGGTGGTAGAATCCAAACCTGTTGTGGCGGGGAGGGTCCGCGAAGGGCTCGTCGGTTGGCTTTTGGTTATTCGAAGAGGGTTGGCCTTGGAAGCGAAAGAGACTCGTCCCAAAATCGTGATCGCCGACGACAACCCTCAGAACGTCGAGTTGCTCGAAGCCTACCTCGCCGACGTGGATTGCGACCTGCAAACCGCCCGCGACGGCGAGGAGACGATCGAGGTCGTCGCGGAGTTCAAGCCCGACCTGCTCCTGCTCGACGTGATGATGCCCCGGCTCTCGGGCTTCGAGGTCTGCCGCAAGCTCCGCTCCAACCCCGAGACCAAAGACCTGCTCATCCTCATGGTCACGGCCCTGAACGAGGCCGCCGACTTCGAGCGCGGCGTTCAGGCCGGCACCGACGACTTCCTGACCAAGCCGGTCAACAAGGTCGAACTCCTCTGCCGAATCCGCAGCCTCCTCCGCGTGCGGCACCTCAAGAGCCAACTCGACCGCACGCTGGCCTACCTCGCCGAATTCGAATCCGCCAGCCGCGCCACCGGCGGCTCCTGA
>Ga0180216_1003556_pt1 | contig 12291 bp, 15 predicted proteins | sample eDN3rd37CBELigMG_FD_128879 | JGI IMG/M metagenome (GOLD analysis project Ga0180216, IMG submission 128879) | Enriched Miracle-Growth compost microbial communities from Emeryville, California, USA - eDNA 3rd pass 37_C BE-Lig MG (version 2)... ...
CGTGCTGTTTTTGATTCCTTGGTGCAACGCTCTACCTTTTGATTGTGACTGTCTTTGATATTATCCGTGTGTTGAACTCTCCTGCGCTGTACTATTAACTGTCTCCGAGTATAATACAAGATAAAAAAAGAAATTAATTGGCTCAGAGTATAATACAAGATAAAAAAAAAACAAGAAAAGAGTCCGCCAAGACCTGAGCCTGGTATTTAAGCTACCCACCGCGCGTTGCGCAGGAAGCGCCGTGAGTCTCGCTGGGGACCCATGCCAACGCCGGGTTCGTGCAGACACGTTGTTTTTTAACTCTGCCGACAGGGATGTGGACGGCGCAGCTGTTCGCGTCCCGTTCCACCGTGCTACAACTAAGACCATACGGTCGGCACTAGACAGCGCCTGGCGGCTGGTGCTCGCACCTGCCGCGCCCTGAGGTGTGGTCCGTCCCGACTGCGCCCCACACGCCACCATGGGCAACCATGTAGACGTGGGCACGGTCGGACCGAGCACGGACACGCGTCGAGTGTGGCATGATTTGGCGGATGCTCCACGACCGCCTGCCGACTGGGCGACGTCTCCGCTGGCACGGCCCCGGAGTGGCCCGGTGTCCGCATGGCTGTGAGGATAATGAAGGCGTCCTTCACTTGTTCGTGGGATGTACCGTCGCGCGGGCCGCCTGGCTTGCAGCGCCGGTGTGGTGGCAGGAGCGGGCGGGCGCCAGATGGGTGCTGTCCCCTCATCTGGTGGCCTTCGGCGCGTCTCCCCAACCAGCATGCATCTGTCCACGAGAGTTTCGTCGCAAGTGGGCCGCTGCGCGCGGTTGTACCATTAGGCGCATCTGGTACGTCCGTTGCCGGCGGGCGCAGTTGCCGCCCTGCCCGCTAGCTGACGGGCCGTACCGGATACCCCGCACTGTATAATAACCACTTTTGTCGGAAAAAAAACGAAAAAATATGGCCCGTGCGCTCTCTGCACTTTCGCGCCTGTCCTGCTCGCCAGCCAGCTGCCTGGCGCTGCCTGCCATCCGCCTGCTGTTTCTCCCTGCCGTGCCAACCGCCGTATCATTATCTGCAGGCGACTGAGGGCAAAGTGTCCCGCAAGGGAATCGTCTTGACGCGTACTTCTTGTGGGGCACGAGTTTTCGCGCCACCATTTGGAAAGCACGGCCGCGGCCGCTGGCGAGCGCCGACGCCGCCGCACCCTCAGCGGCGGCGCCCTTCGCCGTGTGGTGTCCTGGCCGCTGCCTTTTGTGGGTGCCACGCATTCGCTGCATTTGGCACAATTGGCTCCCTACGGTAGATCCTCTTGCCACACGCTGCACTCATCGCCGCCTCACGCGTCACTCGCTCCTGATTCCTCGTGCGTCCCTCGCTGCTGACGCGCGTCCGGAGCAGCCCTTCTCCATGGTGGATACGCATGCAGCACTCTGCCTCGTATGTAGCTACCGTTGCCCGGGGGCCGCCATCGGTGACGCTGGTCTCGCATCGTCAACGCTCCGCCGCCACGTGTCCGTGCCGCGCCACCGTCACGATGGCTGCCGACGAATTGAATGCCGGCGCGGGGTTTAAGCGCCGGCCTCTGGTACACCGCCGCGGCGCCTCGCCGACGTGGTTCCCCGCGTCGCCGCGCGGCCGTGCGGGCAACGTCACACGGGCCCGCCACGTCGTGTGACCCCGGCTCGCGCGCCGTGGCACACCGCGGCTCCTGGACGCCCTGGGCGGGGCGGGGCGGGGACGGGGTAGCTTCGCTGTACCAGCACCACCGGGCTTCATTCGCTGAAAAGCACCGACGGCGCTGCGCCCGCCGCTCGACCTCGCCGCGGTGGTCTCTGGCTTCCTAACCCCTCGCCCGCATCGGCGTCGACACCATGGCGGCGCTGCGGTGGCGGCGCCTCGCCGCGGCGGCCTTCGCCCTGGTGGCGCTCTGCGCGCCGGCCTGGGCGGCGGCGCAGTGCACCGAGACGATCACCGCGCCCGTCAACATCGCGACGTTTTCGAGCGCCGGCGGCTTTGCGAGCGGCCTCAACGACCGCGGCGGGCCGCTCACGTCGAGCGCCATGGCCACCTTCCAGCGCGACGGCGGCGGCTTCCTCGTCGTGCGACCCGCCAGCGCGGCCGCGCTGTGGTCGACGTCGCTCCCTGCGGCCGCGCAGCCGCGCTTCTCCGAGGCCGTCGGCGCCGTCCTGGGCTTTGACATTGGCGCCAACGACCCCGCGCAGTTCTCACTCACGGTGCTGACGCGGCTGGCCACCAGCAGCGCGGCCTCGCCGCCGCTGCGCCGCACCGTCGCCATCCAGCCGTACATCCCGGCCAGCGCGGGCGGCGGCGCCTTCAAGAGCGTCCAGGTGCCCGTGCAGCACTTCAACCTGCCGATCAACCATGTGCTCGTGGGCGTCGAGTTCAGCGGCTTTGCGCCGCCCTTTGGGCCCTCCGCCTCGCCCGTGCGCTTCGACAACCTCCACGTCGAGTACCGGCGCTGCCCGCACCGGCGCGCCGTCGTGCCGCTGCAGACCTGCGGCGCGCAGGCGCTCCTGATCGACGACCTCGCCAACGCCGCCAACGCCGCCGCGCGCCGCAACGCGCTCGGCGGCCAGTGGAGCGACGACGACACGATGGACACGCTGCAGGTCCTGCCGGCGTCGGACCCGCGCGGGCCCGGCCTGCTGCTGGCCGGCGGCCACGACGCGTACTGGTACACGGTGCTGCGCACGCCGTCGATCCCCTGCATCAACGTGTGGCCGTACACGACGCTGCGCATCGAGGTCGCCGCGTCGGTCGGCATGCAGTTCGACGTCTCCCTCACGCGCACGTCGGACGACTGCGCCTCGCCCGCCACGCTCGCCGCGGTCCGGGTGCCGTCCACGTCGGTCAGCTTCAACGGCCTCGCGCAGGTGCGCACGCTCGACATCCCGCTGGGCCTCCTGCCGCGCAGCCCGATCACGGCCATCGGCATCTCGGGCTTTTACCGGCCGCCGGGCGCGCCGAGCGACGGCACGCTGCAAGTGCGCCTGCGCCGCATCACGCTCCTGCGCGACTGCAACCGGCTCGCCGCCGAGATGACCGACGCCGTCCCTCCGATCCTCGACAGCTGCGGCCCCAGCGACACGCCGCAGATTGCGCTCTCGTTCGACGGGCCGTCGATGTGGGTCGACGGCATCCTCGACTACCTCAACTCGCAAAACATCAAGGCCACCTTTTTCATCGAGCCCGGCGCCATCATCGACCGGCCGGAGCCGCCCAACGACAATGGCCCGCTCTTTGACCAAGACGGCTACCCGCTCATCCAGTCCGCCAACAGCGACATGTGCCGCCTCGTGCGCCGCATCGTGGCGGAAGGGCATGACTTTGGCGACCACTCGTACACGCACCCACGGTACGCGAGACGCTCGGGCGGCCATGCAGAGGGCGCAACCCTGGCGGCCGCCGCGGCCTTCTCACTTGTGCTCGCCGGCCGCGCCTGTGTCGGCAATGCGGCCACCCCAGGTTCTCGAGCCTGACGCCGGCGCAGCTCAACGCCGAGATCGAGCGGCCCAACGCCTTCTACCGGAACTGCCTGGGCTACCTGCCGACGATGTTCCGGCCGCCGTACGGCGAGCTCACCCCGTCGCAGGTGACTCGGATCGCCGGCAACGGCTACACCATCATTCAGTGGAACGTCGAGACCAACGACCACCTGGTACTAGGGCACCGTGGGCCACACGGGGCGCCTCGCGTGCAGCGCGGCGTCCCTTTGCCCGCATTGACAATGGCCCCCTGCGCGGCTGCGTGGGCGTGCGCATGGGTCGCCAGCCGAACGCGGTGGCGGTGAACAACATTCGCGCGGCGATCGAGAGCTACCAGCGCGCGCACGGCGGGTCTCTGCCGTCCAGCAGCGTCATCCTAGAGCACGACATCTTTACCAACGTCGGCCTGCCGGCGCTCGTCGAGTACCTTCGCAGCCTCGGCTACCAGTTCATCACGATGAGCCAGTGCCGCGAGCGCTGCATCGACCGCGCGTTCCCCGGCCAGGCGGCCGTGCTCGCTGACCACCGCGGCTGCTGGGACCCGCGCAACCCGAGCGACTACATGCCGGCGCAGCTCGCGCTCGGCCAGTGGTGGCTCAAGGACGTGCCGATCTCGACGGAGCCGGGACCGCGGCCGCTCGGCACCAACTTTGCGTTCATGCCGCTGCCGTCGTCGCCGATGCCGCGCCCGACCATCGTGCCCGGCGGCGGCACGACCCCGCGACCCACGACGCCCGCGCCAACCGTGACGGCGGCACCCACCGCCCCGACGACGCCGACGACGCCGACGACGCCGACGACGCCGACGACGCCGACGACGCCGGCGTCCGGCCCCGGCTGCTTCCGCAGCGGCACGGGCGCGCAGGCCGTCCTGCGCGTGGTGCCGCCCAACCCCGCCTCGCTCAACTGCCTGGCCATCTTCAACGCGCAGTACCAGGTGCTCGGCGTGGCGCCGCTGGTGGGCGGCGCGGCGACGCTGACCGGCGCGGGCGTCAGCACCGTCGCCAGCCTCATCGTCGAGGGCTACGGCGCGACCGCCACGGGCTGCGGCAACTTTGTGCGCGCGTTCACGTGCACCGTGCAGGCCGGCGCGCCGCCGCCGCCGCCGACGACGACGACGACGACGTCGGCGCCGACCACGAGCGCGCCCACCGCGACGTCGCCGGGGGCCGTGCCCAGTTTTCCGCCGTCGGGCATCGGCTGCCTACGCTCGGGCGCGACCGTCTACGTGTACAACCTGCCGGCCACGGCGCGGTGCGCGCAGGCGTACCGCCTGCCAGCGTACAGCCTAATTGTGGACACCGCGGTCAACCCGCCGCCAACGTGGGTGGCGCTGTCCGGCATCCCGTTCGGCACGTCGCTGGCCATCGAGGTCTACGGCAGGCGCAACGGCGCCGCCGATTGCGCCAATTTTATCACGCACCTTGGCTGCCAAGTCTAGCCGCGCCGGCCGGCGGCCCTAACGTTGGTTGGTTAGTGATTCCATTGCTGCCCGTCCTTGTCGCATTCTGTATTCAGCGTTTGTACACTTGGGCATCAATGACAATGCGATCGAGGTCGGTCAATTCTACTATTTTGGCCGGCGCACTGAGCGCGGTGCCTGCCTGTGCGCTCCTACAAAAAGCAAGACATATGGCGGAAAATCACAGACAAGCGCCATGTGTGCACGGACGGAGTTTCACGCGGCGACGATGCGGCGCGCCTTGAGCTCCGCGACGGTGTCGTCAAAGGCCTCCTCGAGCGAGTACAGGCGCGAGTAACCCAGCAGGCGCGCCGCCTGCGTGGCGTCGATGACGCCGTCCATCGTGCCCATCATCACCGCGTGCTTGTTGAGCTGCAGGATCTCGGCGTTGAGGCGGCCGGCCGTGAACCAGTCCACAAAGGTCATGATCGCCATGAGGGTGTGGACCACCTGGTGGGCCATCCCGCCGGAACGGGGCCCGCGGAGAGCGCGAACCGCGCGCGGTCAGCACCGAGTGTGTGGGGCGGCGGCGTCCTCCACCCGAGACCGCACAGCAGCCCGTACCGCCGGCGGGAGGATGGTGACCTTGACGGGCGTGGGCAGCGTGCGCCGCTTGATAAAGGCCTGGCGAACCTGCGCGTACGCGGTGGCCTGCTCGTTCAGGCTGTTGGTGACAAAGAACGCCTTGCCCGCGATGTCGTCCGGTCGGCTCACAAGCGTCTGCCGCAGCGCTTAGCCAGATGGGCTCGCGTCCTCGCGCGAGGGGTCAGACTCGGGGGCCGTCCGCGCTCTGTGAAAGGTGCGGGGGCGCGCACGCACGCGCGCGGCCAGGGCGATCCAGTGCGCGAGGTTCTTGACGTAGACGAACGACGCTTGGGCGGTGCCCTCGTCGAGGAACACCATCTGCGGGTCGGTCAGGAGCTTGTCGTACGTCAGCTGTCCGTCGTGGCGCCAAAACATAACCGTGCACCGCACCGCGGGGGCGTGAGCACACGACGCGCCGCGCCGCCCCGTCCGGCGCTGCGGTCGACGCCGACGCACCCGGTCGCCAGCGCCAAAGATCATGAAGGGGCGCAGCGCGACGGTGCGCATGCCGCCAATGCCGTCGGCGCTCAGGGCGAGGTCCTCCGCCATCCTGGCGGGCGCGCACGTCAGCCGAGCGTTTGCGGCCCACGGTCAGCGTTGCGCGTGCAATGCAGGCCGGACCCGCGGGCACGCGCGGCCTACTTTTTCGACTTGGCGTAGTGCGTGGGCAGGTCCTCGAGCTTGACGTGGGCGTAGCCGGCCTCGGTGCGCTGCGCCGGGCGCGGGTTGAGGTCGGTCACGACGGAGCCGGAGCTGAGGTAGACGAAGGCGCGGACGCCGTTGCGGATGCACGCGTTGAGGAGCATCGCGGTGCCACGCACGTTGATGTCGTAGAGGCGGGTGCGGCGGTAGACGTTGTCGCGCAGGTCGACCAGCGACGCAATATGCATCACGACGCCCGCGCCGGCGCTGGCCAGGATGGCGTCCAGCGCGTCGCCGTCCGCTGGGCGAGCCAAGGCCGAGGCCCGTAGGGCGGCGCGGCGTCAGCGGGGTGGGGTGCTGGCGGCGCCGCAGCTACTGTGGGGGCCGACGGCGGCCTACCGGCAATGTCAGCCTGGTGGTTGATCACGGTGGGGCTCTCAAAGGTGGGTCGGACAATGTCGACGGCGTGGATCTTGTCGTACAGGTTTGCCTTGAGCAGGTGCGCAACCATGACCTTGCCGGTGAAGCCGCTCGCGCCCGTCACCACGCAGACGCGCTCCTGGAGGCGCGCGCGCGCGCCGCAACGGCGTACAGGCATGAACGCGTTAGGCGGCTTATGCGCCGGGCGCGACGGTGGCTGTGCCACCGCGTACGCTGGTCGGCGCGACGCTCCGCTTGGCCTGGTACGCGGCGGCCTCTTCGTTGGTCAGCAGCGGCGGCACCGCGCGCGCTGGCCGCCGAACCAACACGACCACTGGCAACACCAATGAGCGCATGCTAGTTTCGGCGCTGGCCTTTTACGCCGGACGTACGCGTCGGGACGACCGGGTCGAACCAGAGCTGGCGGAAGACAAAGACGGTGGCGAGCACGACCCACGGCCACGAGAGCGTGTGGCCCAGGGCGAAAAAGCCGGCCACGGCGATGGCGGCCGGCACCGCCGAGCTGCGCAGGCGGTCGGCCAGCGCCACCGCGGGCGGGCGCGCCGTCGGCGCCTCCGTCGTCGGCGACGCCATGGTGTGTGCACGTGGTGCGTGTGTGTGTGTGCGGCTGCTTCACCGGTCGCGAAACCTGAGCGAGAAGCGCGCGAGTGTCAGCGAGGCGGCCCGCGCCGGCACCGGCGCCAACGGAGCAACTCCACACGCAGGCCACGCCAGTAGAGGAGCGTTTCACCGGTCGGCGCCTCCCCCACCCCCAGCCTCCCCCGCACGTTCCACCGTCGGCGTTCGCCACGTGCCCTAGCCCTGCCAGCCGCGTCCCCGCGTGCTGCCTGCGCCCTTCACGCGCCTGCCGCCGCCTTCGCCGCCTTCGCCGCCTTCACCCCCTTCACCTTCGCCGCCCGCCGCATACCAGTCGATGACGTCATGCGCACGCCGCACGTGAAAAGGCGCCTCGGCCGCTCACTGTCACGTAGCGCCACGGGCCGTTTTCATCCGTGGACGCGCCGCACCACAATGACGTCATCCAACGCGATCTGGGCGCTTCCGCCGCCGCCGCCCCCGCGCCGCCGACGTCCACCACCTTGCCTCCCCATGCACCGGACAGCCGACGGCGGCCCGGCGACGGCTCACCCGAGGCGCGTCCTCGCCGCCGCCTTGAAAGATCTACGAGCCCTAGACCTTACTACCAATGCAGAGCAGGCGCAGGAGCCGGTGCCACCCCTAGACTTTGCCACAGCGACGGCAAAGGGGTGAATGGACGCGCCAGCTGCGTAGCCGTCCACAAAGGAACGGCTGTAGGGGACGCTGGCACGGCCGCGTTACGCCACCAGACTGTCCAACAACGGGCGTCGACTGTGGACGCGGACGTTTTTTGCTGAGTAGATCGCGGAGCGGCCCTTTCAAGGCCACCTCACGACCCTGTGCAAGAATGGACCGCGACCGGCCGGCGGCGGTGCGGACCGACGACGACGCGCTGGCCGCGGCCAAGGCCGTGACGTCCGAGGGCATGGCGCTCTTCCAGCAGGGCCGATTCGCCGAGGCCGTCGCGCGGGGCGAGGAAGGTGCGTGCGGCCCGCCGCTGCGACGCTTACAAGCGCGCTGTGCCAATTAACCGCTCCCTGAATGGTTGTCGTTCGCGCTGCCCACCAGCGGTGCGCCTGCTGGAGCGCAGCGTGCCGCCGGACCACCCGCGCCTGCTGGGCGCCCAGTCCAACTTGGGCCTGTACCTGTGCGCGGCCGGCGACGAGGCACGCGGCGAGGCGGTGCTGCGCGCGGCGATCGCCACGGCGCGCGCGTCGCGGCCCGGCTCGCACGAGCTCGGCCAGGCGCTGCACAACCTCGCGCTCATGCTGCGCAACAAGGCGCGCTGGGCCGAGGCCGACGAGGCGTACCGCGACGCCATCGCCGTCCTCCGCGCGCAGGACGGCGGCGCCGTCGCGGTCACGCTGCGCGACTACGGTCTCATGCTCGCGCGCGCGGGGCGCGCCGACGCCGCGCGGCAGCAGTTCGCCGCCGCCATGGACGAGGCGCGCGCGCGGCTGCCGCCGACCTCGGCAGCGGGCCTGCTACAGCAGCTGGAGCAGGACATTGCCACCGCCGACGCGGCGGCGACGGGCGCCCGGGCGCCGGCGGGCGACGCCAACGGCCTCGTGCGCGAGAGCCGCATGCTGCGGTGAGCTGCGCACCTGCAACAGCGGCTATTTACTCGCTACGCCACGCGCTATGTACAGCCTATGGGTTTGAATAATGTATTATCGGCGCTGCGGCAGCTTTAACGACGACACGGCAAAAGGCGGTGACATGCGCCAACACTACTGACCGGCGCGGCACTGCCAGTGTGCAGGGGGGCACGCAAGATAAAAACTACAGCTGTTCGATAAAACTAACACTGGTTACGGGGCCGCATTGCCGGCACGCGGGCGCGCACACCGCGCGGAGCGCGCGTGCGTGCTGCGTTTGACGGGCGCGTTCACGCCTTCTGGTTGCGCTTCTTGGTCTCGCGCGCGTCCTGGCACAGCTGCACCGCGCCGCAGCAGCAGCACAGGAAGCCGAGGCACCGCTTGCCGGTGTCCTCGTGGATGTTGTACGCCTCCTGCACCCGCGAGCGGGCGACCCACGCGGAGACCGGGGTGAGGCCGAGGCAGCCGACGATGCACCAAATAGTGCTGCAGCCGACGCCGGGCCGCTCCTCGCCGATGGTCTTGGCCGCGAGGTAGCACGGGCAGCAGAAGCCGGTGCAGCACACACCGACGTCGTCGCAGCAGCTCAGCAGGCCAGTGGAGTACTCGCCCGACATCGTGGCAGTTCGACAGTTCGCGCTGCGCGCGCGAAATCCAAACAGCGGAAGGGAAAAAACGCGTTGACGGTCCTAGCGGTATGCCACGCCCGCGCGAAAGGTGACCGCGCAATAATTAAGCGAACTCTGCGAGATCGGCGCCACGCGCGGCCCCAGTGCACACGTGCGGCCGCGCTCGCGCTCGGGCGTACCGAGCGTGGCGGCGGTGGCGGGCGCGAAGAAAACGCGTATGGACGCGTGAAACGAAGAAAAAAATTCGTGGCGGCGGCACGCGCAGATCGCCCGCACAGGCAAACGGCGCTCACGCCGGGCGCCGCTGCACCGCCGCAGCGCCCCTCCCCCGTCCACGTGGCCAACATGGAACGCGGGGCACGCGCGGCGTGCCGCGCCGCCTAGACGCTCGCGGGGACGCCCCGCCCATGGTGCTGCGCGCGGCCGCGCGATAGGTGCGCGGTTGGGTGGGGGGCCTGGCCACGACGTACAGCCGCCCGCCGCATGGCAGGCACGGTATCGCGTGCGGCCGCGCACTACCGGGAAGCGCTGCAAGCGGCGCCGCGCGCCCGGCAGCCGAGCCCCGGTGCCCAACCCATTCGAGACCGCCACTTTCCAAAACGGGCCGCCACGGAGCATACCAGTGCCACATGCTTTCAAACGAAAACGCGCGCCCCACATGCCGCACCGTCTACATGCATGCATGCAGGCATGCCTGCGGTGGTCCATGCATGAATGCACGTGGCGGGCACGTGCAGACGACAACGATACCGACAATTATTATGTAGAGAGATTGGCCGCTATGTACATGACGTAGTCGTATACAGTTCTACTCGCGCCAGGCGACGTACACGTCGTCCGTGCGAAAGCTGGGCGACCGCGCCAACCCAATCGCGGGCGCCAACCCAGTCGGGGTGCCCCCTCCCGCCCGCCCGGCCCCGTCAACGGAAGCGTGTTTCGGCGGGCTCGCCCCAGGCCGGCATGACCGTACCGCTGGCTGCACTTGGTCGCCGCGATGGGCGTCGTGATGCCGCAGCGGTACATCAGCGACCCGGCGTGCGCGATCATCACGCCGTTGTCGATGCAGAACCTGGCGGCGCGCACCGCCCACGCACGACGCAGTGCATCCGTCAGCCGGCACCGCCACGCTTCGCCATCGCGCCTGCGCCGCCCGCGTACCGCTCGTCCGTCGCGTGCAGCCGCCCGTTCGGCCGCTGCTGCACCATCTGGCCCATCATCTCCTGCAGCCGCAGGTTGCCTGAGCGCGCCCGACCGCCGGCAGCGCCAGCGGCGCGACGCCCGTTACGCTCGCACCGGCCCGGCCCCACGCGCGCATGGCGCGCCTCCGCTACGTACAGCCCACGCCGCCGACGATGAGGACCTCGTCCGTGTTGACGTGCGCCATGGCGCGCTCGGTGACCTCCACCAGCATGGAGAAGACCGTCTCCTGAAGCGAGAAGCAGAGGTCCTCGGGCGTCGCCTCGCCCTTGGCGAGCATCGTCCGCGCCGCCTCCTCGATGAACGAGAGGATGCCGGAGAACGACACGTCCATGCCCTTGACCACGTACGGCAGCTCGATGTACTTTTTGCCGCTGCAGCGCGCGACCTCGAGCCGAGCACGCGCAGGCGAAGGCTCAGCACGGAGCGCGGCGGCGGAGCGCCGGGGGAGGCGGCGCGCGCGGCGCACCGCTTGGCCATCTGCTCGATCTGGAAGCCCGGCGCCGGCTCGTTGGGCAGGTTGAGCACGCGCGCAAAGCGGTCCAGGCAGTTGCCGATGGCAATGTCGATCGTCTCGCCAAACACGCGGTACCTACTTTCCCGACGCCGCCGCCGGGGCGCCCACACGATTGAGCGTGTGCGAGGCGCGTCGAACGGCGTGCGCGGCGGGCGGGCGTACCGGTGGTCCGAGTAGGCGATCACCTGCGTGTTGCCGCCGCTCACGTAGAGGACCACCGGGTTCTGCGCGCCCGTGATCAGCCGGCCCATCTCGATGTCTGCCGGTGGCATCCTAGCAGGGCGGCATTCCGCGGTTAGCCTCTGCGTCCAACCCCCGCTCTGTGGGCCCGCGCTGGGGACGCACGGCCGATGCAGTGGTTCACACCGACGAGCGGCTTTCCCCACAGCTGCGCCAGCATCCGCGCCACCACGGCCACCGAGACCAGCGGGGGGCCCATGCCCGGCCCTGCAGTGGCACCGCGAGACACGGCGGCCGTGCGGCGGGAGCCCTTGCTTAGGACAGCCCGCCGCACCAGCTCGAGCGACGGGCGCGGCGCGGCCTTCGCACCTTGGGTGAAGCAGATGCAGTCAAAGTCCTCGGGCCGCACGTTGGCCGCCTTCAGCGCCTGATGCAGGATAGGCAGCACATGGTCGCGGTGGTGCTGCGCCGTGTCCTTGGGCAGGAACCCTGCCGTCGCGCGGCCCGGAGCGGTCGCCGCCGCGGCGTGAGCACGAGCCAGCGGCGCCGGGGCGCACGGCAGGCGCTCGCCGGACCTTGACCGGGCGGCGTAATGTACGTGTGGCGGATGTTGGCGAGGATTTGGCCGTCCCGCACGATGCCGACGCCCAGCTTGTTGGCGCTGCCCTCCAGGCCGAGCGCCAGCACGCTCCTTCCTGGCGCCGCCATGGCTTCGGGACCCCGCGGTCGGCGCTGAGACGATCTCGCCTGACGTCGCCGTTGCCCTGCTGTATGCGCGCCCCGAGCCTGACGCGTGTCACCGCGGTGCCCGCCCCAGTCTTGTGTGTGTCGCTGCCGCCGCCCGTGCCCCTCACCATTCACCCCCCCCCCCCCCCCCCCCCCCCCCCCCCCCCCCCCCCCCCCCCCCCCCCCCCCCCCCCCGCCCCCCCCCCCCCCCCCCCCCCCCCCCCCCCCCCCCCCCCCCCCCC
>Ga0180216_1003560_pt1 | contig 12267 bp, 17 predicted proteins | sample eDN3rd37CBELigMG_FD_128879 | JGI IMG/M metagenome (GOLD analysis project Ga0180216, IMG submission 128879) | Enriched Miracle-Growth compost microbial communities from Emeryville, California, USA - eDNA 3rd pass 37_C BE-Lig MG (version 2)... ...
ACCGTCTGCTGCTCAAGGACTCCAAGTCCAAAAACATCGCGCCGGAGGACAAGATCTCGTACAACGACAAGTTCACGGCCAACCTGTACCGGCTCAAGATCCAGCAGATCGCCACCAAGGCGGAGCAGGACCCCGAGCGCAAGGAGACGCAGGACCGCGTCGAGGAGGACCGGAAATACGAATATCCGCTGCCGCCGACCGCGTGCTGGGGAGCGGGAGGGCGCGGGATGGGCGGAGTTTTGCGGAGCGGCCTTAACGCGCGCATTGGCCCTGGTTGTGCTTCCCTCCCCGGGTGGGTACGATCGACGCAGCGATTGTGCGCATCATGAAATCCCGCAAGGTACGCCGCGGTGCTCTGCCCGCGCCGCCGCGTGCACGGGTCGGCCGGCTCACCGCGCGATCGGTGCGGCCCGGCGCCCGTACCTGCCGCCTGGCGCAGACGCTGGACCACAACAACCTGGTCGCCGAGGTCACGAAGCAGACGGCGTGGCGCTTCGTGCCGAACCCCCACATGATCAAGAAGCGCATCGAGGCGCTCATCGAGCGCGAGTACCTCGAGCGATCGCCCGAGGACATGTACGCGGAGGGGCGAGCCTGGGCGGGGAGGTGGGGCGACGCACCACGCAAACGGGGACTGAGGCGACGTTTGCTAGGGGCGGCGGCGCGCGTCACGGTCGACACAGGCGCAAGTATGTGTACATTGCTTGAAACCGTTGATTTTCTGCTGTACAAAGTGTACAAACCAGCTCGGTTCTATTCCAGCGGTCTACTTCACGCCTCGCGGTCGCGGCGCCGCTCGGCGATCTCGAGGGCCTCGGGCGCGGAGAGGCGGTACACGCCCAGTGGCGCCAGGACCTGCTCCTCCTCCATGCTGTCAGTCCAGCTGGGCTGGCGGAGCTCCTTGACAAGCTCGCGCAGGTCGGCCGGCGGCAGCTGTAGAATCAGCGTGGCCTCCTTGGAGCTGTTGGGGCGCCGGCCCGCGCATGTGGAGCCCTCGCAATCGCAGCGTGTCAGCGACTGCCGCAGAGGTCACGACGGGCTCGCGTCACCCGCGTACCTCTTGAACAGGTTCTCGGGCCGCTGCGAGTAGGAGCGGAACAGCTGGTAGAGCAGCCGAAAGTCGGTGTAGACGCGGCGCCCGCCCGAGTGGCGGAAGCGGTTCGCGCGGACAACGCGCGTCATGAGCTGCGCATCCAGCGCGGCCGCCAGCTCCTTGGCCACCGTTTCCGCACTAGCAGGGTCGCAAGCAGACAACAACCAAGTGCGGCCGAGCGCGTCAGTGGCGCGGCGGCGGCCACGCTTTGTTGCTGGGCCGGACCGGGCCCGGGGCACGGGGCACGGGGCCCGGGGCACGCCGTACTCGGTCGGTTCCAGCTCGCGCTCAATCGTGGCGAGGCGGTGCTGGACAAACGCCAGCAGCTCGAGCCACTCGGGCAGGACGTGGTCGGCATCGTCGGGCGCCTCTTGGCCGGGCACCACCGACGGCGCCGGCATGGACCACGGTTGCCTGGCGGGGCAGGTCGGCGCGCGCAACCGGTCGGACGACCGTGAGCGAGCGCCGTCACACAAGTTGGACGGACGGCCGTCGTCGTACCGGCGCAGGTACGGGGTGAGCGCCGTAACAAAGTCAGCGACGGCGGCGTCGATCAGCAGCGCGCGCGCCCGCGCGGCGGCCGCGTTGAGCTGAGCGACGGCGGGCTCCCACGCGCCCGCGTCGTCTTCTTCCTCGTCGTCTTCGCCGCCCTCCTCGACGTGGGCGTCATCGTCGACCTCGTCCGAGTCGCCGGCGTTGGCCCGCCGGCGTTGGCTCCCCGCCTCGTTGCGGGCGCGTCGGTGCTGCCACAGAGCCACATAGAACTGAGCCGACCCAGAACGACCGGTGGGGCCGACGGAGGCAAATCATTGGCCGTTTGTCATCTCGTACGTTCGCCAAGGTAGCACCGCACGCACGATGTCGTCCGACCACGCAGCGAGCTGGCGCGCGAGGTGGGAGGCCGTGGACAGGATGCGCAGCGCGGTCGTGTGCGCCTCCGCGTCGAGGCGGTGCCAGTAGTCTGCGGACGGCAGCCGGGCAGCCAGCTGATCGGCTAGTTGGAGCGCCGAGGCGCGCTGACCGATGGGAGGGTGCGCAAAAACCAAGCACATGTACTCCATGAGCGTGCGCACACGCGCAGTGCGGGGGGTCCGCAGCTACTCGCGTGCGTACGTGAATCTGCGCAAAGAACGCGGCGCGGACGTGCACCAGGGCGACCCAGCGATAGCGGTCTAACGTCGAACGGCGCATGCGCTATGCGCCGATGCCTAAGTTCGCGCTCCCCTGCCACCAGGTTCAAGACGCGCCAATCGTACCGGTCATGCCGCGGAGCAAGGCGAGGCTGCGCTCGGCGCAGACGGTGGTGCGCACGAGGTCGTCCGCCACGCCACCAAAGTGCCGCGCGAATGCGTCGCCCGCCTCGACCACCTCGGCCACCTGCCGCTCCGCCACTGCGTCCGCGATCGCAACGACGAACGCGTGGCACGGAAGAAACTCGTGAGCGCACGCTTTGCCCTGCCGTGACAATCGCACGCGCACGCACGGTCGCGGTGGGCCTCCAGCCAGTGCGCGGCCCAGTCGTCGTTGCTCATGATAAAGTGGGCGACGCCCGGCGCACCGGGCGGCAGGTCGTGGATGCGCACGAGGTCGCGATCGAACAGCAGCGCCTGCGCCAACGCGTAGCAACCCGAGGCCGAACGCGCATGCACCGGTGAGTGACGAGCCATTCTCGACGGGCAGGCCACGCGAGGGGCACACCTCGTGGACGGTGTGGATCATCAGCTCGGGCAGGTCCATCAGCTCGGGCCAGTCCGCGCGCAGCCGCTCCGACACAATGTCCGCCATTTGGCGCGCAAACTCGCCCTGCCGACCAGCAGCAGCTGTCTCGTCCAAAGCCGCTGTGTGAGAGCACGGCAGCGGTGGACGGGCGGTTCCAAGGGACGGCGGCCTACCTTGGCCGAGTACATCGGCAGGCCAGCCTCGTTCAGGATGGGCTGGACGTCCTCCGCCAGGAACAGCGAGTGGTCGCGCAGCATCGCCACCGCGTGCGCCAGATACCACTCGGGCTGGGCGGATGCACGGCTGAACGCGTCCCGATCGTGCAGCGATCAGCGGATACTTCTGGGCGCCAGTAGCAAGGGCCGCCGCGCGCCCCACCTTGTCCAGCTGGTTGGTGTCTCGGTCGCCCATAAAGTGGAAGCGGAACCGCTTGCGCAGCGGCTCGCACAGAATCCGCATCGCCAGCAGCGGCGGGTACGCGCTCGCGGTGCCGCCGGTCGACGTGAGCTCGGCGAGGTCCGGCCCGTGCGAGAGGTACTCGCGCAGGCTGTGGCCACCAGGTTGGCGCGCGGCGCGAACCGCGTTTCAGGTTAAATCTCCGTCCGGTGAATCTAGTGGTGCGCAGGCCGCGACGCACGGGTTCTGCAGGTCGAGCAGCGCCTTGAAGGCCGCACGGAAGGCGTCGAGCGCGGCCGGGCTGAACGCCTCGCGCGCGACCGCCGCCTTCGGCTTGGGCCACTGCAGCGTCTTGAGGGCCGCGTTCAGTTCCCTGGGGTACGTTGGCGTTGGAGGGCGCAATGCCGCGCGTGCTGTGAGCGAGCGACCGGCGCCGCCACTAAACAACAGGGGCCAGCGAGCGTGTCGTACTCGGTGAGGCGCGCCTGCAGCTTGCCGCGCGCAGCGGCGAGGTACCCGTTCACCGTCGCTGCCGCGCCCACCGGCGCCGAACCCGGCGTGCCACGCGTCAGCACGGGCGTGCAGCCAAGCTGCCGGCGGAGTAGTGGCCTACCGCGAAAGTGCCTAAACGGGGACGCGTCGACGACGGTGCAGATATTGGTGAGCTCGTTCACAATCCGCTGGGCCTCCTTGGTCGGCACGGACGCCGACGACGCGATGGCGACGCTGCCGCCCGGGGACATTCAGCGGTCGCGTCCACGCCTTACGTTTCAGCAGCAGCGCGCGGCACCGCGCGTGACGGGCGCGGCATCGCACCTGTACGTCTCGGCCTGCTTCAACAGTGTGAGGTAGTTGAGCACCGCCTGCGCCGCCAACGTAACCCGGAGCCGCCCCGCGAGCCACATTTAGTAGACGCACTCCGTGCATTGCCGGCCCCCCGGGACCAGTGCGCCCACCTCGGACTGGCGCAGCGACAGGCACAGCGTGCGGATCTCGGCCCACGCGGCCTCGTCGACGGACTCGAGCCACGCGCGGAACTCGGCCAGCGCACCCGACCGCGCCGTGTCCACCCGATCGAGCGCCGCCGCCGCGTCGGCTAGCTGCCCGCGCACCGGGCGGAGCAGGGCGTCCTCGCGCGCGGCCTTGAGCTGGGCAAGCCGGTCCTGCGTGCGCGCGTGCTCGGTGCGGGCCTCCGCCAGCGCCGCGTGCACCGCCTCGCGCCACGCCGCGGCCGTGGGCAGCCGCGCGTCGAGCCAGGCGGCCACGCTGGCCTCGGGCGACCGCGGCGGCAGCTGCGGCGGCGCCGCCGCCGTCGTCGCCATGGCTCGCGATCGTCGTTTGGACTAGGGCCACCAGCCGACCGACGCTGGCGCACTGCGGGCCCTCTCCGACTGCGCGGTGCTCCGCTGCGTCCGCCTCCGTTTCGTGCGGTTTCAGAGTGCGCGACCGTGCCGCCCAGTCGACGCCGCGCGCGTTTCTGCCACCTCGTGCAGCTCCACCACACGGTCCACAACGTGTCTGCCCTCGCCTCTGTCCGTCTCCTGGGGTCCTCCGCCGCGCCGCCGCGCCGCCGTCCGCCGCCGTCCGCCGCGCGCGCGCCTGCGCCGCCGCCTGCGCGTCGCTCTCCACTGTGACGCCCATAGGTGACGTCATCGGTCCGGCTGACAGCGGCGGCGTCGGCGGCGCAGTGCACATGGTCGGACGCACGGCGCGGTGGCATTGGTAGTAGTAGTGGCAGGTAGTGGTGGTGGTCATGGTATTATTGCTCATGGCATTGGTAGTGGTAGTGGTAAGTATAGTGGTAGTGGCAGGTAGTGGTAGTGGTTGTGGTAGTGGTAGGTAGTAGTAGTGGCAGGTAGTGGTCATGGTATTGCTCATGGCATTGCTAGTGGCAGTGGTAGGTAGTGGTAGTGGCCATGGTATTGCTCATGGCATTGGTAGTGGTAGGTAGTGGTAGGCATTGGTAGTGGCAGGTAGAGACTAGTGGTAGTGGTCATGGTATTGCTCATGGCATTGCATGGTAGTGGTAGTGGTAGGTAGTGGTGGTGGTCATGGCATTGGTAGTGGTAGTGGCAGGTAATGGTAGTGGCCATGGTATTGCTCATGGCATTGGTAAGTGGTCCTGGTCCATGGACGACACTATTCATGCACAGCGTGTAGGGCGTATACGGCACGACCGCCATGGACGAGAATGCGATCGACAAAGGCGATGAAAAACAAGCAAGAACAGCGCGTGCATGCAGAGCCCTGCGGCGTCTTCGCAGCATATTGTCGAGTAAAGCTAATCCATTGTCTTACTCGCTACAGCTTGCTGTCCTTGGGCGCCGGCAGCGCGGCGTGGCGCAGGACGGTCTGCCAGGTCTGGACGCCGTGCCGCACAAAGTCGTCGATGGCGTCGGCCAGCCCCGCGGGCGCCTCGCGCGGCACGCCGTGCGCGACGCGCGAGAAGACGTGCAGCGTCGCGTTGGGCAGCGCCTTGAAGTCGTGCAGGTTGTTGCCCAGGAGGTTGTCGCATGCGCCCGCGACCATGAGCGTCGGCACGGCCACCTGGGCCGGGTCGACGCGGAACTCGCACATGGACTGCCACGAGCCGTCGTAGTAGGCGCGGGACACGGAGCGGTCCAGCAGGATCGCCGTCGCCCACTCCTCGGGCGCCATGTCGATGTACTCGGTGCGCGCGTGCACGGAGCGGCGGTACGCCGACCACTCGGCGAAGGAGAAGCGTGCGCGGCGCTCGATCTCGGCGGCGTGCGTGTTGGCCGGGTCGTACACGCCGCGGCACGGGATCGGCGTCACCAGGACCAGCCGCAGGAGCCGGGCGGCGTGCCGCGACAGCGCAAGGTGCAGGCCCACGCCGCCTCCCATCGAGTGGCCCACGTACACGAAGCGGTCCAGGCCCGCCGCATTCGCCACCGCAATGACGTCCTGGCACGGCGGAACGGCAGACGAGACGGGACGAGGGCGGTGGTTAGGAGCGGCGTCGCGGCTGGCGCAAGCCGGACGGCCGCAGTCACCGTACCTCGGCGTACTGGGCGATGGAGTAGGCGGCCTGCTCGGTCGGGCAGCCGCTGAAACCGCAGCCGCGGTTGTCCATGAGGATGCAGCGGTAGCTACGGGCGACCAAGGGCGCGATGGACACGCGCACGGAGGCCGGGTTAGCTGCTTCGCGGCCACGACTCGGGGGACGCGGACGGCGCGTACCGGCCTCGGAGCGCCCGGACGACGCCGAACCACGTGCCGCGGTACGACGTGTAGCCGTGGAGGAAGACGATCGGCGGCAGGGACGGGTCGCTGCCCGGGTGGTCCTCGTACGCCAGCTCGACGCCGTCCGTCGCCCGCGCGAAGCGCAGGGCCGCCGGCAGGCCCGTGATCGGTCCGGCCATTCTTGCCCCGTGCCTGCGATCTCGACGAGTCCCGCCTCGCGTGGATCGCCAATCTCTGTTCGTCCCGCTCCACGCACTGGCTCACTAGGCACTTGCGGCGCCGTCGTAGCCGTTGGCGTGGTCCACTGCAGGCGCCGTGGCCGCGATCTCCCGCCCGTCCTCCACGCCGCCGCGCCGCCCTCGCGAACCTCCACTGCGCCGGCCACAGGTGACGTCATCGGAATCCGGGCGCTGTCCGCGCTGTGCGCTGCGCTGCGACGGTCGGGCGGTCGCACGCGGCGTTGGCGCGCGTGAGACGTATATACAGGTGTGCTGGCCTCTGTACACGGTGTTTTACACAACGCGTTCATGCGATCTTCTTGTTCATGTTCATGTAGCCCACGCCGAGACACGAGAGCAGCACCGTCGTGTTCGCGGGGTCCGGCGTGATCTTGAACGTGATGCCAAAGAACTGCTTCAGGTCCCGCAGCAGTTGGATGCTACGGCGACGGAGCGCACAGCGACCTACGCATCGCGCACATTAGCCATGGACGCCGGCCCCATGGCCACCCTCCCTCGGGGGCGGCGGCGCGCCCTACGTAGGCTTGGTCAGCTTGCCGATGCGCAACTTGGACACGTCCTCGGGGCCCAGCGCCATCATGAGCACGTTGAGGCCCTGGTGCAGCGCGTCCGTGCAGCCGCCCTAGCGTGCACCAGCACCACGCCGCAGCGACGGCCGATGGTCAGCGGCGCAGGCGCACGGCCGCTCCTGCGGCCGCGCGGTCGTACCCGGCTGATTTCGAGGTAGAGCTGCTTGGCGGCGCGGCGCCCAATGTCCTCCGGCGTGTCGCCGGCCTTGGCATAGAGCTCGGTGTGGATGAGCACGCCCGTCGTCGACTCGGCCACCAGCGACAGGCCAAAACCCGGCGATCTGCGCAGCCGCGACGCGCGCACGGCGGGATCCGCGTGAGCGGGTGGCAATGCCGCCGCCCTACGTGCGTTTCGTCTCGTCGCGCCTGCGTACTTGCCCGACTCGTTGCCCTTGTAGTGGTCGGTGTAGATGAAGACGTCCGGGATGAACTTGTTCAGGAGCGCGCGCGCCGCGTCCACCATGCGGTTGGCCGTCTGCGGCGAGACGCGGGTCGCGTACGCGATGCCGCGGATCCGCTTGATCTGGCCTTCGTCGACCGCCGCGATCGGCTTGAGCGTCCGCAGCACGGGGCACCGAAAGAACACCTGGCCGCCGCCCTCTGGCGGCGCGCCGCGCTTTTGGATCTAGGCGTGTCGCCGCTAGCCGATCGAATGGCACGGGCACGCGTCAGCCACGGCGTTCGCGCGGTCCACTGTGCGGTGGGGCCCTCGACGGCACCTTGAGCTCGAGGTCGCTGTCGATGCCGAAGCGCGCCAGCTGCGGCAGCGTCACCGTCCGCAGCGTGTCCACCTGCGGGTGGGTGCACCCCCCCCGTGGAGGCAGCCGACTGGGACACGGTGACTACAGGGGGTCGTTGAAACTGCGCGCGTGGCGGCGGCGCAGGCGTACGCCAATGTCCGTGTCATCGTTCGTGATGCCAGTCAGCGTCAGCTGCGTCGGCTTCTTCGCGAACGGCGCCAGCTGGATGATCGGCTCCAGGAAGTAGCCTGGGCGCGGCCCGCCCGCACGGCGCGTCGGGCCAGCGGCGGTCGACGGCTGAGCGCGGGCCCGCTAACGGCCGCGGCTCATGCGCTGCCGTAGGACGCACCGACGGCGCGCGAGGTGCCACAATCGTGCTCGACTTTGCCGCCAACCAGCACGCCCGGGCGGAAGGCGACCGTCGTGCCGGTGTAGCTGATGTCGATCCGCGAGCCGTTCGTCAGCTTCTCCAGGAGGCGCAGGAAGCTGGCCTCGTAGTCTGCGTTGTGCACGTGAGCGGATGGCGGGTGTGGCGTACGTCAGACCGGGCTTGTGCGCGCTACGCCCCGGGGGCCGCGCCGCCGCCGTACCGACAATGCCGGGGTTGTCCTCGAGCGAGCGGATGTTGGTGATGCGGACCGGCTTGCCGCTCAGCAGCGAGAGGACGAGGCGCTGCCGGAAGTGGGCCGCGCCTTCAAACGTCTCCATTTCTCTCTGTCCGCGGCACAGCTCGCGGGCCGGGCCAAGCCAAGAGCGGCCGTCGGCGGGCAGCGAAGGGCGATCTTTAGCAGGACGTGCACTTGAGGCCTGTGTGTGTGCCGCCTTCGCTGTGGGCTTCTTCACCGCCGAGTCCTTTGCTGCTAGCTCGGCCGCTGCGGGCTCAGCCGCTGCTAGCTCAGCCGCTGTTGGTCGTCCGCGTCGTCGTCGGCGTCGTCGTCGTCGGCGGCGTCGGCGTCGTCGGCCGTCGCGGAGGCCACGCGGTCCAGTCACATCTGTCGCGCGCCCTGGCCCAAACCCTCGCTGCGGGTGGGCATAGCCCAAACCCTAGCCTATGACATCATAACCAAACCCCTAGTCAGATTGGTTATAGCCCAAACCCTAGTAGACTGGTTTATAGCCCAAACCCTCGCTGCTCGTGGGCATAGCGCAAACCCTAGTCAGACTGTCTGTAGGTCAAACCCTAGCTGCAGGGAATAGCCGAAACCCTAGAGGAATATCAGACCCCAAACCCTAGTCGCTTTCGTGTCATAGCCCAAGCCCTAGCCTGTATCAAGCCCAACCCCAAACCCTAGTCGGGTTGGCGCTGTAGCCCAAGTCACTAGTCAATGACTAGTTTGGAATCACAGTCCAGACCCTGGTCATGTTTGAGCTGTGAGCATTGGTTTTTGGTACTGGACTATTGACGCTAAAGGAAACTCGAGCGCCATGCGCCACAGAATACAGGGCATTCCCTCGACCAGCTGGCATACAGTCCCTTACGGGGCTGCAGGGGCCATAGGGTCTGGGGCTACGAGTCCCAGGTGATGCCCGTTGAGCGGGCGCGCCGAAGCGTCCGATCAGCGGAGTCGCACAATCGATGACGTCATCTGCGTCGCGGCGCAGGCGGCGCAGGCGGCGGAGCGGCGGACGCGAGCCGATGGCGGACGCGTCTGCGCCCGGCGGGGCGGCCTCCGAGGCGCCCCGGGCGACCGAGCCGCCGCCCAGCACGGCGGCGGAGGCACCAGCTGCGGCGGAGGCGGAGTGGACCATCCCGGGGCCCGCGGGCTGCCGCCTCGCCGCCACGGTGCGGACGCACCCGGCGCGGCCCAAGGCGGCGGTGCTGCTCCTGCACGGCGCCATGGGTAGGGGCCGGGCGCCTTAATTGCGCCGTCTGGGCGCCTGCGAGGTGGCCGACAGGATCGCTGAACCGCGGGCAGCGCTTGCGGGCCGGCGCCGCTCTGACTAGGCCACCGCAACTACCTGTGTTTCAGGGACCTGGCGCGGCGCGTGCCGTACACGACCGTGCGCTTCGACTTTCGTGGCAACGGCGATAGCGAGGGCGAGCTCACCTACGCCCGCTTCGACGACGACCAGGAGGACATTGCCGCCGTCCACGCCTACCTGGCCGCGCGGGGCTACGCCGTCGTCGGCCTCATCGGCCACTCCAGAGGCACGCGCGCGCGTGGGCCGCACCAAGCCGCAGGCTGCCCCCCCAGCCCTAACCGCCGCGCGCCTCCGCCCCGAGCGCGCCGCATCCGCAGGCGGATGGGCGGCGCTCAAGTACGCGGCGTCGCATCCCGAGCTGCGCTTTGTGGTCAACATTTCTGCCCGCTACCTGATGGCGGACGGGCCGAAGAAGCACAAGCCGGAGGAGCTGGAGCAGGCGCGCACCATGGTGCGCGCGCGGGCAGGCGGGCGGGCGCGAGCGACGCTGCGTCGGCTTACATCTGAGGTGACTTTCGTGTTGCACGCGTCGGGGTCGCGGCAGGGCGCCTTTGTGTGGCACTTTACGGCGCGCCGCGAGCCGCGGTCGATGGTGGTGACGCAGGCGGACTTGGATGCGTTTGCCAACGCCGACGTCTCCTTTGGTGCGTGCCGGCCAGAGTGCGAACGGAACCCTTGGGCCGCAGCTGATGTCGACACGCGCGTGGGGGCGTGGGGCGCCGCTCGCCCAGTGCACCGCATCGCGCCGTGCACGGCCGTGCTCACCTGCCACGGCACCCACGACGACGTAGGCGCGCGCAGCGGTGGCATCTGTCAGCGCGCGACGGCATGCGTTGCTTACACAGGCGTGTGCTTCGCGTTTCTCCTTGGCCTGCAGGTGGTGCCGGTGGAGAATGCGGCGTGCATGGCCAACGCCATTCCGTCGCACACGCTGCGCCTCATTGCCGGCGCCGACCACTACTTCCGCGGGCCGCATGCCGGTGCGCTCCTGGCCACCTGGCATCCGACGTTCGATGCTGCCACCCGCTCATATCGTGCATCATGGCAAGGCACCGCGACTGTGCGCACTCGCCCCAACAGACAAGCTCGTGGAGACGATCGTGGACTGGCTGAGCGTCGGCAGCCGCGCGGGCCGAACGGCGCGGCTGGACCGGCCGTTCAAGTGCATCGCCATGCCGCGTTTCATCCAGCTGGAGGGCGTGAAGAACTGCCGCGACCTCGGCGGCTACCCCACCGCCGACGGTCGCATCGTCCGCCCGCGCCGCCTCTTCCGCTCCGGCGAGTACGGGCCCTGCAGCGTTGCGAGGGCGGAGCGATGCCGACGCTAACGACGTTTGCGGCGCTTTGGTGCGCCACGACGGCAGGCTGAGCATGATGACCGAGAAGGACTTGGCGACGCTGCAGCAGCTGGGCGTGCACACCGTGGTGGACCTGCGGTCCCAGCCCGAAGTGGCGCTGCGCGGGGTCGGCCTGCTGGCGTACGCACGTGGAGCCACCTAGAGCGCGCGCCGCGTAGGCAAACGCCCTCGAACAACGGCAGGTGCTCGCCTTGGCGTGCTGGCGGCGCTCGCAGCAACTCGGCGGCGATGTGCCGGGTGGCGCAGCCGGTGTTTGCCATGGAGGACTACTCGCCCGCCGCTCTGGCACAGCGGTGGCTCTTGTACACGCAGGGCCCCGACGGCTTCAAGAACGGTACGCCGGAGGGGGCCATGCACGGCGCGCCATGCAGCAAGTGCTTAAAACGGCGCCGCCGTGGCCCCGGCCGCTCGTCGCCTTGCAGCATACATGATGATCCTGCGCAATGGCGGGCCGGCGTACAAGCGTGCCTTCGACATCATGGCGGGCGCGTCCAGCGGCGCCGTCCTCTTCCACTGCACGGCCGGTGCGCGCCATGGCGCGAGCTGTGGCGGCCGCCATGGGCGATGCTAAAGACCTTCCGCTGCCTCAGGGCATCGTGCGCAAAAGGCAAGGACCGCGCTGGCATGCTGGCGGCGCTGGTGCTCCTCGCGCTCGGCGTGGACGAGGAGCTGGTGTGCTGGGACTATGAGCAGACCGAGCTGGCGCTGCGCCGTAAGCGATCCAAGCGTCGGTTCATCGGTGCAGCCGGCCACTGACGAACGGCGTGTGTGTGTGTGCTTATACGTGGGCGGTGCGGCGTTGGGCAGACGATGACGCGGAGCTGGAGCGGCTCATCCTGATGACGAACGGCAAGCTGACGCGGGAGGGCGCCAAGAGCATGCTCTCGGCCAAGTGCGTTCAGGGCCTGTCGGGTCATCCAAGGATGGCAAGGCGCGCTCAATTGCTCGCTTGGCCCGCCTGTGCGGTGAGCGTAACCGGTCGGCTAGCTTTGAGAGCATGCAGGCAACGCTGGAGGCGATGCGCGC
>Ga0180216_1003561_pt1 | contig 12265 bp, 17 predicted proteins | sample eDN3rd37CBELigMG_FD_128879 | JGI IMG/M metagenome (GOLD analysis project Ga0180216, IMG submission 128879) | Enriched Miracle-Growth compost microbial communities from Emeryville, California, USA - eDNA 3rd pass 37_C BE-Lig MG (version 2)... ...
CCGCTCGCAGCTGCTACTCCGCACGGTGCAGTCGCTCAAGGAGACGAGCCCCGATGTGCCGATCGCGCTAGCGACGGACCAGCTGGAGCTGAGCGCCGAGCTCCTGCAGGCCTTCCCGCGCGTCATCACGCTTGAGGAGCCCGCCAAGTTGAACGGCATGCAAAAAGTGCGCGCACTGCTCAACTCGCCGTTCAAGCGGACGCTGCTGGTCGACGCCGGTGTGGTGTTCTGCAAGGACATCAGCAACATCTTCCGCTTCGTGGACAACTACGACATGGCGGCCGTCCGCATCCCGGACGACCTGCACTACCGCAGCCTCCGGCCGGCGCAGGCGCAGAACGCCTACGCAACCATGCGCGAGGAGCACAGCGACGCCGTATCGTCCTCCTACCTCCTCGTGAAGCGCACGCCGCGCACGGAGAAGCTCATGCAGGACTGGCTGCTGTCGCTGGCCAAGACGATGATGCGCACGGACGAGTTCTGGCTCGGCCACCTGCTGAGCTGGTCCGACGTCCGTCACATCGTCCTCCCGACCGAGTTCGGTCTGATCATCCGCAACGGCACGCGCCTGCCGGTCCCGTTCGCCGGCAGCGTGGCCGCGTACTACGCGGGCACCCCGGCGGCGGACGCCGCGCTCTCGTGCAAGGTGATCAACCAGTTCAGCGAGCCGCGGCTGTACTTGCCGAACCGCAACGAAGTGGTCACGGTGATGGCCATGGTCTCCTACTACGACGGGTACCTCCGCGCGGAGAAGGAGCGCCGCGAGGCCGCACAGGCCGCGCTGGAGAACGACCCCGAGTTTGCCAAGTTGCGGGAGCTGTCACGCCGAAGACAGGCGGCGGCGGAGGCGGCGGCGGAGGCGGCGGCGGAGGCGGGCGCGGCCGTCGTCGACCGCGCGATAGCCGCCGCGGGCGACACCGTGCAAGACGGGGGCGCGGCGGCGCCGGCGGAGCAAGCGGCGCAGCGCGTCGCGGACGATGGGCCGGCGGCCGGAGAGGAGCGGTTTGCTGTCGCGGACGACGGCCACGGCGCCCAGCTTGGCAACCTGCAGGATGGCGGCCAGTAAGCCATTGGTACGAGTAGAATTTGTCCGGGCGAAAGAAAGTTGCGCCCCTCGAGGGAGCGAACCGCCTGCAATTGTACAATACGAGGGCGTACGTTCGATGGCGCACGTTGACGCGGGCCGTGCTGTACGCGAGGCTGCGCAGAGCCCGACGGGCACTTGGCGTGGACGCCCTACATCGCACTGCCACCTTCGACCGCACAGGAATCGAGAGCGTGTACTTGTACAGTCTTTTTTATATTTCGCGCAACAATCGCTACGACCTTGCATGGCCAGCTTGCCTCATGCCGCGCCGACCGTGAGGTCGTCCTCGGCCTGCGCCGCGCCCGCAAAGGAACCGCCGTCGTTGCTGTCGGCCCCCGTGCCGACGTCCAGCGACAAGGCATAGTACAGCGTGACCACTCCCACCAGCACGAGCAGGGCCACCACCAGCGCGAGCCGGCCGCGCTTGACGACGGTCTCGCCGGCTTCGTTGATGTGCCTGCGCCGAGTCACCCAACAGTTCGTTCGACGGACGTACTGGTCAGCTGATCTGCAGGCAGCGGCATCAGCGGCGGCGGCGCGCGGGCGCCGTACCCAAACGTCCGCCAGAATAGCCGCGACGCGGTGCCTTTCCGCTGGCGGTACTTGTCGTCGTCGTCATCCAGCCGGCCACCGTAGCTGCCGCGCGCGGCGTGAACCGGCGCGCGGCCTCATGCGATCAGCATCAGTCCGCGGCCGGCGTTTGTGTGCAACCACCGTCGCGCACCTGGGCGGCAGCGTGGATGGCTGCTTTCGGGACGACACCGCTTGCGGTAAGCTCCCTGGCGGACCGCAGCGTCCGCCGTGGGGAAAAAACGATGCATGAGGCGGGGCAACGGCGGCCTCGATCGAACTCCATGCCGTCTAGCACGCCTACCAGTGGTGGCTGCCTGCCGCGGTGGTGCGACAGCAGTGGGCGGCGGTGGCGCGGCGACGCTGGCGTGGTGGCTGCCCTCGGTGCCGTTGGGCAGCAGGGCGCCGTTGGCGCCGCCGGTCGATGGTCCCTGTTGGGCCCGGGCGAATAGACGCGGCAACGGGCAGCCACGTGAGCATGGCTTTCAAGCCACAGCAGCGGCAGCGGCACATTCACGGCGTCGTACCGACGGGCCGTTCACAAACTTGCGGGCCCACGGCATGTTCCGCAGCGCCGGCAGCAGGGCCACCGCCAGCGGTGATGCCGCGTTGTCCGGCGGGATAATGGGCGTCTGGCGGCCCCGCACGGCCACAGAGAGCACCTGGCGCGAGCGTCAGCGGCTAGGGCGCCACCGCAAGTGCTTCCTCCGGCAACGCCGCGGCGCGTACGGAGCAGATGGGGCAGCCGTAGCCCGCCCGCGCCGTGTGGTCCGGCAACGCCGCCGCGTACCGCTCCAGGCAGCTGGCGTGGAACAGGTCTGGCGAGGCCGCCGCCGCCGCCGCCCGGCGCCCGCAGGGTACAGCCTTCCGTAGGCCAGCCGGTCAGCCGGTGGCTCTTGGCCCTCACTGCTCAACACCGGCGGCCGCGGGCCGCACCGAGACAGGTCAGCCGCAGCACGTCGTCCACCTGGAGGCTTTTGCGGCAGAGTGAGCAGGTCGCGTCAAAGTCGCTGTCCCGCAGCCATTGCAGGTACGACTTGACGACGCACTGGCGTTCACGCCGTCGACGCCGCACATGCCGGCCGCGAGCCTGGTCAGTCCGTTGCCGCCCGTGTCCTGCGCGGCGGTCGCTCTCTTCGCGGTACGCACCCGCGGGTGCGATGCGACGATGCACTTTTCGCAGACGTTGGTCTTGTGCTCGAAGCAGAAGAGGTTGGTGACCACGCGGCACCGGCAGAGACCCATCCTGGGTTCGGCGGCCGGCACCCCCGCAGGGCGGCGCCGGCTGATGCGGGCGCGACGTTGTGCAGATGCCAGCGTGTCGCCCGGCCAGCAGCGATAGGGCATATGGACCGCCACGCGGTGCACTAGCAGGCTGCAGAGTACACGCAGGAGCGAGGCCGGGCCCCAGCAGGGGCTGCTTGAAGGCGGGCGGAGGGGGGTGGGCGTCGGCGAAAGGGCGGCGTCGTGGGACGCGTTGGTGTTTCGACTGCGACGGTTTTGGCGCCAAAAAGAACTTTTGAGGACGCCACGGACGGATGACCATTTACACTACGCTACATACACAGCGACATACACAGCGACAGACTGTACATGGGCCGGGGGGGGCGGCTTCGGGCCCCCCAAGAGTAGAGGTCTCTAATAGCAACAGGACGCATGCCGCTCACACCATGAATGGATGCAGCGGCGTTGGCGACGGGTTGTCGGTCCACTCGTGCCCTTCCGTCAGCGCCGGCTGCAGCAGGAAGGAGAGCGAGGAGTGCTTGTCGACGTGGCCGCCGTCGGACCGCGTCCAGAGCAGGCCCGGCGGGTCCAGAATCGCAGCCGCGACACTGCAGGATCCGCCCGTCCCACCAGGAGGCCCGATCGTGTCAAACTCGCTTACTCGTCGTCTCGGCGGCATTGCCGTCCGTCCGTCGTACCTTGGCATACGCAGCAGGCGCGAGAGCTCGTTGGCGCGCTGGACCACAATGCCGTGGATGCCGAGCTTTTGTTGTTGCTGGGCCACGCCGCCAGCACGGCCACCACTGCATTCGCGTGGTCAGAAACGCGTCGACTGGCCGTCAGCCTGCGCACCGACGCTTACCTTGACCAGCTTGCCAAAGCAGAGGAGCACGCGCGGGATCAGGTCCGGCGAGCGCGCGGCGATCTTGCTGAGCGCCGAGAGCAGCACGCAGAAGAGCCGCGGCGTGAACGTTGTCGGACCCCGCTCGCCGGCGGCGCCCGTGCGGGCCTGCATCCGGGCGCCGCGCTCGATGTTGATCGCCATCGGCGGCGCGCTGGCGTGCGCGTGCATCTCCGCGCTGGTGCGCACCACTGCGTCGTGCGCCTCGTTGCCGCTGATGGTTGCCAGCGCCATGTTGGCCTCGTAGGCAAGGAGCTCCAGCGCCTGCGCGTGCAGTGCCCCAGAGCAAGGCGCGCACGGGGCGTCAGGCAGGAACGACAGCGGCATCCTGCGCTAAACCGCAGGGCGCCACCTCGTAGAACTCGAACAGCAGCTCGCCGGTGAGCGACGGGTCCACCTGCGGGCTGGCGTACGTGCCAATGAGCTGCAAGTGGCGCACATGGGGATGCATGGCCCATGGCAATGCAGCGTGAGCCGCACGGCACCTCGCCTGCTCCTTACGGCCCCACCTGGCGGGCCCGCGCACCCAGCACACGGTGCAGAGGAACTCTTCGTTGGCCGGATCGCGCCGCGTCTCCAGCAACTCGAGCAGCGCCCGGCGCAGCGTTAGGATCAGCGTCGGCGCCGTCTCAAACGCGGCCAGCACCGCGTCCAGCAGCGCCTGCGCCACCGTGCGCTCGTACGCCGGAACGGGATAGAGCTGCATTGCAAGAGATGGTACCACACGGCCCAGCTGCAGCGGTGTTAGCAGCGCAAGCCGCGTAGCCCGCTCTTTCACCGGCGCGCGCACCTGCGCGGTGCGCTCCAGCAGGACCGGCACGAGCGTTTCGAGAAGCGCAACGTTGTCGCTGCCTTGGACGGTCGCGAAGAACACGTCCAGCCATGCCGGCACGACCGCGGCGCACGCCTCCACGCGCAGGGACACGGGCCCGTGCTCGGCCACAAACGTGCCGAGAAGCGCCCACGTGGACGGCGACCAAAAGTTGATCGTGCCCAAGCCGGCCTCGCCGCGCAGCACATAGTTGGTCACAGCGCGCGCCGAGCTCAGGGACGTGATGGCCTCGGCGGTCAGGTGGCTGTCGGCGGCCAGCGCCGCGTCGCGCCCGCGCGCCGTCCGCTCGAGCGCGGCCGCCCGCAGCGGCATGTCCAGCAGGGCGTGCAGCAGCTCGATGGCCCCGTCCGGCGAGCACATGGACGGCAGCAGTTCGGCCAGCTCGCTGGCGACGGACAGCGAGGGCCGCGTAATAAGAGCGTAGACGGCGTGAGCGGTGCCGACCAAACGCGCCTGCGTACTTGCCGGCCCTCGGCGCACCTCGCGAGCAGGTTGGGCCACCAGGCGACCACCTTGAGCAGGGTCGGAAAGTACTGCTCAAACACGCGCGTCGCCTTCTTCGACAGGTGCTCGCGGAACTCCAGACACAGCTGGAAGAGGTCCAGCGCAAAGACCGGGTCCGTGTCTGGCACGGCGCGAAACGATTCCCAGCCGCCGGCGATGCGTGTCAGTGCTGCAGCTGCATGGGCACTTACGCGCAGTTACAGCGGCGGCGCGTACAGTGCTGGCCGGCGTAGGTCTGGAAGAGCGAGGCGTAGACGGCTTCGGCGTCGTAGCCGCCCGAGGCGGAGTGCCTCAGCAAGAAGCGCACCAGCGCGAGGAGCAGCGGGCCGTGCGGCGTCGGCAGCGCCATGTTGCGGTTGTACGCGCGCTTCATCACGGGCAGCAGGCGCGCGATCTAGCGCGGATGCAGCAGAGAGAAAACAAAAAGCGTCCACGGTGCATCATCAGGGATCGTCCAGAGCGTTCGAAGGCGTCCGTGCGGCACGCACCAGCGTGCTGTCGGTCCGACACAGGATGTCCAGGATGTGGACGGCCTCGACGACGGCAGCCTGCACGGCCATGGAGTCCCATTCCGCCGGCGGCGGCGCCGCGCCGGATCCGATAGCCGCAAAGATGCTGTGAACCCACAACACCAAGCTGCCACGAGGCGGCGCCGTTAGCGGCCGCCTGGCCAGCGGCCGTCGGGTGAACAGAACGCGCGTCCGTACTTTCGCAGGGTGCTGCCCTCGTCCATCCACGACGTGAGCGTTTCGAGCTGCTCCAGCAGCCGCACGCAGTAGCGCAGGATCGTCTCCTTAAAGTCGGCCTCCAGCGGCGGATGGCTGCGTGGAGCGAGACCGAGACAGCGTGTGGCGTGGTTCAATAGCGCACGCCAACAGTTCCTGACGATTCGGCCGCCCGCGTACTCTGCCTCCGAGTGAAGCCGCAGCAGCCAGCTGTGGAGCGCCGAGAGGGTGTAGACGTGGAGGTACTGGTCTGGCGTGTAGGCCGCCGAGTGCGCCAGGACGGTGAAGACGTCCCGGAGCGGCGTGCCGTCCAGCTCGGTGCACGGCTGCGGTGCCGTCGGCCGCTTCCAGACTGTGGACGGCGCATTCACAAAAGGAAACCATGTGTGCGCGCGCGCACGTTAGTAGCTGTAGGAATGGTCGCTCTCGTGGTCACACGGCGGGACGGCCTACAGGATGGCCCCGCAGAGGCCGTGGCGGAAACGGTACTGGCGTTACGCAGCCATTCGCGCATCTGCACGTCGAGGCCCGCCAGCGGCACCTCCAGCGGCCCCTCCAGCCGGACTGCACGGACGAGCGATTGCACAGCGATGTGATACGCGAGCCGGTTCCGTGAGTGGGCAGTTTTACGCTTCCTTTTGCCGTTTCCTCTCCCAGCCGACGCACCGAGGCTGACTAGGAACGCGACAGACGCGACGCGCACGTCGTGCTCCGCACCGAGGGCCCACCGCAAGATGGCGGGCAGCTGGGCAGCGATCTGGGAGGGTTGGCCGCCGGCCCAGACGATGCCGTCGCCCATGTTAGCGACGCTAGGCCGTGCGCTGCATGCCAAGGCATGCTCAGCGCATACCGTCTCGCGCTTGCCGAGGCAGAGCAGGAGCGGCAGGAGGAGCGGCAGCTGGCGCCGGTCGACCGGCGGCTCAAAGCTGACGGCGCCCCGCTCGGCCTTGCATAGCATAGCACGCGCGGCGGTCAGCACGGGCGACCGCAGCGACACCCGCCACCCCGGCGCGTCCGAACCTGCGCAGCGGCAGCGCGACGCTGCGGCCGTTCTCCCGCAGCACCGCGCTGCAGAGCAGCCGGAGCTTGTGCGGTCCCTGCTGCGGCTCGGACAGGATGCTGTACCTAGTAGCTCAAACTCCTCTCCCCCGACGTATGCTGTGACCGACCCGCGTCAGCGTCGGCCGCCGCGACCATTCGCCTGGCCCCTGCGGCCGCACAGAAAGGCCACGACGTCGTTGGACAGCTTGCGGTCGTCGCGATCTCCCAGCTGCGCGACCAGGACGCTGTGCAGGGCGTCGGTGGCCTCCTTGCCCCGCCCCTGCTTCAAAGTCTGGAGCGGCGTTCGGCGGCGTCCCGCGGGCGCCGTCCGCGCCTGTTAGCGACCGTTGCGTCCGCGTCCATGGGCGATTCGGCCATCCGTACCCGGACGGCCAGCGCGACGGTCGCGCCGAGGTCCGTCGCTGCCGCTGCCGCTGCCGCCGCTGCCGCTGGTGATGCTCCGGCTGCACCTCCTGCTGTTGCTCCTGCCGGCGCTGGGCCCGTCGGGCCGTGCCCGGGCAGCGGCAGAGCGGCCGCCGCCGCCGCCGCCGCCGCCGTCGCCGTCGTCCCATCCATCGTCGGACCATTACGTCATCGACGCGTCTGGTGCGCTTTGCGGGGCGCGACGAGCGGCCGTTTCTCGTGGCGTGCGTTCCCTTCCCCGCCTCGAGGCACTGACGCGCTCCAGGAGCGCCTCGGCGGGGCGCGCGCTGGTCCTGCGTAGACGGCTTCGCCTTCGCCTTGTTTTGCCCGATCAGCGGCGGCCGGAACGCGGGCCCCGCCACCACCAACGCCGACGCCACCATGGTATGGCCCTGCCCAGCACGGCTGTTGCACACCGCACCGCTGGGCCAACGCTGAGGACCAGGCGCGGCGTGGCCCACGCGGCGTGCGCTGCTGCAGTCGACCACCATCTGCGAAGTGGACGAAGCGCTCATCGACCGCATGAAGAAGCTGCGGTTCCGCAAGGCGCAGACCAACGCCGCGCTCATCAGTGCGTGCGCCACTCGGGCGGTCGCGGTTGGCCGGGGCCGGGCGGCTCATCGCCGCACCGCGGCCCGATGCAAGGGGAGATCGCGCGCGTGCGCCCGTGTGCAGTGAAGATCGACAAGGACAACTACAAGATCATTGAGGACGAGTTCGTGGAGGACATTAGCGTCGACGACCTCGCCGAGAACCTGCCGGAGACGGCGTGCCGGTAGCGCGGCCGCGCCCGCCGGGCCTGACCAGCGTGGGACACCGGTCGGCTCACTGGGTGACCTTCCTTTCCGCGCGGCGCGGGAGGCGCGCAGGTACATCGTGTACAGCTACCGCTACGAGCAGAAGGACGGCCGCGTCTCGTACCCGCTCATCTTCATCTACTACTCGCCGAACGGTCCGGGCGCGGGCGCCGGTTCCGGGGCCACCGTGCCGGTGGCTAGCGCATTAACGTGGGCGGCGCCGCCGTGGGCGACCTGGGGCAACGGCCGGCGCAGGCATCAAGCCGGAGATGCACATGATGTACGCGTCGTCCAAGACGCACCTCGTGCAGAAGCTCGACGTCGCTGGCAAGGTGCGCCCCAGCCGCCGCCACCATGGATCCGCCGGCTGGCTGCGAGCCCTGGGCTGAACCCGTGCGTGGCATGGCCTCGGCGATGGCGCCCGCTCGCGTTACAGATGATGGACGTCCGCCGGCAGGAGGAGCTCACGGAAGAGTTCCTGCAGTCGAAGCTGGCCTTCTACAAGTAGAGCCGCACCGCACGGCCGGCCTTTTTTTCTGCACGGGCATCCTCTCGCACGCCCCCCGCGCTGTTGTGTGACGCGGATTGGCATCTGCGACAAGCGTTCTTTTTTGCGTGCTGCGCACTGTACACGCCAAGCGAAATCTGAACTGTCCTTCTTCCTGGACGATGCTGCAGCGGTCGCGTTGCCGGTCGGTCGATCTGTACAAGGTGCTTGGCCGGCGCGCGCGCGCTTAGATAAAGTCGTCCTCGTCGATGGCGGCCCGCTGCCCCGACGAGGCGGCGACGTCGAAGGCGGCGCCGTACACGCTGCCCGACCCCTTCGCCTGGCCGGTGGCCGCGGGCGTGGCGTCGGCGTCCGGCTGGTTGGAGGCCGGACCCTTGGCCGCCTCCTTGGCGTAGTGCTCCCGCACCTTCTTCTCCTTTTCCTCAAGCTCGTCCAACTTCTTGTCGATCTCGTCGGCCAGCTCCTCCTTGCCGGCCTGGAGCGCCTTTTGCCGGTCAATGTTGAGCTTGCGCCGCTGGAAGAACGCGGCCACGACCTCGTGCGCCGCCTTGACGGCCGCAATGTTGCCGTGCTTCTCAATCGCTGGGCTCCCGCGCAGCCGCAACGCCCGCGCGCGGCCGCCGCACGTGTTAGACCTGACAGAGGTCGATCTCACCGTGAGGCGCCCCCGGCCACGCGCCGCACCGGCTTTAAAGTCGTTCTCGTTGTTGCCCGAGAGCTCGACGGACTTGCCGTCCACGGTAAGAAAGGTCAGGTAGGGCATGACGGCGGCAGGGCGGCCGGCCGGTCCGGCGGCTCGCGGGGGTCCTCGCGCGTGGCTGCGGCGTCGGCGGGGGCCGGCAGATGTGCAATGACGTCATCGGCCCAGCCGCCGCCGCGACGACGCAGGACCAGCGGACGGGCGCCGCCACCTCGCGCAGGTACACCACCCCCCAACCCGGCCCCGCTCGACTGCGCGGGGGGCGCACCAGGCACGAGGAAGGTGCCTTCGGTGGCTGACGGCACGGCGCGTGGCGCTCGTACGCGCGGCGCGCAACCGCGCGGCAATAGCACAGGCTGTGCACGTGAAACGACCGTACGTCGCAAGCTTTTCCCCGCGCAGCGCGGGCGCGCAGCAGCAGCAGCACGCCACCATGACGTTCGAAGCGATGCTTTTCATGCTGGCGGTGATCCTGGCGGCACTGCTCCTCTTTGTCATCGTGTTCTCAGTACGGGCGACCGCGCCGGGCCACCGCGGCTGCAAGGTGGTCAGCGGCCTGACCTGCGCCGACGGCGCGCAAAGGCGAGCGCCTTGGCCAGATCTTTATGTTTGAGGACCTCAAGGTGGACTATGTGAACCCGGTGGACTTTTCCAAGCGCCTCAACGAGGTCCGCCAGCGCGGCGCTTGCTTGCGCGACTCTGCTGCCCCGGCTGACGTCCGCTGCGCGGCGGCGACGCTGGTGTGACCCGTTGCGCCGCCGCAGGTGAGCAAGTACGAGCACCTCGGGCAAGCGGGCCTCACGCTGGTCTTCCTGGTGACCCTCAGCTGGACGCCGTTCCTGCTGAACGTGCCGCTGCTCGCGTACCACGTGAACAAGTTCGTCCTGCGCGGCGGCGCCTTGCTAGCTGGCGGCTCTGCGCAGCCAGGCTGACGCGCCCGCCTCGACGCTGCCGCCGAGCCTGCTGGTGGCCAGGTACCTCAACGGTCAGCACAAGTACGACGCCACCAAGGTGATCACCTCGGTCAAGCGCTACGAGACCGAGGGCCTCATCAAGCTCGGGTTCTACCTGCTCTCCTTCTTCTACTACCTCTACCGGTGCGGGCGGCGCGCCTCGCTTACTTCGTCGCTTTCCGCCACTCGGACTGACGCACGCGGTGCGTCGAGCGTGGTGGAGCCGGAGCCGCCCAGCATGATCCTCGCGCTGCTGGAGGTGTAAGCGCGAGCGCTCTGGCCAAGGTCGCAGCCGGCCCGAGTAACGGGCGCGTGGAGAGCGCGGCGCTGTGCGGGGTGCATCGCATGTGAATATATCTCATTCCCAGTTTACGGCAAACTCACACGTTTTCGTTATTCCAACATCATATGGTGCTCTACATTCACAATTCCCAATCATGGTTACTACAAACGATCAATGACCAGCGCACCCGGCGCCGGCCCGCCAGCGCACGTGAGGGCCTACTTCTTGCCAGCAATGTTCATGGTCTGCTTGGTGTAGCCCTGCAGCATGTAGTTGCCACCAAAGTTGGTGTCCACGTTCACCGTGAACTTGCTGTAGTCCAGGCTGTCCAGCTGCATCTGCGCCTTGAGGCGCGCCACCGACACGGCAATGTTCTTTTCCTCGGCCAGCTTGACCGACGGCGCGACCTTGGGGCCAAACAGGCCCTTGCTGTGCGACGGCAAATCGCCTCGCAGCATTGCGCAATAGCATGCATAAAGTGAGCGATGGGGACGACACGAAACAGTGCGCCGGCCCGGCGGGCGGGGCCGCACCGCTTGGCCTTGCTGGTGTCCTTCACGATGAACTCGAGCACGGCGTTCATCGCCTCCTTCACCGTCAGGAGGGTAAGGATCAGCGGCTCCTGGAACGCCTGCGACTCCTGCTCCGTGAGCTTGGCCATCGGCATGCGGACCGAGAAGAGCTGGCCGTGCCGACCCAAGGAACGCAAGCGCAAGGACGATAAGTGTCTTCGCACGACTTCGCGTCCTCTAGCGGCCCACGGGGCCCCCGCGTACCTTGGCCGCCTCTTCGAGCTCCTTGATCTGCTGGCGGACGGTCTCGACAAAGTCGTCCCAGGACTGCTTGCCCGAAATCTCGCCGTTGAAGACAAGCGACTGCGACTCGACGTAGTCCTTGAGCGCGCGGGCCTTGCGCATGAGGACGTCGGCCATATCGCGCAGGCCGGCGAGGCCGTCCGAGAGGCCGCCGGTCACGCCCTTGGCGTACGCCTCGCCGGCGTTCGTCGGCTGGTTGTTGTTGGGGTTGACCTGCAGCGCCAGCATGTTGGTGTACTGCTGGAAGAAGTTGTTGTTCTGCGGCATGTTGTTGTACTGCTGGTTCACCGCGCCCGGCACGCCCAGCGGCGCCAGGAACGGCTGCGGCTGCATCTGCGGCTGCATCGGGTAGTACTGCACGGGCACGCCGGGCGCGTTGTTGTTGAACGCCGGGACCATCGGCAGCTGCAGCTGCGCCTGCGGCTGGAACTGCGGCTGCGGCTGGAACTGCGGCTGCTGGAACTGCGGCTGGTACTGCTGCTGGGGCTGCGCCGGCGGCGGCGACGGCGAGCCCTGCGGCCCAACCGGCTGCTGCATCGTGTAGGCCGGCGGCGGTCCGCTCAGCGTCGGGTACGCACCCTTGCTAGCGTCAAAGTACGACGCCGCCATCGTTGCTCGCCAACCGAAGTGCGCGGCCGTGCAAAGTCAAAAAAGTATTCCTTGCTTTCGTTGGCGGTCGCACGTCGTTGTGATGCCGCGACTTTCCTTCACTGTCGCCGATGCAACGATCCTTGCCTTCTTCTCGCGTATCGCCCGCGCGCGGATGCTCGGCCGCGGTGCTTGCACGGGACGCAGCACAGCGCGCGCGTGGCGGCGGGTGCGTGCAAAGAGTGATGACGGTGGCGACCTCTGGCGGACGCGATGACGTCATCCTTCCGCCATTCCGCCGGGATTCTGCCGGC
>Ga0180216_1003566_pt1 | contig 12260 bp, 13 predicted proteins | sample eDN3rd37CBELigMG_FD_128879 | JGI IMG/M metagenome (GOLD analysis project Ga0180216, IMG submission 128879) | Enriched Miracle-Growth compost microbial communities from Emeryville, California, USA - eDNA 3rd pass 37_C BE-Lig MG (version 2)... ...
ACGCCGACCGCCTCCCCTCCGTGAGCACACCTGCCCCGCACCGCCCGGCGCAGTCAAGAAGAGAACGCGCGCGCATACCGAGCTTCCACTCCATGACGACGTTGGAGTCCGCCGCGGCCACGACCTCTTCGGGGATGCCCGAGGCGGACACGACCATCACGTCCGCCTTGGCCGGCACGGCCTGGTTGGCCTGCGTCACGGCGCGTGCCGTGACGGTGCGCACGGCGTGCGCGAGCGCGTCCAGCGGCTGGTCCGGCGCGAGCAGCGTCTTGGCCGCGTACCGCGCGGCGGCGAGCGCGTTGCGCTGCAGGAGCACGGCGCGCACGCGCTCAGCGACCTCGTTGGCGCGCTTCGTCCGCAGCTGCTCAGCGGCCGCGAGCGCGCGCGCCTTGCGCGCCTCCAGCCGGCGGATGAGGTCGTCGTGCTCGTCGATGATGCGGCGCCGCAACGCCGAGATCTTTTGGTTCACGCCGTCGGCGGCCACGCGCCAGTCGCCCAGCGTCTCCTCCATCTCCTGCCAGCGGTGGTCCAGCTCCGTCACGACCGCCGCCAGCTTCTCGGTGAGGCGCTTGCGCGCCTCCGCGTTGAGCGGCCGCACATCGTGCTCGGGCCGCGGGTGCTCCGCGTGCGCGCACTTGGCGCACGTGACGGCGTCGCACGTCCAGCAGTACGTGTCCACCGGCTTGCCGTGCGGCGTGCACGCGCCGTTGGCCTGGCCGGCGGGCCGCGCCTGCAGGAACACGTCGGCTTTGAGCTTGCGCACGGCGGCCGCGGTCGTCACGTCGCCGGCCGCGCTGCCGCAGACGTGGCAGGTCAGCGGGACGCGGCCCTCCTCGAGCTGCGTGATGGCGCACCCCGGGTGGATGGCGTGCAGGCACGGCAGCAGGCGCGGCGCGGCGTCGCCCTCGGCGGCCGCGCCGGTGGGCAGCGGCGTGCGGCAGAGCGCGCAGTCGCGCGGGTGCCACAGCGGCAGGCCCCAGTACGCGTCCTCGCCGTCCAGGCTGTCCAAGGTGCCGCTGGTGCGCTGGAAGTCCTTGGACGGCGGCTGCGCGTCGCTCCGGTGCGCGGTGAGCTGCTGGGCGACGAGCGCCGTCGGCGACGGCTTTGGCGCGGCTGCATCGTCCTCGTTCGGTGTGACCCGAATCTCCTGCGGGCCCGCCGCCGTCGCCGCCGCCGCCGCCGCCGGGGCGGGGCCGCCGTCCTTGCCGGACTTGCCCATTGCGGCGAGGGACGCGGGGGCCGTCCCAGACGGCGCCGCCGACGCCGTAGCCGTCGCGTTCACGCCGTCCACGTGGACGGCCGCCCCGCCTTGCGGTAGCCGTGCCGTCGCGCGGTCGCCGTGCCGCCCCGTGCCGGCCTCGCGCGCGTCCTCGTCGTCCTCGTCCTCGTCCTCGTCCGCGGCCTCCTCGTCCGCGTCCGCGCCACAGCGACGGGCGTCCACGTGGCCCACTATGACGTCATCGCATCCCCTCGATCGGCGCCGTCCCGTCCGTCCGTTCTCCCGACGCCCCCCGACCGCCGCACCGCCGCCGACCGAACCCCCGCCTGCGACGCCGACGCGCGACGGCGGCCACGAACGCCCCCACGTCTGAGCGGGTGCAGCGAGATCTCCACGTGCCTGGTACGCCGCGCCTGCGTCGAGGCCAGCATCAGCGCTGGCGCTGGCGCTCACCTTGCGCTCCCCCGCGCGCTCGGGCGGCAAACCGGCAACGTCGCCGCACCGCGCGTCGCCGCGTAGATTTCGCTGGCTGGAAGCCGACCGAGATGCGGGGCGGGGTGATAGCGCAAATGGCCAAGACGCGCTCCAAGGGCGCCAGCGGCGCCGCGGGCGGCGCCAGCAACAACGGCGAGGGCGTCATCTTCACGTCGCCCCTGCCCGCGGTCAGCATCCCCGAGGTCGATCTGTACTCGTACATCTTCCACGAGGGCGTCGGCCGCGTCGGCGCGCCCGCGACGCCGCCGGACAAGACCGTCCTCGTCGACGGCGTCGGCGGCGTCGACCGCCTCACGTGGAAGGTCGGGAGCGACGCACGACGCCGCCGGGGCGTGGCGACGCCGCCGCCTCACCAGCGACGTTGCCCGGCGCCGTGTGGTTGTGTTTGCGTCTCGGCACAGGAGCTGCGCCACCACGTCGACGCGCTGGCCAGCGGCCTGCACGAGCGCGGCTTCCGCCCGGGCGACGTCCTCGGCATCTTCGCGCCCAACCATGTCGAGTACGCCATCGCCCTGCTGGCCGCCGTCCGCCTGGGTACGGCCGCCCTGCGCGCCGCTGTGCGCGGGCCGGCGGTGGGCTGGGCCCCCATTGACCGGCGCACCCGGCACGCCATGTTGCTGCGCGCCCCGGGTCCGCCAGGCGGCGCCGCCACGACGGCCAACCCGACCTACACCGCGGGCGAGCTGCGCTACCAGCTGACCGACTCGGGCGCAATCTACCTCGTCACCATCCCGGACCTCGTGCCGCTCGCTCACACCGCCATCACCGGCACCAAGGCACGGCCCACCCGCACCCGCGCCACAAGGGGGGCATCCGGCTTGGCAACGCGCTGGGCGGCCGAGGCTGACGCCCGCCGCACCCATACCCCGCCCGCCGGGCGCTGCCGCGCCTCCAGGTGAAGGAGGTCTTTGTCTTTGGCGCCATCGGCTCGTCGCTGGCCCGCCCGCTGCGCTCGCTGTACCGCGTCGCGCCGCCGCCGTCCATCCCCAAGCTGGATGCGCGCACCACCACCGCCTTCCTGTGCTACTCGAGCGGCACGACCGGTCGGCGCCCCGCGCTAGGCCGCCTGGCTGCGGAGTTTCGCCCGCATGCGCTGACCCCGCCGCCGCCAGCCTTGCAGCGTGGCCCGCGCGCGCAGGCCGGCCCAAGGGCGTGGAGCTCACGCACTACAACCTGGTGTCCAACCTGGTGCAGGTGCACGCCTCCGAGACGGAGCTGCTGGTGCCGAGCGCCGTCCTGCACGCCGTCCTGCCGCTCTACCACGTCTACGCGCTCGTGGTCGTCCTGCTGATGGGCCTGCGTCACGGCATGACCATCGTCATCCAGAGCAAGTTTGACCTCGTGCAGGTGCGCCGGCGCCGTGCGGGCGCGCGATTGGGCTCGGCCCCGCCCCCTCACGGCCCGAGTGCCTCGCTGCGCGGCCTCCTCTGCCCAATGGCCAGTACCTGACGATCGTGCAAAAGTACCGCGTCACCATCGCCCACATCGTGCCGCCCATCGTCATTGCGCTGGCCAAGCAGCCGATCGTGGACAAGTTTGACCTGTCCTCCATCAAGATGGTCATGTCCGGCGCCGCGCCGCTCGGCGCCGAGATCCAGCAGGAGCTGGCCAAGCGCCTCGGCGTCATCGTCAAGCAGGGGTACGGCATGACCGAGCTCTCGCCCGTGTCGCACGTCAACGCCAACAACCACGTCGTCCCGGGTACGCGCGCCGTGCGACCCGGAGGCTTTCGGGGGAGCGTCGGGGTGGCTGACTCCTGGTCGTGCCCCGCGCCGGCGGCGGCGGCCTCCGGCGCAGGCTCCATCGGCCGGCTGCTGGCCAACCAGACCGCCAAGATCGTCGACCCCGCGAGCGGCAAGCTGCTCGGCTACGACCAGGAGGGCGAGCTGTGGATCAAGGGCCCCAACGTCATGAAGGGCTACCTGAACAACCCCAAGGCCACCCACGAGACCATCGACAGCGAGGGCTACCTGCACACGGGCGACATTGCGCGCGTGGACCGGAACAACACCTTTTACATCACCGACCGCATCAAGGAGCTGATCAAGTACAAGGGCCTGCAGGTCGCCCCCGGTACGACGCCCGAGCGAGACGACGCGCGGGCCCCGGCCGCGCTCTGGCGTCTAACGGAGCCGCGCGTGCGCGACGGCGGGCCCGGCCCACCGGCCCAGCCGAGCTGGAGGCGCTGCTGCTGACCCACCCCGCAGTTCAGGATGCGGCGGTCATCCCCGTGCCGCACGCCGACGCGGGCGAGGTACGGCGGCCCTCGGCTGACCTGGCCGAGGCGACGGCCGCGATTAACCGTGCACCGCACCGGAGTGCTGGTGGGCCGCGGGCGCAGGTGCCGCGCGCGTACGTCGTGCTCAAGCCGACGCACAGCGACACGCCGCAGCTGCGCAAGGACATTCAGGACTACCTCGACGCGCGCGTGGCGCCGCACAAGGTGGGCAGAGGCACGTGCGGCAGAATGGCCCCGACGGCCTTGTCGCGCTGACGGCGGTCGCCCGTGCCGCCGCGCATGGCCCGCCGCCTCGGCAGAAACTGCGCGGCGGCCTGGAGGTCATCAAGGAGATCCCCAAGTCGGCCTCGGGCAAGATCCTGCGCCGCCTGCTCAAGCCGCAGGCGCCGGCCGCCAAGCTGTGATGGAACTCTGCTCGTGCTTCGTACTGTGTAGCGGCCTCTGCCGCATGCGGCCGCGGCAACCGCGCCTGCCCGGCCACTGTGCCAGCGTTGCAATGCATGCCATGACCGTTATGTACAAAAACGCGCTGGTGAGCGCGCTACGGCTGTGCCTTGGTGGGCGGCTCGTCCGCCGGCGGCGCCGGCGGCGCCGGTCGAAGCGGCTGGAACCCCGGAGGCGCCGTTAGTGTTGGGCGCTCTTGCCGCGGGTTGGCTGTGCCGGTGGGCCCCCTCTCCTAGCATCGCCGCCGGCGTGGTCAGCAGCTCGCGGCGCGCGGACCAGGCCAGCCGCAGAGGCACGTACCGATGGTGCCATTACGCCGGCCGTACAGGTACAGCCCGCAGCCGACAAAGGTGGCGCCGCACAGGACGTACAGCATGAGGTAGTTGAGGTTGTTCACAGTCCGCGCCGCATTGGACGTCGCCATGGCTGCCGACCGCTGAACGCAAGCCAACGGATCACGAGACGCCGGGCGCCCCACGGGGCACAGTTAACGCCGGTGCCGGGCGGCCCCCCGTTCATCGCCGCGCTGCCGCTCCGCCGCACCACCGTGCCGCCGCGCCGCAATGCGTAGCACTTCTCCGCCCATTGCTCGCGCCTACCGACCCTACGCAGCCGCCTCTGCGACCGCCCCTACGCCGCCGCCGGCCGCCGCCGGCCGACCGCCGCTCACTCCCTAGTGTGCCCACGGGCCACCGAATCCCCCCACCGCCGCCGTCGCCGCTGTCGCCCCCTGCGCCGCCGCCGTCCCCGTTCACCGCACCTGCGCCGTCGCCGTCCGCGTTCACCGCACCTGCGCCGTCGACGCCGCCTCGCCGCCGCCTGCGCCGCCGCCGATGACGTCGATTTGGCGCGAAAATTTGAATGGTTGCGCGACATTTGCGCAACTCGCAAAACAAAAAAAACGCGGGCGACCGACGACGCCGTCGCGGCGAACGGAGCGGCGGACGACGCAGGCGGGCGACGTCGCTGAGTCGAAGAAGGCGGCCTCGTGAGCAGCAGGCGACGAGGGAGGGATCTGAGAACACGTCCGCACGTAGCGACCACCGTCAGGCGGCCGTGGAGGAACGCGATGGAGGCCACTGAGCAGGGCGCTGGCGACGGCCCGCTGCCGTCGCACGTCGCCGCGGCCATGGAGCTGCTGCGTGACGCTGCCGGCAGCTCGCTGCGCACCAAGTTTGAGGAGCTGCACCGCGTACGAGCAGGGGCGGGCCGCACCGCTGACCCGGCCCGACGCGACTCACCCCGCAGGCAGGCTTGTGCATGCCGCGTCGTGGAGCGCGCACCCTTGCCTCAGTTCTCGCACGACCTAGTGGCCACCATGCAAGACCTCTACGCGGAGTACTACGGCGCCCAGCAGCTGATCCAGAGCCTGCAGCACCGCCTGCACACGTCGGAGCATGGTATGCGCTTTCCCGTCAACCGCACATAGCGCGGTCTGTGTTTGACGCTCCCGCCTGTGGCTACCTCCCGACGGCGTGTACTACATCTAGACAATGCCGTCCTCGTGGAGCGAGTGAGCAAGCTAGACAGCGAGATGTCCAGCATCGTGGACCAGCAAGGCAAGAGCCAGGAGCAGCGTCATGCTGCGCCTTGCGTGACGATAACGGTGCGCTGCCGCTTCCGTACGTGCTCCGCATTGGCCGCGGTTGCATGATGCGTTGCAGTGGCGATCTCGCGCCACATGGACACGATCCAGAAGCTGCACCAGGAGCTGTCCGAGCGCGACAAGGCATGCGCGCGCTAGCTGCCGTGCGCGGGACCGCATCGTACGTGCATGCGCGTGGATTAACGCCACGTGGGCGGTTCCAGCAGTGCGATTGGGCCCGCAACCCGGCCGGGTGCATGCAGCATTGGCAGGTGGAGAAAGAGCAGATGGCGGCGGACGCCGCTGCGGCGGCCGAGGCCCAGCAAGCCCGCTTTGACGAGCAGTTGGCCAGCTTACGCGCATCCCAGTACGATGTCCGTTCGCCAAGAGATGGCACGTGGACTCGCCGCGCGCTTGACGCCCAGGGATCTCGTCGGCAGGGCGGCCTAGTGCGCGCAGCGAGCTGGCCCTCAGCGCGGCGCGGATGGAGGCCACCGAGCGTCTGCAGCGCGAGCGCACGGAGCGTACGCCCATACGTACTTTTTCTAGCCATCAAATGCACGCATCTGCCTGCATCGACCCTTGCCTTTTGGGCGCCGGTTGAGCAACGACACAGATCAAGCCACCGTGGCGGAGCTGCAGCGCCGGCTTGACGCCAAGGACGCCGAGCTGCGCGAGGCGCAGGCCAAGCTGCAGCAGATGGAGCAAGAGTTTGGCGAGACGACCTCGCGGCTGCGGCTGCAGGTGCGCCTGCGCACGTGGCACGCCAAGGCAGACTAGATGCAGCGCCTGGACACCGATGTACCGTTTCGCGCGACGGCCGCGCCGCTGGACAGTTGGACGAGCTGGGCATGCGCAAGGCGGCCGCCGGCGCATCGAGCACCGGCAGCGCGGTCGGCGCCGCCGCGGCCAAGCGTGGCGCCGCGGGGACGGGTCGCGCCGGCGCCGGCGCCGGCGGCAAGCGCAAGGAGATGCCGCTGCTCGTGCGGCCGGCCAACAACAATGCGCCGGCCGCCGCCAAGCCCGCGGCCAAGGCGACGGGCAAACGCGTCCGCATCGTGGCGCCGGGCGACGGCACGCCCCCTAGCAGCGAGGTCAGCGGCGCGCCGGCCGAGGCGCGGGCTGAAAGCGTGGCGCTAACAACCGACCGCGCCATCGCCGCGGCCGCTGCGGGCGCTAGGAGAATGCCGCGCCCGCGGACGACGACGCAGCCGCCGGCTCGCCCGACTTCTTCGACTTTGGCCGCCGCTAGCCGAGCGCGGTATGCGCCGAGCGTGCACTGTTATTTGCGTGGTTACATCGCTGTACAGCCGCGAACACTCTCGATAAATTGTGCCGTCCTCCGAGGCTCCGGCGGAGCCCGGAGATGCACTGAGGCCATCTGGTGGCGCGGCTCGTTGTGCGCCAGCCGTTGGCGCGGCGCGCATGACCAGCGCTCTCGCCAGCGTTCGCGCACAGGCGGCGCCCTAGCTGGCGCGCGCCGGTTGGTGTTTGGGGCGCACCCGCAATTCCAGTGCGGCGCGCTTCAGCGGTTCACCCAGTAGAAGAGGAATGCGGCCAGGAGGAACGCGACGACGCGGATCACCCAGCGGCCGATGGACACTGGGCGCAGCGGCTTGCCCGTCTCGATGTCGACGCCGTTGACGCTGAGGTACATGTTGATCGTGTTCACGGTGAGGCGGCACGCGTGCACGGCCGGCGGCGCGCCGCCGCCGCCGCCGCCGCCGCCCGCGGGCGCGGCGCGCATTTCAAAGTCGAAGCGGCCGCCAAAGTCCAGGACATCGAGCCACGTGAGTGGCCACTCGATTACCTCGCCGTCGACCGTGACGCGGACGTGGCGGCCTACGCTGAGCCGCGCCTCGACCTTGTGGGTCACGTCGCCGAGGGCGAACACCCACCGCCGGGAGCGGTACGGGCTGAGCATGGCTGGCGTGCGAACGGCCCCGCTGGCGAGGCTCCAAGACGCGACCACTCCGTGCAGTGGAGACGTTGGCTGCTTCAATGCAGCATGCGCGGCACTTCGCCTGGCCTTTGGCGTGGGCGGACCAGCCGCGGCGGTGGCGTGCGCTCAGCGGGATCCCAAACGAGGCAAGTGGCCACGGGCGAGCTCCGTGCTACCGCATGCGTTAACACTGTACCGGTCACCATTCAGCCACCGCTCCTCCAGCACCTCCTCTGCGCCTCCTCTGCCGTCGTCCCCGCCCCCGACCCGTCTGCGCCTTCCACGGGACGCGGTGTCGCCGCCGCCGCCGCCGCCGCCGCCGCCGCCCTCCACTTCGGCACGCACGCCACGTGGTCTTGATGACGTCATCACCTGATGACGTGTCAACTCGTCCCAGCACGGCGGCGGCGTCGCTTGGCGCTCGGCGCCGCGTTGAACGCCGCTATGCCGCCCAGCATGCTAAAGGTTTTCGTGCGCAGTGGGCTCTTACATAACCGATCGATCCACATATACAGTCCCATATGCTGTGGCGACTGGAGTTCTACATGCGGTTCGGCACAATTTTTCTGCAATGTCGGCCAGCCAAGGTTGTGATGGCGCAGCGCTAGCCTGGCCACACGCGCGCCCATCGTGCGCGGCATACGAAAGCTATACTTATACACATAGGTGGCCCGGCCGTAACACCACGCACGTACGCGCGAATCGAACTGCGTGCGCTCTTTTCCGCGGTTCGATCGCAGCGAGCCCGCGGCCGATGCACGCGATCCGCGACTATAGTTGCCAGCCATGCATTTGCACTTACCCTGCATTCGTGCTAGCGGCTGCTACGCTCCACGTGCATGGTATGCGTCGCGCTCAACGCGCACCGCAGCCGCGTGTATGCATGCATGCACCTACGCTCGCGGAAGCCCATCACGGCGGCGCACGCGCAGGCGAGCGACCGCGTCCCGGGCGCCCGGCACCGTTTCCTACTGCATTTGGGGCGTGCCCGGTCGCCGATGCCAAGCCGCCCGCAGGAAGGCCCCTTTTCCACCCAACGCGCGCCACGCTCCGCGCTAGTGCCGTCCACTGGCCGCCCGCGCAGGAGAAGGGCGCTCCGTGGGCGCATGGTTCCCACGGTCGTGGCCAATCGCCGCTCCCTCGCGTCGCCCTCGCTCTCGTGTGCGCCCCACCCCCTCCTCCTCCTCCCCCCCTCGTCGCCCATAGGCGCAGATATACTATATCGCCTCGCACTCCCGCACGCGGCGCCCGCGCGCGGCACCGAGCGCACGGCCAGGCACGGCGCGGCCGCGCAGACGCAAGAGCCCGGCGGTGAACGTCGCAAAGGACACGGGCGTCGGAAACGGCGGTGGGGAGGGCGGCGGCGGGTGGGTGGCACGCGCACGCGCTGCCGCGGTGGGGTGTTTTTTCGCTCGCCGCGTGCGCCCTCCTGCAGCGCGCACCGTCGGTGAAGGCGCGCGCCGCCGCGCAGCGACCCCGCCGTCGCGCACACGCGCGCTCCACAAGCACCGGTACGCCGAGGGCTGCGGCATCGGAGCGTGCGCCTAGAGCGAGATTAACCACGCGTGCCCTAGTGCGCGAGGGCGCCGTGCGCGGTGGCCAGTCCAGGGACGCCGCGTTCGCGCACCAGCACGCAAAGGGCGGGAGGCGGCTGGCGGTTTAGGAATCGCGCGAGCGAACGTACGGCGAAATCGGCACGCGAACGGTACGGGTGCAAATCGCGGCACGCGGTGCGCGCTGGCGTGGGTGCAGCGTGGGTGCAAGGTGCTGATGCTCAACGGTCTCACGCGTGCGAGCGGGCGGGTGCACTGCGCGCGTAGGGCGTGTGCACGCACGCGCTTATCGCAGCCGGTGCCCTTGATTTGCACGAATCCAGCGCGGCCTCCGCTGGACATGGCGCGCGGCGCCTAGGCAGCACCGTCTGTGTTTGTGGCGCCCTCCCCCGCTTATCGCCACAGTACGTCGTCTCCCGCCGGGCGCGAAAACCGCGCCGTGACCGGAACGCGCGTTTTAGCTGACCATGTGCACGGCGTCGCGCGTCGCGTCGTGCCTCCCACCCCTGCTGCCGCGGACAGATGGATTTTGGAAACCCCTCGCAACCGTCCTTCAGCCTGCAGTCGGCGGGAGCGCAGGCACACCCGGGCTACCTGTCGCCGCCGCTGAGCGGCGTCAGCGGCAGCGCGCTCGCCTCGGCGACGCTGCCGGCGCCGCAGGCCCAGCTGCAGGCGCAGCTCCAGCAGATGGCGCAGCTGCAGGCGCAACTGCAGGCGGCGCAGCCGCGCCAGGCGGACGCTGCCGGCGCGTTCCCGCCCGCGCCGGCGCATGCCCCGCCGCAGCCGCCGCAGCCGTCGTCGCTGAATAATAACGCGGCGCTCTCCAGCATGCTGGCCGCCATCCAGCTGGGCGATTTTCCGCGGTCGTCGCTGTGGATGGGCGAGCTCGAGCACTGGATGGACGAGACGTACCTGCGGCAGCTGTGGCTCAGCTACGGCGAGCAGGTCTCCATCAAGCTCGTTCGCAACAAGGCGACTGGCCTGCCGTCCGGCTACTGCTTTGTCGACTTCCAGTCGCCGCAGGCCGCGCAGCGCGCGCTCCAGACGCTCAACAACCAGCCCATCCCCAGCACGCGGTCCTTCTTCCGCCTCAACTGGTCGTCCGGCGGGCAGACGCAGGGCATGCGCTTCGACGGCGGGCCCGAGTACTCGCTCTTCGTGGGCGACCTCGGCCGCGAAGTCACCGACTACCAGCTTTTCCTGACCTTTTCCATCCGCTACCCCTCGTGCAAGTCTGCCAAGGTAACGCTAGCTCGCCTGGGTGCGGCACCGGTCCGATCGACGCAAACCTCACGCCGCCTCGACCGCGCGTGGTCGCGGGGCGTCGGCCTGGCAACCAGGTGGTCACCGACTCGATGAGCGGCAACTCGAAAGGCTTTGGCTTTGTGCGCTTCGCCGACGAGGCCGAGTGCCAGCGGTGCGTCCGCCGATCCCACGTGCGCGCCCCAACCTTGTCCACGTCACTCAACTCGTACGCTCTCTCGCGCCATTCTTCCCACGCCACGCGCACGTGTAGGGCCATCGTGGAGATGAACGGACAGTACTGCGGCACGCGTGCGATGCGCATCTCGCCGGCGACGCCCAAGCAGCGCGGCGGCGCGGGCGCCGCAGCCGCGACCGCGGCAGCGGCCGCTGCCGCCGTGATGGCGTTGCCCAACCACGCCGCCAACCTGATGCTCTCTGGCGGGAATGGGCAGGCGCTGGCCGGCCTGTCCGGCGCGCAGTCGACGGCGGCCCTCGCGGCCGCGGCCGCCGCAGCTGCCGCGGCAGCGCAGCAGCAGCAGCAGCAGCAGCAGCAGCAGCAGCAGCAGCAGCAGCAGCAGCAGCAGCGCCACGCGCTGCCGATGCTCCAGTCGCTGCCGACGTCGCCGACGGGCGCCGGTGACGGCGGCGCGGCCTTTGGAGAGCTGAGCGGCATGCTCAGCCCCACGTCGAGCACGTCGGGCTCCTCGTTCAACTTTGAGCCCGGCAGCTCAGCTAACGACCCCAACAACACCAAGGTCTTCGTGGGTGGCCTGGCGTCGCACGTCACCGAGGACGAGCTGCGCGAGCACTTTGCACCCATCGGGGAGATCGTCTACGTCAAAATCCCCATCGGCAAGGGCTGCGGCTTTGTGCACTACGCAACGCGCGCCCTCGCCGAGAAGGCGATCGCCACGCTCAACGGCACCAGCCTCGGCGGCTCGCCCATCCGCCTGTCGTGGGCTCGCTCGGCCTCGGACAAGCAGCGGCCCGCGCCCTCGGGTCCCGCAGGCGTCGCCCCGCTCGCCCGCTCCTCGGCGGCGACGACGGCGGCCGCCGCTGCCGCGGCCGCCGCCGCCCTGCAGAGCCTCGCCGGGGTGGCCTTTGACGGCGCGGGCCTGGGCCTGTCGCCAAACCAGTCGCACGCGCTGATCGCCGCGGCGGCCGCCGCCGCCCTCCAGCAGCAGCAGCAGCAGCAGCAGCAACAACAACAGCTGCAGCACCATCAGCAGCAATCGCAGCCACAACTGCCGCCGCAGCCTCCGCAGCCATCTGGCCTGGCCGGCCTCCGTCTGCCGCCGTCGCTGAACGGCCTATCCCCGATCATGCCCGCGGTCACCCCAGCGGCACCGGCGCCGGCGCTCGGCCCGAACGTCAGCGGCGGCCTGAGCGCGGCGCAGGACCGGTCGGCTCCCCCTGCCGAGGGTGCGTCGGCGCCGGCGCCCGTCGCCATCAGCGCCTCGCAGTCGCCGCAGCTGGGACACGCGTCGGCGGCCTTCCAGGACGCGGTGTCGTCGCGGGACGGCGCCAGCGACGGCAAC
>Ga0180216_1003567_pt1 | contig 12259 bp, 12 predicted proteins | sample eDN3rd37CBELigMG_FD_128879 | JGI IMG/M metagenome (GOLD analysis project Ga0180216, IMG submission 128879) | Enriched Miracle-Growth compost microbial communities from Emeryville, California, USA - eDNA 3rd pass 37_C BE-Lig MG (version 2)... ...
AGGTACCGTCCGCGGAGTGTGAGATGAGCGAGAACCCGGACCGGCATGCCCGTCGTCCCGGCGCGAGCGGCACCAGAGGCGCCATCGACCTCTGGCTGTTCTCGCGCGATGTCGATGCGCGTGAACGTATTCGTCTCGCAGCATACCTCTCGCCGGAGGAACGCACGCGCACCCAGCGCTTCCTCGATGAACGCGATTCGCATCGTTACGCCGCAACGCGCGGCAGGCTGCGCGAGATCCTGAGCAGTTATGTCGGCTTGCCTCCGGCCCAGATCTCATTCCGCTATGGTGATCGCGGCAAACCCTATCTGGAAGATGGGCCGCCCACCTGGTTCAATCTCAGTCACTCCGGTCACCTGGCGGCAGTTGCCGTATCCACAGAATTCGAGGTCGGCGTCGATATCGAACGCCTGCGGCCGGTCCGGCAAGACCTCCCCGACCGCTATTTCTCGCGCTCGGAAGCTACCGCCTTGGCGACACTGGAAGGCGATGCCTGGCGCGCCGCGTTCTTTCGCTGCTGGACCCGAAAGGAAGCGTTCATCAAGGCTCTGGGCGAAGGCATGCGCCAGCCTCTCGACAGCTTCGCCGTGACCTTCGATGAAGCCGAGCCAGCGCGGCTCGTGTGGCTGGAGGGTGATACAGGCGCACCCGAAAACTGGTCCTTCCTCGACATTGCGCACGCCAAAGGCTTTGCGGGTGCCATCGCCGCGATGACCAGTGGCGCTCCCGCGCCAACTCTGCGTATCCGCAGCCGCGTCGTTGTATCGGGCGGCCTGCCGATTAACGGCGCAACAACATCATCTGGAAACCGTTCCTGATCGCAACTGACCTGCGGCCCGGACAGGCCAGGCACTCGCGCGATAGATCAGGCCGGAGGCTCAGCGGAACCAAACAGATACGCCGGGCTTACAGAAGAAAGGTCCTTCCGCCGGACAGGAAAAGGCAATCTTGAATGGCCGCATCGAACCGGTCCGCCAGGCCCGATCCCGGACCACTCCACGAGGTTATCGTCGTGGGGGCAGGCCCGGCAGGGCTGACTGCCGCGTTGTATCTCGCCCGGTTTCGCCGTTCGGTCCTCGTTCTGCATGACGGCCAGAGTCGCGCACTCCGCATTCCCGAAACGCACAACGCACCAGCCTTTCCCGATGGAATTTCGGGGCGTGAACTCATCGATCGCATGAGCGTTCACGCTGCGAGCTATGGGGCGATTGTGGCAGAGGCGGAAGTTACGGCTGCAAGGCGTTCCGCCTCGGGCTTCATGGTGTCGACCGCGGACGGGCATGTCTGGCGCACCAGGGCTCTCATTCTCGCCACAGGCGTACAGACCAACGAAGTTGATCTCCCGCGCGACATGCATGATTCCGCCGTCCAGGCGGGTGTCCTGCGTTACTGCCCGATCTGTGATGGCTTCGAACACATCGGTGAAAGGATCGGCGTGATTGGCTGCGACACAAACGGCGCCACAGAGGCGCTCTTTCTTCGCCAGTATTCGCGCAACATCACCCTCATGCCCCTTTGTCATCCCGAACTGAGCCCTGCACAATCGGCCGAACTCCATCAGACCGGGATAACGGTTGTGCAAGGTGCGCTCCGATCCCTGGAACCGAAGCAGAATCGCATGGACGTGTTCCTCGAAGGGCATTCGGACGCGCTGCCTTTCGATGTTGTCTACCCGGCCCTTGGCTGCAGGCCGCGGAGTGAGCTCGCTGCCGCATTAGGTGTCCAGATCGAAAAGGACGCCCCCATGCCGGCGGATGCAATGAAAGGCACCGAGGTGGCCGGCCTGTTCGCTGCCGGTGATGTGGTTGAAGGCCTTGACCAGATCAGCGTAGCGATGGGCCATGGCGCAATGGCAGCCACGAAGGCCCACAACTGGCTGCGCGAGCGCGATCAGCACACCTTGCAGGCCGACGAATGAGGTCGGACTAAAGTCCGCCTTTGGTCTTGCGCAGAGTGTTCCGGAGATTACGCAGCGGATGTCATCGCCGCTGCCTCTTGCCATTCGGCGGGCCCTCGCACCGACTGCCCTTCGTTGGATAACGCGTTACATCAACGCCTTATCCAAGGGAAAATGGTGCGGTCGAGAGGACTCGAACCTCCACGGTGTTACCCACTACCACCTCAAGGTAGCGCGTCTACCAATTCCGCCACGACCGCATCGGAGAGGCTGCGCGCTTCTGCTTCAGCGCTCCGGCACTCATCCGGTCGATGATCCCGCAAGGTGACCACCGAGGATGATGCTGCTAACAGATAGCCTGCAGGAGTGCAAGTGCCTCCGCGATAAATGACGCCTCCAGCCTGATTTTGCCGGGTGCGGCAGACCGCCGCCACCGGAGTTGACGCCATTTATCTCATCAAGGCGGATGTAGGCCGCCAGAACGTTTGCAGCAAGCCTGCCAGGAACACTTGGATGCCGCCGACTCAATCTGATGCAACACAGCTTCCGATCGAACCGGATATCGACTGGGCCGTAAGCAAGACGCCGGTGGAGTATCTCGACGCCGTCGCCTTCATGGAGCAGCGCGTAGCATTGATCGCCACAAGTCAGGCACGCGAACTCATCTGGCTGTGCGAGCATCCCCCTCTCTACACCGCCGGCACCAGCGCAAAGCCCGTTGATCTCCTCGAACCCGGCCGCTTTCCAGTCTACACGACAGGCCGCGGCGGCCAGTACACCTATCACGGCCCTGGCCAACGCGTTGTCTACGTCATGCTCGATGTGCGCCGCCGCTTTGGCGACGTCAGAGCCTTCGTATCCTTTCTGGAAAACTGGACCATCGGATCTCTCGATAGCCTCGGTGTGAAGGGTGAGACACGGGCCGATCGCGTCGGCGTCTGGGTGCGTCGGCCAGACAAGGGCCCAGACATCGAGGACAAGATCGCGGCGATCGGTATTCGCATGCGCCGGTGGGTGAGCTATCACGGTCTGGCAATCAACGTGAACCCGGATCTCTCACACTATTCCGGCATCGTGCCCTGCGGCATTTCCCGGCACGGAGTGACAAGCCTCGCGGACCTCAACGTGTCGGCAGGACTGGCGGAACTGGACACGGCCTTGCGCTCCGCATTCAATGAACGCTTCCCGGTGGTGGATTGCCACGATGTCATGCATCTGCCGGCAGCAGTGGCAGCGGCGCAGCCGTAGCTCGTTCATTGATTCGGGGAGAAAGTTGCCGGTCCCGCTCCCGGCCTGACGAGAAGCCAACGGGAGCGGGAACCGAAATCACGCTACTGGTGCATCGCGTAAGCGCTATCGGGGAAAAGCAACTTACCTTGATGCAGGAGAAAACGGTTAAACGAAGAACCGTTTCGGCAGGCATCCGAACGCCAGCCTATCGGATGCACATTTTCATTTATTCGGGGTTGGATTTTCCCCGTTTTCCTCGCGGCGCTCCTCAGCGCCGTCGTAAAACAAGACCGCATCCTCGATTGATACAATCTCGGTGCCTTCGACCAGGATATACTGGCCGTCCTCGGCACCATCGAGTCGCAATATGCAGCCCCGCAAGCAAACACCATCAACGCGCTCTCCGGGCTTCAGCGGTATCTGGTTTTGTCGACCGTCCTCGATGATGGTGACCTGGCGTACCTCATCGTCTTGGTTCGTGATGCTGGATGCCAACGCCCCAGCGCCCGACCAACCTGCCGTCGCCAATGCAACGACCAAACCGAAAAGAGCCAACGCTTTCATCAGGACGCGAGGCTTCCTTTAAGCCGCCGACTTCTTGGCAGCAGTCTTCTTCGCAGCTGGCTTCTTGGCTGCGGTTTTCTTGGCTGCCGGAGCCGCCGTCTTTGCGTCAGCCTGTTTCGCGGCAGGCTTCTTCGCAGCAACCTTCTTCACTGCAACTTTCTTGGCCGGTGCTGCTTCTGTCTTCTTCTCGGCTGTTACGGATGGCTTCTTTGCGGCAGGTGCCGGCTTCTTGGCTGGAGCAGCTTTCTTGGCCGCCGGAGTTTTCGCGGCGGGCTTTTTGACGGTCTTTGTTTTCATAGCGCGAGATCCTTCAGATTGGGGGAGCGAATCGAATCAATTTCAACTTCTCCCGTTTTCGCCACAACGCTTTTCACTCTGATTACAAACGTTCACGCTCTCAAACGGAAAATTCCGGTTGCGGCTATCGATTTTTTCGATAGGTATCCCTGAGCAGGCATTTTGCGCGTCGGTGCACATCCATGGACGTAACACTCGCTCGCACATTTCTAACCGTCACCGAGACGGGAAGTTTCATTGACGCTGCGCGTCACATGAACGTCACGCAGTCGACCGTTTCAGCGCGCATCAAGAGTCTTGAGGACCTTCTCGGCCAGCCGCTGTTCGCCCGCTCTCATACCGGCGCGGAGCTCACGGTTGCCGGCGAGCAGTTCCGCAAGCACGCACTGGCTCTTGTTCGTGTCTGGCAGCACGCACAGCTCGAGATCGGACTGTCCTCGCAGCATCGGGACCATCTCGCCTTCGGCGCCCCCATGAGCTTCTGGGACAGCTTCCTGCTGAAGTGGATTTCATGGCTGCGCAAGACGATGCCGGACATTGCCGTGTCCGCAAGTGCCGGACGCGCCCAGCTCCTTACCCAGAGACTCATCGAAGGCACGCTCGATCTGGCCATCATGTACCGGCCGACACAGCCGCCTGGCCTTCTCATCGAACACCTGTTTGACGAGGAGATCGTACTTGTGACGTCCACGCCTGCCCGCAGCCGGCGCAATTCCCGTGACTACATATTCATCGACTGGGGGAGCGACTTTCAGCAGGATCACGCCGCTGCGTATCCTGAGCTGACCACCGCGGGTCTGCACCTCGACATCGGCTCGGTCGGGATCAATTACATCCTGTCCAATCCGGCAACCGGCTATTTCCCTCGCCGGCTCGTTGCGCCGCATCTTGCCAGCGGCCGCCTGCGGCAACCCGGCCGCGCCCGGAAGTTTGTCTATCCGGTATACATGGTCTATCCCGAGGCTCGCGACGAGGAAGCTTACGAGCCCATCCTGTCCGGTCTGCGCAAGGCAGCCGCGCGCCTGTCCTGAGTGCAAACGGCACTTCCGTATTGCGGATTTATCCCCAGCTAATCTTCGCTGCCATTGCGCGCCCGGCCTCGCCGGCCCGCATAAACCCGTCGCGCGGCTCCGATGCTGCGCGGGGATTTCCAGGCCTCCAGTTCCGCTATGACATCATCAGGAAACCCGAAGGCACGGGCCCCGACGAGAATTGCACTTTCCATGTAGGAGGGTTTCGGAACGCCATCATAGCGATGCGTGCTGATATAGGTGAATGCCGAGCGCTCGGCGCCATTGAGGGGTTGCACGCGTACGCACCGCCGCAGGTAGTCCCCGCGCGCCACGTTCTCCCATTGATCCAGCAGATACAGGTGCCGCAGTTCGACGCGCCAGAGCACACCGTGAACACGGCTTCCGCGCCAGGGGCGGATGTTGGCAGCACCGCGCGTGGTGATCTGGAAGCGCCAGTTCTCAAGGATCGCGCTTCCCACCGGCTGCGCTCCCGGACAGCGCCGCGCCATCTGGCGCGGCGACATGTTTGACCCGTAGGAAAAATAGAGCGGCCCCGGCAGCCTCATCGTGGCAGCAGTCCCGGGATACGTCGAGAAACCCCTCCCTGCCCCACACTGTCGACGACGCGAATCATGCCTCAGGCGAATTCCATGATGACTTCGTCGACCGCCAGGCTGCTGCCCGGTGAAGCATTGACTTTGACAACCGTTCCGTCTCGCTCGGCGCGCAGAACGTTCTCCATCTTCATGGCTTCGACGATTGCCAGCGGATCGCCAGCCTTGACCTCATCGCCAACGGAAACGTTGATGGCCTTGACCAATCCGGGCATCGGGCAAAGCAGCAGCTTCGACGTATCGGGCGCGACTTTCTCGGGCATCAATGCTGCGAGCTCCGCCTCGCGCCGCGTGTAAACCCGCACCGGCAGGCGGATCCCGCGATAGGCAAGATCATAGCCGTTGAGAATCGGACGTACCTGCACGGACACGTCTGCATTGCGCACGACGCCCGACCAGACCGCATCGCCCGGCCACCACTTCGAAGCCAGTTCCAGCGTATCCTTGCTGCCGTCGTCATTGGTCATCACGACGGTGATTGGACCGTTCAGCGTGCCTTCGACGATGAGCTCGACTCGTTCCTTGCCGAGTTCGACAATCCGCTCATTGCTGAAAACCACCGGCGTTCCATACATCTGATCGGTGATCTCACGGCGCCGGACGTTATTGATATGGTCAATTGCGCCGGCTACCGCTGCGAGGACCTTCAGCTCCTCACCCTGCGGCTCGCGCGGCGCAAATCCGTCCGGATACTCTTCCTGGATGAAACCGGTTGATAGCTCACCCGACCGCCAGCGGGGATTCTGCATCACCGCGCTCAAGAACGGGATGTTGTGCTGGATGCCATCGATATAGAAGGCATCGAGTGCGTCCGCCTGGGTCTCGATCGCAAGTTCCCGGGTGGGCGCATGCGTCACGAGCTTGGCGATCATCGGATCGTAGTACATCGAGATCTCACCACCCTCGTACACGCCCGTGTCGTTGCGGATCGTGCGTCCCTCGGCCGAACCTTCATGCGGCGGGCGATACTTCACCAGCCGGCCGATGGAGGGCAGGAAGTTGCGGAAGGGGTCTTCGGCGTAGATCCGGGTCTCGACGGCCCAGCCGGACAGTTTCACGTCCTCTTGCCTGATGGAAAGCTTCTCGCCGGCCGCTACCCTGATCATCTGCTCGACAAGATCGATGCCGGTGATGAGCTCGGTGACGGGATGTTCGACCTGCAGACGCGTGTTCATCTCCAGGAAGTAGAAACTCTTGTCCTGCCCGGCGACGAATTCAACGGTTCCAGCAGAATCGTAATTGACCGCCTTTGCCAGTGCGACGGCCTGCGCCCCCATTGCCGCGCGGGTCTCTTCATCAAGCAGCGGCGACGGCGCTTCCTCGACCACCTTCTGGTTGCGCCTTTGAATGGAGCATTCCCGCTCACCGAGATGGATGACATTGCCGTGCTTGTCACCCAGCACCTGGATCTCGATGTGCCTCGGGTTGGTAATGAACTTCTCAATGAAGACGCGATCATCGCCAAACGACGACTTGGCTTCCGAGCGCGCCAGCGCGAAGCCTTCCTCGCACTCCCGCGAATTCCAGGCGATTCTCATGCCCTTGCCGCCGCCACCGGCGGAGGCCTTGATCATCACGGGATATCCGATTTCTTCGGCGATCCGCACGGCCTCTTTGGGATCGCTGATTTCACCAAGATAGCCCGGCACCGTCGAGACCTTGGCTTCCGCCGCCGCCTTCTTCGATTCGATCTTGTCGCCCATGGCCGCGATCGCGCGCGGGTTTGGGCCGATGAAAACAATCCCGTGCTCAGCAAGCATCGTAGGGAAGGCTTCCCGCTCGGACAGGAAGCCGTAGCCTGGATGGACCGCTTCTGCGCCCGTTGCCTTGCAGGCCTCTATGATCTTCTCCATGACCAGATAGGACTGCGCTGCTGGTGCCGGACCGATGTGCACAGCTTCATCCGCCATCTGCACGTGCAGAGCGTGCTTGTCAGCGTCCGAGTAGACCGCGACCGTCGCGATTCCCATGCGACGCGCCGTTTTGATGACGCGACAAGCAATTTCTCCGCGATTGGCGATGAGAATTTTCTTGAACATTGACGATTGTGGCCTTGTCTCGAATGACGGGGAATGAGCTGCCTGGTTTTTTTAGTCGTTGCCAGCCCCGAGGTAAACTGGCGTCTGGTCATCGTCACGCCGCTCGCCGCGGTGCAGCAATGCGATCGGAAGTCACGCCTGGATAGCTGAAAGCCCCCGAACCATCGGTTCGCCATAGCGGGCAGTCTATTCCCAAAGGATTTCGTTCCAGACGTTTACTGTTCACTCGCTTCGGCTCCCAGAACTGCAAAATCCAGGCTTCACGATGGAATCGGCACCCGCCATCAGCTCATCCCGGGCATGGAAGCTGAAAGCTGGCCGACGCAATGCAATCACGCAGCTTACGGACGTTAACAGCTAAAAGCCGCCAATGGCGCTGGTGAAAAAGCGCGCACCCCCGCACATTTGTAGCAGCCCCGCTGATGCAGAATGTTCCGGGCGTCGCAAGTGCGATTTGTAAGCGCCCATCGGCAAAGGAACAGGCCCCGGATTACCCGCTGCCGTTCGCACCTGACCAGAGAACCATCCGGATGACCATGAGCATGCCTTGACACAGCGGAAATCAGGCTCAGGCAGCCCGCACACGCTCCAGAACCCCCTGCAGCATCGGCTTCAGGGTGATCTTCACGTCCCCGAAATAGCTGATCAGCGCAATTTCGTTGAGTGACAAGCTCTCACAGCGTCCCAGCCGCTCCGTCAACCAGGTCACATCCTCGGATGCTGGCTCCTCACCCGTGATGATGCTGAGATATTCCCTTTCCAGACGGCTGAGTGCTTCTTCGACACGCGATTGGAGCTGATAGGCACCAAGAACCTCGTCGAGACCTGATTTGACAATCGCCTTGACCACATCGGCAGGCGGTGCCTCGGGACGCCCGTCGAACCATGCCTCGGCGCGCAACGCCTCTTCGCGCGATGGAACCCCATACCCCGACGCTGCCAGAATGATGTTCGCGATCGCCTTGACGAAAAGTTCCGTCCAGGCGGTATTGATCAGCGATTGATCCAGCGCATCGTTGATATCGAACAGTATTTCTGCTTCGTCACGCGTCAGCGCGGCGCATCGATCATTGCCGTAGGCGTAGATCAAGCGCCGCATGATCTCGATTTCTTCGTCGAACAATTGTCCTGAGACGGGCGGATGATCGGGTCTCAGCGGACCGTTGCCTTGGCGCACGGCCTGCAACACCTGGTCGAGACCGAATGTCACCAGTCTGCGCGGGGCCCAGCGCGCGTTCTCGAGCACGTTTATGAGGAGATCAAGCTCGGCGCGTGTCTGCACCCGCCCATCGCAGGTGATCTGCTGGATGAGCCAGCCTGCCTTTTCCCGGGTGACATAACCGGATGGCTCGACTGCATGAACGATGTGTTCAGTTACCGCTCTGATGAAAAAATCCGGCCAACCCGCATCTTTGACCGCAACTGTGGCGTGGATGGCAAATAGCTTTTCGGCGTTGCCGCGGCTGATCTCCGTCGCTTTATCCAGCCCTGCCTTCAGCCTGACCAGGTCAGTCTTACGAAGGCTGCCACGCGCAATGATCTCGTCAAACAACACCGGGCTAAAGGTGTTCATCACTTCCTCGGCTGACCGATGGGAACAATATCGGTCCAGCTAATGTGCGTATGATTGCGAATCTCCTAACACACGTTTGAGTTAGGGAGGTAATAGCCGGAGTTCGGAGCCCGTGTTAGCTTGCAACAGGTGGCATCTGAACCCGATTGTGCCAGAGCCAACTCCGGGCTAATACGTCTAAAAAACAGGTGAAAGAAGGCACACCGCACATGTCCACGCCTCGATGGCAGGACGAATTCGCCAGGGCTCAAGCGGATCGTTTCGTTAATATCGTATGCATGAAATGGGGCGATCGCTACGGTCCGGAGTGGGTCAACCGTCTCTACGGAATGGTGTCACGCGCGACGACCTGGAATTTCCGGTTCGTATGCTTCACCGATGACGCCGCCGGCATACGGCCTGAGGTCGAGTGCCAGCCCATGCCAGCCGTCAATTTCGACAAGAAGCTCGGGAAGTACTGGCCCAAGCTCGGACTGATGACACCGGGCCTTGGCGGGCTCCAGGGCATGACACTGTTTCTCGATCTCGATGTCATTCTGGTCGACAACATCGACGACCTGCTTTCCTATCCGGGACGGTTCTGCATTATTCGTGAATGGAAGGACCCGCACCTCGGGTACGGCAACAGCTCCGTTGTCCGTTACTTCATTGGTCACGAAAGCGCCGTGCTGGACCGCTTCTACGCAACACCCGAGCGCGACATCATCGAAATCTATGCCTCCAAGGAGCAGAACTTTCTGACCAAGGCTGTAGATGAGGTCACCTTCTGGCCGCCGGAATGGTGCGTTCCCTTTTCCCGCGACTGCCTGCCACGCAATCGGCTCCTACGCTTCTTTGCCACGCCCAGGAAACCGGAAGGTGCCAAGATACTCGTGTTCTACGGGTCGATAACACCCGCAAGCGCGATGCGCGGCGACCACGAAATCAAGAAGCGCGTTGGCACTGGAATGAGGTTCCGTCCCACCCGGAGAAGATTTCAGCCTGCGTCCTGGATAGGGGATTACTGGTACGAATGATCCCCATGACCAAGACACGCGATTTCAGTGGCGACACTGAACCTTCCGCTCTGCCTCAGACACCAGCGCTGCCGACAGAGGTGACGTATCTTGAGGGAGGCCAGCGTTATGTTGTCTGCGCCTTCTATACGCCGAACTACCTTGAGAAGGTCTTGAACCTGAAAGCGTCTCTCGACGCCCTGGGCCTGAACTACCATCTCAGATGCGTACCGCGCAAAGGCTCATGGGAGGCGAACACGCGTCTGAAGCCTGTCTTCGTCGCTGAAAGCCTGGCCCGGTTTCCCGAGCACGACGTTCTCTATCTGGACGCCGATGCTGTTGTTAAGAAGCATCCCGTGTTCTTCGACACCGTCGAGACCGACGTTGCCATGCTCTTCACTCCGGTTGTGCGCGATCACAAACATCTGCTCAGTATCGCTGCCGGTACGCTTTATATCCGAAACACCCCCGGCGGCCGCAGGTTCGCTGAAAACTGGCGCGATCAGGAGAAACGGGCACATGCGCTGAGTCTTGATGAAGACCTGATCTACATGGCCTTTCCGAGCTTTGAGGGCATCACATTCACCGCGCTGCCGCGAACCTATTCCAAGATTTTTGACAGCGATGGGCCTGATCCGGTGATCGAGCACTTCCAGGCAAGTCGAGGTCAGTTCAAGTTGAGCCGCCTCCTGCGAAAAGGCAGGCGGGCCATCATGGCCGCTGCCGCACTGACGGGCCTCGCGGTGCTGGCCGTGATCTGGAAATATCTGCTCTAGAGAACCCTGCCAGCGCCGTAAGAAGTTCCAGGGAATCCCGGTACAAAATGCAATAGCGCTGGCGGTCTTCCTTCCCGCCAGAGCTATTTTTCTTCACACCTTCACGTCTCAGCGGCCCACCCGGGGCAGCGCCTTCCAACGCTTGTGGCTGTTTGTTTTTGCGACTGTGATGTTGCGCTGAGCTTTGTCAAGCCTTCTATGGAGAACGCGCTTTTCTGCAGCTGACAGCCGGCCATCCGCTAGATAGCGCGCTCTCAGGCGCACAATATCGCGATGTTCATTGCGCAGTTTGACGCCTTCGGTCCAGGTGATCGTTCCCGCATTGCGACCCGCCTCGATCTGGGCAGCCTGCCGGTCCAGGCGATATTGCGTGTCATGCGCAGCGCTGGCTGCAGTCGCCATACCCGCGATCATGCCAGCAGCGATCAGAATAGCCCCTGTAAATTTCAACATCCCATCTCTCCGTTTTTCAGGTTCAACGGCGGGGAGCAATCCGCCGCCGTTGGATGAGACATTGACGCTTGTGATTTGAACCGGGCCTGAACCTCGTATTCAGGCAGTGTTCATCCGATGTATACCCGCGGAATTTGGAGCATTCAGTCCTGCTTCAAAGCGGAATGTTGTCGTGCTTCTTCCAGGGGTTCTCCAGCGTCTTGTTGCGCAGCATGTTGAGCGCCCGACAAATTCTCAGACGCGTATCACGCGGCTGGATCACCTCGTCGATGTAGCCGCGTTCGGCAGCAACGAACGGATTGGCAAAGCGCTTTTCGTAATCTGCTATGCGCGAAGCGATCTTGTCTGGATCACCAAGCTCTGAGCGATAGAGGATCTCGACCGCACCCTTGGCCCCCATGACCGCAATTTCAGCCGTGGGCCAGGCGTAGTTGACGTCGCCGCGAATGTGCTTCGAGCTCATGACGTCATAAGCGCCGCCATAGGCCTTGCGCGTGATGACCGTGACCTTGGGCACCGTTGCTTCTGCGTAGGCAAACAGCAACTTGGCACCATGCTTGATGAGACCGCCGTATTCCTGCGCCGTGCCCGGCAGGAAGCCCGGTACATCCACGAACGTTATGATCGGGATGTCGAAGCAGTCGCAGAACCGGACGAACCGCGCCGCCTTGCGCGACGCATCCGAATCGAGAACGCCAGCCAGCACCATCGGCTGGTTGGCCACGATCCCGACCGTGCGGCCTTCCATCCGCGCAAAGCCCACGACGATGTTCTTCGCGAAAGCTTCCTGGATCTCGAAGAAGTCGCC